>CEQU01070476.1_pt1 | contig 117372 bp, 110 predicted proteins | sample 531031 | NCBI WGS metagenome assembly CEQU01 (sample SAMEA2621216, study PRJEB7988) | marine metagenome | isolation source: saline water (ENVO:00002010), including
GCGGCGAGCGTCGCCCGACGCCAGGCGGATGAGCGCGGCGCGCGCTTCGGGGTCGACCGCCACCGTCGCCGCCAGACCACGGGGATCCTCGACCGCCCGGTCGAGGAGGAGTCCGAGGTCGTCGTCGGTCAGCGGACGCAGTGTGAGGAGCAGCGATCGCGACAGCAGCGGCGAGATGACGGAGAACGACGGGTTCTCCGTGGTGGCGGCGATGAGCACCACCCAGCCGTTCTCCACCCCGGGAAGCAGGGCGTCCTGCTGCGCCTTGGTGAAGCGGTGGATCTCGTCGAGGAAGAGGATGGTGGACTGCCCGTACAGGTCGCGCTGGGTCAGGGCGTCCTGCATCACCTCGCGCACATCCTTGACGCCGGCGGTGATGGCGGAGAGCTCGACGAACCGGCGGTTCGATGACCTCGCGATGGCCTGCGCGAGGGTGGTCTTCCCGGTGCCGGGCGGACCCCACAGGATCACCGAGGCCGACCCGGCTGTCGCGGCGTCGGGGTCGGCGAGAGCGACAAGCGGCGACCCCTTGCGCAGCAGATGCCCCTGCCCTGCCACCTCGGCCAGACTCGCCGGACGCATGCGGACCGCGAGCGGGGTCTGCCCCTGGAAAAGCGCCGACGAACTCACGTCCGAAAGGCTAGTCGCACCAGCGGACACGGTCGCGTCCTTCGGCCCGATCAGCAGCCCTCGATCGACGCGGATAGGATCGACGCGGCCGGTGGGCCGTGAGGAGGATCGGTGGCGAAGAACGACCGGAAGACCCGCGACATGCGCGAGCGGGCGAGGCTGTACGAGGCCCGCCGCCGCTTCCACGACGAGCGCATCCGGCGGCGCACGCGCGACAACGTGCTGGCGGGGGTCATCGGCGGTGTCGTGCTGGCCGGCGTCATCGCCCTGCAGACGGTGTACTTCACGGCCGGTCCCGGCGTGCCGATCCCGGAGCCCACGGAGACCACGGTCGTTGAGCCGACGGCCACGCCGACGCCGACGACGGAGCCGACCGAGGGTATCTCTCCGAGCCCGACGACGAGCCCGTGACCGACATCGGCGCCGAGCGCCGCTCGTACTAGGCTGTCACCGTCCATCCCCCGCAGACGGCCGCGTGCCGTGATGAGGTGCTATCCGTGACTGCCGCAGCAGACTCCCCCGTCGATCCCCAGACCTCCGAGACGCCGTCGACCGAGCACGAGGGCGACTCCACCGCACCGGCCACCGACCATGGGGTCTCCTCCCCCGAGGGTGCGGCTTCTGCCGCTGATCCCGCTGCGGAGAGCGGGTCGTGGGGTCGCGTCGACGACGACGGCACGGTATCGGTGCGCGAGGGCGACGCGTGGCGAGTGGTGGGCCAGTTCCCCGACGGGTCGCCGGCCGAGGCGCTGGCGTACTTCGAGCGCAAGTACGCGGACCTGGCCGGAGAAGTGACCCTGCTCGAGGTGCGCCATCGTCGCGGCGGAGCATCCGCCTCGGATCTGCGGGCCGCCGCAGCAGGAGTCATGATCAAGGTCGACGGCGCCGCCGCCGTCGGCGACCTCGCCGCGCTCACCTCCCGGCTTCAGGCGCTGGTGACCGAGCTGAGCGCGGCCAGCGCGACGGAGGCCGCCGCCGCCAAGCAGGCCGTCGACGATGCCGTCGCCGAACGCACCGCCATCGTCGAAGAGGCCGAGGCGCTTGCCGCCCGCGATCCCCAGACCGTCCAATGGAAGCAGGCCTCGGCCGAGATGTCGGCGCTGTTCGAGCGCTGGCAGAAGCATCAGCAGGACGGGCCGCGACTGCCCAAGTCCACCGGGCAGCAGCTCTGGAAGCGATTCCGCGACGCACGTTCGACGGTCGACAAGCACCGACGCGAGTTCTATGCGCAGCTCGACGAGGCGCACAAGGGCGTCCGACAGCGCAAGAACCGGCTCGTCGAGCGCGCCGAGGCTCTCGCCCCGCAGGGTGAAGACGGCATCGCTGCGTACCGATCGCTCCTGGACGAGTGGAAGGCGGCGGGACGCGCCGGCAAGAAAGCCGATGACGCGCTGTGGGCGCGCTTCAAGGCGGCCGGCGACGCCCTCTTCCACGCCCGATCGGAGCGCGCCGCCGCCGACGCCGAGGCGTCGAAGGAGAAGATCGAGGCCAAGAAGGAGCTGCTCGCGCAGGCCGCTCCGATCGTCGACGAGAAGGACCTCGCACGGGCCCGGGCATCACTGACGGCGATTCAGCGCCAGTGGGACGACATCGGGCGCATCCACCCGCGGGAGACCGAGCGGGCGCTCGATGACGACCTGCGCAAGATCGAGCAGAGCGTCCGCGCTCGGGAAGACGCCGACTGGAAGCGCAACAACCCCGAGACCAAGGCTCGGGCGAATGACATGACGCGCCAGCTGAACGACGCGATCGCCAAGCTGGAAGAGGATCTCGCCGATGCCGAGGCAGGCGGTGACGCGCGCAGGATCTCGGAGGCACGAGAGGCACTGGAAGCTCGCCGCGCTTGGTTGCGCGCACTCGGCGGCTGATTCCACAGATTTGGCCGGAGTCGTCACGAGCGGTCGCGTCGCGCACACAATGGCGACGTGACCAACGCCTTCCTCTACTTCGCCGGGCACCGGCTCTCGATCGCGGAGCTGACGGCGGCGCGACTGGATGGCGACGTCGTCGACGTCGGTGACGCCTGGATGCCGTCGGACGCCGTGGAGACGACGGAGATCAGAGCGGGGTCGCTCCGCCTCCTCGCCCCGGATGCGCTCACCGTCAGTCTCGTCTCAGCTGCGTGGGTTCACGGCGCCGTGAACGACCCGCCCGCGAGACTGACGCTGTGCCGCACCGGGAACGCACGCCTGCACCACGTCTTCGATCGACGCATCGTCGTGCACGATCGAGGCGTGGATCGCGTGGACCGGCGGCGCTACGCCGGCGTGTGGGTCACGACCCCCGCGAGAACGCTGGCAGACCTCGCGCGCGCCGACGACGAGCATGTGCGCGGGGTCACCGCCACCCTCGCCCGGCTGCATCCGGATGCGATCCCCGAGGCGCTGCAGTGGTTCGCGGCACGAGGACGGATGCCTCACCGCCGACGGGCGACAGCCCTTCTCGAACGCCTGGCCGAGGCACTGCTCACGACGAGGTGACGCGGTAGACGTCGTAGACGGCGTCGACGCGGCGCACCGCGTTCAGTACGCGATCCAGGTGAACGATGTCGCCCATCTCGAAGACGAACTTGCTGATCGCCAGCCGATCATTCGACGTCGAGACCGAAGCCGACAGGATGTTGACGTGATGCTCGCTGAGCATGCGGGTGATGTCGCTGAGCAGGCCGGAGCGGTCGAGGGCCTCGACCTGGATCTGCACCAGGAAAACGCTCTTGCCGGTCGATCCCCACTCCACGTCGATGAGGCGCTCCGGGTCCTTCATGAGCGCCTTGACGTTCGTGCAGTCGGCGCGGTGCACCGAGACGCCGCTTCCGCGGGTGATGAAACCGACGATGTCGTCTCCCGGCACCGGTGTGCAGCACTTCGCGAGCTTGACCAGGATGTCGGGAGCGCCGCGCACGAGCACCCCGGACTCGCCGGCACGGGGCTGCCTCGACCGTCCCACGATCGGGATGTCGATGGGCCCGGTCGCCGTCTCCTCGGCGGCGACGAGGGCCGTCACCTTCTCGATGACCGATTGGGTCGACACGTGCCCCTCGCCGACAGCGGCGTAGAGCGCGGAAACGTCTTCGTAGCGCAGCTGTTGAGCCACCTCCGAGAAGGAGTCCTGGCGCATGAGTCTCTGCAACGGCAGGTTCTGGCGGCGCATCGCCCGCGCGATCGACTCCTTCCCCTGCTCGATCGCCTCTTCGCGGCGCTCCTTCGTGAACCATCCGCGGATCTTGTTGCGAGCACGGGTGCTCTTGACGAAGCCGAGCCAGTCCTGACTGGGGCCCGCGTCGGGGTTCTTGGAGGTGAACACCTCCACGACGTCGCCGCTGGTCAATTCGGTCTCCAGGGGAACCAGGCGCCCGTTGACCTTCGCCCCCATCGTGCGGTGGCCGATCTCCGTGTGCACCGCGTACGCGAAATCGACCGTCGTCGCACCGGCGGGGAGTCCGATCACGCGTCCCTTCGGCGTGAAGACGTAGACCTCCTTCGCGCCGATCTCGAACCGGAGCGAGTCGAGGAACTCACCGGGGTCGGCGGTCTCCGCCTGCCAGTCGGAGATGTGCGCGAGCCAGGCCATGTCGGCGTCGACCGACTTGCCGGTCGCCTTGCCGCCAGCCATCTGCTCCTTGTACTTCCAGTGCGCGGCGACACCGTACTCCGCCTGCTGGTGCATCTCGTGCGTGCGGATCTGGATCTCGACGGTTCGTCCGCCGGGACCGATGACGGTGGTGTGCAGCGACTGATACAGATTGAACTTCGGCGTCGCGATGTAGTCCTTGAACCGGCCCGGGAGAGGTGTCCACCGCGCGTGGATCGCCCCGAGGACGGCGTAGCAGTCGCGCACACTGCCGACGAGCACGCGGATGCCGATCAGATCGTAGATGTCGTCGAACTCCCGCCCGCGGACGACCATCTTCTGGTAGACGGAGTAGAGCTGCTTCGGTCGGCCCATGACCCGCCCGCGGATGCGGAGGTCGCGCAGATCGGAGTCGACCGCATCGATGACGTTCTGGACGTACTCCTCACGCTGCGGCGTGCGCTGCTTGACGAGGCTGTCGATCTCGGCGTAGAGCTTCGGGTGGAGGACGGCGAAGGAGAGATCCTCCAGCTCCGACTTGATGGTCTGGATACCCAGGCGATGCGCCAGCGGAGCGTAGATCTCGAGCGTCTCGGTGGCCTTCTTGGCCGCTTTGTGCGAGGGCACGAATCCCCACGTGCGAGCGTTGTGCAGGCGATCGGCGAGCTTGATCACCAGCACCCGGATGTCCTTGGACATCGCCACGATCATCTTGCGCACCGTCTCGGCCTGAGCGCTCTCGCCGTACTTGACCTTGTCGAGCTTGGTGACTCCGTCGACGAGCATGGAGACTTCGTCGCCGAACTCCGCGTTGAGCGCCTCGAGGCCGTACGCGGTGTCCTCGACGGTGTCGTGCAGAAGCGCCGCCGCGATCGCCTTCGGGCCCAGCCCGAGTTCGGCGAGGATCTGCGCGACCGCGAGCGGATGGGTGATGTAGGCCTCGCCGCTCTGGCGCTTCTGGCCTTCGTGAGCGGCTTCGGCGACGCCGTAGGCCCGCTCGATGACGGTCAGGTCGCTCTTCGGATGATGCGTGCGGACCGTTCGGATGAGCGTCTCGACGTCGTCGCGACGCGCCGCCCGGGAGAAGATTCTGGGCACGAGGCGTCGGAGGGTCGACTGCGCAGGAGGAGCGGCCTCGGTCATCGAGCCTCCTCCCCCGCGCCGGATCCCCTCATCCTACGCCCGCGGCCACGACTCACGCGTCGGCCGGAACGCCCGCGCGCTCGCGTGATTCCCGCACCTTCTCGTCTCGCGCCTTCATGCCCGGTTCGTTCTCGCGGAACAGCGAGTACAGCGGCGCGGCGACGAAGAGGGTCGAATACGCCGCGACGATGATGCCGACGAAGATCGACAGCGAAATGTCGCTCAAGGTCTCGGCGCCGAGCCACGGACCGATGAAGAGGATGGCGCCGACCGGGAGGATGGCCACGACCGTGGTGTTGATCGACCGCACGAGCGTCTGGTTCACCGCGAGGTTCACCGACTCGCCGAAGGTCCGTCCGGAGATCTCCCCGTCCTCGCGGGTGTTCTCACGGATCTTGTCGAAGACGACCGTCGTGTCGTAGAGCGAGTACGCGAGGATCGTGAGGAATCCGATCACCGCCGCCGGCGAGATCTCGAACCCGGCGAGGGAGTAGATGCCGATCGTGATGACGAGCACGTCGACCAGGCCGAGGATCGCGGCCGCCGACATCTTCCAGGTGCGGAAGTACAGCGCGAGGATGAGGAAGGTCAGGGCGAGGAAGATCGCGAGCCCCCAGAGCGACTGACGCGTGACGTCCTGACCCCAGCTCGGCCCGATGAACGAGGTCGTCACCTCCGACTCCGGAACGTCGTAGGCCGTTGCGAGTGCGGTGGCCACCTCGCGTGTCTCGGTGTCCGTCATCTGGTCGGTCTGCACACGCACGGCGCTGTCGCCCACGGTCGTGACCTTCACCGTCGCATCCGGAACCACCGTCTGCACGGCGTCTCCTGCCAACGCCTGGTCGGGCGCGGACAGGCTCGACACCGTGAACTGCGATCCGCCCGTGAACTCGATCGAGAACTGGATGGGGCGGAACAGCGGTACGAGCGCGGAACCGATGACGAGAAGGGCCGCGATGATGAACCACAGCCGGCGACGCCCGACGAACGGGAAGGAGGTCTTGCCGGTGTAGAGGTCGTTTCCGAGCTGACTCATGGAGCGCATCAGTCGTCTCCCTCCTTCGACGTCTTCGCAGCCGGGGCGTCTGCGGCCGCCAGTTCAGCGCGCTTGCGTTCGGCGATCGTCTGTCGCCGTTCGGCCTCGTGGCGGGAGCGCCCGGCGCGCTTGGCCGAGCCGCCCCGACCGCTGGCCGCCACGGGCTCCCGGAACTGCGCACGACCGCGGTAGACCGCGCCGAGCGCTGCGGGGTCCATGCCGGAGAGCGGATGCCCCGAGCCGAAGAACCTCGTGCGGGCGAGCAGCTGCATCACCGGGTGGGTGAACAGGATGAAGATGAGGATGTCGATCGCGGTCGTGAGTCCGAGGGTGAAGGCGAACCCCTTCACGGTGGCATCCGCCAGGACGTACAGGACGACCGCCGCCAGGATGTTGATCGACTTGGAGATGTAGATCGTCCGCTTGGCCCGTGACCACCCGTCTTCCACGGCCGAGGTGATCGTTTTGCCGTCGCGGAGCTCGTCGCGGATGCGCTCGAAGTACACGATGAACGAGTCGGCGGTGAATCCGATCGCGACGATCAGACCGGCGACACCGGCCAGCGACAGCCGGAAACCCATACGCCACGCGAGGATGGCGAGCATGATGTAGGTGAGCACCGCCATGACGCCGAGGCTCGCGATGATGACGAAGCCGAGCGTTCGGTAGACGATCAGCGAATAGACGGCCACGAGCCCGAGACCGATGAGTCCCGCGATGAGACCGGCTTGGAGCTGCTGCGTCCCGAGGGTGGCGGAGATCGTGTCGGAGCTGACGACCTCGAAGCTCAGCGGCAGCGCGCCGTACTTCAGCTGATCGGCGAGCACCTGGGCGCTCTCCTGCGTGAAATCACCGGTGATGCTCGGATTGCCGCCCAGGATGATGGAGTTCATCTGCGGGGCGGTGAGCACGTAACCGTCGAGTACGAAGGCGAACTGATCCAGCGGCGACGTCGCCCCGTACAGACGTTGGCTGATCTCGCCGAAGATCTGCGTGCCCTCGTCATCGAAGTCGAGATTCACGGCCCAGCGGTTGGTGGTCTGCTCCAGGCCGGAGGTCGCGTCGTCGATCGACGAGCCGTCGAGTTCCACCGGTCCCAGGATGTACTTGATCGTGTTGCCCGCGTCGCAGGTGATCAGGGGCTCATCGGCGGGGGCGTTCGCCGGATCGTTGGCGGGGTCGGCGCAGTCGTACGCGAGGAACTCCGCCTGCAGCGCCGGTGTGATCCAGTTGGTGTCGCTGCCGTCGGTGGGCTCGATGCTCGGCGTCGCCTCGAGGGTCGGGTCCGGCGTCGGATAGGGGGTCGCGTTGCCGTCCTCGCCGACGTAGGTGTTGGGCGCCGAGCCTGCGAACAGCACCGCGCGCAGCTGAAGCTGCGCCGAGGCCTCGATGCGCTCACGCGTCTGCTCGTCGGCTTCGCCGGGAATCTGGACGACGATGTTCGTGCCGCCCTCGGTGGTGACGTCGGCCTCACCGACGCCCGACGCATCGACGCGTTGGCGGATGATGGTGACCGCCTGCTGCATCTGCTCGTCGGACGGAGCCACGCCGTCCTCGGTCTGGGCTTCGAGGACGATCTGCGTGCCGCCCTGCAGGTCGAGCGCCAGTTCCGGTGCCCACGAGCTCTGCTGGAAGACGTACACCCCCAGCGCGTTGATGCCGAAGAGGACGCCGGTGATCGCCAGCAGTCCGATGAGTGCGCGCCAGGCGTGCCGGACGGGGGTGGGTGTCGCCACGGAGGATCAGCTTTCTACAGAGCGGGCGGACGCGGACTCAGGCGTCGGGCTTGCTCTTGTCGTCGTTCTCGCGGGCCTCTCGCGCGTCGTCGCTCAGGGACGAGATCTCACCATCGGCGACACCGTCCGCGTACTCCTCCTGTCTGGCCTCCGCCTCGAGGAACTCGTCTTCGGTGACGACGCCCTCGGTCGGGTTCACGACACGCAGGATGGCCTGGCTGTGCACCTTGATCTCCACGCCCGGCGCGATCTCGACCACCGCGGGCTGATCGAGGTTGTCTCCGTCGAACGACACGATCGTGCCGTACAGGCCGCCCTGCATCAGCACCTCGGCGCCCGGGACCGTCTGGCGCGCCTTCTCCTCCTGCTCGAGCTTCTGCTTCTGCATCCGCCGGCGGGAGCTCCAGAACATGAAGACGAGGAGCAGGACCAGGAGGATGATCAGGCCGTAGTTCGAGAAGAAGAGCGCGAAGTCCATGGGCGAGGCGATGCCTTTCGGTCGCGCGCGCGGACGCGCGGATCATCGGGGTGGGATGGGCCGGAGCCTCCAGAGATTATAGGTCATCGAATCTCAGGGCCGCCTCTGCGTGAGGCACGCCGAGGTGGGCGTAGGCCTCGGGCGTGGCGATGCGCCCGCGGGGGGTGCGTCCCATAAACCCGATGCGCACCAGATACGGCTCCACCACGGCCTCGATCGTGTCCGCCTCCTCGCCCACGGTCACGGCGAGCGTGTTGAGCCCCACGGGACCGCCGCGGAATCGGCGCACCAGCGCATCCAGCACCGCACGGTCGAGGCGATCGAGCCCGATCGGATCGACGTCGTACAGCTCGAGCGCCGCATCGACGTCGCGCACCCCCGCCTCGGTTCCGCGGCCGTGGACGATCAGGTAGTCACGCACCCGCCGCAGGAGCCGATTCGCGATGCGCGGTGTGCCGCGCGACCGTCGTGCGATCTCAGCGCGAGCCTGCGGCGGCAGCGCCACTTCGAGTGTTCGCGCGGAGCGCGCCACGACCTCTTCGAGTTCCCCGGCGTCGTAGAACTCCAGATGGGCGGTGAAGCCGAAGCGGTCCCGCAGCGGGTTCGGCAGAAGCCCCGACCGCGTCGTCGCCCCCACCAGCGTGAACGGAGCCAGATCCAGCGGGATGCTCGTCGCGCCGGCGCCCTTGCCGACCATGATGTCGATGCGGAAGTCCTCCATCGCGAGGTACAGCATCTCTTCGGCCGAACGCGCCATCCGATGGATCTCGTCGATGAACAGCACCTCGCCCGGCAGCAGACTCGACAGGAGTGCCGCCAGGTCGCCGGCGTGCTGGATCGCCGGTCCGCTGGAAAGCCGGAGGGCACGGGAGCTCTCGTGAGCGACGATCATCGCGAGGGTGGTCTTTCCGAGCCCGGGCGGTCCGGCCAGGAGGATGTGATCGGCGGGGCGCTGCTGGATGCGGGCGGCCTCGAGGAGCAGCTGGAGCTGACCTCTGACCTTGTGCTGTCCGATGAACTCATCGAGCGAGGACGGACGCAGCGCCCCCTCGATCGCCAGCTCCGAATCATCGGCGATCTGAGCGTCGGCCACGCGCGGGTCGTTCTCGTCATCCATGCGCACGCTCCTTGCGAGCCGGGCCGAGCTCCGCCAGCGCGGCGCGCAGCAGTCCCGCCACGGTCGTCGCCTCCGTCTCCGTTCGCGCCGCCACGGCGGCCGTGGTCTCGGCAGCGAGGCGCTCCGGCCAACCCAGTCCGACGAGCGCTTCCACCACCTGTGCGGGCACATCCAGGCCGGAGTCGCCGCTGCTCGCGCCGACGGCGGGCTTGGAGGGGGCGAGCTTTCCGGCCAGTTGCACGACGATCAGCTTGGCCGTCTTCGGTCCGATCCCCGAGACCCGGCGGAAGGGGGCATCGTCGTCGGCGGTGACGGCGTCGGCGATCTGCGGCACGGTGAGCGTCGACAGCACGCCCAGGGCCGACTTGGGGCCGACGCCGGTGACGCTCAACAGCTGCGAGAAGACGATCAGCTCCTCCCGTTCGGTGAACCCGAACAGTGCGAGCGCATCCTCCCTCACGATGAGCGACGTGTGGAGCCGGAGTTCCTCCCCCACGCGCGCGGCACGCACGACCTGCGACGTGACGGCGACCTGGAACCCGACGCCACCCACCTCGATCACGACGCTGTCGGGTTCGGTGTGGAGCACGCGTCCGCGCAGAGAGGAGATCATGCGTCGAGCCTAGGGTCGGGTTCGGATCTATGTTCGAGCGACACGCTAGCGGCGGGTCGCTCGCTCCGCCCGCGACCACGCTCGCTGCGCCGGAGTGAGCGTTCCGCCGGTGCGCGCGGGAGCAGTCATGGGCGACCCACGCCAGGCGTGACACAGCGCGAGGGCCAGCGCGTCCGCCGCGTCGGCGGGCTTGGGCAGATCGTCGAGGCGGAGCACCCGAGCCACCATGACCTGCACCTGGCGCTTGTCGGCCGAGCCGTAGCCGGTGATCGCCGCCTTGACCTCGCTCGGGGTGTGGGTCGCCGCCGGCAGTCCGCTTTCCGCAGCGAGCATCAGGGCGACACCGCTGGCCTGAGCGGTGCCCATCACGGTGCTGCGGTTATTCTGGGCGAAGACCCGTTCCACGGCGACCACCGATGGGGCGTGCTCCCGGATCACCTCGCGGATGCCCCGTGCGATGGCGGCCAGGCGCACCTCGATGGGCGCCTCCGTCGACGACCGCACGACGCCGACGTGAACGAGGGAAGCAGAACGATCCGGTGCGACGTCGACGACACCGATCCCGCAGCGGGTCAGGCCCGGGTCGATGCCGAGAACACGCAGTGTCACGCGATCACGCTAGGCGAGCATCCGCCTACGCGCCGGAAGGCGCGCCTGCTGTCACTCGTCGTCGTCCTCTTCGAGCTCGGCCTGGACCTCGGGGGTGAGGTCGACGTTGCTGAAGACGTTCTGCACGTCATCGCTGTCCTCGAGCGCGTCGATCAGACGGAAGACCTTGCGCGCGGTGTCGGCGTCGACCTCGACCTTCAGGTTCGGCACGAACTCAACGTCGGCTGATTCGTAATCGATGCCGGCATCCTGCAGGGCCTTCCGCACGGCGACGACATCGGAGGCCTCGGTGAGGACCTCGAAGCCCTTCGGGTGCGACTCGACCTCCTCTGCTCCCGCATCGAGGACCGCGAGCATGACGTCATCTTCCGTGGTGCCCTCGTCCGAGACGACGATGACGCCCTTGCGCGTGAAGTTGTAGGCGACGCTTCCCGGGTCGGCGAGCGTTCCGTTGTTGCGGGTGAGCGCGGTGCGCACCTCTGCCGCGGCGCGGTTCTTGTTGTCGGTCAGACACTCGACCATGAGGGCGACACCATGGGGCCCGTACGCCTCGTACATGATCGTCTGGTACTCGACGGCATCCCCGCCGATGCCGGCACCGCGCTTGATGGCGCGATCGATGTTGTCGTTGGGGACCGACGTCTTCTTCGCCTTCTGCACGGCGTCGTACAGCGTCGGATTGCCTGCGAGATCCGCACCGCCGATCTTGGCGGCGACCTCGATGTTCTTGATGAGCTTGGCGAACGACTTCGCACGTCGGGCGTCGATGACGGCCTTCTTGTGCTTGGTCGTCGCCCACTTGGAGTGGCCGGACATGCCCTCCAGTCTATCGAGGGCGGCGCTCGCGCCGCGCCGACGTCAGGCGGCGCGCACCAGCGACAGGAACAGCTCGTGGAATCGCCGCTCTCCCGAGACCTCGGGATGGAAGGCGGTGCCGATCGCGTTGCCTTGGCGAACGGCGACGATTCCCCCGTCATCCAGCTCCGCGAGCACCTCGACACCCGGCCCCGTCGACACCACGAGAGGGGCGCGGATGAAGGCGGCGTCGACGGGCGGTCCGCCGAACGCCGGCACCGTCACCGATGCCTCGAAGGACTCGACCTGTCCGCCGAAGGCGTTTCGCCTCACGGTGACGTCGAGCCCACCGAACGTGCGCTGCCCCTCGATCCCGTCCTCCAGACGGTCGGCCAGCAGAATCAGGCCCGCACAGGTGCCGTACACCGGAAGGCCGGCCGCGATCGCACGCGAGAGCGGCTCCGCCACACCGAACCCGCGCGCCAGCTTGTCGATGACGGTGGATTCCCCGCCGGGTAGCACCAGCCCGTCGACGGCGAGCAGCTCATCGGGCCGGCGAATCGACACGACCTCGGCACCGAGACTTCGCAGGACGCGCCCGTGCTCGCGCACGTCGCCCTGCAGCGCGAGGATGCCGACGCGAGGGCTACCAGCCACGCTCGGCGAGGCGGTGCGGTGCGGGAAGGTCTGCGACATTGATGCCCACCATGGCGTCGCCGAGCCCGCGCGAGACATCGGCGATGACCTTCGGGTCGTCGTAGAAGGTGGTGGCCTTGACGATCGCCGCCGCTCGCTCGGCGGGATTGCCGGACTTGAAAATGCCGGAGCCGACGAAGACGCCGTCCGCACCCATCTGCATCATCATCGCGGCGTCCGCGGGGGTCGCCACTCCCCCGGCGACGAAGAGCACCACGGGCAGGGTGCCGGTCTCGGCGACCTCGGCGACCAGTTCGTACGGAGCCTGCAGGTCCTTGGCCGCCACATAGAGCTCGTCCCGGGTCATCGAACGCAGGGCGTTGATCTCCGAGGTGATCTTGCGAATGTGCTTGGTCGCCTCCGAGACGTCTCCGGTGCCGGCCTCGCCCTTGGAACGGATCATCGCGGCGCCCTCGTTGATGCGGCGCAGCGCCTCCCCGAGGTTCGTCGCGCCGCACACGAACGGCACCGTGAAGCGCCACTTGTCGATGTGGTTGACGTAGTCCGCCGGCGAGAGCACCTCGGATTCGTCGATGTAGTCGACGCCGAGCTCCTGCAGCACCTGTGCTTCGACGAAGTGGCCGATGCGGGACTTGGCCATGACCGGGATCGACACCGACGCGATGATGTCGTCGATGAGGTCGGGGTCGCTCATTCTCGCGACACCGCCCTGCGCGCGGATATCGGCGGGAACGCGCTCGAGCGCCATGACGGCGACCGCGCCGGCGTCCTCGGCGATCTTGGCCTGATCCGCCGTGACGACGTCCATGATGACGCCGCCCTTCAGCATCTCCGCGAGTCCGCGCTTCACACGGTCTGATCCGGTTGCATTCGTCATCACGGTCGTCCCTTCGACATGCCGCTCGCTGCGACGCAGACAAGACAGGCGTTTGATCTAGGCCAAACGATAGCATTGTCGGGTTCGACCATCGAACACGAGAGGATCGACCTCATGCACGCTCACATCGTCGGCGCGACCGCGAGCGAGATCGCGGACAGCGTGCGATCCGCGATCGAGAGCGGTGTTCTCCCGCCCGGTGCGATCCTCCCGCCCGTTCGGTCGCTCGCGGCCGACCTCGGCGTCAACCGCAACACGGTTGTGGCCGCCTACCGGCACCTGGCCCAGTCCGGTCTGGTCATCGCCCGCGGGCGAGGTGGCACGCGCGTGACCGCTCGCCGCCTCGTCGCACAGGAGGGCTTCGCCCCCGACAGTGCGCTGCGCGACGTCGGCACCGGGAACCCCGATCCCGCGCGCATTCCCGATCCTTCCCGCGCGCTCGCCCCTGCCGCCGGGCGACCCGTGCTCTACGGCGAGCCGGTCATCGATCCCGGGCTGGAGTCGTGGGCCGACGCGTGGATGTCCGACGCGACGTGCGCCGCCCGATCGCGGCTCACGATCACCAGCGGCGCGGCCGACGCCGTCGAGCGACTCCTCGCCCAGGCGCTCACCCGCGACGACGCCGTCGGCTTGGAGGATCCCTGTTTTCTCACGAGCATCCACACCGTCCGGCTGGGAGGCTATCGACCGATCGCGATCGCATGCGACGACTCCGGGATGACCGTCGACGGACTGCGCGCCGCGATCGCCGAGGGCGCACGAGCCATCATCTGCACCCCCCGCGCGCAGAACCCCTCCGGCGCCAGCCTCACGGCCGAGCGCGCCGATCAGCTGCGCGAGCTGCTCGCCGATCACCCCTACCTGCTGGTGATCGAGGACGATCACTTCTCGATGCTTTCGCGCCGCACCTTCCACTCGGTCGTCCCGCCTGGTCACCGCCGATGGGCTCTCGTGCGCTCGGTCTCGAAGTTCCTCGGCCCGGACATGTGTCTGGCGGTGACCTCCTCCGACCCCGAGACCGCGTCTCGGCTCGCTCTTCGCCTGACCCCCGGGACCACCTGGGTCAGCCACCTGCTGCAACGACTCGTGCACGCCCTCATGATCGATCCGGAGGTCCATGCCGCCATCGCGGACGCCGCGGAGCACTACGCCGCGCGCAACGCCGCGTTCGTCAGGCGGCTCACCTCGCGGGGCATCGACGCGACCGAGTCCGACGGACTCAATCTCTGGGTCGACGTCGGAGTGCCCGCGGCCGATGTCACGATCCGCCTCATGCGTCGCGGCTGGCTCGCCAGGGCCGGGGACGACTTCGTCCTGTCCCCCGCCTCGCGTCCGTCCCAGCGGCTGCGGCTCACCGTCCACGAGCTGGACGACCGCGACGCGGATCGTCTCGCAGGCGACATCGCCGACGCCGTCGAGGGCGTGCGGGGCCTCTCTGACGGGGTGGCATGATCGGACGGGTGAAGATCCTCTCCATCCAGTCCGCGGTCGCGTACGGCCACGTCGGCAACTCCGCCGCCGTCTTCCCGCTTCAGCGCATCGGAGTGGAGGTGCTGCCGGTCTACACCGTGAACTTCTCCAACCACACCGGCTACGGCGCGTGGCGGGGACCGCTCATCAGCCCGGATGACGTGCGCGATGTCATCCTCGGTATCGAAGAGCGCGGCGCCTTCGCAGACATCGACGTCGTGCTCTCCGGCTACCAGGGCGGGGAAGGCATCGCCGATGTGATCCTCGACACCGTCACGCGCGTGAAGGCGGCGAATCCTTCGGCGATCTACGCGTGCGACCCCGTGATGGGCAATGCCCGGAGCGGATGCTTCGTCGCGCCCGCCATCCCCGTCCTGCTCCGGGAGCGGGTCGTGCCGGCAGCCGACATCATCACTCCGAATCAGTTCGAGCTGGGATTCCTGACCGGCACCGAACCCGAGGACCTCGACTCCACGCTTGCGGCCGCCGACGCCGCGCGCGAGATGGGGCCGCGTACCGTGCTCGTCACGAGCGTCGAGCGGCCGGACAGCCCTCAGGACACCATCGAGATGCTCGCTGTCACCGACGACGGTGCGTGGATCGTGCAGACACCGCGGATCCCGATGAAGGCGAACGGATCCGGCGACGTCACCGCCGCACTCTTCACAGCACACCTGAACAGGTCGGGCGATGCGGCGGACGCTCTTGCACGAACGACCTCCAGCGTCTTCGCGCTGCTGGCGATGACCCACGAGTCCGGGCAGCGGGAGCTGCAGCTGGTGCAGGCGCAGGACCACTACGCCGCCCCGCAGATGCAGTTCGACGTGCAGCGCGTACGCTGAGTCCTACGCCGGCCAGGCCGCACTCACAGCGGCGCGCACCTCGCCGAGCAGCTGGGGCAGGGCCTTGGTGCGCCCGATGATCGGGAAGAAGTTCGCGTCGGCACGCCACCGCGGCACGATGTGCTGGTGAAGGTGCTCATCCACGCCGGCACCCGCGACCGCCCCCTGGTTCATTCCGAGATTGAACCCGTCGCACCGGCTGACTTCGCGGAGAACCCGCATGCCGATCTGCGTGAGTTCCCCGATCTCGGCGACCTCGTCAGCGCTCGCCTGATCGTAGGTGGCCACGTGTCGGTACGGGCAGACCAGAAGATGACCAGAGTTGTAAGGGAAGAGGTTCAGCAGCACGTAGGCCTTCTTGCCCCGAGCGACGATCAGCCCGTCTTCATCGGATTTCTCCGGGGCGGCGCAGAACGGACAATCATCCCGCAGCACCTGGGGACCGGCCTGGATGTATGCCATCCGATGCGGCGTCCAGAGGCGCTGAAAGGCGTCGGGGACGCCGGCGAGCGAGGCCGCGTCGACGCTGTCGCCCGGTTCACCGGCGTGGGTCACGCCAGATCCTCCGCGGTGTTGACAAGCGCCTTGTCCCGGATCGACGCGATGATGCGCTCGACCGCGACATCGACCGGTATCGCGTTCTCCTGGGTGCCGTCGCGGAAGCGGAACGAGACGGCGTCGGCGGCGCGGTCCTGCTCGCCCGCGATCAGCTGAAGCGGCACCTTCTGCGCCGTGTGCGTGCGGATCTTCTTCTGCATCCGGTCATCGGATCGATCGACCTCGGCACGGACGCCGGCTGCTCGCAGTCGGGCCACGATCTGCTCGAGGTGCTCGGCGTACTCCTCGGCCACCGGGATGCCGACCACCTGCACCGGAGCCAGCCACACCGGGAACGCGCCAGCGTAGTGCTCGAGGAGGATGGCGAAGAAGCGTTCGATCGATCCGAACAGTGCCCGATGGATCATGATCGGCCGGTGCTTCTCGCCGTCGGGGCCGGTGTACTCCAGGCCGAAGCGCTCGGGCAGGTTCGGATCGACCTGCACGGTCGACAGCTGCCAGGTGCGTCCGATGGCGTCGCGTGTCTTGAGGTCGATCTTCGGGCCGTAGAACGCGGCCTCCCCCGGAACCTCGGTGAGCTTGAGTCCGCTGGCCACCGCCACGTTGCGCAGGGCGTTCGTCGAGTACTCCCAGAACTCGTCGGTGCCGATCCACTTCGACTTCTCGTCGTCGCGCATGGAGAGTTCGAGTTCGAAGTCGTCCAGGCCGAAGTCGCGCAGCATCGAGATGACGAACTCCAACACCCGGGTCGCTTCGGACTCGAGCTGCTCCGGAGTCACGAACAGGTGGGAGTCGTCCTGTGTGAAGCCGCGCACGCGGGTCAGGCCGTGAAGGGCGCCGGAGAGTTCGTTGCGGTAGACGGTGCCGTTCTCGGCGAGCCTCATCGGCAGGTCGCGGTAGCTGCGCGCACGTTCCCGATAGATCAGGATGTGCATCGGGCAGTTCATGGGCTTGAGGTAGTAGTCCTGGCCCTTCTTCGTCACGGTGCCGTCGGGGCCGTGCTCCTCGTCCATCACGATCGGCGGGAACATCCCGTCCTTGTAGGTGACGAGGTGGTTGGACGTGAGGAAGAGGTCTTCCTTCGCGATGTGCGGGGTGTACACGTAGGTGTACCCGCCCTCGACGTGACGGCGGCGCGCGTGCTGCTCCATCTCGCCGCGGATGATGCCGCCCTTGGGGTGCCACACCGACAGCCCCGACCCGATCTCGTCGGGGAACGAGAAGAGATCGAGCTCCTTGCCGAGCTTGCGGTGGTCGCGCTTGGCGGCTTCCTCCAGACGAGCCTGGTATGCGCGCAGTTCGTCCTTGGTCGGCCACGCGGTGCCGTAGATGCGCTGCAGCTGCGGGTTCTTCTCACTCCCGCGCCAATAGGCGCCCGCCACGCGCTGGAGCGCCCACCCGTTTCCGATGATGCGCGTGCTCGGCACGTGCGGACCGCGGCAGAGGTCCTTCCAGACGGTGACGCCGTCGCGGTCGACGTTGTCGTAGATGGTCAGCTCCCCCGCCCCCACCTCGACCCCGGCGCCTTCCGCCGCCTCGTGACCCGACGCGGTGCCGCCTTTCAGCCCGATGAGCTCGAGCTTGAACGGCTCGTCCACCAGTTCGACTCGAGCCTCCTCGTCCGACACGACGCGGCGGGTGAACCGCTGGCCCTCGCGGACGATGCGCTGCATCTCCTTCTCGATGGCCTTGAGATCCTCGGGCGTGAACGGCTCGTCGACGCCGAAGTCGTAGTAGAAGCCGTCGGTGACGGGCGGGCCGATCCCCAGGTCGGCCTGCGGGCGGATGCGCTGGACGGCCTGGGCGAGGACGTGCGCCGTCGAGTGGCGGAGGATGTCGAGTCCCTCAGGGCTCGTGATCTCGACGGGCTCGACCTCGTCGGTGGATTCGACCGTCGCGGCGAGATCTCTCAGCTCGCCGTTCACGCGCATGGCGATGACGGCACGATCGGGGAACAGCGCGAAGCCGTCGGCGGGGTACGACACATCCGACGGAAGGGCAACGTCAGTCACAGGGAACACTCCAGAAAATGGCTCGCGTCCAGGCTACCGTCCGCGCCGGCGGAAACCGTCGCCCGTGCGGCGACGGGGGCGGGCACCACGACGGACCCCTCACGACGAAAAGAAAAACCCCCGGTCGAACCGGGGGTTGGAGTGCGCGATACTGGGATCGAAACAGTACACAGGACACTGGGCGGATCCGCATGATTCCGCGAGTTTCGCCCGGACTGATGCGGATCGCGGGTAACCCTGTTAAGGTCACTGGAAGACACAACCGGACACGATACGACACGAGATATTGCACGGTATCGCACGAAAGGCCTTCCGCATGGACGTCCTCACCCTCCGTAGCGAGGCTGGCCTGACTCGCGACGTGCGTGTGATCCCGTACCGCGCTGGAGGCTTCTGCATGTGGCTGGATGAGGCACAGCAAGTGGAGATGTACCCAGCGGAATGGCGTCGCCTCGGTTGGGAGCCGTGGGAGTACGCAACGATCGGCGAGGTAGCGTGATGGCCACCCCCAGGCGGAAGCGCCGCGAGTCGTTCGGTGCGATCCGCAAGCTGCCCTCGGGCCGCTACCAGGCCTCCTACGTCGGGCCGGACGGCGAACGACACAACGCGCCCCGCACCTTCGACGCCCTCACGGACGCTCGAGGGTGGCTTGCGATTCAGCAGGCCCGCATCCTTGACGGCACCTGGTCCGCGCACGACACCGCGCGCGCCGAGGCTGCAGGACGTGGCCGTGGACTCTCGTTCGCGGAGTACGCCGAGAGCTGGATCGCGACCCGCACCAACCGTCACGGCGACCACCTGCGCCCCCGCACCGCCGCCGAATACCGTCGCCTCGTGAAGGGTGCGCTCGCCCCGTTTGCTGACCAGCGGCTCACCGCGATCTCCCCCGACGCTGTCCGCGCCTGGTACTCCGCGCTCGTCACCGCCGGCACCAAGACGCAAGCGGCTCGAGCGTACGAGCTTCTCAAGTCGATCCTGTCGACTGCCGTCGCGGATGGGCGGCTCAAGACGAACCCGTGCCAGATCCGCGGCGCGGCGTCCGCGTCGACCGGCAAGAAGGTACTCCCACCGACCGCCGCGGAGTTGCAGAAGATCGTGGACGCGATCACGCCCCGCTACAAAGCTGCGGTGATCCTCGCCGCATGGGCAGGTGTCCGGTACGGGGAGCTCACCGAGCTACGCGTGAAGGACCTCGAGCTCGTCAAGGAGGGTGACACCCTGCAGGTGATCGCGGTGAACGTGTCCCGCGCCGTCACACACGTGACCGGGCAAGGGTTCATCGTCGGACAGACGAAGAGCGAAGCCGGCGTGCGGACGATCGTTCTCCCCCCGCACGTGAACCCGATCATCGAGACACACCTGCGGGAGCACGCGTCACGGTTCCCGGAGGCGTTGCTGTTCCCCGCCGCGGACGGTGCGACGCACCTGGCACAGTCGGCGTTCTACAAGCACTGGAACCCGGCCCGGACGGCCGCTGGACGCCCGGACATGCCGTGGCATGCCCTCCGCCACTACGGGGCGACGAGAGCGGCCCTGGCCGGCGCGACGCTGAAGGAGTTGCAGGCCCGGCTCGGGCACTCGACCGTCGCCGCCGCGATGAGATATCAGCACACCGCTGGGCGTGACGAAGAGCTTGCGAGGCGAATGTCCGACCTCGCGTGAAGACTTCCGGCATCCGCCGGCAAGAAAATGCCCCCGCCGAGCTGGTACCTCGACGAGGGCGAGACCACCACAACATGGAGGAAGCAATGATCACCACACAGATTACCGAGTCGATGCGCGAATGGCTTGACGACGTCATCCTGGCCGTCGGCGTGGAGTACGCGCGAGTTCAAGATCTCCCGGACTTCCAGGCTTGGTATGAGAAGCAGAGTGCGCCGTGGGATCTGGACGATTGCGTGTGGAAGTGGCTCGAGACGTTCCAGCCGGCCCTCCCCGCGATGCCGGACCCGCCCGCATGGCTCGAGAGCGTATCTGTCACCCGCGGCGGCTACAACGAGATCTCGCTGTGGATTGATGGACCAGAGCACCACGAAGGCGATTTCAGTGCGCGGCTGCAGCGCATCCTGCTCGTCAACACGACACCGGGCGACGAACCACTCACCGACATGCCGCCCGTGGTCGTCTCCACCAACAACGGAGGGAAGGACCTCGAGACACTTAGCATCGAGGACGCCCAATCCCTCTCCCGGCTTCTCGCTCGGGTGATCGACGCGTGAGCACCTCTGGGGTACTCACATTGTGAGTACCCCTCCCCCGCGCGTAGCTCAGTGGACGGAGCAGGGAGCTTCTACCTCCCGTGGCGCAGGTTCGAATCCTGCCGCGCGCACCAGCCAGAACGAGGGAAGGAGTGGCGCATGGTCGCCCTAGTGTGCACCGGAGAAGGTGTGCGCCCCCACCGGAAGTGGACGTTTCACCTTCCGGTGGGTGGTGAGAACGTACAGACCGTTGTCACCGACGACGGGGTGCGTCTGCAGGCCGAGAACCAGACTGCAACCCGGCATTTGCGTCGCAACCACGAAGACGTGTCCTACCGGGGCCACATGAAGTGCCCTCGGTGTGGACAGACCTACACCATCGCGGACCTCGATGCGAAGCTCGCCGAAGTCGCGAAACTCGGTGTGTCTGAACTGGACATGAGCCGACTGCTCTAGTCTGTAACCACCTCCTCGCGGTGGGAGGTACACAGGTCACCGCGATTCCAACCTCTCAGCGGAGGGCTATTCAGCCATCCCTGAGAGGTTTTCTCATGTCGAACCCCACCTGGGGCACGATCCCCGAGGCCGCTGACCGACTGCAGGTCAGCACAAGAACCATCCGCCGCATGATCACTCGCGGCGAGATACCCGCGCGACGCATCGGCGCACGCATGATCCGCGTCGACCTCACGGCGCTCGACTCCATCGGCGCGCCGCTGCAGTACACCGGAGGCGGTGCACTGTGACCGCGAACGAAACGCCCCGCGGGAACGGGGCGCTCGACGATCTGGCTGGCGGGCTGATCTCCCCCAAGGATACGACCGACCACCGACACGACCACCGCGCCGCACCGATGGCGCTCGACACCGGCACATCCAGTGCGGCCGCCGCCAAAGCTTCACGAAGCACCATCGGTGCAGTCAAGGACGGCATCATCGAGATCCTCTCCGAGCACCCGGCCACTGACGAGGAGATCTCGACGCGCTACAACGTGCGCGTCGGTCACCCCCGCTTCCCGAAGGTCACCGATCAACGACTCCGAACCGCTCGTGCCGCGCTCGTCCGCGAAGGCGTCGTCCGGGATAGCGGGGCGCTGGCGTTCACCTCGCTGGGCAACCGGTGCACCCTCTGGGAGACGTCATGACATGGACGCGACTCTCTGACACCTTCCACGACGACGACGCCATCACCGAGCTCTCGCACGAAGCGTTCCGCCTCCACGTCTACGCGCTCACGTGGTGCAACAAGCAACTCACCAACGGCGCAATCTCCACCTCTCGAGCACGACGACTCCTCCCCGAGATCGACGTGACCACTGCGATCGACGAACTCGTCGACGCGCATCTCTGGACCGCGCAAAGCGAAGGCTTCCAAGTCGACTGGGCAGACCAAGAGACTGCCGAAGAGGTGCGGGAACGACAGGACCGCAACGCGGAGCGCCAGCGCAAGTTCAGGAAGCGGCGAGAGCTCCACGACGTCGGTGACCACTCAGAATGCGACCCCCGCTTCTGTAACTCGTCACGTAACACGTCACGTAACGAGTTAGAGGGCAAAACTCCCGAAAACACGCGGGAGCGTAACGCGTTACGTAACAGGGGTAGTAACGCCACCCCGTCCCGTCCCGGCCCGTCCCTAACAGGGACAGGGACAGGGAGCGGGCGACGCGCCTCCGCAGAGGCTACGGACGCGCCACCCGCGAACAAGATCGAACGCGGAGCGTGCCGTCACCGAATGCTCGACGACCGGTACTGCGAATACGGATGCCCCGCTGAGGCGGTGCACGCATGAACACACTCACTGAATGGGAGGTGGAAGAGGTCAACGAGCGCGTCACTGCGTGCTTCCCGAGGCTCGTCGCATTCGGCGACGACGACGAAGCGCTCGATGACGAGGAGATCCGATCCGCCTCGGCGATCGCGGTAAGCATCGTCGCGATCGGACACACCATCATCTGGCAACACCGCGCCGCCGGCCTCCGAGGACTGCGAACCTCTGTGGGCCTATTCCCACTCTCGCCCACGCTCACCGTCGCACACGAATCGACCCCGTTCGCGAGGGCGTGGCTCGTGAGGGCGATGGAAGAGGCGACACATCTCGCCAATGGGCCCACCGAAGCGATACCAGCCCCAGACACCAGGATGATCAACCCACTCCCGTCCAGGTACGACCGCGAAGGCGATGCAGCATGACCGTGAACGCACCGAATGTGCCCACCGAGGTGCTCGTCTACGAAGGTGAGATCCACGCGTACTACGAGCCGATCGGGTCGCGACCGGGCTACTGGCTCGTCCTACTGCCTGGGCTCTCTGCTGAAAAGATCACTGCAGAGGGGGCGGGCCAGTGAGGGCGTGGGGTGCGACCGAGACCGAAGACGAACTCGACTGGCAGACCGATGCGCTCTGCACGCAAGTCGACCCCGAGATCTTCTTCCCCAACCAAGGGGAACCATCCACAGACGCTCGCCGCATCTGCGCCTCCTGCGACGTCGCCGCTGAATGCCTCGAATACGCACTCCGAGAACGCATCGACCACGGCGTCTGGGGCGGCAAGACTCCACGCGAACGCAACGCCCTCAAACGCACCACCAGGGCAACCGAACAGGAGACAGCATGAACGACCAGCCCTCCATCAGCATCAACGCCGGCCAGATGATCATCGACATCATCCGAACATGCAGCCCCGACGAGCTGCGAGTGCTCGCGAGCATCTGCCGAGACCACACAGCTCGGTCGATCGACATGACCGCCTACAACCTCGCTGAGCTATGGAACGTGCTCGCCATCACAGCGGACCACGTCCTGGCGGACCACCCTCAGGCGCTCAGCGAAGCCGACCAGGCATTCCTGCACAGTCTCTCCGACACGCGCGACGAGGGACCCGAAGATGTCTGACCCGGCCGGTATGATGGAGATGTCCACTCAGCAAAGACCTGAGCCGGACGACAACCAACCACAGAGCCGCTGGGTCCGTGCACTCGGTGGGGGGCCTCTCCCCTCATTTCGAGCCGCACGTTGAGCAGCACTCCGAGGTTCATCCCGCTAACGCGCACCCTTCCGATCGCGTTTTCCGCATCGATGGGCATGAATCCAAGGAGTGTCCCAATGGACTCTGAAATCCGCGCTCTCCAGAACCGTCTCAAGGAGATCGAGAGCGAACACACCGACATCCACACCGGCGCGGGAACCCGCGCACTCGACAGCGGCGAGCAGACCCGCTGGGACGACCTCGAAACCGAGGCGATCGAGGTCCGCAAGCTGCTGCGTGAGGCAGAAGAGCGCCAGGGTCGAGCCGATCGAGTCGCCGAGTCCCGCGCGCGCTGGAACTCGCTCGACGTCGGGCAGCGCAAGCCGCGCAGCGCCGGCGAGGTCGCGCGAATGGGCAGCCTCGAAACCCGAGACGAAGCGCGACGACTCGTCGACTCCGCACGTCACCTCGAGGCATACCAGGGCGATCACGTCATGGCTCTCCTGGAAGGTGGAGAGTCCACTCGCAACGTCGACCGTGACTACATCGCACGACTCACGGTGATGACCGAGTCCCCGGAGTACCGTTCAGCCTTCCAGCAGGTCATGACGAACCCGCATCCAGTGCTCTCCGCCCCAGAGGCAGCCGCCCTGCGATCGGCCGAAGAATTCCGACGCGCACACGAGACCCGCGGCATGGTCGAGGGAACCCCGACGGCCGGCGGCTACGGCGTGCCGGTGCTGATCGACCCAACGATCATCCTCACGGGGCAACAGTCCGCCAACCCGTTCCTCGGAATCTCTCGAGTCGTCACGATCACCACGAATCAGTGGAAGGGCGTCAGCTCCCAAGGCGTCACATGGTCCTGGGACTCCGAGACCGACGAGGTCTCCGATGACTCGCCCACGCTCGCTCAGCCTTCCGTGCCGGTGCACAGCGCACGCGGGTTCATCCCCTACTCGATCGAGCTCGAGCAGGACTATCCCGAGTTCGCCAACGAGATGGCCGGGCTCCTCAGCGAGGGGTATGCCGAGCTCACCGCCGCGGCGTTCGCCACCGGATCCGGTGTTGGCCAGCCGACCGGGATCTTCACGGCACTCGACGCGAACACGAATGTCGAGGTCGTGGTCACCACCGATGGCGAATTCGGAAAGGCCGACATCAGCAAGGTCTGGTCCGCGCTCCCGGATCGAGCCAAGCCGAACGCCACCTGGCTGATGAGCGAAGACGCGAAGGAACACGTCCGCACCTTCGACAACGACGAGTACTCCGGACGAACCGTCACCCTCACCGAGGCACAGTTCCGCATCCGCGAGCGAGACGTCGTCGCGAGCGGATACGCGCCGGAGTTCACCGCCACCACCGGCGCTGCGAACATTCTCGCTGTCGGCGACTTCCGCAAGTACCTCATCGCCCAGCGCGCCGGTATGCGGATCGAGCTCGTCCCGCACATCTTCGGTGCGAACGGGCGCCCCACCGGTCAGCGCGGATGGTTCGCGTGGGCCCGCGTGGGCGCGGACTCCATCGACGACAGCGCCTTCCGACTGCTGCAGAACCAGTAGTCGGGCAAGACTCGCGTCCCCGCGTTTTTTCTCCTTTCTGCACGCGGGATTGGTTGTCAGGCGCTCCCCTGGGGCAACCAGCGCGAGACCCCGCCAGGGGTACGCACAATCCGCGTACCCCTGGCACTCTCCTCAACCCACTGTCGACCCGACAGCCAACCCCCGAGCGGCCGATGCGGCTCACAGCAACGACAGCGCAAGGAAGAAGACGCCCACGAGCGAGCCGAACAGAAGCACCCACTGACGACGCTGATCTATCGCGCTGGGAGCCTGGGGAACTGCAGAGTCACTCATCGCCTTCATGGTCCCGACGTAGGGGTCAATCCCATTGGCCTCGAGCAGTCGCATGCGACGAGCAGTGAGCGCCTGAGACCGAGCGTTCCACCGCGGATCGTGCATGGACATCTCAGCCTTCAGATCCGCAAGCTCGGCGTTGTACCTACCCCACACCCGCGGGTACACACGTGCCACGTGAGCAGCACGCGCATGCTCAAGCAGCACTGACCCAGCGACATAGGTCGACGCGAGGATCGGCACGACTGCAGCGAGCACCGCGAGCATGACGTTACCGCTCAGTTCCACGGCAAGGCAGCGATACTCGTCGCCGCGCCGAGCACCAAGCCGGATCCAACTAGACCGATGTCCCACAGCACGGCATTCCGATCTCTCCGCGGACCATCCGTCCGACTCTCGAACTGCGCATCGAAGGCATCCCAGGACATTGCGTCGGAATGAGCGGCAACGGCTGCCGCGCTCTCTCTATCGAGCGCCCGTTGAGTTCGCCAGAGCAGCCTTGCAAATCCGATGATGGGCAACACGGCCGCGATCAGGTACCCAGCTACCAAGATCCACATGCGCACGAGACTACCGACGGCATCCGCCGCTGTGTCTCCGGAAAGCCGGTCGGGCCTGGGCCACTCCCTCAAAGGGTGTGCGCCTAGTATGACCGCATGCACACCGCCGCCCTCATCCTCACCATCGTGGCCGGCGCAGCACAGCTCATCGGCGTCATCCTGCTCATCACACGCGCACACGGCGCACGAGCCCTGCTGAACCAAAGCGCACACACACGACTCGACGGCGGCGACGCAGCCGGCAACAGCCACAGCATCGACATCAGCGACGTGCTCGCCTTCCTCCTACGCGACGCAGCATCCACGTGGTGGGCCGTCGCCCTCATCCTGCTCGGCATCCTCGCCATGACCGCGGCAGGCATCCTCGCACTGCTCTGACCACACCAGTTTTTCGCCACGCACCCAGCCACGGAAGAACCGCGCTCCCTTCCACACTTGCGTGTGCGTATGACATCCGTTGGTGTGACATTCGCGGGGTGACATTCAACCTGAGGAAAGTTCCTCACGTCGCGGCGGGACAGATGCCCCTCATCGACGCCGATTCTTTAAGAACGGCGACCAGGCAGGCCCACCGCGCCCTCGAACCATTTCTCTCTCCCCGCGCATTTTTCCACGGGTGTGGTGCACATCTCGAGCACTGGAAGTGCACGCCAGAGAGACCGGAAGCCCTACTCCCGCAAGGGATCGCGCCCGCGCCTGTGGTGCGCGCGTGTGGTGGGCATCTCGCGGGGATAACGCACGCAAATTGCACGACGCCTAGTCGCTGGCTTCCAGCACCACGTGTCCAGGACTGGACACCTCACCTCGCCACCTGTCCCAAATGGGACATCTGCTAGAGAAGAACCGGCATCAGACCGGACATTGTGGGTTGTCCGACGCGCACCACAGTTGGGAGCGGATCGTGTCACCACGTACCGCCTCCGCCGGCCAGGGTGTTCAATTCTGAACAGGTGCCCCGAGCTCGCGGTCTGAAGGGGGTAGTGATTCGCGACCCCCAACGGGGGCGTCGGATGCCCTAAGCCGCGCTTAGACCACGGGGCGTCTCAGTTTCCTCATCGAGACCTGAAGCGTGTTGCACGTGTATTGCACGCGTACTCCCGGTAACGAGAAAACCCCCGGTAATCCGGGGGTTTTGTGGTGCGCGATACTGGGATCGAACCAGTGACCTCTTCCGTGTCAGGGAAGCGCGCTACCGCTGCGCCAATCGCGCCCGTGAGGGCTGTTCAGTTGTCATGCGAGGTGGCGACGGGATTCGAACCCGTGTAAACGGCTTTGCAGGCCGGTGCCTAGCCGCTCGGCCACGCCACCGCGTGTGGTTCGACCCACGTGTCGTGATCGCCCTGGAATCGGGAGATCCCCGCACTCGAGCGGATGACGAGACTCGAACTCGCGACCCTCACCTTGGCAAGGTGATGCGCTACCAACTGCGCTACATCCGCATTTCGTTCCCGGTCTTGCCCGGGCACTTGGAAAACTCTAGCCCATTCCTGGCCCCGCGCAAAACCACCGCCACGCCGCGCGTGTCCCGTTCTCACGGTTCGAATCACCCTCACGGATCAGGTAACATCGGTACTCGGCCCGGCAGGGTCGCGGCTCCCGGAGCCGAGGGCGATTGGCGCAGCTGGTAGCGCGCTTCCTTCACACGGAAGAGGTCGTGGGTTCAAGTCCCGCATCGCCCACCGACGACGCGATCGGCCGCTCAGGCCTCATCGCCACCTGGCACCTGGATCGCCATCTGCCACCCGTAGCGCCGGCTGAGCGCTGCCGCCACCCGCGTGAAGCGGTCGACATCGAGCACCGCTCCCTCGCGTCGCATCCCCCGACGGTGCACCAGGTAGACCTGGTCCACGTCGACCCATGAGGGCCTTCCCCGGGCATCCCACGGCCCGCTCCCGAGCTCGAGGTGATCGCGATCGCCGTCCTGCGGGATGCTGGTGAGCTTGAGCGCATAGACGCGGTCGGCGTCCCGTCGGCCGATGACGAGAACGGGCCGATCCTTGCCGCGTCCGTCCCGCTCCTCGAACGGCACCCAGGTCCATACGATCTCCCCGGCGTCCGGCTCGTCATCCCGCCGGGGTTCATAGGTGATGCGCAGCTCGGATGCACGAGGCGGCCGAACCTCCACCGTGGCGTCTGCTCGCGGCCGGCCGCCGCCGCCGACGACCAGCGTCGCACGCGGACGGAACAGGCGGCCGAGGACGCCGGCCACGGCGGAGACCCTTCGGTGACGCTTCACGGGGGTCAGCCTAGCGGTGGCGCATTCGTGCGGGCACGAGCAAGGGGCGCTGTGGTCATGACCACAGCGCCCCTTGCGCTTGTCTGCGAGCCGCAGAGTGCTTACGCCATCGCGTAGCCCTCTTCGCCGTGCACCGTGGTGTCCACGCCGGCCAGCTCGTCCTCGTTCTTGATGCGGAAGCCGAGCGTCTTGTCGATCGCGAAGCCCAGGATGAAGGCGATCACGAACGAGTAGATCAGCACGCCGAACGCTGCGACGACCTGGAGAATCAGCTGTTCGAACCCACCGCCGAGGAACAGACCGGTCTCCGTGGCGAAGAAGCCGAGGTAGATCGTTCCGATCAGACCACCGACGAGGTGCACGCCGACCACGTCGAGCGAGTCGTCGTAGCCGAGCTTCCACTTCAGCTCGATGGCCAGGGCGCAGACCGCACCGGCGACGACGCCGAGGAGAAGTGCCCAACCGGGGGTCAGGTTCGCACAGGCGGGCGTGATGGCGACGAGACCGGAGACCGCACCCGAGGCGGCTCCGACCGACGTGGCCTTTCCGTCCTTGAGCTTCTCGACGATCAGCCAGCCGATGATGGCGGCCGCGGTCGCACCCAGCGTGTTGATGACGATCAGACCGACCACGGAGTCCTCTGTGCCCAGCGCGCCGAGGCCTTCGGCGCCGGCGTTGAAGCCGAACCAGCCGAACCACAGGATCGAGGCGCCGAGCACGACCAGCGGAACGCTGTGCGGCTTGTTGATGCCCTTCTGGAAGCCGATGCGCTTGCCGAGGACCAGAGCGAGGGCGAGGGCCGCCGCACCGGCGTTGATGTGCACCGCGGTTCCACCGGCGTAGTCGATGACCTCGGTGGAGAAGCCGAAGGTCGTGCCGAGGTTGTAGACCCAGCCGCCGCCCCAGACCCACGCCGCGACGGGGAAGTAGACGACCGTCGCCCAGATGCCGGCGAACAGCATCCAGGAGCCGAACTTGGCGCGATCCGCAATCGCACCGGAGATCAGCGCGACGGTGATGATGGCGAAGGTGCCGCCGAACATGGCACCGACGAGGTCATCGCTCGACGCCGAGGCGAGACCGAAATCGGCGAACGGGTTGCCGGCGAATGCCCAGGTGCTCTCCACGGCGCTCATGTTGAAGCCGTAGAGGATCCAGAGCACGCTCACGAGCCCCATCGCGCCGAAGCTCATCATCATCATGCTGACGACGCTCTTGGCCTTGACCAGGCCTCCGTAGAAGAACGCGACGCCAGGCGTCATAAAGAGCACGAGTGCCGAGGCTGTGATCAGCCAGGCGAGATTTCCGCTGTCCATGAAGTTCCTCATCCATGATTGGTGTTACTCGGGTGCCCACGGTGGCCGCGGTTCGGGTGGCGGTCCGGTGGGACGTGCCCCAGTCTCGCGAGCGAGGGTTTCAGGCGGCGTGCGTCGCGTGTTTCGGGTTTGTTACGTCACCGGCGCTCAGGTAAACATCAGGTTTCTCGACGGCGAGAACGTGCCGTGAGATGTCGCGACGGGCTGGCGGGGTCAGGCGAGAGTGGATGCGACGAGACGCGAGATGGCGCGCAGGTACTTCTTGCGGTATCCGCCCGCGAGCATCTCCTCGGGAAAGACCCCGTCCAGCGACAGGCCCGTGGCACGGACGGGGATCTGCGCATCGTAGACGCGATCGACGAAGGCCACGAAGCGCAGCGCGGCGGACTGATCGTCGAACTCCGTCACGTCGCGCAGACCGACGGTGGACACTCCGTCGATGAGTCGGATGTATCGGGACGGATGCACCTGCGCAAGGTGGCCGATCACGTCGGCGAACGCGTCGTCGGAGGCGATTCCGACGCTCGCCGCCGCGGAGATCGCCGAGCGGTACTCCTCATCCGTCAGTACGCGCGCATGGCCGTCGACCGCCCGCTGCCGGTAGTCGGTCCCGTCGATCCGGAGCGTGTCGAAGCTCGCCGCCATAGCATGGATCTCCCGCAAGAAGTCCTGCGCCGCGAAACGGCCCTCGCCCAGGGCGTTGGGGGGCGTGTTCGATGTGGCGGCCAATCGGGTGCCGGAGGCGACCAGCTCTCCGAGCAGCCGGGTCATCACCATCGTGTCGCCCGGATCGTCGAGCTCGAACTCGTCGATGCACAGCAGTTCGGAGCCGCGGAACAGGTCCACGGTGTTCTTGTAGCCGAGCGCGCCGACGAGTGCGGTGTACTCGATGAAGGAGCCGAAGTACTTCCGTCGCGCCGGCATGGCGTGGTAGACCGCCGCGAGCAGATGAGTCTTTCCCACGCCGAAGCCACCGTCGAGATAGACGCCGGGCTTCACCTCGGGTTGTTTCCTCCCCCGCCGGAACAGGCCGCCGCGCGAAGCCGCCGTTCGCCCGCCGGCGAAGGTCGCGAGCTTCTGCTTGGCCTCCTGCTGGGAGGGGTAGTCGCCGTCCGCGCGGTACGACTCGAACGTGGCCTGCGAGAACTGTCGCGGCGGCACGAGAGCGGCGACCATGTCCTCGCCGCTCAACTGCGGCTGACGCTCGGCCAGGTGCACGATTCCGGATCGAGCCGTGGTCGCGGTCATGTCGTCCTTCGTGTCGCGGCGGTGACGGATGCGATCCCCCGGGGCAGAAAGGGAAATAGGCTCGAAGGACGCGGATCCACACTACGCCGTCATCCCAACCGCCTTGCATCGAGGAGAGTTCCGTGCCCGTCGCATACGACCCTGCCGACACCTTCGCCGACTACGCCGCCCCGGAGCGTCTGGTCAGCACGCAATGGCTGGCCGAGCATCTCGGAGCACCGGGTCTGGTCGTGGTCGAATCCGATGAGGATGTGCTCCTGTACGAGACCGGGCACATCCCGGGCGCGGTGAAGGTCGACTGGCACACCGAACTCAACGACCCGGTCGTGCGGGACTACGTCGACGGACGTGGATTCGCCGACCTGATGCGTCGGAAGGGGATCTCGCGCGACGACACCATCGTCATCTACGGCGACAAGAGCAATTGGTGGGCCGCATACGCCCTCTGGGTGTTCTCCCTCTTCGGCCACGACGACGTGCGCCTGCTCGACGGCGGACGAGACCTCTGGATCGCGGAGGGCCGGGGCCTCACGACGGAGCGCGTCGAACGCCCGGTCACGGACTACCCCGTGGTCGAGCGCGATGACGCGACACTGCGCGCCTACCGCGACGACGTGCTCGCGCACCTCGGACGACCGCTCATCGACGTGCGCTCCGGCGAAGAATACGACGGCACCCGGACCTCGGCCCCGGCCTATCCGGAGGAGGGCGCCCTGCGTGCGGGGCACATACCGACGGCCCACAGCGTTCCCTGGGCCCGTGCCGCAGCGGCGGACGGGACGTTCCGCCCGCGCTCGGAGCTGGAGGCGATCTACCGTGGGGAAGTCGGTCTGCGCGACGCAGACCCGATCATCGCGTACTGCCGCATCGGTGAGCGCTCCAGCCACACGTGGTTCGTTCTGACGCACCTGCTCGGCTTCCCCGATGTGCGCAACTACGACGGGTCGTGGACCGAATGGGGAAGCGCGGTGGGCCTGCCGATCGTGACCGGCTCGGCCCGAGGAGAGGTTCCGTCGCGGTGATGATCGAACATCCCCTCCCGGCAGCACTGGCGGCGATCCGACAGGACTTCCTCGATCTTCAGGAGCCGGACCGCCTGCAGCTGCTCCTGGAGTTCTCCCATGAGCTGCCCGAGATGCCCGCCCGCCTCGCCGACCATCCGGATCGGCAGGAACGCGTGGCCGAGTGTCAATCGCCCGTCTTCATCGTGGTCGAGGTCGACGACGATGACCGCGTCGCCATGCACGCCACCGCGCCCGCCGAGGCTCCGACGACAAGGGGGTTCGCGAGCATCCTCGCTCAGGGCCTCACGGGTCTCACCGCTCACGAGGCTCTCGCCGTCCCGGATGACTTCCCGCAGTCGATCGGTCTGACGCGCGCCGTGTCGCCGCTTCGGATCGCAGGGATGACCGGCATGCTCGGTCGCGCGAAGCGCCAGGTGCGCGAGAGAATGGCTGCGCGTGAGCGCTGAGCGCACGGTCACCGTCACCGAGGTCGTCCCGCGAACCCTCGACTCCGTGACCACGGACTCCCTCGATGCCGATCGCTGGCTCAGCCGTCGGTACTCCGCCGACGACACCGGGTTCACCCGGCTGAACATGGTCACCTCGGTGACGGGCTCGATCGCCGGTTCCGACGGGACGAGCGAGACCATCACCTCCCCTACCGACCGGATGATCCTCCGCGCCGTGCGTGCCAACGCCGATGTGGTCGTCGTGGGCGCGACCACGGCCCGCACCGAGCGATACCTGCTCCCCGCCCACGCACGCCTCGCCGTGGTGACCGCCACCGGAGATCTCGACGGGGTCCGGCTCACCAGGCCGGGGCGGCCGCCCGCCCTGGTGCTGTCTTCCCGCGCGCACCGGGAGCGCGTGCACGCACGGCTCGCCGGCGCGCCGGTGGAGCACGTCACGATCGATGCCGACGAGCAGCTCGATCCGCGTGCGATCGTCGCGGAGCTCCGGGAGCGCGGCCTTCCCCGCGTCGTCTGCGAGGGAGGGCCGACGATTGCGACACGGTTCCTCGAGGCGGGATGTCTGGACGAGATCTGCCTCACGATCGCGCCCGCGCTCGAACCCTCGGGCGCGGCCTTCGTCTCACCGTCGCGACCGCGGGACGCGACGGTGGCGGGGATGCTCGTCGACGACTGCGGATTCAGCTATCTGCGGTTGCACCCGAGAGATCGTGTCGGCGCATCCAGTCGCTGATCGCGTGCGACCACCGGTCCTGATCGTAGTTCCACAGCTTGGTGTGACGCGCGACCTCGAACGCCTCCAGCTCGACAAGGTCGGGCCGGGCCGCGAGCAGGTCGTGGGAGGCATCCGAGGGCACGAACCCGTCATCGTCGCTGTGCAGGATGAGAACGGGGTGGCGGAGCTCATCCGCTCGCGCAACGACATCGAGGCGATCGAACGGGATCGGTGAACCCGTCCGCGTGAACGCCGTACCCCACTCCGATCCCAGGGCGTCGATCGCGAGTCGGGTCACCGGCTGCGGCAGGTTCATGAGTCCCGCCTGGTAGTCCAGGACGACCCGCCAGTCGATGACCGGCGAGTCGAGGACGAGGCCGGCGATCGCGTCGCGGTGAGCCGAGTTGAGTGCCAGCTGAAGTGCGATCGCACCGCCCATCGACCACCCCATGACGATCACCCGCCGCGCGCCGCGGCGTCGTGCGAATCCGATGGCCGCGTCGACGTCGCGCCACTCGGTCGCACCGAGGGCGTAGGTCCCCGTTCTGCTGCGCGGTGCTTCGCCGTCGTTGCGATAGGAGACGACGAGCGAGGTGATCCCCAGGGCATGGAAGACCGGCACCGCGCGAAGCGCTTCGGAGCGCGTTGTGCCACGGCCGTGCACCTGCACGACCCACGTGGTCCCGTCACCGGCGGGAAACCGCCACGCCGGGCAGGGCCCGACCGCCGAGCCGACCAGTTCCGGCGTCCAGTCCAGGTGCAGCTCGTCCGGATGACTGAAGTACCAGCCGCTGAAGGCCGCGTCGGGTGCCAGATGGGCACCCGATCCGACGTGGGTGAGCAGCTTGCGCGTGACGGTCTCGTCGTCCGCGGACAGGACGGTGCCGACCTTCACGTAGCTCTCGGTCCCCGTGGTGAACAGGCCGTAACGGCCGGGGAGCACCGTGTCCGCCGTGCGCTGGAGCGTGACCGTCTGCGCTTGCGTGTCGAGATCGAGCAGGCGCGTGTCCGGCCGGCGATCGGCGGGTGTGATCACCTGCCTGGCGACCCGCAACGAGAGGAGGGACATCGATGTCAGCACCAGCGCCAGCGCACCACCGAGAGCGGCGATCGCGAACCGGAATGCGGTGACGAGGGCGGGGGTGGCGCCGTTCTGCGCGGCGCGCCTGGAGGCGTGCATCGAGGCCTCACTCTAGTCTGTCTCCGTGGCTGTCACCCCTCCTCCCGCGCCGATGGCCTTCGCCTCCGTCGCCGAACAGGTGCGGGCGATGGGCTTCCGCGACGACCTCACCGTCCACGAGATCCCCGCCCCCGGCGGTCTCGCACCGTTCGCACTCGCCCTCGCAGGGGACGTGCGCCCGGAGACGGACGACGGCGTGTCGGCCTACGGGACGGGGCGGTTCATCCTCCTCAACGACCCCGAGGAGCCCGCAGCGTGGAACGGCCCGTGGCGCATCGTGTGCTTCGCCCAGGCGCCTCTGGAGACCGACATCGGCACCGATCCGATGCTCGCGGAGGTCGCGTGGTCGTGGCTGATGGAGGCCCTCTCGGTTCGAGGCGCCGCCCACCACTCCGCGTCGGGCACGGCGACGAAGACCCTCTCCCGCGGCTTCGGAACTCTCGCCGCGGAGGGCGACGGCGCGCAGATCGAGTTGCGCGCGTCCTGGTCGCCCGACGGTGACCTGACCGCGCACGTCGATGCGTGGGCAGAGCTGACCTGCATGCTGGCCGGGCTGCCGCCCGGCTCCGAGGGCATCGCCGTCCTCGGCTCCCGAAGGAATCCCCGTGGCTGAATACTCCGTCATCGCCGACCGCGACGCGTTCCTCGCGGCGTGCGAGGCACTCGCCTCCGGAACCGGACCGGCCGCCGTGGACGTCGAGCGGGCATCGGGGTTCCGCTACTCGCAACGCGCATACCTCATTCAGGTCTTCCGTCGGGATGCCGGCGTCTTCCTGTTCGACCCGCCCGCGATCGGCGACTTCGGCGCCCTTCAGCGCGCGATCGGCGACGTGGAGTGGGTCTTCCACGCCGCGAGCCAGGACCTCCCCTCGCTACGCGAACTCGACCTGGTCCCCGACCGCTTGTTCGACACCGAACTGGCCGCCCGGCTGCTCGGCCACGAGCGCGTCGGACTGGGCGCGGTCGTCGAGAGCACCGTCGGGATCTCCCTCGCCAAGGCTCACTCCGCCTCGGACTGGTCGCAGCGTCCACTCCCCCAGTCCTGGCTCGAGTACGCCGCACTCGACGTCATCCACCTCGTCGACGTGCGGGACGCCCTCGCCCGCGAGCTCGCCGACCAGGACAAGACGCGATTCGCCCTCGAAGAATTCGACGACGTGCGCGATCGCCCGCCCAAGCCGCCCCGAGAAGAGCCGTGGCGGCGGCTCAGCGGATTGCACACGGTGCGAGGCCGCTCCTCGCTCGCCGTGGCGCGCGCCCTGTGGGTCGCTCGTGAAGACCTGGCGGCTGCCGAGGATGTGGCCCCGGGCCGTCTGGTACCCGATCGCGCTCTCGTCGCCGCCGTCATCGCGGACCCGCGTTCGAAGCACGATCTCGCGCACGTGAAGGACTTCACCGGGCGCGCCAGCCGCACCGAGCTCGACCGGTGGTGGGCCGCGATCGAAGAGGGTCGCGCGGATGCGAATCCGCCTCGGGAGCGCGCGGGTGGCGGCGACGCGCTCCCGCCGCCCCGTGCATGGGCTCAGCGGAATCCGGAGGCTGACCTCCGGCTCAAGGCGGCGCGTCCGGCGGTGGAGGAACTCGCGGAGCGCCTGAACATGCCCACCGAGAACCTGCTGACGCCGGACACGTTGCGTCGTGTCGCCTGGTCACCGCCGACCGACCTCGACGCGGCGTCGATCGCGGACGCCCTGCGGTCGTGGGGTGCGCGAGCCTGGCAGATTGGACAGACTGCACAGGTGATCGCGGATGCTTTTGTATCTTCCGCCCAAGCCCCGGAGCAGGGGTCCGAGTCGGATTCGTAGGTTCGACCCAACCGATTCCGAGCCCTCCACGGCCGCTCCTAGGCTGGGCACATCCCTGAACTTTGGAGGCAGAGTGGCCGAGCTTTCGGACGTCTACTTCGTCGATGGAATGCGCACCCCGTTCGGGCGCGCCGGCGAGAAGGGCATGTACTGGAACACGCGATCGGATGATCTCGCCGTGAAGGCGACCATCGGACTCATGGAGCGCAATGGCGACGTTCCGAAGGAGAGGATCGACGACGTCGCCATCGCGGCGACGTCGCAGACCGGCGACCAGGGCCTGACCCTGGGCCGAAGTGTCGCCATCCTCGCGGGACTCCCCCAGAGCGTTCCGGGATTCGCCATCGACCGCATGTGCGCCGGTGCGATGACCAGTGTGACCACGATGGCCGCCTCGATCGGGATCGGCATGTACGACCTCGCTCTCGCGGGCGGGGTCGAGCACATGGGGCATCACCCGATCGGGTCCAACGCCGACCCCAACCCCCGCTTCGTCGCCGAGAAGATGGTGGACCCCGGCGCGCTCAACATGGGCGTGACCGCGGAGCGGATCTTCGATCGCTTCCCGCATCTCACCAAGGAGCGCTCAGATCGTTTCGGCATGCTCAGCCAGCACAAGGCGCAGGCCGCCTACGATGCGGGCAAGCTGCAGGCCGACCTCGTTCCCGTCGCGATCAAGGACGCCGAAGGTGCGTGGGCGCTCGCCACCGAGGACGAAGGTCGTCGTCCGCAGACGACGATGGCCGATCTCGCCGGTCTCAAGACCCCGTTCCGTCCTCACGGTCGCGTGACCGCGGGAACCTCCTCCCCGCTCACCGACGGTGCGACCATGTCGCTGCTCGCCGGTGGTGGCGCGGTGAAGGAGCTCGGCCTCGCGCCGAAGATGCGACTCGTCTCGTTCGCTTTCGCGGGCGTGCAGCCCGAGATCATGGGCATCGGCCCCATCCCGTCGACCGAGAAGGCCCTCAGGAAGGCCGGCCTGACGATCGACGACATCGGTCTGTTCGAGCTGAACGAAGCGTTCGCCGTCCAGGTGATCTCGCTCCTGGACCACTTCGGCATCGCCGACGACGACCCGCGCGTCAACCAGTGGGGTGGAGCGATCGCGCTCGGGCATCCGCTCGCCGCATCCGGAGTCCGTCTCATGATCCAGCTCGCGGCGCAGTTCGCCGAGCGCCCCGACGTGCGATACGGCCTCACGGCGATGTGCGTGGGGCTCGGCCAGGGCGGTTCGGTGGTCTGGGAGAACCCCCACTACGACGGCAAGAAGCGCAGGAAGTGAGCGGCCTCATGAGCACCTACGATCAGATCGACTTCACGCCCCTGCTGACCCTCTCCGACGACGAGGTCGTCACGCACTCGCTCGTGCGCGACGTTCGCCTGCCCTCGGGCCGGACTCTTGCCCTCATCACGCTCGACAACGGGCGTGACCACAACCGTCCCAACACGCTCGGTCCCCGAACGCTCGTCGAGCTGAACGAGCGCCTCGACGAACTGAAGGACCGTGCGGCCTCCGGTCAGATCGATGCGGTCGCCGTGACCGGCAAGCAGTACATCCTGGCCGCCGGCGCCGACCTGTCCGACATCACTCTCGTCGGATCGCGGGAGAACGCCCGCAAGGTGGCGCAGCTCGGTCACCACGTGCTCGGCAAGCTCGCCGATCTCGGCGTTCCCTCCTTCACGTTCGTGAACGGGCTCGCGTTGGGCGGCGGCCTGGAGATCGCGCTCAACTCCACATATCGCACCGTCGATGCCTCGGCCGCCGCGATCGCCCTCCCCGAGGTCTTCCTCGGCATCATCCCGGGCTGGGGTGGGGCCTATCTCCTCCCCAACCTGATCGGTATCGAGAACGCGCTCGAGGTGGTCATCTCGAACCCGCTCAAGCAGAACCGGATGCTCAAGCCGGCGCAGGCGTTCGAGTTCGGCATCGTGGATGCGATCTTCCCCGCCGCGAACTACCTCGAAGACTCCCTGCGATGGGCTGACGGCGTGCTCGGCGGGTCGATCAAGGTGGAACGCCGGAACCAGCCCGGCAAGATCGAACGCCTCACCAAATGGCCGATCGCCGTCAAGATGGCACGGAACATGCTGGAGTCCAGGATCGGGACCGTCCCCGCGTCCCCGTACGTCGCCCTCGACCTCCTCGACCGCGCCAAGAGCGGCACGCGCGAGGAGGGCTTCGCCCGCGAGGACGAGGCCCTCGCAGAACTCGTCAGCGGCGACCAGTTCGCCGCGTCGATGTACGCGTTCGACCTGGTGCAGAAGCGCGCGAAGCGTCCCGTCGGTGCACCGGACAAGGGGCTCGCGAAGAAGGTCGGCAAGGTCGGCGTCATCGGCGCCGGCCTTATGGCGAGCCAATTCGCCCTCCTCTTCGTGCGCAAGCTCCAGGTCCCCGTGCTCATCACCGATCTCGATCAGGCGCGTGTCGACAAGGGCATCGCGTACATCCACGAGGAGATCGGCAAGCTCGAGTCCAAAGGGCGCCTCGACGCCGACGCAGCGAATCGCCTGCGTGCACTGGTGCGCGGAACCGTCGACACGTCCGAGTATGCGGACTGCGACTTCGTGATCGAGGCGGTGTTCGAGGAGGTCGGAGTCAAGCAGCAGGTCTTCGGCGAGATCGAGAAGATCATCGCGGACGACGCCATCCTCGCGACGAACACGTCGTCGCTCTCCGTGGAGGAGATCGGTTCCACGCTGGAGCATCCGGAACGCCTGGTGGGCTTCCACTTCTTCAACCCCGTCGCGGTCATGCCGCTGATCGAGATCGTGAAGACCCCGAAGACCGCCGACGAGGCACTCGCGACCGCGTTCGTCGTCGCCAAGGGGCTCGGGAAGAACGCGGTCCTCACCGCCGACGCTCCCGGCTTCGTGGTGAACCGCCTGCTGGCGAAGGTCATGGGCGAAGCAGCACGAGCCGTCTACGAGGGAACACCGCTGCTGACGGTCGAGAACGCCTTCCGTCCCCTCGGACTCCCGATGACACCGTTCCAGCTGATCGACCTCGTCGGATGGAAGGTCGCGGCCCACGTGCAGGACACGATGGCCACGGCTTTCCCCGACCGCTTCTACGCGTCGGAGAACTTCCACGAGCTCGCCGCGCTCGATCGCGTCGTCGAGAAGGACAAGGCCGGACGGGTCACCGGGTGGTCCAAGGATGCGGAGAAGGTCCTGAAGGGCGCCGTCGGCGACTCCCCGTCGACCGAGGACGAGATCCTCCGCCGGGTCCAGGACGGTCTGGCGCAGGAGATCTTCATCATGCTCGAGCAGGGCGTCGTCCCCGAGGTCGAGGACATCGACCTCTGTCTGATCCTCGGGGCAGGCTGGCCCTTCATCGATGGCGGCGCATCCCCGTACCTCGACCGCGAAGGAGCGTCCGAGCGCGTCTTCGGAGACAGCTTCCACCACCCGAAGATCGTCGGTATCGCCGGCTGAGATCACCGCGAAGAGCCCGCCGACCGTGCCAGGTCGGCGGGCTCTTCGTCTCAGTCCTCGTCGCTCCGGCCCGCGAGATCGGCGATGTCATCAGTCACGGGCTCGCCCGCGCCGCGGGCGATGGGCAGGCGTGTGCCGAGCACCTGGGCGACCACGTCCTGCGCGATCTTCGCGGCGGTGAGCCCGGCATCCCGCAGGATCTCCTCACGACCAGCGTGATCGATGAACTCGTCGGGGACCCCGAGCTCGTCCACCGCCGTATCGACCCCGGACTCGCGAAGCACCTGACGGACGCGCGTGCCGATGCCTCCGACGCGGATGCCGTCCTCGATCGTGATCACGAGCCGATGCGTCGCCGCGAGGCCGATCACCGAACGCTGCACCGGGATCGCCCACCGCGGGTCGATCACGGTCGAGCCGATCCCCTGCGCCCGCAGGCGCTCGGCGACCTCCACGGCGACGTGTGCCATCGGGCCGATCCCGACCAGCAGCACATCCTGCTCGTCGATGCGGGCGAGCACGTCGACGCCGTCCGGCAGCCGTTCGAGTGCAGGCAGGTCCGGCGCCACCGCGCCCTTGGGGAACCTGACCACGGTCGGCGCGTCCTCGACGGTCAGCGCTTCACGGAACTCCTCACGGAGGCGCTCCGCGTCCCGTGGCACGGCGATGCGGATGTGCGGAACGATCTGCAGCATCGCGAGATCCCAGATGCCGTGATGGCTGGGCCCGTCGGGGCCGGTCACCCCCGCCCGGTCCAGCACGAACGTCACACCCGCTCTGTGGAGTCCGACATCCATCAGCATCTGATCGAACGCCCGGTTCATGAAGGTCGCGTAGATGGCCACGACAGGGTGCAGCCCGCCGTAGGCGAGGCCGGCGGCCGAGGCGACGGCGTGCTGCTCGGCGATGCCGACGTCGTACACGCGATCGGGGAACCGCTGCGAGAACGGCAGCAGGCCGGTCGGCCGCAGCATGGCCGCGGTCATCGCGATGACGTCGTCGCGCTCGCCACCGACGTCGAGCAGCTCGCGGGAGAAGACATCGGTCCACGTTCCGCCGGCGCTGCCGATGGTCTCGCCGGTGATCGGATCGATCCTGCCGACCGCGTGGAACTGATCGGCTTCGTCTTCGACCGCGGGCCGGAACCCGCGTCCCTTCTCGGTGATCGCGTGCACGATGACCGGCGCGCCGAAGGCCTTCGCGAGTTCGAGGGTTTCCAGGAGCGCCTCGAGGTCGTGGCCGTCCACGGGACCGAGGTACTTGATGTCGAGGTTCGAGTACAGCGCGTCGTTGTTGACGAATCGCGAGAGGAATCCGTGCGTGCCGCCGCGAACACCCCGATACATGGCTCGCGCGGCCGGCCCGAGCCGTCCGAACAGACTGGCGGAGCCGTGCCGCAGCGACCGGTACGCGTCCGCCGTGCGCACCTTGTTCAGATAGCGCGCCATGCCGCCGATCGTGGGCGCGTACGAGCGGCCGTTGTCATTGACGACGATCACGAGGCGTCGGTCGTTGTCGTCGGAGATGTTGTTGAGCGCCTCCCAGGTCATTCCTCCGGTCAGCGATCCGTCGCCGACGATGGCGACGACGTGCCGGTCGTCCCGGCCGGTGCGGGTCAGCGCGCGGGAGATCCCGTCGGCCCAGCTCAGCGAGCTCGACGCGTGCGAGGACTCCACGACGTCGTGCTCGCTCTCCGCACGCTGCGGGTAGCCCGCGAGGCCGCCACGTGATCTCAAGCCGGCGAAGTCCTGCCTGCCGGTGAGCATCTTGTGGACGTAGGACTGATGGCCGGTGTCGAACACGAACGGATCCCGGGGCGAGTCGAAGACGCGATGAAGCGCGATGGTGAGTTCCACGACCCCGAGGTTCGGTCCCAGGTGTCCACCCGTGCGTGACACGTTCTCCACGAGGAAGGCGCGAACCTCCTCGGCCAGCTGCCGCAGCTGCGCGACGCTGAGTCGGTCGAGATCTCGTGGTCCTCTGATCGAGGGGAGAATCGCCATCGTGCCCTCTTCGTCGTCGTCCATGGCTCCGGCTCATCGGTTCGAGACGCCTGGCCGTCAGTCTATCCGCCGACAGGCGCAGACGGGTGAGGCCCCGGCTCGATCGAGCCGGGGCCTCACCTCCTGCGCAGGTCAGACGAGCGAGCGCAGCACGTACTGCAGGATGCCGCCGTTGCGGTAGTAGTCGGCCTCACCGGGAGTGTCGATCCGCACGGTCGCATCGAACTCGATCGTCTTCGCCCCGTCGGCCGAGAACTCACTCGGCTCGGCGGTGACACGCACGGTCTTGGGCGTCACCCCTTCGTTCAGCTTCTCGAGACCGGTGATCGAGATGATCTCGGTGCCGTCGAGACCGAGGGACTCCCAGCTCTCACCGGCCGGGAACTGCAGCGGCACGACACCCATTCCGATGAGGTTCGAGCGGTGGATGCGCTCGAAGCTCTCCGTGATGACCGCCTTGACGCCCAGCAGCCGGGTGCCCTTGGCCGCCCAGTCGCGCGACGAACCGGACCCGTACTCCTTGCCGCCGAACACCACGAGCGGCGTGCCCTGCGCCTGATAGTTCATGCTGGCGTCGTAGATGTACGACTGCGGCCCACCCGGCTGGGTGAAGTCCCGCGTGTAGCCGCCTTCGACGACCTGGCCGTCGTTGACCGCCGCGACGAGGGAGTTCTTGAGGCGGATGTTCGCGAACGTGCCACGGATCATCACCTCGTGGTTCCCCCGGCGCGAGCCGTACGAGTTGAAGTCCTTGCGCTCCACGCCGTGTTCGGTGAGGTACTCGGCCGCGGGGGTGCCGGGCTTGATGTTGCCCGCCGGACTGATGTGGTCTGTGGTGACGGAGTCGCCCAGGGTCGCCATGACCCGCGCGCCGGTGATGTCCTGCACCGGCGTCAGCTCCATCGTCATGTCGTCGAAGTACGGCGCCTTGCGGACGTACGTCGAGTCCTCGGCCCACTCGAACGTCGGGCCGCTGGGGGTCGGCAGGCTCTTCCAGCGCTCGTCGCCTTCGAACACCGTCGCGTACTGCTTGATGAACTGCTCACGGGAGATCGAGGAGTCGATGATCTCCTGCACTTCGTCCGTCGCCGGCCAGATGTCCGACAAGAAGACGTCGTTGCCGTCGCTGTCCGTGCCCAGCGGATCGCTCTCGAAGTCGAAGTTCATGGATCCGGCCAGCGCATAGGCGACCACGAGCGGCGGCGACGCGAGATAGTTCATCTTCACGTCGGGGCTGATGCGACCCTCGAAGTTACGGTTGCCCGAGAGCACCGCGGTCACCGCGAGATCGTTGTCGTTGATCGCCGTGGAGACCTCTTCGATGAGCGGACCCGAGTTGCCGATGCAGATCGTGCATCCGTAGCCGACCGTGTAGAACCCGAGGCCTTCGAGGGCCTTGTCCAACCCGGACTTCTCGTAGTAGTCCGTGACGACTTTCGAACCGGGCCCGAGGGTGGTCTTGACCCACGGCTTGCTCTTCAGGCCCTTGTCGAGCGCCTTCTTCGCGAGGAGCCCAGCGGCGATCATGACCGACGGGTTCGAGGTGTTGGTGCACGAGGTGATCGCCGCCAGCGCGACGGAGCCGTGGTCGAGCGTGAAGGACGCGCCGTCGGCGGTGGTCACCGGTGAGGGCTTGGAGGCGACCTTGGGCGCGTGCGAGCGGTGGTGGTGCTCGTGCTCGCTCTCGGAATCCTCCGGGCTCAGTCCGGGCGGGTCCGATGCGGGGAAGGACTCGGAGATCGTGAGGTCGACCAGATCGTGGTCGACGTCGGCGTAGTTGGTGAGATCCTTCTCGAACTGCTCCTTCGCCTCGGCCAGCAGGATGCGGTCCTGCGGACGCTTCGGGCCGGCGATGGACGGGACGACGGTCGACAGGTCGAGCTCCATGTACTCGCTGAAGGCGGGTTCGCGCGAGGGATCGTGCCACAGCGACTGCTGCTTCGCGTACTGCTCGACCAGCGAGACGGCCTGTTCGTCGCGACCCGTCAGCCGCAGGTAGTCCAGGGTCACATCGTCGACGGGGAACATCGCCGCCGTCGAGCCGAACTCCGGGCTCATGTTGCCGATCGTCGCACGGTTGGCCAGGGGAACCGATCCGACACCGTCGCCGTAGAACTCCACGAACTTCCCGACGACGCCGTGCTTGCGCAGCATGTCGGTGATCGTGAGCACGACGTCGGTGGCGGTGACGCCCGCGGGGATCTCTCCGGTGAGCTTGAAGCCGACGACGCGCGGAATGAGCATCGACACGGGCTGGCCGAGCATCGCGGCTTCGGCTTCGATGCCACCGACGCCCCAACCGAGCACGCCGAGGCCGTTCACCATCGTGGTGTGGGAGTCGGTGCCGACACACGTGTCGGGGTAGGCCCGCAGCACGCCGTCGACGCTGCGGTCGTAGATGACCTTCGCCAGGTGCTCGATGTTCACCTGGTGCACGATGCCGGTCCCCGGCGGCACGACCTTGAAGTCGTCGAAGGCGGTCTGGCCCCAGCGCAGGAACTGGTAGCGCTCGCCGTTGCGCTGATACTCGATCTCGACGTTGCGCTCCAGCGCGTTCTCGGAGCCGAAGAGGTCCGCGATGACGGAGTGGTCGATCACCATCTCGGCGGGCGAGAGCGGGTTGATCTTCTTCGGATCCCCTCCCAGAGCCGTCACGGCCTCGCGCATGGTGGCCAGGTCCACGATGCACGGCACACCGGTGAAGTCCTGCATGACCACGCGCGCCGGAGTGAACTGGATCTCCGTGTCGGGCTCCGCCTGAGGGTCCCATCCGCCCAGCGCTTCGATCTGCGCCTTCGTGACGTTGGCGCCGTCCTCGGTGCGCAGGAGGTTCTCCAGAAGCACCTTCAGGCTGAACGGCAGCTTCTCGTACCCGGGAACGGTGTCGATGCGGAAGATCTCGTAGTCGGTGCTGCCGACCGTCAGGGTGCTCTTGGCACCGAAGCTGTCAACTGTGGACACGTCCGTCTCCTTCGTCGCCGGCGGGCCCCGGGTATGGGACCGGCTTCCCCATCTTCGCCCCTCACGCGCGTGCGTGACCAGCAAGGCGGACCTTACTCAGGGGCACGTATTTATCTCGATGTCGAGATAAATACTATCACCGGACCGACTGACGGTGGAGCGCTCGCACGGCCAACCAGGTGACAGCGAGCATCGGTGCGAACAGCGGCAGTCCCATGACGAGCTTCAGCGTTCCGAGCGCCGTCACCTCGCCGGCGAAGTAGAGCGGCAGCTGCACGGCCAGGCGCGCGGCGAACAGCGCCGCCCACGCGATCGCCAGCCAGAAATAGACGCGCCGCTTGCGTCGATCCTTGCGCCACGCGGTGCCTTCGCCGAGGAGGAACCCCGCGGCGAGTCCGATCAGCGACCACCCGGCCAGCGCCGAGATCAGCAGCGCCGAGCCGTAGACCGCATTGGTCACGAACCCCGGAACGAAGTTGTTGCTCGCATCTCCGGTGAGCAGAGCGAACGCCGCCGCGACCACGGCCGCGACGAGACCCCCCACCGCGGCCGTGACCGGCTGCCGGGCGAGCAGGCGCGCCGCCGTGAAGACAGCCGCCACACCGACCGACAGGCCGAGGGAGAGCCAGAGATCGCCGTCGCCGGAGTCCGGATCGATCGTGATGGTGAAGACCACGATGAACACCAGCCCCGGGAGCACCGATTCGAGGATGCCCCGCACACCGCCCATCGCCCGCCAGACGACGTGACCGGTCGACGCCTCCTCAGCGGGATCGATGCCCGCGCGCCGCGCAGCCTGCCCGAGGGCCGCCCCGATGGCGTCCGGAGCCGAAGGTCCCTTCGCGTCGGCCGACCCGGTCGCCGTCTTCTCCTGCGGCTCGGACTCGTCGGGCGCGGCGGTGCTCTCGCCGGTCACGCAGAACCCGGCGTGGCCGGCATCTTGAGGGGGATGAGGTCGCGCGGCGGCATCGGAGAGCCCCCTCGCACCACCACGATCGACCGGAACAGGTCCTCGACCTTCGCCGCCGCACCCGCGTCGGCGGCGCCGGCTCCCCCGATGACGCCGCGCAGGAACCAGCGCGGACCGTCGACACCGATGAATCGGGCGAGTCGCTTGCCCGTCGACCCGTCCGCCGCCGAAACCGGCACCTCGGCCAGCAGCTCGTGACCCAGCGGACCTTCGCGCTCCTCGACGCGACCGCCCTGGGTGCGTACCTGCTCACGGATCTGTTCCCGCGTCTCGTCCCACAGGCCGCTCGAGCGCGGCGCGGCGAAGGGCTGCACCTGGAGCGTCGATTCGGCGTAGTCCAGCCCGACGGCGACGATGCGCTTGGTCTGCTCCTCGACCTCCAGGCGCAGGTTCAGACCCTCCCGCGGCAGGATCTTGATGCCGCCCAGGTCGATGTACGGGCGGACCGGATTGGCCTCGCTGTCATCGAAGGGTCCCGAGGTCGCGCGGTCGACGGGAGTGGATTCGGTCATGAGGATGCTCCATCCTTCTGGTAGCCCGTCGAGCCGAAGCCGCCGTCGCCCCGGGTGCTGTCGGGCAATTCGTCCACCGGCACGAACCGCACCGGCGGGATCGGCATCACGATCAGCTGCGCGATGCGGTCGCCCTCCCGGATCGTGTAGGGCTCTCGTGGGTCGGTGTTCAGCAACGCGACCTTGACCTCGCCCCGGTAGCCGGCATCCACCGTGCCCGGCGCGTTCACCACCGTGATGCCGTGCTTCGACGCCAGGCCGCTGCGCGGAACGACGAATCCGACGTGACCGTCCGGAAGTGCGATGCGGACGCCGGTGCCGACCAGCGCGCGCTCACCGGGCTCGAGGCGCACCGCCTCGGCGGCCACCAGATCGGCTCCGGCATCGCCGGGGTGCGCGTAGAGCGGGGCCTCACGGGCCATAATGAGGACATCCACCGATTCGGTCACGCAACGAGGGTAATGCAGAACAGAGCTGTCGACGTCGGCGCGGAAGGCGCCGTGAACTATCGCGAGCGTCTGAGCCCGTCGCTGTGGAGCCTGGTCGCCGCCGCGCTCGCGGGGCCGATGGCAGCCCTCGTGTTCGTCCCGGTGGACACCACGCTCGCGCTCGCGGCGGGCGCCGTCGTCGGACTCGGATCCGTCGCGGTCTGGATCGTCCTGTCGCCCCGGATCGAGGTGACGGGCGGGCGCCTTCGCGCCGGCCGCGCGCACATCGACGCGTGCCATCTCGGCGCCCCCGTCGCACTCACCGGCGAGGATGCCCGCCAGGCCCGTGGCCCCGGTCTTCATCCGCGCGCGTGGCATCTGCTGCGCGGAGGCATCCACGGCGTCGTCGTGATCCCGATCGATGATCCCGACGATCCGGTTCCCGCGTGGTACCTCTCCTCGCGGACACCCGACCGCCTGGCCGCGGCGGTGCGGCGGGCCTCGGCTACGAGCACTCCGTGCAGATGAAGCCGATCGCCTCTTCGTGATCGACCTGCGAGCGGTGCTTGACGAGGAAGCAGCTCATGCAGGTGAACTCGTCCTGCTGCGGCGGGAGGACCACCACATCCAGCTCGAGATCGGACAGGTCGGCGCCCGGCAGTTCGAAGCCCGAGGGGTTGTCGGAGTCCTCGACGTCGACCGATCCCGACATCTTGTCGGGCACGCGCTCCTTGAGCGCTTCGATCGACTCGCTCTCGTCTTCGGACTTGCGCGGAGCGTCGTAATCAGTAGCCATTCGTGACGGTCTCTACTTCCCAGAAGATTGCTGTGTGCCCATCGGGGCGGCGTTAGTTTGCACGACCGCTCCGGATTTCGCAAATGCGGATCACGGCCGGCGCGCTCGGGGTCGAACTCGCGGCGCGCCCGCGATATTCCCAGCGCCGGCGAACCGCTGTGTCAGCATGGGCGACGTACGCCGAACCGGAGAGGCGATTGGCATGGAACAGCTCAGAGTGATCGGCACCGAAGACGACCGTCTCGTCGTCGCGACCGAGGCCGGAGATCGCTTCGCGCTCGCCCTCGACGACGTGCTGCGGGCCGAGCTCCGCCGCGTCAGACGCGAGTCGGATGCCCCCGAGAAGCGGGCGAGTCCGCGGGAGATCCAGTCGCACATCCGCGCCGGCCTGTCGACCAAGGAGGTCGCAGACCTGCTGGGGCTGCGTGTCGAAGATGTGCAGCGCTTCGAGCGTCCGGTGCTCGCCGAGCGCGAGCACATCGTCGGACAGGCTCTGGCCGTCCCCGTCCTGATGGGCTCCGAACTCGACCACGATGCGCACGTGAGCTTCGGCACCGCCGTGCGGGCGAAGCTCGCCGAGGCGGGTGCCGGCGGCGAGCGATGGACGAGCTGGAAGGAGCAGAGCGGATGGGTCGTGAAGCTCGAGTTCACCTCCGCGGGGATCGAGCACGACGCGCGATGGGGCTTCGATCCGCGGCGGTCCACCCTGTCGCCGCAGAACGGCGATGCCGTTCAGCTCTCCCGCCAGGGCTCGCTCCCCGAGGGGCTCATCCCGCGCCTCCGCGCGCTCGACAACGCCGGCAAGGACGAGTCACGCTTCGACAGCGGAGCGTTCGGCCCGCGCCGGGTGCCCGACGCCGAAGCCGAAGCCTCCGCGCCGGCGGCGTCGAGCACCCCGGCCACCGCGCAGGCCGTGCGTCAGGCCGCGACCAAGCGCGCAACCGACCCGGAGGTCACAACCTCGGCCGAGACCGCCGATCTCCTCGAGGCGCTGCGTCGACGCCGGGGGCAGCGGGAGCCGCTGCCCGAACCCGAAGACGACCGATCGGATCCGAACGCTCCCGTGGCACTCTTCGACGCCCTCGAGCCCGGCTATGAATCATCCGAGGACGAGCCCGTCGCATCCGACGACGAGATCGACGATCGCACGATCGTCATCGCCGAAGGAGCGGGGCGGCGCAAAGGCCGCACGTCGATGCCCTCGTGGGATGAGATCGTCTTCGGCGCGCGCACCGACGACTGACCTCATCGGGCGAAGGCTCCGAGTCGGATGAGGGGGACGGTGCGTTCCTCCGACGTCAGCGATCCGTGCTGACCGACCATCTTCTGCGACGACGTGTCCGTGACCCGATCGTCGTAGTAGGCAATGCTCTGTCGCGCCGCGACGAGGACGTCGCCGATCCGGGGCCGAACGACGTCGTCGACCGTCCCGAACAGTCCTGCTGCGATCGCCTCATCGCGTGTGAGCACCCACGACCGGGATGACTCGGACGACCTCCACCTCTCCGCGAGGTGATCCGCCGCGCCGCTCTCCGCATACAGATGCACCATCCTCGGCTCGCCACCGACGTGCCGCAGTCCTTCGGTGAGAGCCCCCTCACCGAACAGCACGTGTCGGTGACGGGGCACGTCGATCATGCCGTGGTCGGAGGTGACGACCAGACCGGTGTCGGGTCGGAGCCGTCGAGCCATTCTCACCACGGCCGCATCCACGCGCTCGAGCATCGCCGACCACTCGTCCGACTCCCAGCCCGCGCGGTGGCCGACGACATCGAGGTCGGGGGCGTAGAGGTAGACGAGTGCACCGGGGTTTCGGCCGGCGACGTCCGCGGCGAGGTCCACCCTCTCGTCGAGGTCGTCGACGCCGATGACCTCCGCACCACGCGTTGTCGACTGCGTGAAACCGGTCGTCGCGTACTCGGCGCGGGTGACGACGAAACACGCGCGCCCGGACGCGGACTCGCGCTCGAGAATCGGACGCGCCCGCTGCCAGTCCGCGGGCAGGTCGTCCTGCTCCCAGCCGCGCAGCTGGTTCGCGATGCGGTCTGCACCGGGAACCAAGGCGCGGTAGCCGACCATGCCGCTCCTGCCCGGAGGCTCGCCCGTCAGCAGCGCTGTCAGAGCGGCCGCCGTCGTGGAGGGGAACACCGTCTGCGCAACATCCCGCCGCCCCGTGGCCGCGGCGAGGAAACGCGCATGCCCCGCCCGCGCCGTGAGGTTCGCGGCACCGAGACCGTCCAGGAGGAAGATCACGACGCTGCGCGCCGGCGCGAACCACGTCGACTCCCCCGCCATGGCGGCGATCGACTCCGGCAGCACTCCGGTGAGGCTCCGTGCGCGCGGCGACGGGCCGGGTAGGCTCGTGGACATCCCGGCCAGTCTCCCACACGGGTGAAACGGCCATCGATCGTCCCCTCCACGAGGCCCTCACCCTTCATGCCCCGCACCGACTCCGCACCGCAGCCCGAAGAACGCATCGAAGACGTCGACGTCTCCGCAGAGATGCAGGGGTCTTTCCTCGAGTACGCGTACTCGGTGATCTACTCGCGCGCGCTCCCGGATGCGCGGGACGGACTCAAGCCGGTGCAGCGGCGCATTCTCTACCAGATGGCCGAACTCGGACTGCGACCGGACCGCGGGCACGTCAAGAGCGCGCGTGTCGTCGGCGAGGTGATGGGAAAGCTGCACCCGCACGGCGACGCCGCGATCTACGACGCTCTCGTGCGCCTGGCACAGCCCTTCTCCCTGCGCGTTCCCCTCGTCGACGGCCACGGCAACTTCGGCTCCCTCGACGACGGCCCCGCCGCCGCGCGCTATACGGAAGCCCGCCTCGCGCCGGCCGCGCTCGCCCTCACCGAGCACCTCGACGAAGACGTCGTGGACTTCATCCCGAACTACGACGGCCAGTTCCAGCAGCCCGAGGTCCTGCCGGCGGCCTTCCCCAACCTCCTCGTCAACGGCGCTTCCGGCATCGCCGTGGGCATGGCCACGAACATGGCCCCCCACAACCTCATCGAGGTCGTGGCCGCGGCGACGCATCTGCTGGAGAACCCCGACGCGACGGTCGACGAACTGATGGAATTCGTTCCGGGTCCCGACCTCCCGTCCGGCGGGATCATCGTCGGGCTCGACGGGATCAAGGACGCCTACACGAATGGCCGCGGCTCGTTCCGCACGCGTGCGAAGACCTCCATCGAGCCGGTCGGCCCGCGCCGTACCGGCATCGTCGTCACCGAGCTTCCCTACCTCGTCGGTCCCGAACGCGTCATCGAGAAGATCAAGGATGCCGTCACCGCGAAGAAGCTGCAGGGCATCGCCGACGTGAACGACCTCACCGACCGTCGGCACGGGCTGCGGCTGGTCATCGGCATCAAGACCGGGTTCGATCCCAAGGCCGTGCTCGAGCAGCTCTACCGACTGACCCCTCTCGAGGACAACTTCAGCTTCAACAACGTCGCACTCGTCGAGGGACAGCCTCAGACGCTCGGGCTCCGCGACCTGCTCCGCGTCTACCTCGAGCATCGCATCTCGGTGGTCACGCGCCGCAGCCGCTACCGGCTGGAGCGCAAGAGGGAGCGCTTGCACCTCGTGGAGGGGCTGCTCATCGCGATCCTCGACATCGACGAGGTCATCCAGGTCATCCGCACCTCCGATGACGGCGACCAGGCTCGCACCCGGCTCATCGACGTCTTCGACCTCTCTCAGCCACAGGCGGAGTACATCCTCGAACTGCGCTTGCGTCGGCTCACCAAGTTCAGCCGCATCGAACTGGAGGGCGAGCGGGACCAGCTGAAGACCGACATCGCCGCCCTCGAGGAGCTGCTGGCCAGCGACGCCCTGCTCCGCGCCCAGGTCGCCAGAGAGCTCCGGACCGCCGCCGACATGTTCGGCACCCCGCGGCGCACGATGCTGCTGAACGGCGGGCCCGTGCAGCCGCGTTCGCGAAAGGCCGCTCCCGCCGATCTGCAGATCGCGGACACGCCCTGCCGCGTCTTTCTGTCGACGACCGGCCGCATGGTGCGGGCCGATCTCGATCCCGACGTCGGCGGCGGGGGTCTCGTCGCCCCCACCCGTCGGTCCTCGCACGATGCCGTTCGCTCCGGAGTCGACGCCACGACCCGTGGCGACGTCGGCGCGGTGACCTCCCTCGGTCGACTGGTGCGGTTCTCCCCCGTCGACCTGCCCTCCGTCCCCGGGAATTCCGTCGCTCTCGCCGCCGGCGCACGCGTCGATCAGTATCTGCCGCTCGGAAAGGACGAGAAGGTCGTGGCGCTCGTGTCGCTCGCCGACGACCCGCCCCTGGCCCTCGGCACGGCCGCCGGGATCGTCAAGCGCGTCTCGGCCGCCGAGATCGCCGCGAAGCCCGACGTGGAGATCATCGCCCTGAAGGACGGAGATCGCGTCATCGGCGCCTCGGCCGCCCCTGATGGGTCGGAGCTCGTCTTCGTGACCACCGATGCGCAGCTGCTGCGATTCGAGGCCTCCAGCGTGCGGCCCCAGGGACGCTCCGCAGGCGGGATGTCCGGCATCCGTCTCGCCGACGGACAGCGCGCCATCTTCTTCGGCGTCGTCGCTGCGACGACGGAGACCGTCGTCGTCACCGTCGCCGGCAGCGCCGACGCCCTCGCCGGTGCCGACGCCGGCTCCGCCAAGGTCTCGGCCTTCACGGAGTTCCCCGCGAAGGGCCGGGCGACCGGCGGAGTGCGTTCGCAGCGCTTCGTGCGCGGTGAGGATGCGTTGACCGTCGCGTGGGTCGGTGACGATCCGCGCGCGGTGGGACCCGAGGGGGCGACACGCGCGCTGCCGCCGTCGGGAGCGAAGCGAGACGGCTCCGGCACGCCGCTCGATGCCGCCGTCGGGTCCATCGGGACGGGCGTTCGCTGAACCGTCCGCGCCGGCGCCGAGCCCTGCGTCAGGCGTCGATGCGCTCGCGTCCCAGCCGATCGCTGGATTCCACGATGAACTCTCGGCGGGGGGCGACCTCGTTTCCCATGAGGAGTTCGAACACGGTGGCCGCCGCTTCCGCGTCGGTCAGCTGCACACGTCGGAGCATGCGTCCGGATCGATCCATGGTCGTCGACGCCAGCTGCTCCGCATCCATCTCGCCGAGGCCCTTGTAGCGCTGGATCGGCTCCTGCCACTTCTTCCCCGCTTTGCGCAGCTTCGCCAGCAGCGCGTGCAGCTCCTTCTCGGAGTAGGTGTAGATCGTCTCGTTCGGCTTCGACCCGGGATGCTGCACCACGACGCGGTGCAGCGGCGGAACCGCGGCGAAGACGCGTCCCTCCTCGATGAGCGGGCGCATGTAGCGGAAGAAGAGCGTCAGCAGAAGCGTGCGGATGTGCGCACCGTCGACGTCGGCGTCGCTCATGAGGATGATCTTTCCGTAGCGCGCGACGGAAAGATCGAACGATCGGCCCGAGCCGGCGCCGATGACCTGGATGATCGAGGCGCACTCGGCGTTGGAGAGCATGTCGCTGACCGACGCCTTCTGGACGTTCAGGATCTTGCCGCGGATCGGCAGAAGCGCCTGGTACTCGCTGTTGCGCGCCAACTTGGCTGTCCCCAGAGCCGAGTCGCCCTCGACGATGAACAGTTCCGAGTCATTCACGTCGTTGCTGCGGCAGTCCACCAGCTTCGCGGGGAGCGAGGAGGACTCGAGCGCGTTCTTCCGGCGCTGCGTCTCCTTGTGCGTTCGGGCCGAGATGCGCGCCTTCATCTCGGAGACGATCTTCTCCATGAGCTGCGATGTCTGCGACTTGTCATCCCGCTTGGTGGACGCGAAGCGCTCCTGCAGCCCCTTGCTCACCACGCTCGAGACGATCTGGCGCACGGCCGGGGTTCCGAGCACCTCCTTGGTCTGCCCCTCGAACTGCGGTTCGGGCAGGCGTACGGTCAGGACGACCGTGAGGCCGGCGAGGATGTCGTCCTTCTCGAGCTTGTCGTTGCCCACTTTCAGACGACGGGCGTTGGCCTCGATCTGAGCCCGCACGACCTTCAGCAGGCCCTGCTCGAAGCCCTGCTGATGCGTGCCGCCCTTCGGCGTGGCGATGATGTTCACGAAGCTGCGCCCGACGGTCTCGTAGCCGGTGCCCCAGCGCACCGCGACGTCGACCTCGCACGTGCGCTCGACCTCGGTCGGCACCATGGCTCCGGTCGGCTGCAGGACGGGGACCGTCTCGGTGAAGGTTCCTTCTCCCTGAAGGCGCCACGTATCGGTCACGGGCGCGTCCGGGGCGAGGAACTCCGCGAACTCCGAGATGCCGCCGTCGTATCGAAAGCTCGTCTCTCGCGGCTCCTCGCCGCGCTGATCACGGATGACGATCTCGAGGCCCGGCACGAGGAAGGCGGTCTGCCGCGCGCGCTGCTCCAGCTCCTCGACAGCGAAGGTGGCATCCTTCGTGAAGATCTGGGTGTCGGCCCAATAGCGGATCCGGGTTCCTGTGACCCCCTTGGGCGCCTTGCCGACGTGACGAAGCCGGCTGCTTTGCTCGTAAGGCGAGAAGGCGCTGTCGGGGGAATCGCCGGCGAACTCCCCCGGCTCGCCGCGATGAAAGGACATGGCCCACGTCTTTCCGCCACGGTCCACCTCGACATCGAGTCGCTCCGACAGGGCGTTCACGACAGACGCGCCGACCCCGTGCAGACCCCCCGAGGACGCATACGAGCCGCCCCCGAACTTGCCTCCGGCGTGGAGCTTCGTGAAGACGACCTCGACGCCGGAGAGCCCGGTCCGCGGTTCCGCGTCGACCGGGATGCCGCGCGCCCGGTCGACCACCTCCACGCTGCCGTCGCGATGGAGGATCACGTCGATCCGCTCGCCGTGACCGCCGAGGGCCTCGTCGACGGAGTTGTCGATGATCTCCCACAGGCAATGCATCAGACCGCGCGAATCGGTGGAGCCGATGTACATCCCGGGGCGTTTCCGCACCGCTTCGAGGCCTTCGAGAACCTGCAGGTGGTGGGCGGAGTACTCGGCAGTCACAGCGTCCAAGGATATCCCCGGCACCACCGCGCGCCGGGGTGACACACGAGCGAACCCGCGTCCGTACGCGGTGAGCGAACTGTGACCTTCTCGCGGCATTCTCGAAACAAAGCCGTGGTTGTCTTATACGACACGATCGATCGACCGTTCGAGGAGGGACCGACATGAGCTCGATTTCGACACCCACCGACCCGGCCGCCGTCCTCGACTACCGTCTGACGGCGGCGGACCGATGCGACTCCTGCGGAGCGCAGGCCTATATCGCCGCAGAGGTCAACGGCAGCGAACTGCTGTTCTGCGCGCACCACGGGCGCAAGTACGAGGACAAGCTGCGCGAAGTCGCCACGTCATGGCACGACGAGACAGCGCGCCTCGTCGACGAGGACTGACGAAGCCCGCGCGACGCCGTCCGGGATCAGCCCGCTCAGGCCGGGCGGACGATTCCGAGCGGCGTCGACTGGTGCCCCTGTCCGAGCGGATTGTCGGACAGGATCGCCACCAGGCGCCGCTCCTCGTCGCGAGACAACGTGGAGCCGAGGACGTTGCCACCGATGTCGTTGATGTCGACCACCGCGACCTGCGCGGGGATCCCCAGCAGACCCTGCAGCTGGACGGCGACGTCGCCAGGTCGCTCTGGGCCGAGGACGACCGCCCTGTTGTAGGGCGGGATCGTCCCGGGGGTCGGACCGTCGATCGCGCGTGCCTTATCGCCGGCGATGCGATAGAAATCGCCGCGACGTCCGACGAGCTTCGTCACCGCTGAGACGCCCGCCGCAAACAGGATGCGCAGGGTTCCGCATTCTCGGAGCGCCATCTCCATGGTTTCCGGCATGCCCAGGCCGATGCCGTACGGCGTCCGCACAACGAACCGCGACAAGAGACGCGCGAGCCGGCGCGGCCTGATCTCCTCGAGGGGGTAGGACCGCCCCTGGGTGATCGCCACGATCTTCTCGGTGACGAAGAGGATGTCGCCCTCGCGCACCACGCCCGCCGCATACTCGCGGATGAACTCCTCGAGATCATCGCCGGGCATCACGACGCGCGTGCGAATCGGGATGCGGGCGAAGGCCTCCCCGTCGATCGTGGTCGTGAGGGCCTTGCCGTCGTTCGGCGCGTCGCTCACTCGAGGTAGTCCCGCAGCGACTGCGAGCGCGAGGGGTGACGCAGCTTGGCCATCGTCTTGGATTCGATCTGGCGGATGCGCTCACGCGTGACACCGAAGGTGTCGCCGATCTGATCCAGCGTCTTGGGCTGTCCGTCACCCAGGCCGAAGCGCATGCGGATCACACCCGCCTCGCGCTCCGAGAGCGAGTCCAGCAGCGACTCCAGCTGACGCTGCAGCATCGTGAAGCCGACCGCGTCAGCGGGGACGACCGCCTCGGTGTCCTCGATGAGGTCACCGAATTCGCTGTCACCATCTTCGCCGAGCGGGGTGTGCAGCGAGATCGGCTCGCGGCCGTACTTCTGCACCTCGATGACCTTCTCCGGGGTCATGTCCAACTCCTTGGAGAGCTCTTCCGGAGTCGGCTCGCGGCCGAGGTCCTGCAGCATCTGGCGCTGCACTCGCGCGAGCTTGTTGATGACCTCCACCATGTGGACGGGGATGCGGATCGTGCGGGCCTGGTCGGCCATGGCTCGAGTGATCGCCTGACGGATCCACCACGTCGCGTAGGTGGAGAACTTGAAGCCCTTGGTGTAATCGAACTTCTCCACCGCGCGGATGAGACCGAGGTTCCCCTCCTGGATCAGATCCAGGAACTGCATGCCTCGACCCGTGTAGCGCTTGGCGAGCGACACGACCAGGCGGAGGTTTGCACCCAGCAGGTGGCTCTTGGCGCGCTGCCCGTCGCGGGCGACCCATTGCAGGTCGAGCCCGAGCTGCGAGGACTTCTCGGCCGCCGACATGTTCGACAGCTTCTCCTCCGCGAACAGGCCGGCCTCGATCCGCATCGCCAGCTCGACCTCTTCGGCCGCGTTCAGGAGCGGGACCTTGCCGATCTGCTTCAGGTAGTCCTTGACGGGATCCGCTGTCGCGCCGGTGATCTGCGTGGAGTAGATCGGCACGTCTTCGTCGTCGTTCGACGAGATGACGATGGCGCCGGTGGGCAGCGGCTCTGCGGCACTCTTCTTGGCTTCCGAGGCGCCGTCCGAGCCCTTCTTGCCGGACTTCGCGTCGCCCTCATCGCCGTCGTCGTCGGCGTCGTCCTCCGCCGAGGTGTCGTCGCCGTCCTCGATGTCCTCGGCGTCGACCTCGTCGTCGTCGATCTCATCGTCGTTGTCGACGGACTTCGACGAGGCCGTCTTCGAGGCGTTCTTCGCGGAGCGGCTGCCGGACTTCTTGGCGGTCGCCTTCGTCGCCGGCTTCTTCGCGGGCGTCTCCTCGACGATCTCTTCGGCCTCGGTGTCCTTCGCTCGCGTTGCGCGGGTGCTGGTCTTCGTGCCTGTGGTCACGTTTCGCCTTTCACCGGCGGACGCGTGTCGACGCCCCCCGGTCGATTTCGGACACTAGTAAGACCCTTGTCAAGTCCCGCACACCGAGAGGCATGCAGTCGACGTGACAACGGGTCGCTCCATCCATTGTCTCACATTCCGCGGCGGCACTTGACCCGCAGCGGGCGACACCTGTATGGCAACGTGCCGACCGACGCGACTATTCCCTCACGCGCCGAATCGGTCGTCGTCGCCCGAGGGTCGGTTGGCGAGGAAGCGCTCGAGCTCCGCCGCCAGCTCGTCCGCGCTGGGAAGGTCCCCGGTGTGGATGATCGGCGTCGCCTGCGTCGAGCCGGCCATGTAGGCGTCGTACCGCTCTTCCAGGTTCTCGACCATGCGAGACAGGTCCTCGCTGCCGGCGACCTGCTCTTCGACCTTCTCGAGATACTCGCGGTTCTCGTCGCGGAGCGAGTCGCCGGAGAAGACGAGGCCGGTCGCGACGGTGATCGCATCAAGGGCGGCCAGAGCGGAGGCCGGATACTCCGTGTCGCCGAGATAGTGGGGAACGAGTAGCACGAAACCCGCGACGGCGGCGCCGCCTTCGGCGAAGCGGTACTCGAGCAGGTGTCCGACCGTCGCCGGCACCTGCGTGGTCGGCTTCCAGACCGAATGCGCCTCCGTCAGCTCGCGCCGCGTGCCGCTCACCGTGGTTCCGATGGGCCGCGTGTGCGGGACGGGCATCGGGATGGCGTGCACCCACGTGACCGTGGACACGGCGAACTCCTCGGCCAGTGCCAGGATCGCGGAGGCGAAGGCCTCCCACGCGAAGTCCGGCTCATAGCCGGCCAGCATCAGGAACGGCGAGCCCAGCGCGTCGTGTCCGAGTGACAACTCCAGCCGCGGGGGTCGGTAGTCGGCGAGGTGATCCTGATCGAACGCGACGACGGGTCGCCGCGCGCGGTAATCCAGCAGGATGTCGTTGGTGAAGACCGCGACCGGAGTCGGGTCGATCTCATCCCGCAGGTACTCGATCGTGCGTGACAACGCACTGCCGGCGTCGGTGAAGCCGGTGAGGGCGATGACCAGCGGCAGTCCCCGGGGGATGGGAGGCACAGAGGCCGAACGCTCGAACAGCGACGAGGACAGGGGCATCTGTCCATGCTACGAGGCGAGCGCCGACCGTCGGCGTACCCCGTCCCGCTCACAGCGAACACGCGCATCCCTAGGATGGGACCATGTCGTTCCCCGACCTCGAGTTCCGAACCAGTCCGATCCGAGAGTCCGACGCCGAAGCGATCCTTCTGGCGCTCCCCCCGCTCGACGATGCCGCCGACGCTCTGGCCGAATGGCCCGGCCTGCACGGCGCGCTGGAGGCGGTCGGGTTCACCGGTGCGCGATCGTCCTATCTGCGCGTCGCCGCGCCAGAGGCGACGCGGCTCCCGCTCGCGGTCGTCGGCACCGGTACGTCCCCCGGGGAACAGGATGTGCGTGCCGCCGTCGGCGCGGGAGTCCGCTCCCTCACCGGCTTCGACACGGTCGCCGTCGCGGCTCCCGCGTTCCAGGGGTGGCGTGCCGTGGCCGAAGGCGCCACGCTCGGCGGCTATCGCTTCGACTCCTATAAGAGCACTCCGCCGCCGGCACGCGCCGCGACCGTCGTCGTGCACGGCGAGACCCGTCCCGACCGTGGAGAACTCGAGGCCGTACGCGCCGATGCCGAGGCGATGGCGCTGGTGAAGGATCTGTCCACGATGCCCGCCGATCGCCTCGGCCCGGCGGACTTCGCCGACCGGACGCGCGAGTGCGTCGCGGGCCTGCCGGTGTCTGTCGACGTCTTCGACGAGACCGACCTCGAAGAGGGCGGATTCGGCGGCATCCTCGGTGTCGGACGCGGATCATCGAGGCCGCCGCGACTCGTGCGTGTGGACTACTCGCCGGCGGATGCGGCGGCCCACGTCGCGGTCGTCGGCAAGGGCATCACGTTCGACACCGGTGGACTCTCGCTCAAACCACCCGCTTCGATGGTGGGGATGAAGTACGACATGTGCGGCGCGGCCACCGCGCTCGCCGTCGTACGGGCCCTTGCTCGCGTCGGGGCGCCGGTACGCGCGACGGCGTGGCTCTGCCTCGCCGAGAACATGCCCTCGGGCTCGGCCACGCGACCCGGCGACGTCCTGACGATGCGGGACGGCTCGACCGTCGAGGTGCTGAACACCGACGCCGAGGGACGCCTGGTCCTGGCGGACGGTCTCGCCGCCGCGAGTGCCGAGAGCCCCGACCTCATCGTCGATGTCGCGACGCTGACGGGCGCGATATCCGTCGCCCTGGGGAACCGGCACACCGGGGTGATGGGCGATGACACCGCCGTGGCCCGCTTCCTCGCGGATGCGGCGACGACCGGCGAGGACGCGTGGCAGCTCCCGCTTCCCGAGCACATGGAGGAGGAGCTCGACTCGCCCGTCGCCGACATGCAGAACGCGAAGATCGGCGACCCGGCGGGCGGTTCGCTCTTCGCCGGCCTGTTCCTGCGTCGCTTCGTGGGTCGCGCGAGCGATGCCGAGGACGCTCCGCGCATTCCCTGGGTCCACCTGGACATCGCCGGCAGCGGCTGGCACAAGGGCGGTGGGTACGGATTCACCGACAAGGGCGCGACCGGCGCGACGGTGCGCGCGCTGATCCGCTTCGTGGCCGGAACGACGCGCTGATGGCCGTGCACGAGGCCGACCTCGTCGTGCTGGGCGGCGGATCCGGCGGCTACGCGGCCGCCCTTCGCGCCGCGGAACTGGGATCCTCCGTCGTCATCGTCGAGAAGGACAAGCTCGGCGGGACCTGCCTGCACCGCGGCTGCGTGCCGACCAAGGCGCTCCTGCACGCCGGGGAGGTCGCCGACAACACCAGGGACGCAGCGGCAGTCGGGGTGCGAGCGACGTGGGAGGGCGTGGACGTCCCCGCTCTCACGGCGTATCGCGAGGCGATCGTCGCGAAGAAGCACAAGGGCCTGCAGGGCCTGATCGCCGCCCGCGGAATCACCGTCGTCCACGGCGCCGGCACCCTCGAGCAGGGGCCGGCAGTGCGGGTAGGCGACGACCTCTACCGCGGTCGCGATGTCGTCGTCGCGACCGGCTCGTACACGCGCACGCTCCCCGGCATCGACATCGGCGGGCGAATCCTCGGGAGCGAGCAGGCGCTCGAGCTCCCCGAGATCCCCGCGCACGTCGCCGTCCTCGGGGGCGGGGTCATCGGGGTCGAGTTCGCCAGTCTCTGGCGTTCTCTCGGTGCCGACGTGACGGTCATCGAGGCGCTCCCGACGCTCCTGCCCGCCGACGACGAGGTCATCGGCAAGACCCTGGAGCGCGCCTTCCGGCGCCGCGGCATCCGCACTGTCCTCGGAACGCCCGTCTCCGCCGTCACCGCGGACGAGGATCGCGTGGTCGTGCGGCTCGCGGATGACGCGGAGATCACGGCGGACGCCCTGCTGGTGGCGGTGGGCCGCGCGCCCGCGACGGACGGTCTCGGGCTCGAAGCGGCCGGCGTGGGCCTGGATCGCGGGTTCGTCGTCGTCGACGACGATCTCCGCACCGCCGCCGACCACGTCTGGGCGGTGGGCGACATCGTCGCCGGGCCGCAGTTGGCACACCGGGGATTCCAGCAGGGCATCCAGGTCGCCGAGCGGATCGCGGGTCGACGACCCGTGCGCGTCCCGGACGCTCACATCCCCCGCGTGACGTATTCATCGCCGGAGGCGGCGTCGGTCGGACTCACCGAGGCCGCCGCGCGTGCGCTGCACGGTGACGCGATCACCACCTACGAGTACAACCTCGCCGGCAACGCCAAGAGCGAGATCCTCGGAACGGCGGGGATCGTGAAGGTCGTCCGGCACGTCGACGGCCCCGTCGTGGGCATCCACATGGTGGGAGATCGCGTCGGGGAACTCATCGCAGAAGGTCAGCTCATCGTCGGGTGGGAAGCGCACCCCGAGGATGTGACCCCGTTCCTGCACGCGCATCCCACGCAGAGCGAGGCGCTGGGCGAGGCCCTCCTCGCCCTCGCCGGTTCGCCCCTGCACACACTGTGAGCGTTGCGCACGACACCCCCAGCCATCCGACGCCGGCGCGTCGAGGTCATCACTAAGCTAGAAGCAATCGGCATTCCGAAGGAGACAAGCACATGAGCACATCCGTCGTCCTCCCCGCGCTCGGCGAGAGCGTCACCGAGGGGACGGTGACCCGCTGGCTCAAGCAGGTCGGCGACACGATCCAGGAGGACGAGGGTCTTCTCGAGATCTCCACGGACAAGGTCGACACCGAAATCCCCTCGCCGGTCAGCGGCGTCATCGAAGAGATCCTCGTCCAGGAGGACGAAACCGTCGAGGTGGGCGCCGTGCTCGCCAAGATCGGCGACGGCGACGGAGCCCCTTCCGAGGACACGTCGGACGACTCCGCGCAGGCGGAGGCCCCCGCGCAGCCCGAGGCGAAACCTGCGGAAGAGCCCGCAGCCGAGGATTCCGGTCCCGAGCAGGCTGCTCACGACACGAGCACCGCGTCCGACGCGGACGGTAAGGACGTCGTTCTGCCCGAACTCGGCGAGAGCGTCACCGAAGGCACCGTGACCCGCTGGCTGAAGAGCATCGGCGACGACGTGGAGGTCGACGAGCCGCTGCTCGAGATCTCCACCGACAAGGTCGACACCGAGATCCCGTCGCCGTTCGCGGGCACGCTGCAGCAGATCCTGGTGCAGGAGGACGAGACCGTGGCCGTGGGTTCGCCGCTGGCCAAGATCGGCTCGGGCTCCCCTGCACCCGCGGAAGCGCCGTCCGAGGAGTCCGCGCCCGAGGAGCCCGCGTCCGCGGAGGAGACGTCAGCCCCCGAGCCTGCCGAGGAGCCGGCTCCCGCGCCGGCCGCCGAAGAGCAGACCTCCGAGCCGGAGCCCGCTCCCGCTCCCGAGAAGGCTGCCGCCGCACCGTCCGCTTCCGACGACATCTACGTCACGCCTCTGGTGCGCCGTCTCGCGCAGCAGCAGGGCGTCGATCTCGCGAGCGTCACCGGAACCGGCGTGGGCGGACGCATCCGCAAGGAGGACGTTCTGAAGGCGGCGGAGGCCCCGGCGACCCCGACGTCTGCCGCGGAGGCGGCGCCCGTCGAGGTGGAGGTGTCGCCCCTTCGCGGCACCACGCAGCCGATGTCGCGCCTTCGCAAGGTGCTCGCCGAGCGTGCTGTGGCGTCGATGCAGTCGACGGCGCAGCTGACGACGGTCGTGGAAGTCGACGTGACCAAGCTGTCGCAGTACCGCGACCGGGTGAAGAAGGATTTCCAGGCGAAGACCGGGGACAAACTGTCCTTCCTGCCGTTCTTCGCCCTCGCCGCGGCCGAGGCGCTGCAGACGTATCCGATCATCAACTCCACGGTCGACGGCGACAAGATCGTCTACCCCGCCACCGAGAACGTGTCGATCGCGGTGGACACGGAGCGTGGCCTGCTGACGCCCGTGCTGCGCGATGCGGCGAGCAAGAACCTCGCTCAGATCGCGCACGAGATCGCCGACCTCGCCGCGCGCACGCGCGACAACAAGCTCAAGCCCGACGAGCTGGCCGGGGGCACCTTCACGCTCACGAACACCGGCTCTCGCGGCGCCCTGTTCGACACACCGGTGGTGTTCCTGCCTCAGTCGGCGATCCTCGGAACGGGCACTGTCGTCAAGCGCCCCGGCGTGGTGACGGTCGACGGGGCGGAAGCCATCTCGGTGCGGTCGTACGTGTACCTCGCCCTGTCGTACGACCACCGCACCATCGACGGCGCAGACGCGGCCCGTTTCCTCGCGGCGGTCAAGAAGCGCCTCGAGGACGCATCGTTCGAGGCCAACCTCGGCGCCTGATCGCTCGAGACTCATGGCTGCTGTGCGACGTCATGGACGTCACGCAGCAGCCATGAGTCGTCTCTGCGCGCGATGACGACGACCTGATCCGGTGCCTCGGGTCCAGACACGCGAAGCACGGCGACGCCGCCGAAATCATCCAGCACCTCGACGTCGCGCACGCTCGCATCGAGGTCGACGGCGCCGGGCGGAACCGACGTGATCGGCGACCAGTAAACCCCTGCGAGACACTCGGGATCATCGTCACAGCGGATGCGCGCCTCCAGCAGCGCCGCCGTCACGACAGCGAGGTCGTCGTTTGCGGCCACGCCCACGGCGGCGGCCGGAACCGGCGACGTGGTCGCGGTCGACGCGGGGGTGGCCCCCTGATCGACCGGTGCAGTGGCAGGCTCCTCCGCACCGACCGGCCACAGCAATCCGATCGCCACGACGGCACCTGCCGCAGCTCCGGCGAAGAGGAGCGTCGAACGGCGAGAGCGCGCTCCGGTCATCGTTCGGCGCACGCGCTCCACCGTCGCTCCGATCGTGTCCGCGAGGCCGCCGTCGACGTATCGACCGAGGTTCACGAGCACACCGGCACCGTCGGGCTCCTCCGAAGCGGCGAGGTCGGCGGTGACATCCGCGCGAGCCGGCGCGATCGCCGCGGCGGCCGAACGGGGACCGAACCCCACCGTGACCAGGGCCTCCGGCGACGCCGCATCGAACCACTCGTCCTCGAGCCGTCTCGCGGTGCGCTCGTCGACGCCTCCGGCCACGGAAGCCACGGTCCGTTCGACCAACGACGAAAGTCCCCCCTCCCCTTTCCCGAGCTCGGTCAGCACGTCTGCGGAGGCACGCTCCGCTGACGTTGCCGGGTCGCCGGTGAGGGCGAAACCGGGCCGGCCGTCGTCGGTCAACCACCAGGAACCACTGCCCGGCGACGTCACCCCTGCGTCGTCGAGTTCCCGCAGTCCGCGCAGCACACTGACGGCGATCGTGACGCGCTCGCCGTCGGAGAGGAGAGGTCCGCGCCGGGTCAGGAAGGTCATCAGCCTCTCGACGAAGAGCGGGAAGACGGCGTCATGCCCCTCGACCGAGCGCCTGATGTCCGTGGGTACGACCACGTGCGCCGGGTCGCGCAGCGCCCAGCCGGGCCACGTCCGCCCCAGAGCGGCGACCGGAACCACGAGCGCGGGCGCCCCGTCGTCCAGCCGCGCCACCACACCGGGCCACGGCGTGTCGTCGCCGTCGATGCGGCGCACGACCCGCGCTCCCGCGCGCAGGTGGGGCGCGAGGACAGACGAGGGCGGGGTATCGGATGACGGGGCCACGTCTCCCACCGTTCCGTTCGCGAGCATTCGGCGCTCCTCCCGCGTCGCTTCTGTGGAAGGCTCCTCCGCTGCCGCTCCCTGTGGAGGGGAGGACGTGTCCGAACCAGGCTGCGCCCGAAAGGTATCCTGGTCCCATGGCCCGCAGCACCGCTCCGGAGAAGCGACCCGGCTTCTTCTCCCAGCTCCGCACCCTGTTCACCTTCACGCGCAGGGCGTTCCCCTGGTTGCCGTATGTCCTCATCGGCATTCTGGTCGTCGGCGCCGCCGTCGGCGTGGGAATCGGCTTCCTGGTGCAGCCGGTCGCGTGGTGGAGCGTGCTCCTGTGGGCGATCACCGGCCTGATGGCGGGCATTCTCGCCGCCATGATGACCATGACACGTCTGTCGACGAAGGCGATGTACCGCCAGATCGACGGCATGCCCGGTGCGACCGGCCACGTGATCTCGACGTCGCTCGGCCGCAGGTGGCAGGCGAGCGAGATGCCGGTGGGGATCAACCCCAAGACCCAGGAGGCGGTCTATCGCGCGATCGGACGCGGTGGGGTGGTCATCGTCGGCGAGGGCGCGCGCGGGCGCCTGACCCGCCTCGTGGGCGACGAACGATCCAAGATCAAGCGCGTGGCCTCGGGCGTGCCCATCACGGTGCTCTATGTCGGACACGGCGACGACGAGGTGCCGATCGCAAAGCTCGCCCCGACGATCAAGAAGCTCCCGAAGGCGATCGACCGCGCGACCATGGCCGCGGTCATCAAGCGCGTCGACTCGGTCTCGCAGTCGCTCGCCTCGCTCCCGATCCCCAAGGGCATGGACCCCAATCGCGTCCGTGCACCGCGGCCGCGCTGAGGGCAGTCAGGAACGCACGAGGACCGTGCCGGCCGCCTTGTCGTGCAGTCCTCGCTGATCGGCGTCCCAGATCACCGCAGGGATCACCAGAACCAGGAGCACCGTCCGCACGATCGGGCGCCACAGTCCGACCCAGGCACCGTCGATCCGGGTGAGACGCAGTCCGAGGATGCGATGACCGGGGCTGCCCTGCAGCATGGGCGCGAACACCACCTGGATCGCCATGAAAATCGCCGCGATCACGAGCGGATCGCCGGAGAAGACGGCTGGCAGACCATCGGGGTCGGTGACGAACAGTCCGGCGAGGATGTAGGCCGCCCCGTAGTCGATGAACAGGGCTCCGACACGCCGGCCGAGTCGGCCTATCGAACCCCGCCCCGATGCGGGCAGTCCCAGGCGCTCACCGGGATATCGCTGGTCTGTCACCGCACAAGCGTACCCAGACCCCTGTAACCTGGCCGAAACATTGGTGTCACGACCGGGCAACGCCCTGTCGGTACCGTGCAAGCCATGCCCCTCGCGGGTTGGCAGTTCCCGAACGCCCTACCTCTGGAGACTCCATGTTCAGTGATTCATCCGAGGTGCTGAAGTTCATCAAGGACGAGGACGTCAAGTTCCTCGACATCCGGTTCACGGATCTCCCTGGTGTGCAACAGCACTTCAACATTCCCGCCTCGACCGTCGACGAGGAGTTCTTCACCGTCGGACAGCTCTTCGACGGCTCGTCGATCCGCGGTTTCGCGAACATCCACGAGTCCGACATGCAGCTCATCCCGGACGTGTCGACCGCCTACCTCGATCCGTTCCGCGACGAGAAGACCCTCATCATGGTCTTCGACATCTACAACCCGCGCAATGGCGAAATCTACGGCAAGGACCCGCGTCAGGTAGCCAAGAAGGCGGAGAAGTACCTCGCCTCGACCGGCATCGCCGACACCGCCTTCTTCGCCCCGGAGGCGGAGTTCTACATCTTCGACGATGTGCGCTACGAGGTGAAGCAGAACACGAGCTTCTACGCCGTGGACTCCGTCGAAGGCGCGTGGAACACCGCCCGCGCCGAAGAGGGCGGGAACCTCGCCAACAAGACCCCGTACAAGGGCGGTTACTTCCCCGTCTCCCCGGTCGACAAGACGGCTGACCTGCGTGACGACATCAGCCTGCGCCTGATCGCCAGCGGACTCGAGCTCGAGCGCGCTCACCACGAGGTGGGCACCGCCGGCCAGCAGGAGATCAACTACAAGTTCGACACGATGGTCCACGCGGCGGACGACATCCTGAAGTTCAAGTACATCGTCAAGAACACGGCCGACCAGTGGGGCAAGACCGCCACGTTCATGCCGAAGCCGCTCTTCGGCGACAACGGTTCGGGCATGCACACCCACCAGTCGCTCTGGAACGGCGGCCAGCCGCTGTTCTACGACGAGAAGGGCTATGGCGGACTGTCGGACATCGCCCGCTGGTACATCGGCGGCATCCTCGCCCACGCTCCTGCCGTTCTGGCCTTCACCAATCCGACGCTCAACAGCTACCACCGTCTGGTGAAGGGCTTCGAGGCGCCGGTCAACCTGGTCTACTCGGCCGGAAACCGCTCGGCGGCCATCCGCATCCCGATCACCGGGTCCAACCCGAAGGCCAAGCGCATCGAGTTCCGCGCCCCCGACGCGTCGGGCAACCCGTACCTCGCGTTCGCAGCGCAGCTCATGGCCGGCATCGACGGCATCAAGAACCGCATCGAGCCGCACGAGCCGGTCGACAAGGACCTCTACGAGCTGCCGCCCGAAGAGGCCAAGAACATCCCGCAGGTCCCCAACTCCCTGCTGGACTCGCTCGAGGCCCTGCGCAACGACCACGAGTTCCTCCTCGCCGGTGGCGTGTTCACTCCCGAGCTGATCGAGACGTGGATCGAGTACAAGATCGAGAACGAGATCCAGCCGATCGCACAGCGACCGCACCCGTTCGAGTTCGAGCTCTACTTCGGCGTGTGACGCAGACCGCGTGACGGACGACGGCCCCCGGGTGCATCCCGGGGGCCGTCGTCGTGCCGAGCCGCGTCGCGAGCGACGCTCAACCGTAGAAGAGCGTGTCGAACGTGCGACGGGCGCGTCGGGCGGTGCGCACCCACTCCTCCTCGACAAGACTGGCGCTGTGGGGCGGCATCTCGAGCAGACGCCCGATGCCGTCGAGCTTGGATCTGTCCGTCGGCAGCACGTCGCTGGTCTGTCCCGAGAGCAGCGTGTTGGCGGACCTCAGCCGGCTCGCCAGACGCCAGGACGCCGCCAGACGCTCGGTCGCGACCGCCGACACGAGGCCCGCCTCGCGTGCGGCGTGCAGGGCGTCGAGCGTCGAGGTGGTGCGCATGGCCGGTACCGCGTGCGCGTGCTGCAGCTGCAGGAGCTGCACCAGCCATTCCACGTCGCTCAGGCCGCCCGGGCCGAGCTTGAGGTGACGAGCCGGGTCCACCCCCTGGGGCAGCCGCTCACTCTCGACCCGCGCCTTGATCCGCTTGATCTCACGAAGCCCCTGCTGGTCCGCGTGCGCGGGATAGCGCACCTCGTCGGCAAGTTCGGTGAAGGCGCGGATGAGCTTGACACTTCCCGCGATCCCCCGTGCCCGCAGCAGCGCCTGCGCCTCCCACGACAGCGACCATCGACGATAGTACTCGGCATACGATTCCAGGGATCGTACGAGCGGGCCGTTGCGCCCCTCCGGGCGCAGGTCCGCGTCGAGGTCGAGCGGGAGACGATGGTCCTCGGAATGCCGCCGAAGTCCCTGGACGAGCGCCTGCGCAAGCTGATGCGCTCGCTGAGGGTCGAGCCCGTTCGGTCGGTAGACGTACATGACGTCCGCGTCGGATCCGAAGCCGAGCTCCCGCCCCCCGAAGCGACCCATCGCGATGATCGAGAAATCGAGCGCGTCGTCTTCCGGTGGAACGACCTCCCGGCGCACCGCGCGCAGGGTGGCCTGGATGCTCACTTCGCTGATCGTGGTGAGGGTGTCCGCGATCTCCTCGATCGTGAGCACGCCGAGGATTCCTCCCATGGCGGTCCGCAGCATCTCGCGGCGGCGGAGCGCCCGGACGGAGTGCATCGCGTCTTCGACGTTGTCGTGACGGGTCTGTATCGCGCGCGCTTCCTCCTGGAGAGCGACCCCGGACCGCGGACGGAGAGCCCCGCCGTCATCGAGCCACGCCGCCGACTCGGGGATCCATTCCATCAGTTCACCGACATAGCGGGAGCCCGAGAGCACACGCGTGAGGTCTTCGGCAGCTCCCGCGGAGTCGCGCAGCATGCGCAGGAACCAGGGCGAGTCCCCCAGCCTCTCGCTGAGACGACGGAAGGCGATCAGCCCGTAGTCGGGGTCGACGCCGTCGGCGAACCAGCGGAGCATGACCGGCATGAGGTGCCGCTGGATCTGCGACTTGCGACTGAGTCCCGTCGTGAGCGCCCCGATGTGACGCAGCGCGCCACCGGGGTCGCGGAATCCGATGGCCGCCAGCCGATCCTTCGCCTGCTCCGGCGAGAGGGAGCGCTCCTCTTCGGGGAGAGCGGCCACCGCCGACAGCAGCGGACGGTAGAACAGCCGCACGTGGATGTCGCGAACCTCGCGCTTGACCGATTCCCAGATCCGCAGGACGGAATCGCCGGTGTCCCCGAGTCCGGTCGCCCGAGCCAGGGAACGCAGTCCCTCGGCGTCTTCGGGCATCAGGTGGGTGCGGCGCAGGTGGCGCAGCTGCACGCGATGCTCGAGCAGCCGGAGCATCCGGTAGTCACGCGAGAAGGCGGCGGCTTCGGCGCGGCCGATGTACCCCTCCGCGACGAGGGCGTCGAGGGCCGCGAGGGTGCTCCGCTGCCGGATCCCGTGGTCGGAGAGTCCATGGACCAGCTGCAGCAGCTGCACGGTGAACTCGATGTCCCGGATCCCGCCGGGGCCGAGTTTGATCTGGCGGGCGACTTCGTCGTTCGGGATGTGGTCGGTCACACGTTCACGCATGCGCTGCACGCCGTCGACGAAGTTCTCGCGCGCGGCGCTCGTCCACACCTTCGGCCCGACCGCGTTAACGTACGCATCGCCGAGCGCCTCGTCGCCCGCGATCGCGCGCGCTTTCAGCAGCGCCTGGAACTCCCAGCTCGCCGCCCACCGGTCGTAGTACGACAGGTGCGACTCCAGGGTGCGCACCAGCGCTCCCTGCTTCCCCTCGGGGCGGAGGTTCGCGTCGACCTCCCACAGAGGAGGCTCGACCTCCATCTCGGACACGCCGCGCATGGTCTGAACCGCCAGCCGGGTCGCGATGTCGATCACCCGGCTCTCCCCCACCTCCTCGCGGAGCCCGTCCGCTGCGCCGCCGACGAAGATGACGTCGACGTCGCTGACGTAATTCAGCTCGCGCGCCCCCGTTTTGCCCATGCCGATGACCGCGAGCTGGGTCGCCGCCACATGCTCGCGCGGGAAAGCCGGCCCCGTCGACGACACCCGTGTGCGAGCGACACACAGCGACGCCTCGAGTGCGGCCGCCGCTGCGTCCGCCAGCCGGCCGGCGACGAACGGGACCTGGTCGACGGGCGAGGGACTCAGCAGGTCGAAAGCGGCGATCTTGGCGAGCATGCGCCGATACCGCACCCGCAGTGCAACCCAGCAGCTCTCACTGCCGTCGCGAGCGAAGCCGTCCTCTTCTCCGACCGCGGCGAGCAGCTCCCTCCGCATCTCGATGTCGGTCGGCAGGCTCGTGCCGGCATGCGCCAGCTCGGCGAGCTCCTCTGGATGGCGGAGGAAGAAATCCCCGAATCCGGACGACGCACCCAGGAGCGCCCACAGGGCACGCCACCCGTTCTCGCTCGCACGAAGCGCCCGCACGGCGGCGGGATCTCGTCGCGCGATGAAGAGGATCGCCGAGACGGCGACATCGGGATCGGCCGCGTCCGACGCGGCGTCGCGGAGCTCCTCCCAGGGCACGTCGATGAGCTGCTCGAGTTCGGAGAGGTCCGCATCGGCCTCCGTCAGGCGGCTGAAGCCGACGCGCGCGAGACCGGTCAGGGTCGTGGAGCGATCGCGGGCCATGGAGCCGGCGTCAGAGCATCTCGAGGTTGCTCTTCAACTCGTACGGCGTGACCTGCGAGCGGTACTCCTGCCACTCGCGGCGCTTGTTCAGCAGCACGTAGTTGAAGACCTGCTCGCCGAGGGTCTCGGCCACCAGCTCAGACTCCTCCATGTATTCCAGGGCGTGGTCGAGACTCGTCGGCAACGGCGCATAGCCGAGCGCGCGACGCTCGGAGTCCGTCAGCGACCACACATTGTCCTCGGCCTCGGCAGGCAACTCGTACCCCTCCTCGATGCCCTTGAGGCCCGCCGAGAGCATCAGGGCGTACGCCAGGTACGGATTGGCCGCCGAGTCGATGCCGCGATACTCCACGCGTGAGGACTGACCCTTGTTCGGCTTGTACATCGGTACGCGCACGAGGGCGGAGCGGTTGTTGTGCCCCCAGCAGATGAAGCTCGGGGCCTCGTCGCCGCCCCACAGACGCTTGTAGGAGTTGACGAACTGGTTCGTGACCGCCGAGATCTCGTTGGCGTGGCGCAGCAGCCCCGCGATGAACTGCCGCCCGACCTTGGAGAGCTGATACTGACCGCCCTCTTCGTAGAACGCGTTCGTGTCGCCCTCGAAGAGCGACATGTGGGTGTGCATCCCGCTTCCCGGCTTGCCGCCGAGCGGCTTCGGCATGAACGTCGCGTAGACGCCCTGCTCGATGGCGACCTCCTTGATCACCGTGCGGAACGTCATGATGTTGTCGGCGGTCGTGAGGGCATCGGCGTACCGCAGGTCGATCTCGTTCTGACCCGGTCCGCCCTCGTGGTGGCTGAACTCCACGGAGATCCCGAGGTCCTCCAGCATGCGCACGGAACGACGACGGAAATCGTGCGCCGTGCCGCCCGGCACGTTGTCGAAGTAGCCGGCCGAATCGACCGGTTCCGGGCCCTCCGTCCCGTAGCGCGACGACTTCAGCAGGTAGAACTCGATCTCCGGATGCGTGTAGAAGGTGAAGCCCGCATCGGCTGCCTTCGCCAGAGACCGCTTGAGCACGTACCGCGGGTCGGCCACCGCGGGCTGACCGTCGGGGGTGGTGATGTCGCAGAACATCCGACCGGTCGGGTCGATCTCGCCTCGCCACGGAAGCGTCTGGAACGTCGTGGGATCGGGGTGCGCCAGCAGATCCGATTCGTAGGTGCGCGTGAGCCCCTCGATCGCGGAGCCGTCGAAGCCGAGACCCTCGTTGAAGGCCCCCTCGACCTCCGCGGGGGCGATCGCCACCGACTTGAGCGTGCCGATCACGTCGGTGAACCAGAGCCGGACGAACTTGACGCCTCGCTCCTCGATCGTGCGCAGGACGAAATCGCGCTGCTTGTCCATGACTTTCCCTCCGCTGGACGTCGGTTGGCTGACTGCCAGACTACTTGTCGTCGGCGCCGGTTCCGGTCGCGCCCCAGGCGTCGTCGCGGGCTTCGTCCTCGGCCCAGGCGCGCGAGCGCTCCTTCAGCAGCTCCGGCGCCCGCGCGGCATCCTCGGCCGTGTCGAACGGGCCGGCGCGGTCGACCGCCGGCGAGACGTGGCCTCGCTCGACCTGCCCGGTCGTCAGGTTGTACCAGAACTTCTCTTCGCCGCCGGACATGGCCGCCTCCTCCGGTTCGCGAGCGCCTCGGTGACACCTCTGTCTTGATCCTACTGAAGCGGTGTCCGGGCCTGGATAGGGTGAAGACATGGCAGCGAACAGCACCCGGGCGATAGGCGTCGACATCGGCGGCACAGGCATCAAGGGCGGCATCGTCGATCTCGAGCGCGGCGAACTCCTCAGCGATCGGGTGAAGGTGTCCACCCCGAAGGGGGCCAAGCCCCAAGACGTGCTCGACGCGGTCACCGTCGTCCTCGACGAGCTCGGCGTCTCGGACGAGGCCCTCCCCCTCGGTGTCGCCTTCCCCGCCATCGTGAAGTCCGGTCGCACACTGTCGGCCGCGAACGTGTCGGACGAATGGATCGGGTTCGAAGCCGAGGCGTTCTTCGAGAAGGGACTCGGGCGCGACATCCACTTCGCCAACGATGCCGACGTCGCCGGGATCGCCGAGGTGCGCTACGGAGCGGCGAAGGGCGTCGACGGACTCACCATCCTCACCACGCTCGGAACCGGGATCGGGTCGGCGATGATCTACGACGGCGTGCTGATCCCCAACAGCGAGCTCGGACACGTGCACCGCGCGAAGCACGGCAAGGACGCCGAGGCCTATGCGGCGTACTCGGCGATGGAACGGGACGAGCTGTCCTGGAAGAAGTGGGCGGCGCGGCTGCAGTGGTACTACAGCCACATCGAGTTCCTCTTCAGCCCCGATCTCTTCGTCGTCGGCGGCGGCGTCTCCAAGCACTCCGAGCAGTTCCTGCCGCTGCTGGACATCAGGACTCCGATCGTTCCCGCTGTGCACCGCAACAACGCCGGCATCATCGGTGCGGCGTCGCTCGCGGTGAACTGAGGCGAATGGGCCGGCCTGTACGCCGGGTTCTGTTCCGGGGCTCGCGCCCCATCGACGGTCATCTCTCTCGGCGTCACGTTGCCGTGACGCTCCAGCGGCCTACCCGGGGACTCGGCGGGCCGCGTCATCATCCCCTGTCTGGCCTTGCTCCGGGCGAGGTTTGCCGTGCGGGTCGTGTCACCACGACCCCGGTGGTCTCTTACACCGCCCTTTCACCCTTACCGGGCATGCCCGGCGGTCTGCTCTCTGTGGCACTGTCTCGCGGATCGCTCCGGGTGGGTGTTACCCACCGCCCTGCCCTGTGGAGCCCGGACGTTCCTCGGTGCGACGCGCGCAACGCGACCGTCCGGCCGACCCATTCGCTGCAGCGATCCTATCGCCGTCGTCAGCCCTTCTGCGCAGAGTCGGCGATGCGCACCTCGAGCGGGAAGTCGACGGGAAAGTCGCCGAACAGCAACCGGCCGGCTGCGGCAGCCGCGTCGCGGACCGCCTCAGCGACCTCCTCCGCGTGCTCCCGTGGACAGTGCACGATCACCTCGTCATGCAGGAAGAACGCGATGTGCGGTCGACGGGCGAACACCGGTCCGGATGCGGCAGCGGCGGTCGCGGCCTCGGGGAACGCGGTCAACCGTGTGCGAAGGTCGGCCAACCACGCCAGCGCCCACTCCGCGGCCGTTCCCTGGACGATGAAGTTCCGAGTGAAGCGCCCGCGGTCGCGAGAGGCGCGCTTGGCGCGCAGGATGTCCGCGGTCGACGCGTCCGCCTCGCTAGCGCGTGCCTGCGTCGCCCGCCACGTCGCGCCGGCATCGGGCGTGGTCCGTCCCCATGACGTCGAGACGGGCGCGCCGTCCTCGCCACGACGTGCGGCCGCATCGACCATCGCCATCGCGCGCGGGTACGTACGTCGCAACCTCGGCATGAGCCGTCCGCTCTCGCCCGTCGTCGCCCCGTACATCGCCCCGAGCATGGCGACCTTCGCGTCGTCCCGGGTGGCGACCGCGCCGTCGGCGACGATGCCCTCGTAGAGGTCACGACCGCGCGACGCCTCCGCGAGGGCCGCATCCCTCGACATGCCGCACAGGACGCGCCGCTCGAGCTGCGCGACGTCGGCCACGACCAGACACCACCCCGGATCGGCGCGGACAGCCGAGCGGAGTCCGCGCGGAATCTGCAGCGCTCCCCCGCCGGCGGAGGCCCAGCGCCCGGTCACGACTCCCGCCGGAATGTACACGGGACGGAAGCGACCCGCCGAGACCCATTCGTCCGACCACGCCCAGCCGTTCGCCGACCAGAGCCGCGCGAGGCGCTTGTACTCCAGGAGCGTCGGAACCACCTCGTGCTCGACGCGCTCGAGCTCCCATCGGCTCGTCGACTCGACCGCGATCCCCCTCCGATGCAGCGCGCGGAGGAGCCTGACCGCGGAGTCGGGGTTGAGGGTCGGATCGTCGAGCTGCTCGCGCAGACGCTGAGCGAGCAGCTCCAGCTGCGAGGGTCGCGCACCCGAGGGCGGACGAGCGCCGAGTTCGGCCTCGAGCACGGCGTCATGGCGCGCCTGATCCCAGGGGAGCCCGGCGGCATGCATCTCGGCCGCAAGCAGAGCGCCCGCCGACTCCGCGGCGGCGAGCAGGTGGAGCCCGGAACCAGCGCGCGCGGTCGACAGCGCCCCGCGCTGCCGGCGGAATTCGGCGAGGGTCGCAGCGATGTCACCGGTCGTATCCGTCGGAGCAGCGAGCTCGAACAGCGTCGCCGCGGCGGCAGCCACCGCGGGCGACGGTCCGCCCTCCCATTCCGCTGCGGCACGCAGGGCACCGGGCGCGGCGATGTCCGCGCTGCACGCGAGGATCCGGTGGCTGAGCCGCAGATCGTGCGACCGGGCGACACGCACCCCGGCGGCCAGCAGCGGCGGGTATCGCCGAGCCGTGTCGTCCCACACCCACCGCGGGGCCGAGGCGAGCTCGCGCTGGACGACGTGGTCCGCGAACTCACCTGGAGCCAGCGACACCCGGCGTCGTTCACCCGCATCCGCGTCGAGATCCACGACCACCACACGCTGGTCGTGATCGCCGACGACCGCCCAGGTGATGGGGGCGAGCGGGCCGGGGTCAGCCGAGGCCGTGTCGGCGGCTCTCACCGTGGCCCGTGGCCTCGTCGGGACGCCGGATCTTCCCGCGAGGGCTCCTCTGCTGGACGATCGAAGCGCTCACAGGCCCGACTCCTCCGTGCGCACCAGGATGCATCCGCACTCGGGGCACAGCACGACGTCGTCGTCCGCGGCGCGTCGCACCTCCGCCAGGTCGGTGCCCGAGAGAACCATATGACAGCCGCCGCAGGTGTTGCGGGTCAGCAGTCCCGCTCCGGCGTTGCGGATCGCGAGCCGGTCGTACTGCGCCACGAGATCATCGGCGATCCCGGCCGCCACCGCAGCCCGATCGCGGGTGGCGGTGGCGGCGTCGGCGGTCGCCGCTTCCACGGCGGCCTTCCCGGCGGCGCTCAGCTCCGCGCCCTCCGCATTGGTCCGCGCGATCATCCCCTCTGCGGCCGTCACGGCGGCCTGAGCGTCCTCGAGCTGCTCCATCACGGCGAGTTCGGCGTCCTCCAGGTCGCTCTTGCGGCGGGCGAGGGAGGCGAGCTCGCTCTCCAGCCCCTGCGCTTCCTTCACGTTCGAGGTCGCGGCCAGACGCTCGGTGTCGCGCACGCGCCGCGCGTCGACGACGGCGACGTCGGCTTCGATGCGGCCGATCTCGGCCTGCAGGTCATCTCGCGTGCCGAGAAGGGCGGCCAGCTCCTGAGTGCGCGCCTGACGCTCCGCCAACAGCTCCTTCACCCGAGCGGCGTGCGGCGGGCTTGCACGTGCCGCTTCGGCTCGCCGGATGCGGGAGTCGAGCTCGGCCAGGTCGAGGAGCGCGCGCTGATCGCGGGGAGAAGCCTTCACCCGACCAACATAGGTCACCCGCCCGAAGCGGCGCCCGGTGGTGGGCCCTGCCGGGATCGAACCGACGACATCCACGGTGTAAACGTGGCGCTCTACCAGCTGAGCTAAAGGCCCCAGGTCGTCCAGTCTAGGGTGGAGAACCACCACGACCGGCGCATCGGAGTCACCGTCCCGGCAGGACGGTAGGCTGAGCGGCGGCGTGTTTGTGCATCGCAGACAAACGCGGCATCGCGCCCCCCGATTGCTTGGCACGATCTGCCATCAGACGAAAGGTCTCCCGTGACTGTCCACGACCAGGATCCGTACTCCCAGGGCCCTCTCGACAGCGATCCCGACGAGACCGCGGAGTGGCGCGAGTCGCTGCAGCAGCTCGTCGACGCTCGCGGCCACGAACGCGGACGCGAGATCATGCTGAGCCTCCTGAAGGAGTCGAAGGAGCTTCACCTCGGCGTGCCGATGGTCCCGACGACCGACTACATCAACACGATCGCGCCCGACGCGGAGCCGGAGTTCCCCGGCGACGAGGAGCTCGAGCGCCGGTACCGCGCGTGGATCCGCTGGAACGCGGCCATCACGGTGCACCGTGCGCAGCGCCCCGGCATCGCGGTGGGCGGCCACATCTCCACATACGCCTCGTCCGCCGCCCTCTACGAGGTCGGCTTCAATCACTTCTTCCGCGGCTTGGACGATCCGTCGGGCGGTGACCAGATCTTCATCCAGGGACACGCCTCCCCCGGCACCTACGCCCGCGCCTACCTCGAGGGGCGGCTGAGCGAGGACCAGCTCGACGGATTCCGTCAGGAGAAGTCCGCCGCGCCGCACGGGCTCCCCTCCTACCCCCATCCGCGTCTCATGCCGGAGTTCTGGCAGTTCCCCACCGTCTCGATGGGCCTCGGGCCCATCAACGCCGTCTACCAGGCGATGACGAACAAGTACCTCGCGAACCGCGGCATCAAGGATGTCGCCGACTCGCAGGTCTGGGCCTTCCTCGGCGACGGCGAGATGGATGAGGTCGAGAGCCGCGGGCAGCTCCAGGTCGCGGCGAACGAGGGGCTGGACAACCTGACCTTCGTGGTCAACTGCAACCTGCAGCGCCTGGACGGCCCCGTCCGTGGAAACGGCAAGATCATCCAGGAACTGGAGAGCTTCTTCCGCGGGGCGGGCTGGAACGTCATCAAGGTGATCTGGGGTCGCGAGTGGGATGAGCTCCTGGGGCGCGACGACGACGGCGCCCTGCGCAACCTCATGAACGTCACTCCGGACGGCGACTACCAGACGTACAAGACCGAAGACGGCGCCTTCGTGCGCGAGCACTTCTTCGGGCGCGACGAGCGCACCGCCGCCCTGGTGAAGGACTACTCCGACGAGCAGATCTGGAACCTCAAGCGCGGCGGGCACGACTACCGCAAGGTCTATGCGGCCTTCAAGGCGGCGCGCGAGCACAAGGGCCAGCCGACGGTCATCCTCGCCAAGACGATCAAGGGCTATGGCCTCGGCCCACACTTCGAGGGGCGCAACGCGACGCACCAGATGAAGAAGATGACGCTGGAGGACCTCAAGCACTTCCGCGACGCGATGCACATCCCGATCTCGGATGCGCAGCTCGAGGAGAACCCCTACCTGCCGCCGTACTTCCACCCCGGGGAGCAGGACGAGACCATCCAGTACATGCTGGAGCGTCGACGCGCGCTCGGTGGCTTCCTTCCCGAGCGACGCACCCATCACGTGGGTCTCCAGCTTCCCGACGACAAGGCCTACGCACTGCCGAAGAAGGGGTCGGGCACGCAGGAGGTCGCGACGACCATGGCCTTCGTTCGCCTGCTGAAGGATCTGCTGCGCGCCAAGGACTTCGGACACCGCATCGTGCCGATCATCCCCGACGAAGCACGGACGTTCGGCATGGACGCCTTCTTCCCGACGGCGAAGATCTACAACCCGAACGGCCAGCACTACACGTCCGTGGACCGCGAGCTGCTCCTGGCCTACAAGGAGAGCCCGCAGGGCCAGATCATGCACGTCGGCATCAACGAAGCCGGCGCGATGGCCGCGTTCACCGGTGTCGGCACGGCGTATTCGACGCACGGCGAACCGCTCATCCCGGTGTACATCTTCTACTCGATGTTCGGCTTCCAGCGCACCGGCGACGCGCAGTGGGCGGCGGGCGACCAGATGGCGCGCGGGTTCATCATCGGCGCGACCGCCGGCCGCACGACCCTGACCGGGGAAGGTCTGCAGCACGCGGACGGTCATTCGCACCTGCTCGCCTCCTCCAACCCCGCCACCGTGTCGTACGACCCGGCCTACGGGTACGAGATCGCCCACATCGTGCGCGCCGGCATCGAGCGCATGTACGGCGGCAACCACCCCGACCCGAACGTCATGTACTACCTGACGGTGTACAACGAGCCGCTCGTGCAGCCGGCCGAGCCGGAGGGCGTCGACGTCGATGGCATCGTGCGCGGCATGCACCGCATCTCCGCCGCCGAGGGCGAGGGACCGCGTACGCAGCTCCTCGCATCGGGCGTCGGGGTCCCGTGGGCCCTCGAGGCGCAGCAGCTGCTGCGTGACGACTGGGGAGTGCAGGCCGACGTCTGGTCGGTGACGTCCTGGACGGAGCTGCGTCGCGACGGACTCGCCGCCGACGAGCACAACTTCCTCCACCCCGACGAAGAAGCACGGACGGCCTACGTCACCGAGAAGCTGCGGGACGGCGAGGGACCGGTCGTCGCGGTCAGCGACTTCATGCACGCCGTGCAGGACCAGATCCGACCCTGGGTTCCGCAGCAGTTCGTCACACTCGGCGCGGACGGCTTCGGCTTCTCCGACACGCGGCCCGCCGCGCGCCGCTTCTTCAAGATCGACGGACCTTCCATCGTCGTCCGGGCGCTGCAGGCGCTCGCGGCGGAAGGCACGGTCGACCGGTCGCTGTCCGCGCAGGCGATCGAGAAGTACCGCCTCCACGATGTCACCGCCGGCACCAGTGGCAACGCGGGCGGCGAGAGCTGACCGGACGCATGCCGCCCCGCTCCGCGGAGATGGACAAGGACGAGACGCTCGCCTGGCTGCGTCGCATCTCGGGTGACCTGGCCACCGCCACGATCAAGCGCCTCGAGGAGTCGCTGCCGTGGTACGCCGACATGCCGCCGGCGCGTCGGTCGGCGGTGGGCCTGGTCGCCCAGGCGGGCATCACCTCGTTCATCCAGTGGTACGACGATCCCGGCTCGACGCCGTGGATTGCGTCCGACATCTTCGCGGCCGCGCCTCGCGAACTCCTCCGGAGCGTGAGCCTGCAGCAGACGCTGCAGCTGATCCGGGCCACGGTCGAGGTCACCGAGGAGCGCGTGGCCGGCAAGGGCGAGGACCTTCGGGAAGGCATCCTGCTCTACTCGCGAGAGGTCGCCTTCGCCGCCGCGGATGTCTACGCCCGCGCCGCGGAGGCCCGCGGGCTGTGGGATGCGCGCCTGGAGGCCCTCGTCGTCGACTCGATCCTCACGGGTGAGGCCGACGAGGAGCTCCCCAGCCGGATCGCCGCCCTCGGGTGGCACGGCCACGGCGAGGTGGCCGTGCTCGTGGGCACGACCCCGGCGCAGTTCGACGTCGATCAGCTGCGCCGCACCGCACGCAAGCTCGGCGTGGACGTGCTGATCGGCGTACAGGGATCGCGGCTCGTTCTCGTGATCGGGCGCGCCGAGGATCCGGTGCGCACCGACGAAGGATCCGGCGCGCTCCCCTTCGTCGAGATCGCCAAACGTCTCGAGCCCGGTTTCGGGGCGGGTCACCTTGTGCTGGGCCCGGTCGTTCCGGCACTCGTGGACGCCAGCCAGAGCGCCCGGGCGGCGCTGGCGGGGTTCGCGGTCGCACGCGCGTGGCGACATGCTCCGCGTCCCGTCGAGGCCGACGATCTCCTGCCCGAGCGAGCGCTGGCCGGTGATCCCCTGGCAAAGCAGACCCTCGTCGAGCGGATCTATCGCCCGCTTCAGGCACACAGCACCGATCTCGTCACGACGCTGTGGAGCTATCTCGACAACGGGCGGTCCCTCGAGGCGACCGCGCGCGAGCTGTTCGTGCACCCCAACACGGTGCGCTATCGGCTCAAACGGGTCTCCGAGGTGATCGGCTGGGATGCGACCGGACCACGGGAGGCCCTCATCCTGCAGACCTCGCTCGTCCTCGGCTCCATCGGAACCGACGCGACACGACGTCGGAGCGCCCCGCGTCGCCTGTCGTGACCTCGGTCCGCAAGCACCTCGACCGAGATCGTGCTGTGGCGATGCGACAAACGATGCCGGGACACTTGTGCGGCATGCCACACATCGCATCGGCTGATCCTTGGCAGGATGGGATGGTGCTCATCGCGATCTTCCCCGGTCAAGGTTCGCAGTCCCCGGGCTTCCTGACCCCCTGGCTCGAACTCGACGGCGCCCGCGAGCGGCTCGCGGCCTATTCGGAGTGGTCCGGCGTCGACCTCGTCGCCGCCGGCACGGAGTGGGACGCCGACCGGATCCGCGACACCGCCGTCGCGCAGCCGCTGATCGTCGCCGCCGGGCTGCTGTCGTGGAATGCCCTCGGAGACGACCACGTCGCCGGTGTCGCCGGCCACTCGGTGGGTGAATTCACGGCAGCCGCCGCCGCGGGTGTGCTCACCGAGGAGGATGCGATGCGCCTCGTCGGTCTGCGCGGACGCGCCATGGCGGCTGCAGCTGCATCGTCGCCGACCGGCATGAGCGCCGTCCTCGGCGGTGACACCGTCGCCGTGCTCGACCGCTTGGCGGAACTCGGCCTCACCGCCGCCAATCACAACGGCGGCGGGCAGCTCGTCGCCGCCGGCTCCCTCTCCGCCCTCGATGCCCTCGCGGCCGAGCCCGTGCGCGGCACCCGCGTGGTCGCCCTGCAGGTCGCGGGTGCATTCCACACCGAGGCGATGACCCCGGCCGTCGACGAACTGCGGCTCGCCGCCGCGGAGGTCGCCACGCACGATCCGCACGTGCGGCTGTGGACGAACCGCGACGGATCGAGCGTGACCGAGGGTGCCTTCTTCCTGGACCTCCTCGTCGAGCAGGTGGCCTCCCCGGTGCGCTGGGACCTGTGCATGTCCGCGTTCGCCGATGCCGGCGTGAGCGGTCTCGTCGAACTGGCACCGGCCGGCACCCTCACCGGGCTTGCCAAGCGCGCACTGCGCGGCACGCCGGCGGTCGCCGTGAAGACCCCGGCGGATCTGCTCGCCGCCGCCGAACTCCTCAGCCCATCCACCTCCTGAGCGGAGCCCTCACTCATGACCCCCACCCTCCGGCAGTCCCGGGGCGCCGCGCACACCCGCATCTACTCGTATGGCGCCGCCCGCGGCGAGAACGCCGTGCCCAACGACGACCTCGTCGGACCCATCGACTCCAGCGACGAATGGATCCGACAGCGCACCGGCATCATCACGCGCATGCGTGCGACCCCCGGCACCACAGCCATCGATCTCGCCGCATCGGCCGCGGAAGAGGCGATCGCGCGCTCGGGTGTTCCCGCCGATCGGATCGGCGCCGTCATCGTGGCGACGATCAGCAATCCGAAGCAGACGCCCTCCGTGTCGGCCATCGTCGCCGATCGCGTCGGATCGAACCCCGCCGCCGCATACGATCTCAACGCGGCATGCGCCGGCTTCGCATACGGGGTGGCGCAGGCTGACGCCCTCATCCGCTCCGGTGCGGCCGAGTACGCGCTCGTCATCGGCACGGAGAAGCTCAGCGACATCGTCGATCCCACCGACCGCAGCATCTCCTTCCTCCTGGGCGACGGGGCCGGCGCGGTCGTCGTGGGCCCGAGTGACACGCCCGGCATCGGACCGACGGTATGGGGCTCGGACGGATCCAAGGCGGACGCCGTCGGGATGAACCACACGCTCACGGACTTCCGCGACGGAAACGCCCCCTGGCCCACCCTGCGTCAAGAAGGTCCGACCGTCTTCCGCTGGGCGGTGTGGGAGATGGTCAAAGTCGCGCGCCAGGCTCTCGAGGAGGCCGGCGTCGAGGCGTCGGATCTCGCCGCGTTCGTCCCCCATCAGGCGAACATGCGCATCATCGACGAATTCGCCAAGCAGCTCGGCCTCCCCGACACCGTCGCCGTCGGACGCGACATCGCCACGACGGGGAACACCTCCGCGGCGTCCATCCCCCTCGCCACGCACCGGCTGCTCGAAGAGCATCCCGAACTCAGCGGCGGGCTCGCCCTGCAGATCGGATTCGGCGCCGGACTGGTCTTCGGCGCGCAGGTGGTGGTGCTGCCGTGAGCGGCCCGACCACCGCCCTAGACTGATCAACGGCCCGCGCGCGGCGCCAGCATCCCCGACAGACAAGGAGAACACCATGGCACTCACCAATGACGAGGTCCTCGCCGGACTCGCCGAACTGATCACCGACGAGACCGGCATCTCGGCGGACGAGGTCGCGATGGAGAAGTCGTTCACCGACGACCTGGACATCGACTCGATCTCGATGATGACCATCGTCGTCAACGCCGAGGAGAAGTTCGGCGTGACCATTCCCGACGACGAGGTCAAGAACCTCAAGACGGTCGGCGACGCGGTCACCTACATCACGTCCAACCAGGCGTAACCCTTCTGGTGGGGGCGCCGGCCCCCACCAGCGTTCTTTCACGAGGAGTTCCTTCCCCATGACCGCGTCACGCATCGTCGTCACCGGAATCGGCGCGTCGTCGCCGATCGGCGGCACCGCCCCCGAGAGCTGGTCCGCACTGCTGGCCGGCGCGTCCGGCACACGCACGCTCGAGTACGACTGGGTGGAGGAGAACCAGCTGCCCGTCACGTTCGCCGCGCAGGCCGCCGTGCGACCGGAGACGGTGCTGGAGCGTCCCATGGCGAGGCGGCTGGACCCGGCATCGCAGTTCGCGATGGTGGCGGCGATGGAGGCCTGGGCGGACGCCGGCGCGCCCGAGGTCGAGCCCGAGCGCCTCGGCGTCGATTTCGCCACCGGCATCGGCGGCGTGTGGACCCTGCTCGATGCGTGGGACACCCTGCGGGAAAAGGGCCCCCGTCGGGTGATGCCCATGACCGTTCCCATGCTCATGCCCAACGCCGCCGCAGGTAACCTGTCCCTGCACTTCGGCGCTCGCGCCTTCGCCCGCACGGTCGCCAGCGCGTGCGCGTCGAGCACCGAGTCGATCGTGAACGCGGCCGAGCACATCCGCACGGGCCTGGCCGATGTCGTGATCGCCGGCGGTACCGAGTCGGCGATCCACCCGATCACGATCGCGTCGTTCGCGTCGATGCAGGCGCTGTCGCGGCGCAACGACGACCCCGCCACCGCCTCGCGCCCCTGCAGCGTCGACCGCGACGGCTTCGTGATGGGCGAGGGTGCCGCGGTGCTGATCCTGGAGTCGGAAGAACACGCCCGCGCCCGAGGCGCCACGATCTACGCCTACGTCGTCGGCGGCGCCGTCACGGCCGACTCGTACCACATCACCGCCAACGATCCCGAGGGCCACGGCGCACAGCGCGCCGTGGAGATGGCACTCGCCTCCGCCGACGCCTCGCCCGACGACGTCACGCACATCAACGCGCATGCCACCTCGACGCCGGTCGGAGACCCGAACGAGTACACGGCCCTGAAATCGGTGTTCGGCCCCCGCATCGAGGAGATCCCCGTGTCGGCGACGAAGGCCTCGACCGGACACCTTCTCGGCGGAACCGGCGCGCTGGAGGCGATGTTCACCGTGAAGGCGCTTCAGGACCGGCTCGCGCCCCCGACGATCAACATCACGACACAGGACGAGGCCGTCCCCTTCAACATCTCGGGCTCACAGGTTGAGCTCGGCCGCGGCGACCAGCTGGCGATCAGCAACTCGTTCGGCTTCGGCGGCCACAACGCCGTCGTGGCGCTGGCCTCGGCCTGACCTCACGTGACGAAGCCCCCGCCTGGGTGCGGGGGCTTCGTCGTGAGCAGATGCACTGGGGTCGCATCTGGGGTACAGGCGGCGATTCGCTTTCTCGCGTCCCGGGTGTCCTCCTCCGAGCTTCGGTAGTGGCGCCTCGCCGTTCCTGAGTCTGTGCCGGGCCTCACCCCACCTTGTGCAGCCACACGACGGGCGCCTCGTCACCGGCGTGCCGGAAGGGTTCCAGCTCCTCGTCCCACGCGGCTCCCAGCGCGACGTCGAGTTCGCGCTGGAGTTCCCGCGCATCGCCGGCGGCGACCTCCATCGCGTAGCGGAGGCGATCCTCGCCGATGACGATGTTGCCGACGGCGTCGGTCTGCGCGAAATGGATGCCGAGCCCCGGCGTGTGCAGCCACCGGCCGCCGTCGTGCCCGGGCGAGGGATCCTCGGTGACCTCGAAGCGAAGGTGCTCCCAGCCGCGGATGGCGCTGGCAAGCGCCGCACCCGTACCGGCGGGACCGTCCCAGTAGAACTCGGCACGACGCGTGCCGGGCTGGACGGGCTGCTCGGACCACTCGAAATTCACTGCTCGGCCGATGGCGCGACCCACCGCCCACTCGAGGTGGGGGCAGAGCGCGCGAGGTGCGGAGTGGACGTACACCACTCCGCGAGAACGCGATGTCGCCATGATGTCTCCGTTTCGTTGTCAGGTGCGTCTTCCCCTACGACCTGGCACCACGGAGCGTGGCGGACGTGTTCGGTTGTCTGCCGTCATTATCACCCGATGCGGCCGATAATCACAAGGGATCCGGCCGCGACACGCCGCGAGCCCCCGACGATATCGCCGGGGGCTCGCGGAGGATGTTCGAACTCAGGCCTCGCTCATCGCGAGCTTCTCCTTCTGGCCCTTGGCGGCGTAGTACGCAGCGCGTGCGGCGTCGCGCCGCGCCTGCTCGGCCTGACCGGCCTCCCGGACTTCTTCCGAGATCTCGTAGTACTCCGTCGTGGGCTGGCCGTTGTAACGCGCGATGTACTCGTCGAGCTCGGGCCCCGACTCCCACGAGGTGATCAGGCAGTATCGCGGCTCGTCACCCTGGTGGTGCACCGCATGCCACAGACGCTGCGTGTCGACGATCAGCTGCGCACCGGCGGGCAGCGCGATCCGGTACTCGATGCTCGGGTCGCTGCGGTTCTCCCGAAGCACGAAATAGCTGTCCTTGTCGTCGGTGAGGTTGAAGAACCCACGCACGACCCAGCCGGTGCCGTCGGGGTTGAGGCGGTTGTTGTCGTCCTGGTGCAGGTTGTAGAGGCAGTCCGCGTAGGAGTTCGGCTGCAGCTCGATGATGCGGCACCGTCCGACGTTGGCACCGGGCTCCTTGGCCCGCGCGGTGAGGGTCGGCGCCTTCTCGGTCTGCTCGTCGATCCAGACGCCGTCCTTGTCGGTGCGCGGCGGCTCGTGGTTCCAGAAGCCGTTGCACTCGATCTCGCCCTTGGCCGACGCCAGCGGGGCGAAGCGGGTGTCGCCGGAGGACTTCCAGTCGACGTATTCGATCTCGAGCCACTCCTTGGGGTCGATCTCCTTGTCGTACGGGTCGAGCACGACGAAGCCGGTCGATTCGAGAGCGGCGCTCTTGATGTAACCCATGATGCGAATCATGACCTTTCCGTTCGGGGCCAGCACGTTTTTACAGGCCCGACTTAGGCAAGCCTACCTCGCCGCCGGTCGGCGCCCCGTGGTCGCCGACCCGGTTCACTAGACTCGACGGCGGCCTGCAACGAACGGAGCGAAGCGCCCCATGCTCACTGCCACGAACATCGACGCCCACGCGGTGAACACCGTCGCCTGGCTGTCCGCCGCGGACGCCACGATCGTGGTCCCGGTGTACCAACGGCAGTATCGCTGGGACATCGGCGGCTGCGAACAGCTGCTCGCCGACATCCGCGCGGTCGCCGATTCGGACGAGCGTCATATGCACTTCATCGGATCGATCCTGAGCGCTGAGATGCGCACCGATCGTCTGTCCGAGCTCGTCCTGATCGACGGGCAGCAGCGGATCACCACGCTCATGCTCCTCGTCGCCGCGCTGCACCACACCGTGCGGGACCACGACCCGCTGCTGGCCGGTGAGCTCGAGCAGGTCCTCGTGCATCCCGACGCACGCGCGACCAAGCTGCGCCCGCATCGCGCCTGGGCGAACGTGTTCGAGGCGGTCGTCACCGACTCGCGCGGGGACGCCGTGCGTGACTCCCGCTTCGACGACAACTACGCCTTCTTCCGCAGCCAGGTGCGCCCCGACGAGGTCGCGCGGGTCTGGCGAGGTCTGCAGAAGCTCGAGCACGTCGCGATCACCCTCGGCCCCGGCGCGAACGCCCAGCAGATCTTCGAGTCGCTCAACTCCACCGGCGAGCCGTTGCGCGACCACGAACTCATCCACAACTACGTGCTGATGGGCCTGTCACACGGCGAGCAGACCGCCATCGAGGACGAGTTCTGGCTCCCCATCGAACGGCACACCGGCGAGCGGATCGCGGACTTCTGGAACCACTATCTGGTGATGATCGGAGGCCGCGAGGTCGCCGTCACACGTGGGCGTGGTGTCTACGAGGCCTTCCGGACGCATTTTCCGCGGCTGGAACCGGCGGCACTGCGCACCCATGCCGAAGCCTGGCGCGCCTATGCAGAGGTGTACGGCGTGCTCCTCGACCCGGCACGCGAAGCGGACCCGGACGTCTCCCGTCACCTGCGCTGGCTCTCGGTCTTCGGCGCGGGGATGTTCCCCCTCATGATGCGCGTGCATCGCGAATGGACCACCGGCGTCATCGACAAGCCCACGCTGGTGACGGTCCTCGAGCAGCTCCAGTCGCTTCAGCTGCGTCGTACGATCGTGCGCCTCACGAACGAGCGTCTCGTCGCGAGGCTCCTCCGGGCGCTGGACGACGGTGTGGACGCCCTCACGCTCGCCATCTCCCGGCTCACTCCCTCGGACGACCGCGTCCGCGTGGCGCTGAAGTTCACCGAGCTCCCGCATGCGATCTACGTGATGTCCCGGCTGGCGGGCGTCGACGACGTCGCCGATGTGGACGTGGACCACATCCTCCCCCTCGCCCCCTCCGACGACTGGACGGGCGACGGACGCACGGCGTGGTCGGACGTCGACGACGACACGCAGAACGCCCATCGCGCTCTTGCCGCAACCCTCGGCAACATCGTCCTCCTGGAGGAGGATGCCGCGATGGCGTCCTTCGGCGCGTCCTTCCCCGCCAAGCGCGCCGTCCTCGAGCGCAGCGCCATCCCGCTGACGGCGGAGGCTGCGAGGGCCGAGCAGTGGAACACGGCGGCGATCTCGGCGCGCTCGGCGTCACTTGCAGCCGCGTTCATGACCACGTGGCCGCGTCGCGGCCCGATCGTCATCGATGACGACGGGCTGACGCCCATCCTCGATGCGGTACCGCGCCGAGGATGGCCGCGCGGATGGCAGAAGGAGTTCGCCTACGTCGAGTACGTCGGCGAGCACTGGGAGGTCCCCGACGTGAAGTACCTCTTCAACCGGGTCTTCAAGCGCCTGTGGGCCGACTCGCGCATATCGGTGGAGACCTTCAGCGCGCGCCGGGGTGGGCCGGTGTACCCGGAGATGTCGTGGACCGGTCAGTGGGACCGCCTCGACGACGAGCACTTCCTGTACATGGGGTGGGACTCGCGCTACATGCTCACCGCCATCCAGGGCGTCCTCGTCGAAGCGGGCCTCGCGCCGGAGGTGTTCGTGAAGTACTCCTACCTGTGGGCCGACTGACGACTCACTCGGCCTTGCGCGACCCCGCCTCGAGGCGATCGCCGGTGGGCAGCTCCTGGTGCCCGCCGAATTGGAGGCGCATCGCCGAGAGCAGCTGATTCGCGTACTGGTCTTCATCCCGGGAGGCGAAGCGCTCGAAAAGCGACGCGGCGAGCACCGGCGCCGGCACACCGACGTCGACGGCGGCCTTGACGGTCCATCGCCCCTCTCCCGAGTCCGACACACGGCCGGCGAGCCCGTTCAGGTCGGGGCTCTGCTCGAGGGCGGCAGCCGTGAGATCGAGCAGCCAGGAGGAGATGACCGAGCCTCGCCGCCACAGCTCCGCGATCTTCGGCACATCGATGTCGAACTGGTAGAAATCCGGTTCCTCGAGCGGAGCGACCTCCGCGGAGTGCTCGGCCTCGCGCACTCCTGCATCCGCGTTGTGCAGAATGTTGAACCCCTCCGCGAGGGAGGCCATGATGCCGTACTCGATGCCGTTGTGCACCATTTTGACGAAGTGGCCGGCACCCGCGGGTCCGCAGTGCAGGTAGCCGAGCTCCTCGGGAGCGTATTCCCCCGACCGACCGGGCGTGCGATCGATCTCACCCGGTCCGGGCGCGATCGTGCGCAGCACGGGCTCGATCGTTCGAACCGCTTCGTCGGCGCCGCCGACCATCAGGCAGTAGCCGCGTTCGAGCCCGAACACACCTCCGCTCGTGCCGGCGTCGACATAGTGGATGCCTTCCTCCCGCAGAACCGCCGCGCGACGCACATCGTCGCGGTAGTTCGAATTCCCGCCGTCGATGATGATGTCACCCGGCGCGAGGTGTTCGGCGACCTCTGTGACGACCGTGCCCGTCAGCCCCGCCGGAATCATGAGCCACACCACCCGCGGGCCCTCGAGCTTCGACACCATGTCGGCGACGTCGGTCGCCGGCGTCGCCCCCTCCCCCGCCAGCGCGGACACCGCGTCGGCGTTGACGTCGTAGACGACGCACTCGTGTCCGTCGCGCATGAGGCGGCGCACGATGTTCGCCCCCATGCGTCCGAGTCCCACCATTGCCAGCCGCATCCGCGTCTCCTCTCGGGTCCCTCCGACCCTATCGACGCGCCCGATGGAGCGGGAACCCCTTGCGTGGGCTCACCGTGAGTAGGGCGGGTGGGACTTGAACCCACGATCGTCGGGTTATGAGCCCGCTGCCTTGACCAGCTTGGCCACCGCCCCCGGCATCCCGACCGGGATGACCTCGTACGAGCCTACCGGGCGTCGTCGTCGGGATCGTTGATCGGCGGCTCCGGCCAGACCTTCGCAACCGCCTCTCCCAGCCGCGTGGACCCGGTCGGCGGATGGGGTCCGTCGAAGCCGCTGCCGTCGCTGCCCCGCTCCAGAGGGAGTTCCTGGCTGTCGGAGATGATCTGGGGGTGGTGACGTGCGAGCTGGAACACCCCCCACACGGCGATGGCGCCGGCGACGGCGAACCCGATGTAGGCCCACAGGGGTGCGTTCTGCGCCTCGCCGAGGACCGTGAGTCCGATGACGACGGCGACGATCGGATCGATCACGGTCAGTCCGGCGATGACGAGATCGGGAGGCCCCGACGAGTACGCGGACTGCACGAAGTACGCCCCGACCGCGGTCACGATGAGAAGTGCCGCGACGCAGGTGAGGGTCAGCCACTCGAAATCTCCAGACTCGATGCGGCTGAGAACGACCTTGGCGAGCGTCGCCACGAATCCGTAGAGGATGCCCGCGGCCATGATGTAGAAGAGCGCGCCGACGTGGTGACGCCGCCACAGCCACACCGCACTGAACAGCACCGCGACCACCGCGAGGATGAGAAGGACGGTGATCAGCTGCCGGTCGCTGAGGGGCGTCTCGGTGGCGAACAGGGCGGCGATGGTCACGAAGAGGAAGATGCCGCCCACGCATGCCACGATCGCGATCACGGATCGCCGCGTCGGCCGATGGCCGCTGATCTTGGCGTTGAGGAGCGTCGTGATCACGAGCGCGATCGCTCCGAGCGGCTGCACCACGATGAGCGGCGCGAACGACAGAGCCGAGAGCTGACAGACGATGGCGAGACCCAGCATGACCGTGCCGAGCACCCACGACGGGCGCGCCAGGAGCCGGCCGAGCTGCGCAGCGGTCAGGCCCTTCTGCGTCCCTCCGCTCAGGCGCTCCACCTTGGTCACCCCTCGGTGCTGATACTGCGCCCCGAAGGACATGAAGACCGCGCCGATGAGGGCGAGCGGGATGCCGATGAGGATCCCCGGATCCTGGAACGCGCCCACGAGCTGATCGCCGACATCCTCGACACTGCCGACATCGATAGCGATCACGCTTCGACGATACCCGGGCGTCCGGAGGTTACGCTGTCGGACGTGCCCGTACTTCCGATCCGCATCATGGGCGATCCGGTCCTCCACGGCCCCGCCTCCCCCGTCGAGTCCGTCACCGACGAGATCCGCGCGCTCGTGGCGGACATGTTCGAGACGATGGATGCTGCGCCGGGCGTGGGCCTTGCCGCGCCGCAGGTCGGCGTGCCGCTGCGCATCTTCACCTACGCGTACGAAGACGACGACGGCCATCCCTGGCGCGGGGTGATCCTGAACCCCGAGCTGTGGATGCGTCCCCTGGAGCCGGGCGCACCCGATCCGGACGAGGAGTCGGAGGGCTGCCTCTCGTTCCCCGGCGAGCGATTTCCGCTCCGTCGTTCGGACACCGTCCGGGTGACGGGCATCGACCTCGACGGCATGCCCGTGACACTCGAGGTCGACGGATGGCGCGCCCGGATCCTGCAGCACGAGTTCGACCACCTCGAGGGCGTCCTCTACGTCGATCGACTGGACGACGGCGACTGGAAGACCGTGCAGAAGATCGCCCGCAAGCGCGGCTGGGGACGACCGGGCGCCGCCTGGACCCCCGGGGTGGACGAGCTCGAGGCGTAACGCACGCCGAGCGTCGGCCCCTCAACGGGTGATCATGGACCGACCTCAGTCGCAGTGCAGATACTGCGCGTTCGCGGGCGGTGGGTCGACCGTACAGGCATCCGGCACCATCACCTGAGCGAGCACGCCCCACCCGACGCAGGCGGCGACGACCGCCGTAGACACCACCCACACGATCCGTGTGACGCGCTTCTCGCGCAGGCCGACGATCTTCTTCCCGCTCATGTCCCCACTCCGTCAGGCCATCGCGAATCGCTCGGCGCTCACGTGCGCATCCGGTATCCCCAGCGTGGCGAGGGCGACTGTGACCGCGTCCATGACCGGACCGCTCGCGCAGAGGAAGTAGGCGCGCTCGCGCCGATCCGTCGGCAAGACGCGATCCAGCACGTCGGTGCGGATGCGGCCGGTCTCGCCATCCCAGCCGTCACCCGGGCGGCTGACGACGTGCACCACCTCGAGGTTCGGCATGCGCTCCTGGAGCTCGCGCAGCCGGTCGGCGCCGATGATGCGATCTTCATGTCGGTTGCCCAGGATCAGCAGACAGTCGCGGTCGTCGCCTCGATCGGCGAGGGTGGAGATCATGCTCAGCATCGGGGTCACCCCCACGCCGGCGGCGATGAAGACGAACCCGTTCGCATCGTTGCGTTCCATCGTCAGGTGGCCCCACGGCCCATCGAGGTAGACGACGCTGCCGAGCGACAGATCCGGAACTGTCGCGGTGAAGCCCTGCTCCGGCTTGATCGTGAACCGTACCCGCCCCGGGCTCTGCGCGCTGGAGGAGAACGAGAAGGGATGGTACGTCATCGCGAAAGGCGAACCCCCGACATGGATCCACGCGTACTGCCCGGCTTCGAACTCGAATCCGCGCGGGCCGAACGACCTCGGATCGACCGGCTCCAGCTCGATCGTCGACGAACCCGCCGCTTCGTTCTCGACGGCGACGACCCTCCAGCGTCGTCGCCAGCGGAGGATCGGGCGCACGATTCGCACCCAGACGCCGATCGAGACGAACGCGAGTGAATAGCACGCCCACAGCGCCTTCTCCCACGGCTCGTCGACGTAGTACCCGATCAGCAGAACGTGCACGAGTGCCGTCACGACGATCAGCGTCGCAAGCACACTGTGCATCACCTGCCAGACCGCGTATCGGATGTGCAGCCTCCGCCGCCAGATCGAGGTCACGATGAGCACTGCCAGAAGCACCACGCTCACCACCGCGAAGCGCGCACGGGCCGGCGCCTGAGCGACATCCAGAAGAGCGAGGAAGCGCGGATCCCAGAGGAAGAGGATGATCGGGTGAGCGAAGATGAGGAGCGCGATCAGCCAGGTGATCTGCCGGTGGAAACGCAGGAGCAGATCGAGTCCGAACACGCGCGCGGTGCGCACGGTGTGCGCGGCGAGGACGAATTGGAGCCCCATCAAGGAAAGCCCGACGAATCCCGCGGCCACCGACAGGTTCACCCAGAACCCACGTCCGGGATCCAGTTGGATCAGGCTGAGGATCAGCGGGCCGAGTGCGATGGTGAGGTACAGCGCGGCCCACCCCGCGGCGCGCGCCGGGGTGCGCGAACGGCGCTGCGGCATGACGGAGACCTTCCGATGTCGGGTGGGACCGAACCTATCGGAAGCGAACGGACGGGATCAAAACGGCACCGCCCTGCCCGGGTCGATCACCCCGCAACTCCGCGGGGATCCAGCACGACGGCCGGTGGAAACGACGAAGCCCCGGCCTTCTCTGCGAAGGTCGAGGCTTTCCGCTCCCCCACTTGGACTCGAACCAAGAACCTACCGGTTAACAGCCGATTGCTCTGCCAATTGAGCTATGGAGGAATATCCCCGCTGCGCGGGCAACCAGATGATCCTAACAGGATTCGCCCGACGGGAGGAAATCAGTCGGACGGCTTCGCGGCGGCCACCAGCCGGTGATCCGCGTCGCCGCTGGGCGTCCAGAGGAGGTCATCCGCTCCCCGGCCGGCGGCGATCGCATGCCCGGACCGCATGACGATCACATCAGCCTCGAGCCCGCGCACGACATCGCGGTCGTTGGTGCCGACCAGCGCGGCCATGCCGTACTCGTCACGGCGTCGCAGCAGCGCTGCGAGGGCCGCCGCCCGCACCTCGACGTCGAGATTGGCGAACGGCTCGTCGGCGACGAGAAGCTTCGGATCGAGGATGAGCGCCTGCGCGAACGCGACCCGCTGGCGCATGCCCGCGCTCAGCTCATACGGATACTTCGCGGCCGCGCCCAGCGGGAGCTGCATCTCGTCGAGCAGCCCCGCGACCCGGACGGCCAGCGCGCGGGCGTTGACGTTCTTGTCACGCGATGTGATGGGCTGACCGATCAGTTCCGACACCGTGAAGCGGGACGGCAGCTTCGCGCCGGCGGACTGCGGCAGGTAGCCCGTGAGATACGTCAGTCGGCGCAGCGCCCGCCCCGGACGTCGGACCCGGATGCCGTGCACGCGCGCGTCGCCCCCGACGACGGCGAGGCCGGACTCGCCGGCGCCGGCGATGACCGCGAGGAGGCTCGACTTGCCGGCACCGGTCGGGCCCATGATCGTGAGCGCATGCGCGTATGGCAGCGTGAAGGACAGCCCGTCCACGACACGCTCGTCCGGTGCACCGCGACCCGCCCGGGAGATCGAGAGATCATCGGCCCGGACGGCCACGTCCGCTTCTTCGATCCGCGACGCCATACCGACATCCTGCCGTGTCCGCGCACCGATCACCAGCGCGCATTCGTCAGTCCTCGGCGTCGAGCCGCTGGCGCTCGACGTCGAGCTCACGCAGTCGCAGTCGGATACGTCGCCCCTGCTCACTGTCGGCGGGCACCCGCTGGATCGCTCCGAGAAGCTCCGTCTTCTCGGTCTGGAGTCCGCGTCGCACGAGGCGCCGCGCGAGATCCGCGGTCGACGCCTCCGCGCTCTCGACCGTCGATGCCGGAAACGGCATGGTCAGCAGTTCCGAGGCGAGCGAGCGGTACGGTTCGCGCACCTGATCGATCGCCTCGACCGACCAGCCGGGCCGGGTCACGTCGGCCGTCTGCGCCACGACCTGCCGAACCGCCTCGAGCGCGGGAGTGCGGAATGGCTGGTCGACGGCACGCGCCAGCAGGGCGGTGTCGAGGCGGTGACCGAACTGAAGGAATCCCATCAGGGCATCCCGCTCGAGGGCGGCATCCGGCGTACGCGGGAGCTGAGCGACGGTCGCGCGCGACACCGAGGCGGAACCGTCGTCGTCCGGCCGCGCCGCGGGCGCAGCGCTCATGCGACGACGGTCCTCCGGCTCGCGTCGGCCGGCACGCTCGACCTCGCGTCGGACATCCTCGGTGTCCATTCCGAGGCGACGAGCGAGCACGCGGATGTACTCCGGCTGGATGAGCGGATCGCGCAGGTCGGCGACCACCGGTGCCGCGGACCGCAGGGCCCCGATCCGACCCTCCACGGACGCGAGATCGTAGGCGGCGATCCGCTGGTCCAGGACGAACTCGACCATCGGCGACTTCGACTCGACGAGGCCGCGGACCGCACCGTCGCCGCGGTGGAGACGCAGGTCGCACGGATCCAGTCCCTGCGGGCCCGTGGCCACATAGGTCTGTGCATTGAAGCGCTTGGCATCGGCGAACGCGCGAAGCGCGGCTTTCTGCCCGGCGGCGTCCGGGTCGAAGGTGAACACGACCTCGCCGGCCTGCGAGTCGTCTCCCATCACGCGCCTGAGGACCGTGATGTGATCGGACCCGAAGGCCGTGCCGCACGTGGCGACGGCGGTGGTCACCCCTGCGAGGTGACACGCCATGACATCGGTGTAGCCCTCGACGACCACCACGCGGTGATCCCGGGAGATGTCTCGCTTGGCCAGGTCCAGGCCGTACAGCACCTGCGCCTTGCGATAGATCGGCGTCTCGGGCGTGTTGAGGTACTTCGGACCGTTGTCGTCGTCGTACAGGCGCCGGGCGCCGAAACCGATCGTCTGCCCGGTGACGTCGCGGATGGGCCAGACCAGGCGACCGCGGAATCGGTCGTACACCCCCCGCTGCCCCTGGGAGACGAGGCCGGCGGCCAGCAGCTCCTCCCGACGGAACCCGCGTGCACCGAGCGCGTCGAGCATCCCCGACCAGCCGCGCGGCGCGTACCCCACGCCGAAGTGCGCCGCTGCGCCGGCGTCGAACCCGCGCTCGCCCAGGAAGCGGCGCCCGGCGTCGGCATCCGGTGTCGCCAGTTGCGCGCGGAAGTACTCCGCCGCCGCCGCGTTCGCCTCGTAGAGGCGCGCGCGGCCGCTGTTCTGCGGCGCAGCCCCGCCGTCCTCGTAGTGCAGCGCGTAGCCGATGCGCGCGGCGAGACGCTCGACCGCCTCCGAGAAGCTCAGGTGGTCCATGCGACGGAGGAACGTGTACACGTCACCGGACTCACCGCATCCGAAGCAGTGGTAGAAGCCGACCTGGGGCCGCACGTTGAAACTCGGGCTGCGCTCGTCGTGGAACGGACAGAGCCCCTTCATGGATCCGACGCCCGCGGGCTTGAGGGCGACGCGCTCGCCGATGATGTCGGCGATGTTGGTACGCGCCTTCACCTCGTCGACGTCCGCCTGACGGATCAGTCCGGCCATCAGACCCCGACCTCGCCGCGTGGACGAGGAGCCCCCGACGGCCGCGGCTCGCTGTAGCGCGGAGCCCAGACCCCCAACGAGGCGGCGTCGACCTCGCCGACCAGGCGGCCGTGCCAGGCGATCGCGACCTGATCGGTGAGGCTCGCCACCTGATCGACCACGACGCGACGGCGGGAGTCATCGTCGGCCGCGGCGTCGAAGTCGTCGGCGTACTGGGGGTCCAGCGCCTGAGGCGAGTCCCACAGCGCCGACGCCAAGCGCTTCAACACGCGTCGCTGTTCCCTGTAGAGCTCCTTGCGCCCGTCGATCGAGACCACCGTGGCACCGATGATCCCTTTCAGCACGGCCATCTCGGCCTCAATCACCCGAGGCACCACCACGTGCGCGCGGTAGCGCGTGAGAACGGGGCCGGCATACGCCTCCCGCGTCGCGGTCGTCGCGGCGCGGGCGAAGCGGCCGATGAGGTCGGAGGTGAGGTTCTTCAGACGGGCGAGGTCGGCCCGGCGTGCGGAGAATCCATTGATCCACTCCGGCAGCCGCATCAGCCGGAACAGGGCGTCGGCGAGTTCATCTCGAGCGAAGTCGTATCCGACCCATGACTGGATGGCCGTCAGCAGCGCCTCGTGCTCCGAGGTGTCCGAGAGCCGCCGCGGATCGAGGTAGCCGTTGACGACGGCGTCTTCGAAGTCGTGGACGGAGTAGGCGATGTCATCCGACAGGTCCATCACCTCCGCCTCGATGCAGCGCACCCTGCCGGGGGCACCGGCGCGCATCCAGTGGAAGACCGGCTCGTCGTCGGGATACACCCCGAACTTCAGCCGCCCACCGGGGTCGGGCAGGGGATGCTCCGCCGTCCAGGGATACTTGCACGTGGCGTCCAGGCTCGCACGCGTGAGATTCAGGCCGTGGCTCTGGCCGTCGGGTCCGAGCACCTTGGGCTCGAGGCGGGAGAGGATGCGCAGCGTCTGCGCGTTGCCCTCGAATCCGCCGACGTCTTCCGCCCAGTCGTTCAGCGCTCGTTCGCCGTTGTGTCCGAACGGCGGATGGCCGAGGTCGTGGCTGAGGCAGGCCGTGTCGACGACGTCGGGCGACAGGTGCAGCGCGGTCGCGAGTTCACGGCCGACCTGTGCCACCTCGAGCGAGTGCGTCAGACGGTTTCGCGCGAAATCGGCCGGGGAAGCCGGGCTCAGCACCTGGGTCTTCGCGGCGAGCCGGCGAAGCGCGGCCGAGTGGAGCACGCGTGCGCGATCACGCGCGAATCCGTCGCGGTGAGAGCGGTGCTGCTCGGCGTGGAAACGCGCGGCGTCATCATCGTCGTACCCGGCCGGGCGCTCCGACCGCATCGCGTCGTCGTCACCCGCCACTGTGATCCAGCTCCGCTTCGGCCATCGCGCCGGACGCGTCCGCGGCGAGCTCACGCGAGTGGAGCCATCCCTCGGGAAGCGCCGGCCGCTTGGGACTGCCCGCTCGCCCGCGCTGCCCCTCTGCGGCGGCACCCGGGTACGGCGCGGACAGGTCGAGCTCTCCGATCAGGTCGTCGATTTCCGCGAGGCTGGAGACCGTCGCGAAGCGGGCACGCAGATCACCGCCGACCGGATACCCCTTGAAGTACCACGCCACGTGCTTGCGGATGTCACGGCACCCACGGCTCTCGTCGTCGAAGAACTCGATCAGCAGCTCGGCATGGCGACGGAAGGCGTCGGCGACGAAGGCGAGCGTCGCATCGACGGGCGGCGCAGCCGTTCCGGGTCCACCGAGCCGTCGGGCGAGATCGCCGAACAGCCACGGTCGGCCGAGGCATCCCCGACCGACCACGACGCCGTCGCAACCGGTCTCGCGCATCATGCGCGCGGCGTCGTCCGCCGACCAGATGTCGCCGTTGCCGAGGACCGGCACACTCGTGACGGCCTCCTTGAGTGCGGCGATCGCAGACCAGTCCGCGCTGCCCGAGTAGAACTCCGACGCGGTACGGGCGTGCAGGGCGACGGCCGTGACACCGGCGTCTTCGGCGATCCGGCCCGCGTCGAGGTAGGTGAGATGGTCCGCGTCGATGCCTTTGCGCATCTTCACCGTCAGGGGCACGTGCTCGGCGGCGCGCGCGGCTCGCGTCACGATGTCGCGGAAGAGCCCGCTCTTCCACGGCAGTGCCGCCCCACCCCCCTTGCGCGTGACCTTCGGGACGGGACACCCGAAGTTGAGGTCGATGTGATCAGCCCGGTCCTCCGCCACGAGGAGTCGCACGGCGTTCTCGACGGTAGACGGGTCCACGCCATAGAGCTGGATGGATCGCGGCGTCTCGGACTCGTGGTGGGTGATCAGGCGCATCGTGGTGGCGTTCCGCTCAACCAGCGCACGGGACGTGATCATCTCGCTGACGTACAGACCCGCGCCGTACTCGCGACACAGCCGCCGGAAGGCGGTGTTGGTGATGCCCGCCATGGGGGCGAGCACGACCGGCGCATCCAGGGCGATCGGCCCGATGCGCAGGGCGCTTGCAGGCGCGGTGACGGTGGTGTTCATCCGGACCATTCTCCCAGACGCGGACCCCACGCGCGGGCGCCGCCGTACCCTGGGGATATGACCGCTGCCTCCGCTGTGCGAGACATCCCCTTCACCACTGCCGACGGCCACGAGGCGACCCTCGCGTCGTACGGCGACGGCGTCGCTCTCGTCGTCAATGTCGCCTCCAAGTGCGGTCTGGCTCCCCAGTACGAGCAGCTCGAGCAGCTGCAGCGCACCTACGGCGATCGCGGGCTGACGGTCGTCGGCTTCCCGTGCAATCAGTTCCTGGGCCAGGAGCCCGGCTCGATGGAGCAGATCCTCGACTACTGCGCCACCACGTGGGGCGTGAGCTTCCCCGTCAACGACAAGATCAAGGTGAACGGCCGCGGCGCCGCGCCCCTCTATGCGGCGCTGAAGACGGCGAAGGACGGCAACGGCAAGGCGGGGGCGGTGAAGTGGAACTTCGAGAAGTTCCTCGTCACACCGGATGGAAGCGTGCACCGCTTCCGCCCCACCACCTCACCCGACGACCCGGAGATCCTGCGGCTGATCGAGCAGCATCTGACCTCCTGACGGCGACCCGCGGGTTCTCAGGCCGGATCGACGACGACCTCCGCCGTCCGCTCGCTCGCGATCTGCTTCAGGATCTGTCCGAAGGCCTCCGGCGGCTGTGCGCCGCTGACGCCGTAGGCACCGTCGATGACGAAGAAGGGCACCCCGGTGATGCCGTAGGCGCTCGCCTGCGCCTGATCCGCTCGAACCGCCTCCAGGTAGACCTCGTGCTCGAGTGCGTGTCGCACCTCGTCCGCATCGAGACCGACCTCCGCCGCGAGGGCCACCAGCTCGTCGTCGCGGCCGAGGTGACGACCCTCGGTGAAGTAGGCGGCCATCAGTCGCTCGCTCATCTCGTGCTGACGCCCGCGCTCCTTGGCCAGGTGAAGCAGCTGGTGAGCCTTCACGGTGTTGGTGTGACGCAGCAGATCGAAGCGGTACTCGAGGCCGGCGTCGGCGGCCACACCGCTGACACGATCGAGCATCTGCTGAGCGGACGCCGCGTCGACTCCCTTATGCGCGGCCAGATACTCCGCTTCTCCGCCGTCGAAGTCGACGGGCGTCTCCGGCGCCAGTTCGAAGGAGTGGAAGGTGACACGCACGTCGGGGACGCCCTCGCCGCGAGAGGCGATCGCCTTCTCGAGGTTCCGCTTTCCGATGTAGCACCAGGGGCAGGCGATGTCCGACCAGACGTCGATCGCGATGGCATCCGTCATGCCGGAGGCAACATCCTCACGCCCTGCCGTATTCCGTCGCGGCCATCAGACGGCCTCATCGGGCGTGTCGACGGCGGCCCCGAATCGTCGCTCCCGGCCGAGGTACAGGTCGATCGCCCGCCACAGATCCTTCCTGCCGAAGTCGGGCCAGAGGGTGTCGAGGAAGACGAACTCCGCGTACGCGCTCTCCCACAGCAGGAAGTTGGAGGTGCGCTGCTCGCCGCTGGAACGCACGAAGAGGTCGACGTCGGGCATGTCCGGCTGGTACAGCCGTCGCGCGATGAGCTTCTCGGACACGGCGCGAGGCTTCAGTCGCCCCGCCGCGACATCGTCGGCGATGCCGCGCATCGCGTCGACGAGCTCGACGCGCCCGCCGTAGTTGACGCACATGGTCAGCGTGAGCACGTCGTTGCCCGCGGTGAGCCGCTCGGCGTACTGCAGCTCCGAAACGACCGAGGACCACAGGCGGGGCTTGCGTCCGGCCCACCGCACGCGCACGCCCCACTCGTTGAGCTGATCACGACGACGGTGCAGCACGTCGCGGTTGAATCCCATGAGGAAGCGGACTTCGTCGGGAGAGCGCGACCAGTTCTCCGTTGAGAACGCGTACACCGACAGGTGGCGGACGCCCGCCTGGATGGCGCCGGCGACGACGTCCAGCAGCGCCGCCTCGCCCGCCTTGTGTCCTTCCACGCGCGTGAGGCCGCGCCGATTGGCCCACCGTCCGTTCCCGTCCATGACGATGGCCACGTGGGAGGGCGCGGCGCCCGGCGGGAACGCGGGCGGGTACTCGCCCGTCCAGTCGACGGGACGGTAGGGAACGGCGTCGCGATGAGTGTACGGCTTGGGGCTCACGGGCGGCTTTCGACGTGGGACAGGGATCGGATGCCGCGCTCGAGGTGCCACTGGGCGTAGGCGGCGATGAGCCCGGACGCAGCGGTCGTGGCGGCGGCGGGGGCGTCGTCGACGGCGACCCAGTCTCCGCGGATGAGCGCACCGAGGTGGGAGACGGCCGCCGGATGCACCCGCGCGGCCCCGGTCGGCGCACACGCGGCGCACACCATGCCGCCGGATTGCGCGACGAATGCGTCGTGCGGACCCGGGGCGCCGCATCGGGCGCATTCTTCGAGTCCGGGCGCCCATCCCGACAACGCCATCGCCCGCAGCAGGTAGGAGTCGAGGATGTGTCGGGCGGAGTGCTCGCGCATCGACAGCGCCCGGAGTCCTCCGACCAGGAGCAGGTACTGCTGGGGGGTCGCCTCGGCTTCGTTCAGCCGGTCCGCCGCCTCGACCATCGCGCTCGCCGACGTGTAGCTGTCGTAGTCGACGACGATGTCCGCCCCGTAGGAGCCGAGCGATTCGGCCTGCTGCACGATGTCGAGCGAACGGCCCTGGTAGAGCTGCACGTCTGCGACCATGAAGGGCTCCAGGCGCGATCCGAATCGCGATGACGTGCGCCGGACACCCTTGGCCACCGCGCGCACTTTGCCGTGGCGGCGGCTGAGCAGGGTGACGATGCGGTCCGCTTCTCCCAGCTTGTGGGTGCGCAGGACCACGACCTCGTCGCGATAGGTGGGCACCCCTCGATTATCCCGCGGTGCGCACCGACGGGCCGCGGACGGCGCGCGGACAGGTCGTGAAGAGACGGAACCCCGGCGGCTCACCACACCGTGTAGAGCAGGTGCTGCACCAGCAGCGCCCACACGAGCTGAGCAGCCAGGAGGCGGCGCCGCCACGGGGCCGGGACGAAGGCGAACGCGATGGTGAGCCACGGCACGAACGGCAGCCAGATCCGTTCCACCTCGGCCTTGCTCATCCCCGACAGATCTGCCAGCAGCACCATGAGGGCGCCAGCCACGATGAGCCACCGCACCGCGGATCGGCGGCGCACCTCCGGGGAAACGGTCGTCGCAGCGATCGCACCGCCCACCGCCGGGCCCGCGCAGATCGCGAGGGCCGCGAGATTGCCCCAGACCCAATACGCGTATGGCCGCTCGGAGGCGATGCCGTCGGCGTACCTCTCGGCGAGCACGGGATATGCCTCCCACAGGCCGAATCCGCCCGCCGCGAAGCCGAGCACGACGGCGGATGCGGTCGCTGCCGCGATCGGGAGCAGCACCCAGCGCCGCGTCGCGATGAGCACCGCCAGAGCGAGAATGCCGAGCAGCAGCATCCCGTACGACATCATGACGGTCGCGCCCAGCACGATCCCGGCGATCGCCGCCCAGGCGATCATCGCGGCCGTTCGGGGGCGCGACGCGGCGACGGCGAGTGATGCGATGCCCCACGCACCGACCGTTGCGATCACGGCGTCGGCCGAGACGGCGAGGAACACGGCGGCCGGTGTGAAGACGAGGAAGGGCGCCGCCCTCCGCGCCACGGCCTCCGCGCCGAGGGCGCGCAGCGTCGTGAGCACCGCGGCCGGCAGCGTGGCGGCGACGAGCGTCACCACGATGCCGGCGGTGAAGTCGGAGCCGAGTCCGAGTCGCACCAGAGCGACGAAGAACAGAAGCATTCCCGGTGGGTGCCCGGCGACGTGGGTGACCCAGTTGTCGTCGGAGGCGTAGGGGATGCGCGAGACATACGTCGTCAGCAGCACGCCGATGTCGTCGACCTCGCGCGCGGTGCGCAGGTACTCGTACGGGTTGCCCAGCACACGGGAGATCCCCGTCGGACCGTCAACGAACGCGAGCGCGAGCATCCAGGTGGCCGCCGCGACGGCGGACGACGCGAGCAGCGCCCGCCACGAGAGGGTGAGCGCCCAGCGGTCTGCGAAACGCCACGCCAGAACGGCGATGAGCACCGCCGCAGCGGTGGCTGCGCCCACGTGCGGCACCCACAGACCATGAAGCGGAGCGATCGCGCGATCATCCGCGGAGCGCGCCGCACGCGTGGCGACATCCCACCCCGTCACGACGGGCACCGCCACGGCCACGGCGATCAGGGCGAGGGCGACTCCGCTTCCGATCACCGTCGCGCGACGGCGGATCGTGGCGGTTCGGACAGAGGGCATGCTCCGAGACTAGGCACTCCCCCGCCGTGCCCAGACCGCACCGTCCGCGGTTCGTAAGGTGCATCTCCGCTGGCCCGTGCTTGGCTGAAGGAATGACAGGACTCACGGCGAGGGCCTCGGCGCGTCTCGAACGCGCTGTCGACGCGATGCGCGCCCGCACGTCGACCCCGCCGCGTCGCACGCGGACCACGGTGGTGCTGGGGCGCGCGCTCGGCGTGCTCGTGCTCGTGTGCTTCCTGACAGGCCTCTACAGCCACGTGCTGCAGAGCCCTCCCGCCTGGTTCCCGCTGTCGCCCCGCCCCGTCGGGCTGTACCGGGTGACCCAAGGGGCCCACGTGCTGGCCGGACTCGCGATGATCCCGGTCCTGCTCGGCAAGCTGTGGGCGGTGTACCCCCGGCTGTTCACGTGGCCTCCGGTCACCGGCCCCCTCTCCCTCCTCGAGCGCGCCTCCATCGGCCTGCTCGTGGGCTCGGCACTGGTCGAGGTCACGATCGGCGTCATGAACATCGCGCAGTGGTACGCGTTCGACTTCTCGTTCCGGCGCGTGCACTTCGTGCTCGCCTGGGTTCTCGTGGGAAGCGTCGTGCTCCACGTCGCGGTCAAGCTGCCCCTCATCGTCGGGTTCTGGCGGGCCCGGCCGGTCGACCCGGCCGCGGAGGATGCGCCGCCCCGGCGCACGTGGCCCGAACAGCTCCCGACCGACCCGGGCGAGGCACCGAACCAGACCGAAGCCGTCTCGCGTCGCGGCGCGCTGATCGCGGTCGGAGCGTCAGCCGGTGCGATCCTGCTCGGCACCGCCGGACAGACCATCGCGCCGCTCGCGCCGCTCGCGGTGCTGTCGCCTCGGCGCCCCGGGATCGGGCCGCAGGGACTCCCGATCAACCGCACCGCCGCAGAGGCAGGCGTCGAGCAGAGCGCTCGGGCGGAGGACTGGATGCTCGAGGTGGCCGGGGCGCGGTCCCGCATCCGACTCACGCGTGACCATCTCGCCGCGCTGCCGCAGACGACCGCAGACCTGCCGATCGCCTGCGTCGAAGGATGGAGCCAGACGGCGACCTGGACGGGAGTGCGCCTGCACGATCTGATGGACCTCGCCGGCGGTACGACAGGCACGGGTCTGCGGATCACGAGCCTCCAGGTGCGCGGAGCGTTCTCCCGCACGGCGATGCCGCAGGTCTACGTCGAGGACCCCCTGACCCTGGTCGCGCTCCGATTGCACGGCGACGAGCTCGACATCGATCACGGCTACCCGGCCCGGATCATCGCACCGGGTCGGCCGGGCGTCATGCAGACGAAGTGGCTGAGCAGCATCGAGGTGCTGCCGTGACGGCCGCGCGGCTCGCCATCGGCGCGTTCGGGCTCGCGCTGCTCGGGTACGCCGCCGTGCTGGAGCTGACGACCGTCGCGTCCGCTCAATACCCCGCGGTGATGTGGTGGGTCTTCGCGGCGATCGTGGTGCACGACGGGCTCATCGCACCGGTGGTGGTCGCGTTCGGCGTCATCGGGCGCGGCACCGCGCGTCGGATCGGGCCGATCGCGGCCGCCGTCGCACGTGCGGCGCTCGTGGCAGCCGCCTGCTGCTCGCTGGTGCTCATCCCCGGGCTCGTCGTGCGAGCGGTCGGAGCGCGCAACCCGACGATCCACGTCGTGGACTACCCTCTGGTGCTCGCCGGACTCTGGATCGCGGCGGTAGCCGTCGCCGGCGCCGCAGTCCTGGTCGGGCGCCGTCGCGGCACCGCCGCGGTGACGAAATGACGTGATCCGCTCCGCACGTGCGCAGCACCCGAGAAACCCGCATCCCGCGCAGCTCGCACGACGGTTCGCCACCCGGCGCGCGCCCACGGGAACGCATCGCTCTCCCTCCCCGCCGCATCCACGACGGTGAACAGCGATCGCTCGTCCAGGTCTCGGTCGGCGTCCGTCTCGACGACGATCCGCCCCTCCGGCGCGAGCAGATCATGGCACCGCAGCAGAAGGGCTCGAGGGTCGCCGCCGATGCCGATGTTCCCGTCCATCAGCAGGACCGTGCGCCACCGTCCTTCGAGCGGCAGACGATCGAAGATCGAGCGCTCCAGTGCGGGTGTCCCTTCGGCACGCGCTCGCCGGACGGCCGCCGGTGACACGTCGATCCCCATGGCCGCCGACGAACGCTCCGCCGCCGCACGCACCATCCGGCCCGGGCCGCACCCGACGTCGAGTACCGGTCCCTCCGCCGCCCCGAGCGCGGCCAGGTCATCGCGATCGGCGGAGCCGCCGAGCGCGACGAAATTCCACTCCTCCGCGATCTCGCCGTTGGTGAGGCGTCGCAGCTGCAGCACGCCGTCCCGACCGCCTTCGAGCATGCGTGTGTACGGATCCGCGCCGCCGGCGGCGAACCGCGACCCGGGCACATCAGCCGACACGCGCCGCACCCGCCTGGATGCCCTGCCACACCGCCGCGAAACGACCGCCGGGGGCGTCTTCCGCGACGCGACGCGCGTCGTCGGCGCGATCCACGTCGCGTACGACGGCGAGATCGCGCACGCGCAGCCCCGCCTGGGTGAGACGACGTCGCTGCTCGCGTCCCGTGGACGAGGTCGACATGCTCACCCCTCGGATGAGTGACCCATCCGGCTCACGCATCGCCAGGGCCCAGAATCCCCCGTCCTCGGCGGGTCCGAGGTAGCCGTCGACGTCGTCGGGCCACGACCGGACCGGCTCGGCGATATGCGCCCGTGTGAGCTGGGGGGTGTCCATGCCGATGAGCAGCAGGGGACCGTCAACGGCATCGAACAGATGCCCGAGGCGGGCATCGAGGTCGCCCTCGGGCTGCGGCATGACCTCCAGATCACGATGCTCGTGCGCGACTCTGCCCGCGAAGAACAGGATGCGGCGCGCGACGGGGAGAGAGCGGACCAGGTCGATCGTGTCGTCGAGGCTCGCGCGCGCGAGGCGCGCCGCCTCCTCGGGCAGCAGGGGCGGCGTCAGCCGCGTCTTCACGCGCCCCGGCACGCACTCCTTGGCGACGATGGCGACCGTCAGATCGTTCATGGGACCTCCCGGAGAACGCGCGACATGTCCGAGATCGCGGTCGCGGTGCCGCGCACCGTGCCGGTCACCTTCGACACGCCCACGCGTGGTCGGTAGAGCACCGGTGTCTCGCCGATGCGCCAGCCGGCGGCGGCGGCACGCAGAACCGTCTCCAACGGATACCCGCTGCGGCGATCGCGGACGCCCAGTTCGAGCAAGGGCACCCGGTTCGCGGCGCGCATCGGGCCGAGGTCGCTCAGCGGCACGTGCGCTGCGGCGGAGATGCGGCGTGCGAGATAGCGGTTCGCCACACGCGCATGCCAGGGCCATGCCCCGCGGCCCTGCATGACACGCGACCCGAGCATCAGGTCGCGCTCGCCGCGGGCGACGGGGCCGACGACGTCGGGAAGCTGTCCGAGGTCGAAGGACGCATCGGCGTCGGCGAAGGCGACGATCGGCGCCTCTGCGGCGGCCAGTCCCGCGTGAACCGCCGATCCGTAGCCGCGCCGCGCTTCGTGGATGACGGTCGCGCCGGCTTCCGCCGCGACCTCCGCCGAACCGTCGCTCGATCCGTTGTCGACCACGATCGCGCGGTAGCCCTCCGGGAGGCGCGCGAGCACGTCCGGCAGGGCCGCCGCCTCGTCAAGGCACGGAAGCACGACATCGACACGAATCATGATCCGACGCTAGCCGCTCGCGCGGCCACGAGGGCCAACGGCGATCATTACGAAACACGGACGGCGGCGCGCACGCGACGCACGCAGGCGCCGGCGGGCGGGGATCGCCCGTAGGGTGATCACGTGAGCACGTCGCCGCACCGCAGTGGCGACCTCGAAGGTCGCCGCATCCTCGTCGTCGACGACGACCCCACCGTCGCCGAGGTCGCCGCAGCCTACCTGTCCGCCGCCGGCTTCGTCGTCGACGTCGCCGCGGACGGCGTCGAAGCCCTCGAGCGGCTCGAGACGCTCGCCCCCGATCTGGTCGTGCTCGATGTGATGCTGCCCGGAATGGACGGCATCGAGACCTGTCGTCGCATCCGAGCCGGCGGGGACACAGCCGTGCTCATGCTCACCGCCCGCACCGCGGCGGACGACCGCATCGTCGGGCTCGAGGCCGGCGCCGACGATTACCTCACGAAGCCCTTCTCACCCAGGGAGCTCGTGCTGCGGGCGCAGTCGGTGCTGCGCCGCACGCTCGCCGAGGCGCGCCCGGAGGGGCCGGTCGTCTGCGGGGGGTACCCCTATGTCTCTTGTCAAGCGGCGAGGGCCGGTTCGGGAAGGCGTGGCTGGTAGAGGGTGCCGTCGCGGAGCATGGCGTAGAGGACGTCGGAGCGGCGTCTGGCGAGTGCGATGAGTGCTTGGTTGTGGCGTTTGCCTTGGGCGATCTTGCGGTTGTAGTAGGCGCGGGACTCGGGGTCTCGGAGCGCCGCGAACGCGGAGAGGAACATGGTCCGTTTCAGGATCTTGTTGCCCCGGCGGGAGGGATGCTCACCCCGGATCGATGTCCCGGACCTTCGGGTGACGGGTGCGAGCCCGGCGTAAGCGGCGAGGTGCCCGGCGGTGGGAAAGGACTTCGTGGTGACTTCGGTGAGGAGCCGGGCCGCGGTCCTGACGCCGACTCCGGGCATGCTCGTCAGGACCGGCTGAAGAGGGTGCTGCTCGACGATCTTCTCGACTTCGACGATGATCTCGTCGCGCTGTCGGCGGAGCGCGGATAGTTGTTCCGCGAGGCGTGGGAGCACGAGCGCGGCGGCGTCGGTGCCGGTCACGACGACGGTCTGCTCACCGAGAGCGCTGGTGATCTCGCCCGCCCAGACGCGGCCCTTGCGGGGTGCGTTCTTCAGGAGCCGGTTCCCGAGCCGCTTCTCGCCCGCCGACTTCATCGCGGCCGGTGACGGGTAGTGCTGCAGCAGGTCGAGCATCGCGGGATGGTCCAGCCGCGGCCCGATCACGCGCTCGAGTGCGGGGTGAATCTGCGTGAGCAGGCCGCGGATCCGGTTGGAGACCTGGACGATCTGCCCGGCGAGGTCGTCGTCGAACCCGCAGAGCATGCTCAGCTCTGCAACCTGCTCGTCGGCGACCTGGATCGAGCGGAGCGTGTGCGGCATCGTCCGCGCCGTCTCAGCGATGATCGCGGCATCCCTCGCATCGGTCTTCGCCTCACCGGGGTGCAGATCGGCGATGCGGCGCATCGCCAGCCCGGGAAGGTAGCCGACCAGAGCGCCAGCCGCCTGCGCGACCGCGACCGGCAACGCGCCGATCGTCGCGGGCTGATCCACGACCAGCAGGATCGTGCCGTGCGTCGCGAGCTGGTCGAGCACTCCACGAAGCCGGCGTTCGTCGTTCGGCAGCGCCTTGTCGAAGAGCTTCTTGCCGGCCCGGTCGAGGGCGACGGCGTGGTGTTCGCCCTTCCCGACGTCCAGACCGACGAACACGTCGACCTCGTCGTATCTGCCGATGCTGGTGACCACAGTGTCCTCCGTTCGCTCACGACGGCGTCCCGCGACGGTGCGTCTCGGCATCCACGTTACGAACGGCCTCGAGCATGCTCGGGTCCAGCCCCTATCAGCGATCACACACCGCCAACCAGGCCCGGTGACAACACCCCCCGGATCATCAAAGACAGGGGGCAGCAATCATGCCGGGCCCGGCAGGCCGTCACCGCCTAGCATCCTCCGCCAGACGGTCACGAAGAAAGTAACGGGGTACCGCATCGACCCGGCCGCCCGCATCGCCACCCGCGACGGTGAGGAGCTGGCTCTGACCGCACGGGAATTCGATCTCCTCGAGTACCTCGCCCGCCGCCCGGGACAGGTGTTCGATCGCCGGCGACTCCTCCAGGCGGTGTGGGGGTGGTCCTTCGGCGACCTGTCGACGGTCACCGTGCACGTGCGTCGCCTGCGGGAGAAGATCGAGCCCGACAGGTCCCGACCCCGCCATCTGGTCACCGTGTGGGGTGTCGGGTATCGCTTCGATCCGACCGGCGAACCCCCCGGAGAAGGAGGGGCATCGTGAGCGTCCCGGACCTGGTCGCCGTCGTGGCGATCACCTTGTCGATCAGTGTCGCGGCGGGGATCGTCGGTGTCGGCGTGCTGCTTCTGCTGCGCCGCACACCGCTGTACACACAGCCGGCCACCGCCCTCACGGTGGGGGTCGTGTCGGTCGTCGTGAGCATGATCGCCGTGGCGAACCTCATGTATCTGTCGCCCCACGACCTGGTGGTGGCCATCGCCGTCGCGATCGCGGCGGGCATGAGTTCGCTCCTCGTCGCGGTCACGCTCTGCGTCTGGGTCGCGGGAAACATCCGTGCGCTCTCCCGCGCCGCAGAACGCATCGGCAACGGCGAGGTCGTGGTCGCGTCGTCTCGGGCCGGGAGCGCCGAGTTCGCCCGCGTCGAGGAGGCTCTCGCGCACACGAGCGAGCAGCTGCGGCTCTCCCGCGAGCGCGAAGCCCGCGTCGAGGCGTCACGCCGGGAACTGGTCGCGTGGATCTCGCACGACCTGCGCACGCCGCTGGCGGGCATCCGGGCGATGGCCGAGGCACTGGAAGACGAGATGGTCGACGACCCGGGCAGGTACCACCGCCAGATGCGTTCCCAGGTGGATCTGCTCGCCTCCATGGTCGACGACCTCTTCGATCTCTCCCGGATCGACGCCGGTGCACTGCGCCTGCGGTTCGAGGACGTCGCGCTGCTCGATGTCGTCAGCGACGCCGTCGCCGATGTACGTCCGGCTGCGGGCGACCGGGAGATCACGGTGGACGGCGACCTGCCGCGGGATCTGTCGGTGCGTGTGGACGCCGGCGAGCTCTCGCGAGCGGTCGCGAACCTGCTCATGAACGCCGTGCAGCACACCCCGTCGGGAACGCCCATCGCGGTGCGGGTCGAGCTGATCGAGGAGCGTCCGACCGTCTCCGTGATCGACCGCGGTCCCGGTATCGACGACGAGGACCTGCCGCGCCTGTTCGAAGCGGGATGGCGCGGCTCTCGCGCGCGAACCCCGCACACCGGGTCCGGAGCCGGCCCGGGAGCCCGGCTCGGGTTGGCCATCGTGCGAGGGATCGTCCACGCACACGACGGCGCGGTGGTCGCGACCAACGTCGCGGGAGGATGCCGCTTCGATATCCACCTGCCCGCGGCATCGGATCGCGCGACGGGCTGAGTGTCAGGCGCGCAACGGAGCGGTGGCGAATTCGCGCAGCCCGCGCCCCGGCTCCACCTGCGCTCGCCATCCCCATTCGGACGCGGCACGTTCGGCCGATGCGGTGATGTGGCGCACGTCGCCGAGACGGTACTCGCCGGTGACGATCGGCGCCGGGCCGGACGCCGCATCGCTGAGGAGGGCCGCCACCTCGCCGATGGTCACCACGTGTCCGCTCGCGACGTTGAACGCCCGGGCGACGCCGTCACCGGCATTCCCCACCCAGCCCACAGCGGCGAGATTCGCACCGGCGACGTCGTCGACATGGACGAAGTCCCGCCGCTGACCGCCGTCTTCGAAAACGCGAGGGGCCTCCCCGCGCTCGAGTGACGAGCGGAACAGCGACGCCACGCCCGCATACGGCGTGTCGCGCGGCATCCCCGGCCCGTAGACGTTGTGGTAGCGGAGCGCCGCGACGGTGCCGCCGGTCTCGCGCGCCCAGTTCCCCGCGAGATGCTCCTGGGCGAGCTTCGTCGTCGCGTAGACGTTCCGCGGGTCAACGGGCGTTTCTTCGTCGATCAGTCCGGGCAGCAGCAGTTCCCCCGTCACGGGGTCTCGGGGGTCAAAGACGCCGGCATCGAGGTCGGCACGCCGCCGCGCGGCGGGTACGACCGCGTGGTCGGAGCCGGAGGAGGTGTACCGTCCTTCGCCATACACGACCATCGACGAGGCGAGCACGAGGCGCCCGACACGGGCACGCCGCATCGCCGCGAGAAGTTCCGCGGTGGCGAGGACATTGGAGGAGACGTAGTCGGGCGCATCCGCGAAATCGACGCCCAGTCCCACCTTCGCAGCCTGATGAGAGACGGCGTCGACCCCGCGCAGCGCACGATCGAGCACCTCGGCGTCACGGACATCGCCGCGGATCACCTCGACATCGGGGTGGAGCACGGGCGTTCCCCCGTGCACGTCGTCACGGAAAGAGTCCAGGACGCGCACCTCGTCGCCTCGGGCTCGCGCCGCCTCGACGATGCGGGTGCCGATGAAGCCGGCGCCGCCCGTGATGAGAATCCGCATCAGGTGCGACCCGAGGCGGCGCGGCCGAGCACGTCAGCACGCGCTCCGTCATCGAGCAGCGCTCGTCCGGCATAGTCGGCGGGGATCGCGGCGATGGTGCCCTCGACCGCAGCGACGACACCGGGCAGGGCGGCGGCGAATCGCTCGTAGACGACGTCCGCGCTGACGGTCTCGTCGCCCTCCGACACGCCCGCATCCATGTCGGTCACCACGCAGAGCGTCACCGTGCCGATGCCGAGCTCGGCGGCGAGGGCGACCTCGGGGAAGAGGGTCATGTTGACCAGATGGGCGCCGTCGCCGCGCAGACTGAGGGACTCGGCCCGTGTGGAGAACCTCGGCCCCTCGATGACGGCGACCGTCGCTCCCGCGTGCGCGTCGGGGGCCGCACTCGCGGCAGCCCGCCGCAGCACCGGGCAGAACGGATCCGCCAGCGGAAGATGACGCACCGGCTCGCCCGGCACGGTGCCGTCGAAGAAAGTGTCGGCACGGTGACGGGTGCGATCCAGCAGCTGGTCGGGTATGACCAAGGTCGCGGGCGGAAGCGCGGGGTCGAGCGATCCCACCGCTGCCGACGAGACGATGCCCCGCACGCCCAGCGACGCCAGCGCCCACGCGTTCGCCCGGGCAGGGATCGATCCGGGCGGCAGCGAATGCGCGCGACCGTGCCGGGGAAGGAACGCGACGCGCCGACCGGCGACCTCGCCGACCGCAACCGGTTCGCTGGTCGGACCGAACGGCGTGTCGACCACGATGGTCTCATCGAGATGGTCGAATGCCTTCTCCAACCCGGTGCCGCCGATGACCGCGAGCGTGATGGCCTCGCCCACGCTCGTCAGACCGCCGCCAGGTCGTGCGTGCGCGTGCGGGTTCTGATCGCCCGGTTGACCGCGGACACGATGGCCTTGAGGGATGCGGTCGAGATGTCGCCGTCGATCCCCACACCCCAGAGCCGGTCCCCGTCCACCTGAACCTCGACGTACGCCGCCGCCTGGGCGTCGCCGCCCGAGCTGAGCGCGTGCTCGACGTAGTCGTACAGCGTCACATGGATCCCCTCGGCGCGCAGCACCTCCAGGAACGCCGCCACCGGACCGTTGCCGACTCCTCGGGCCTCCACCTCGCGGTCGCCGTCGCGCAGCCGCACATCCAGCGCGACATCGCCGGTCATGTCGCTCTCGGTCCGCGTGGAGAGCAGCTCGAATCGGCCCCATCGCGCGTCGGCGTCATCGGTGGGAAGGTACTCGTCGGTGAAGACGTTCCAGATCTCGCCGCTCGTGAGCTCGCCGCCCTCGGCGTCTGTCTTGGCCTGCACGACACCCGAGAATTCGATCTGGAGCTTGCGCGGCAGATCGAGGGCGTGGTCGGACTTCAGAAGATACGCCACGCCGCCCTTGCCGGATTGCGAGTTGACCCGGATGACGGCCTCATAGGATCGGCCCAGATCCTTCGGGTCGATCGGCAGGTAGGGAACGGCCCACTCGATCTCGTCGGGCGAGACGCCCTCGTCGGCCGCGCGGGCGGCCATCGCGTCGAAGCCCTTCTTGATGGCGTCCTGGTGCGAGCCGCTGAAAGCCGTGAAGACCAGGTCCCCCGCCCACGGGCTGCGCTCGTGCACGGGCAGCTGGTTGCAGTACTCGGCGGTGCGCTTGATCTGATCGATGTCGCTGAAGTCGATCTGCGGATCGATGCCCTGCGTGAGCAGATTGATCCCCAGGGCCACCAGATCGACATTGCCGGTGCGCTCGCCGTTGCCGAACAGACATCCTTCGATGCGGTCGGCGCCGGCCATGTACCCCAGTTCGGCGGCGGCGACGGCCGTGCCACGGTCGTTGTGCGGATGCAGCGACAGGATGACGTTCTCGCGGTGCGCCAGGTGGCGACTCATCCACTCGATCGAGTCGGCGTACACGTTGGGTGTCGCCATCTCGACCGTCGCGGGCAGATTGATGATGACCTTCCGGTCGGGGGTGGGCTCGAGGACCTCGATGACCTGGTTGCAGACGTCCACGGCGAAGTCGAGCTCGGTGCCGGTGTAGCTCTCCGGCGAGTACTCGTAGAACACCTGCGTGTCCGGAATCGTGCGCTCCATGCGTCGGCACAGCCTCGCCCCTTCGAGGGCGATGTCGATGATTCCCTGCCGATCGGTGCGGAACACGACCTCGCGCTGCAGCACGCTCGTCGAGTTGTAGAGGTGAACGATCGCCTGCTTCGCGCCGCGGATCGACTCGTAGGTGCGCTCGATGAGGTGCTCCCGCGCCTGGGTGAGCACCTGGATGCTGACGTCGTCGGGAATGAGATCCGTTTCGATCAGCTGCCGCACGAAATCGAAGTCGGTCTGGCTGGCCGAGGGGAATCCGACCTCGATCTCCTTGTAGCCCATCTTCACCAGCAGCTCGAACATGAGCCGTTTGCGCTCGGGGCTCATCGGATCGATGAGCGCCTGGTTGCCGTCGCGCAGGTCGACCGCGCACCAGCGCGGCGCTTGCGTGATCCGCCGGGCCGGCCAGGTGCGGTCGGGCAGGTCGACGGAGATCTGCTCGTGGAAGGGGCGGTACTTGTGCACCGGCATCCCGGAAGGCTTCTGCGTGTTCTTCATGGTCGCTTCTTCGTGTCGTCGGAGGATGGGGAAACCCCGGGGCCATGACGAGGCTCCGCGACGAGGAAGGCCCTTAGATCGAGGCCTCGTCGCGGCGGCTAAGAAGAAGGAGCCCGCCGAAGCGCATGACCCCAGCGTACACCCGGGCGCCCGGTGAGGTCACGTCAGAACCCGAGCCGACCCAGTTGCTTCGGATCGCGCTGCCACTCCTTGGCGACCTTGACGTGCAGCGACAGGTAGACGCGCGCGCCGATCAGGGCTTCGATCTGGCCCCGGGCAGCGGCTCCCACGTCTCGCAGGCGCGCCCCCTTGCGCCCGATGATGATCGCCTTCTGAGAGTCGCGCTCGACGACGACGTCGGCGTAGACATCGGTCAGATCCGAGTCCTCGCGCTCGGCGATCTCCTGCACGACCACCGCGATCGAATGCGGCAGTTCGTCGCGCACCCCCTCCAGCGAGCACTCCCGGATGATCTCGGCGACGCGGTCCTCGATCGCCTCATCGGTGACGACGCCCTCGGGGTACAGGGCCGGCCCCGGCGGCAGAAGCGCGAGGAGCTCGTCCGACAGCACGTCGAGCTGCCGGCCGGTGGACGCCGAGAGCGGGATCACGGCGTCCCAGTCCTCCCGCAGCCCGTCGACCTCGAGAAGCCGATCGGTGATCTGCGCACGCTCGGCGGCATCGGTCTTGGTGACGATGGCCACCTTCCGCGCCCTCGGATAGCCGTCGAGCGACTCGGCAATGCGCCGGTCACCGGGGCCGACCTTCTCGGTGGCGGGAACGCAGAACCCGATCACGTCGACATCACCGAGCACCTGCTCCACCAGGTCGTTGAGCCGCTCGCCCAGGAGCGTGCGCGGCCGATGGATGCCGGGGGTGTCGACGATCACGAGCTGCCCGCCCGGACGATTGAGGATCCCGCGGATCGCGCGCCGGGTCGTCTGCGGCTTGTCGCTCGTGATCGCGACCTTCTCTCCGACGAGGGCGTTGGTGAGCGTCGACTTGCCGACGTTCGGTCGCCCGACGAAGGTGACGAATCCGGATCGTGTCGTTTCGGTCATGCGCCATCGCCTCTTCGGATGATCCGGATCTCGCCGGTGGATGTCTGAGGAACGGGGATCTCACCCGTGCGGGGTTCGGTCTTGTCGGACCGCGGCTTGTCCGACCGGGCGACGAAGACCGATGAGATGCCGCGCCCCCGTCCGCGCGAGGCACCGCCGGTGATCACGAGACCGCCGACCTCCACCGTCGAACCCGGTTGCGGCACGCGTCCGAGCGCCTTGCCCAGGAGGCCGCCGATCGAATCGACGTCCTCGTCCTCGAGCTCGAGATCGAACAGCTCGCCGACCTCGTCCAGCCCGAGACGGGCGCTCACGCGGAATCGACCGTGCTCGAGCGGCGTGATCTCATCCGCTCGGGGGTCGTACTCGTCCGAGATGTCGCCGACCAGCTCCTCGATGATGTCCTCGAGGGTCACGAGCCCCGACACACCGCCGTACTCATCGACGACCATGCACACGTGCACACTGTCGCGCTTCATCTGCTGCAGGAGCGTCTCGGCCTTCATCGACTCCGGCACGAACACGGCGCGGCGGGCGATGCGCGCCACCGGGGTGTCGCGCCAGCCGGTCTCGTCGCGGAAGCCGAACTGCACGAGGTCCTTCAGGTACAGCACCCCCACGACGTCGTCGGCGTCGTCGTCCATGAGCGGAATGCGCGACACGCCGCGGTCGAGGAAGATCGCCATCGCGTCGCGCGTGGTCGCGTCGGCGTCGACGGTCACCATGTCGGTGCGCGGCACCATGAGTTCGCGCACGTATCGGTCGGTGAAGTCGAAGACGGAGTGGATGAGCTCGCGATCGTCTTCTTCGATGAGGTCGCGCGAGGCCGCCTCGTCCACCATGCTGAGCAGCTGCTCTTCGGAGGCGAACGACGCACCGCGGGCCACACCGGGGGTCACCCGGTTGCCGAGGAGCACGAGACCGTGCGCGAGGGGACCGAGCATGATCCGCACGCCGCGCACGATCGGCGCTGCCCCGCGCAGGAGGCCCCGGGCGTGCTGCCGGCCGAAGTTCCTGGGGCTCGCACCGACCACGACGAAGGAGATGCCCGACATGAGCACGGCCGCCGCGAGCGTCGCCCAGAAGAGGTTCTCGAACAGGAGGGTGAACGAGACGGTCACCAGCACCGCCGCGGTCGTGTCCACGACGACGCGGATGAAGGCGACGGCGGTGGAATGCGCGTCCGGGTCGGCTGCGATGCGCCGGAGCGCGACGGTGCTGCGACCGTCTTCGCCGAGCTCCTCGAGGTCGGTGCGGGAGGTGACGCTCAGGGCGGCGTCGACGGCGGCCATGAGCCCGCCGAACGCCAGCAGCAGAACCGCCGCGATGAGAAGGAGTGCCTCGGTCATGCGCGGCGGCGACGCTCGGCCGCCTGGAACGACGCGATGAGGTCGCGCTGCAGGCCGAACATCTCCCGCTCCTCGTCGGGCTCGGCGTGATCGAACCCCAGCAGGTGCAGCAGGCCGTGCGTGGTCAGCATGACGATCTCGTCCATCGTCGAGTGCTTCGCGGCGATCGCCTGCGTCTCGGCGACCTGGGGGCACAGCACGATGTCGCCCAGGAGCCCCGCCGGTGTGGGTGCGTCTTCGGTGCCCGGGCGCAGCTCGTCCATCGGGAAGCTCAGCACGTCCGTCGGTCCGGGCTCATCCATCCACTGCACATGCAGCGCCTCCATCGCCCCCTCGTCCACGAGGAGGATCGCCAGATCCGCGTCGGGACTGACCCGGAGCTCGGCGAGGTCGTGCTCCATGAGACGCAGCAGAACGGTCTCGTCGATCGCGACGCCCGATTCGTTCGTGATCTCGATGGTCATGAGCGTCCTCGTTTCGGAAGGTGGTCGCGCGGCCTGCTGGGCCGGTCCGCGGCGCGGCGCTCCGCCCGGTTGGCGAACTCGGTGGCCTCGTCGCGCTCGCGCCGCGCGGCGAGCCGCCTCTCGTCGTACTCGCTGTACGCGTCGACGATGCGCCCGACCAAGGTGTGGCGCACGACGTCCTCGCTGGTGAGGTGGGAGAAGTGGATGTCGTCCACGTCACCGAGGACGCGCGTGACCAGCCGCAGACCCGAGGCGCCCTGGGGCAGGTCGACCTGCGTGATGTCGCCGGTCACGACCATGCGGGTGCCGAAGCCGAGACGCGTGAGGAACATCTTCATCTGCTCGGGCGTGGTGTTCTGCGCCTCGTCGAGCACCACGAAGGAGTCGTTGAGCGTCCGTCCGCGCATGTACGCCAGCGGCGCCACCTCGATGGTGCCGGTCGCCATGAGCTTCGGCACGATCTCGGGATCCATCATCTCGTTCAGGGCGTCGTACAGCGGGCGCAGATACGGATCGATCTTGTCCGTCAGGGTGCCGGGGAGGAACCCCAGTCGCTCCCCCGCCTCGACCGCGGGCCGCGTGAGGATGATGCGGCTGACCTCCTTGCGGTGAAGCGCCTGCACGGCCTTCGCCATCGCCAGGTAGGTCTTGCCGGTTCCGGCCGGGCCGATGCCGAAGACGATCGTGTTCTCGTCGATGGCGTCGACATAGGCCTTCTGCCCGAGGGTCTTCGGGCGGATCACCTTCCCCCGCGACGACAGGATCTGCTCGCCGAGCACCTCGGACGGTCGCATGCCGCCGTCGGCGCGAAGGATGCGGCTGCTCGAGGACACGTCGGTCGGTGCCATGTCGTGGCCGGCTCTGGTCATGGCGAGGAGCTCGTCGACGAGCGTGCGCGCCGACGCGACGGCGCCGGCTCCGCCCGTGAGCGTGATCTCGTTGCCGCGCACGTGCACATCCACCTCCGGGTGCTCGCGCTCGACGACTCGCAGCAGACGGTCCTGCGGGCCGAGAAGCTGCACCATCGCGACGCCGTCCGCGTAGACGCGGTCGACGGTGGGTTCCTGATCAGGCACCGAGGGTCTTCTCCTCCAACTGTCCGGCGAGCACATGGGCGTGCACGTGGAAGACGGTCTGCCCGGCGGCAGCGCCGGTGTTGAACACGAGACGGAACTGGCCGTCCGCGTGCTCGTCGGCGACCGTGCGCGCCAGTCCGACCACCTCGGCGAGCAGTGCGGGGTCGCCTTCGGCCAGCTCGACGACATCGCGGTACCGCTCGGTCTTCGGGATCACGAGCAGGTGAACCGGCGCCTGCGGTGCGATGTCGCGGATCGCGAAGGCGTTGTCGGTCTGGGCGATGATCTCCGCGGGGATCTCGCCACGCAGGATGCGGGTGAAAACAGACGATTCCGTCATACCGCGAGTCTATCGGCGCCCGCCGCCGCCGCGGCGTGAGGTCCGGTCACCAGCGGTGCAGCGCCGCACTGGCCAGCGCGAGCGCCGCGGGTCCGGCGGTGGAGGTGCGCAGCACATTCTCCCCGAGTCGCACCGGCCGCGCTCCGGCCGAGCCCAGCCGATCGACCTCCTCGGGCGTCAGCCCGCCCTCCGGTCCGACGATCACGAGCACGTCGGTGGTGTCCTGCGGATCGAGGAAGACAGCGGTGAGCGGGTCGGCGGCGTCGGGGACGAGCACGAGCAGTCGCGCGTGCTCCGCGCGCGCGGCGAGGTCGGCGGTCGACACCGGGGCGGTCACCTCGGGGATCCAGGCGCGATGCGCCTGCTTGGCCGCTTCCCGCACGATCGAGGACCATCGCGCACGGCCCTTCTCGATCTTCGCGCCCTGCCAGCGGGAGACGCTGCGTGAGGCCTGCCACGGGATGATCGCATCCGCACCGATCTCGGTGGCGGCCTGCACGGCGAGCTCGTCCCTGTCGCCCTTCGCGAGAGCCTGCACCAGCACGAGTCGAGGAGCGGCCGCGGGCACCGTCCGCCGGTGCGTGATGACGACGGCGACCCGCTGCGGCGAGGCCGCGGCGACCTCACCCGACAGCCATGCGCCGCGGCCGTCGCCGACGGTCACGGCCTCACCGACGCGCACCCGACGCACGACGGCGGCGTGATGCGCCTCGCGCCCCGTGAGCACGACCTCGTCACCGTCGAGCGCGGTGTCCCCGTCGACGACGAAGTGCAGCGGCATCGGTCAGCCGTTCCGGAGGCGGTCCCGCAGCCTCGCGAACAGGCCCTGGTGGAATTCCGCGAGCTTGGGCGCGGGCGCTTTCGTCCGCTTGGCGAAGTCCTCGATGAGCGCCCGCTCCTTGTGGTCCAGGCGGGTCGGGGTCACGACGTGCACTCCGACGCGGAGGTCGCCCCGCTGGCTGCCGCGCAACGGGGTGATGCCCCGCCCCTTGATGGTCAGGACATCGCCCGCCTGCACACCCGGCCGGATCTCCAGGTCGACCGTGCCGTCGAGTGACTCGATGGTCGTCGTCGTGCCGAGGACGGCATCGGGCATGGACACCTCCAACGTCGCCAGCAGGTCATCCCCCTCGCGGCTGAAGGTCTCGTGGTCCTTCACCGACACCTCGATGTAGAGGTCGCCGTTGGGGCCACCGGCCTGTCCCACCTCTCCCGAGCCGGGGAGCTGCAGCCGCAGGCCGGTCTCCACGCCCGCGGGGATGTCGAGGGACACGGTGCGACGTGCCCGAACCCGCCCCTGCCCCTGGCAGGTCGCGCACGGGTAGGGGATGGTCGTTCCGTAACCCTGGCACACCCGGCAGGGCGCGTTCGTCACGACATTGCCGAGCAGGCTCCGCACCTGCTGCTGGACGTGGCCCGAGCCGTGGCAGATGTCGCACGTGACCGGCTGCGTGTTCGGCTGGCAGCAGGAGCCGTCGCAGGTCTCGCACAGCACCGCTGTGTCGACCTCGATGTCGCGGTGGACGCCGAACACGACGTCGCCGAGATCGAGCGTGACGCGCACGAGCGCATCCTGTCCCCGCTCACGGCGGGAGCGGGGACG
>CEQU01008468.1_pt1 | contig 79105 bp, 69 predicted proteins | sample 531031 | NCBI WGS metagenome assembly CEQU01 (sample SAMEA2621216, study PRJEB7988) | marine metagenome | isolation source: saline water (ENVO:00002010), including
ACCGACTCCTCGAAGCCGGTTGACACACATAGAAGCTTCGACCAGCGGGCCCTTTGTCCGGAGGTCGTTGAGCGAGGAGCGCAGCGACGAAACGAAACGTCGCAGCAGAGCACCCTACGTCAGGATCGCCCACCCGTGCGGCGGCAAGACGACGCGTGCGTCGGCGAGCGCCCCGTCACCCAGCTCCAGCTGCCCAGCGCCGGCGGCGGCGACGACCGCCTCGTCGTCGCCGATGTTCAGCGCCACGATGGCAGCGTCGTCGTCGACGGCGGTGCGGATGACGAGCGTGAGATTGGTCGTCTCGACGACGTCGGTGTGGGCCGAGTGCAACCACGGCCTGCGGCGACGGAAGGCGACGAGGTCACGGGTGAGTCGCAGCGCATCGCGTGCGGCATCCGTCTCCTCGACCTCGTCCGGCATGGGCGGGAACGCCGGCCTCACGGCATCGTCACCGCCGATCCGCTCGGCCTTGACCGCTTCGAAGCCGTACTCGTCGCCGGCGTAGACCGCGGGGGTTCCGGCGACGGTGAACAGCACGGCGAGCGCGTGGGGCAGATGGCGCCGCCCCACGGCTGTGGCGATGCGGGTGACGTCGTGATTGCCGACGAAGGTCGCCGGAACGAAGGTATCGAGCAGGGCGACGTGGCGGCCGAGCGCATGCGCGAGCTCGAAGAAGTTCCCGTCGGCGATGCCGTGCCAGATCCCCTGCCACAGCTCGTACTGCGTGACGCTGTCGATGCCCGACTCGCGCACGATCGCGGAGTAGTCGCCGTGGATGACTTCACCGAGGAACCACGCGTGCGGGTGCCGCTTGCGCACGCGTGGCAGCACCGACGCCCAGAACGACGGCGGAACGGCGTACGCCGCATCCAGCCGCCAGCCGTCGATGCCGCGGTCGAGCCAGAAGGTCATCGCGTCGACCGCGAGATCGCGGACCACCTCGGAGTCGTGATCGAGCTCGACGAGGCTGTCATGGCCCTCGAAGACACCGTCGCCGCGCAGGGTCTCCACCTGGGGATGCTCCCGGCCGACGTGGTTGAAGACCCCGTCGAACAGCACCCGGACGCCGCGGTCGTGCGCCGCGGCGATCAGGCGACGCACGTCGTCCTCGTCGCCCAAGCGGGGATCCACACGGAAGTGGTCGACGATGTCGTAGCCGTGACTGGTCGAGGCGAACACCGGCCCGAGCAGGATGCCGTTCAACCCGAGGTCGATGACGTGATCGAGCCACGCCTCGATGTGCGGCAGGCGGTGCACGATGCGGCCTTCGTCGGCGCCTTCGCGGATCGGCGCCCCGGTGAAACCGAGCGGGTAGACGTGCCACCACGTGACGTGATCGACCCAGGCCCGTGCGGACGCACTCATGCGGTCGTTTCTTCGTCGAGCCTGCGGTACGGCATGCCCTTCATCCTCTCATCGACGCGCGCCGGGAGAGCTACCCCACCCGGAAGGCGCCTGCCGCCACTCGTTCATGCAGCCCCTGCAACGTGGTCAGCTGTGCACGCGCCCGAGCAGCCAGGTCGGTGAACACAGCGGAAGGAAAGCCCAATTCCGGCGACAGGTCGGCGAGCGTCTCCCAGCATCCGAGCTTGGAAGCGACCGCACCGCGCATCAGCTCGATCTCGAGCACGGGAGTCATCGGAGAATCGGTCGATCGTCCGTTGCTCTTCAGCCGTCCGATCTTTTCCCCGATCCAGGCGACGGCCTGGCGATGCCGTCGCCTCGGTAGCTCCAGTGAACTCACTAGCTCCTTCAGGAACGTGCGCTCGCGCCGCGCTTCCGCGGCGAACCGGGCCAGTTCCTCGCCGATGGGGGTATCGGCGTACCCGTGCGCCATACGCGACGCCCGGTCGGCCCCGCCCGTCGCGCCGGTCAGGTGATCAGAGAGGTAGAGGGCGAAGATGTCGCGTTCGATGGATGCCGGCAGGCGGTGCCCTTCTCCCGTCACGGCGATCGGAGGAATCTCACCCGGCGCCTGCTGGTCTCGGGGCCATCGAAGCCTTGGACGCATCGGCGCGCTGGCTGCACCGTCGCCGTCGGCGATCGCGGCGATCATCTCCAGCAGCGTGCTGCGGGCGTCGCGACGTGGGCGCCAGTCCAGTTCTGCGCGGATCCGCTCGGTGTCCATGATCGGCGCCGACATCGCCATGTCCATCCATCCGGGGTCTGCGGCGACGGCGTGCGCACGCCAGGCGAGCTCCATCGCCGGCCGAAGTGCGCGTGCCGGCAGTGCCATGCGACGCCGAGCACCCAGCACCTCAACGAGGTCTCCCCCACGCAGCACTCCGTCCGTCGCAACGTTGAAGGGGCCGGTCGCGACCGAGCCGAGGATTCGGCGGTAAGCGTCGGCGAGGTCGTCCGCATGCACGACCTGGAAACGCAGACCTGCCGGGAGCGGAACGACCGGCAGCGCGCCCGTCCGCAACAGTCGTGCGGGGACCATGGGGCCCAGGAACAGGCGCGTGACCTCGGCGCCCGCAGACGCGTCGAAGACGAGCGCCGGTCGCACGCGGGCGATCGCCAACCCCTGGCTCTCGGCGTCGTCCAGCACACGCTCCTGCGCGGCCTTATCCGCCGAATAGTGAGCGGACGGCACTCCGCGAGTCGACCATGTCTCGTCGCGAGGATCATCGTCGTGGACGCCGGAATACGCCCCCACCGACGAAGCACAGACGAGATGACGGACCCCGGCGCGCAGGCATGCATCGACGACGCGGCGCGTGCCCACCACGTTGGCGCGTTGCAAGAGCCGCCGGTTGCGATTGGGCTGGATCATCCACGCCAGATGAACAACAGCATCCATGCCTTGGAAGACGGCCGCGAGCTTCTCCACGACCTTCGTCTCGTCTTCAGCGGACGGGACTGGCATCGCGAGGTCCACCACCTGCCACCGCGCCGTGTTGTAGGGCGCTGCCGTCGTATCGGGCCGTCGGCGAGCGATGCCGACCACCTCTTCGACTTTCGGGTCCGAAGCGAGCGCGCCCAGCAGCGCCGTACCGACATTTCCACTCGCACCCGTGACGCACAGTCGCATTTCAGCCCTCTCACCGAAGTTCAGACGACGATGGCGGTCGGATGCTCCCGTGTCGACCGGGTTGCGAATCACGACGGGTGCAGATACGCACGGTCGTCACGGTGTGCGGCGGATCTTCCCTAACCGCCGCAGCCGCGATCAAAGAAGGCTTCGGCCCCGACGGGCAGCCGGGAAGTCGCCGAAGCCCGTGGACCTGCCGGCGGTGGCAGGCGCGATCGTGCTCCCCATCCTCTCCCCGCCGAAGAACAAGTCAAGGCCCTTGGTCAGGCGTCACCGCCCTCGTACCGTGGCCGTCATGTCGATCGAATTGAACAGCCCCGCCCTCCGGCTCGCCCGTTCCCTCGTGCGCGACGGCAAAGTGGTGCACGACGAACGCGACGACTGGTCGGACGCCGCTCCCTCCGCCGAGCAGGAGAACGCCTTCATCGACGAGAACGGCTGGACCGAATATGCACACTGGCACTTGGGCATCGACAAGAGCGAGAACCGCGAGACGAAGCGTGCCTACAGCTTCCCGTTCGGCGACTTCGACAAGGTGCGCCGGTCCGGCGTGATCTCGGCAGAGAGCCGCGCCGGTCAGTACGACCACACCGAGATCCGCGACGCGCTCAAGTCGCTGCTCGACCTCATCGACGAAGACGGCAGCTGACGATCACGGCTCCGAGGAGTCCGGGGGTTAAGCCACGCCCGGTACCTCGTGAATCGTCCTCACCCTTAACGCGATTCAATCCGATCGCGAGCCTCCCCAGCTCCGGTGGTGGGCAGAGAGACCAGTTGCAACACCGCAAGCTCCGTGGCGTGCCGCACGACATCGGCGGAGTCACCGCATCGAAGGCTTACGGCGCAATTCTTGACGGCGTTTCGACGATGCGAACTTTCTCACGCCTTGCCCGCGAGAAGAGCGTCGAGGACGGTACGAAGTTCACGTACTCGGAGGGTCGCAGCGGCCCAGACGACGTTGTCGTCGAAAACGGCGTAGCCGTGGGCGAGAACGTTGCGGAGCCCGATGATGCGGTGCGCCTCGGGAATCGACGCGGCCATATCCGCGACGACGCGACGGAGGTTGCGCACGTCTCAAAGGAACGCCGCCGCTTCAGGCCGCATAGAGTTCTTCCGCATTCGCTGTCGCGGCCGCCTCGAAATACGGGTTACGGAGCGCCTTGGTCATTACGAGGTCGACACGGCGCGCGAACAGTTTCTCCAAGTCTTCTTTCAACCCGAAGTACGCGTCGAACGGGTCTTGCACATCGGGCATGAACTCCATGAGCAGGTCGACATCGCTGCGCTCAGCGTCGAACCGATCCTCGACAGCAGACCCGAACACCCGGAAACGCCGTGTACCACGAGCGCGACACACGAACAAGAGCGTCGCGATCGAGGAGCAGCCGGAAACTCATGAGCCGACTGTAGCGATCAAGCCCTACAGCACTACGGGTCCCGGAGCACCGGCCCCGGCATGTCACCGGGTGAGACCCTGGAGCGACCAGTAGAAGGTCAGCGCCATTGAGCTCCATCGCGGCGCGCGGCACCAAACGTCGCAGTTGCGGCGCTGGCGAGGAACGGCGCCCGACAACTGCGGGCCATTTGCGTTCGATGGTGTTCATGGCCTCCCCCCGGGATACCGGGGAGGGGTATCATCTCCGGTAGAGCGAGGTGATCATCGTGGCCGGACACAGCGAGGGCGCGAGCGTCACGCTGCGATGGCTGTGGCGTGTCATCCTTGCGGTGGCGATCGCGTTCGGCGTCTTCGCGATGCATTCCGGCGTGTCCGCGCCTGCGACCGACCAGGTTCCGATTGCGGCAACAGTGGTGAGCCATCACACTGCCGAGCCGACGACTGTCGGAGAACCCGCATGCGCGGGGTGCGTCGCCCCGGACGGTCATGAGGTCGCCGCCGCGATGTGCGTGTTCGCCCTGCTCTCCGTGGGTCTGTGGCTTGCACCTCCCCAACTTTTTGGACTGCGTATTGCTTCGCTTTCTCGGCAGTGGATCGGCGTGCTGCTCAGGCACACGCGCGCGCCCGTGCCGTTGTCTCTTCATCAGTTGTCGATCAGCCGGATTTGATCGTTTCTCGCACCGGACTTGTCCGGGCTTCCGTCGCGCTCGCTGAGCGCGGTGCAGAGAAACGACACGAAGGACTGAGAGAGAGATGAAGAGAAGAAGTGTGCGCTGGATGGGCGCATTGGCGGTCGCGTCGACACTGGCGGTGACGGGCTGCACGGCCGGCACCACGGTGACCGCGCCGACACCGACACAGTCGGCAGAGACGTTCACATCTGCCGACGTCATGTTCGCGATGATGATGATTCCGCATCACGAGCAGGCCGTTGCGATGAGTGATGTTCTCCTGGGCAAAGACAGCATCGACACCAGGGTTCGCGAGCTCGCCGAGGGGATCAGGGCTGCTCAGCAGCCGGAGATCGAGTTGATGGAGTCCTGGCTCGATGAGTGGGGAATGGATGAGTTCGGCGACATGGGCCGGATGACTCCGGGAGCAGGGATGATGATGTCCGAGATGGACATGTCCGCCCTGGAGGATGCCTCTGGGGCGGACGCGGAACGTGTCTTCCTCGAGGAGATGATCGTGCATCACGAGGGCGCGATCCAGATGTCCCGGGCTCTGCTCGAAGCGGGATCGAACCCCGACGCCCGCGTCCTGGCGGAGGAGATCATCGTCGACCAGACCGACGAGATCACTCTCATGCGCGACCTGCTCACTGACTACTGAGCCCCACTCCCCTGAGGGGCAACCGCTCTGGGAAGCGGTCCCTTGCGCTGTCTTGACGAAAGGGTGCTCATGCGCCGTATCCATCGTGTCCTGGCTGTGTCCGTTGCAGGGCTCGCCGTTGTTCTTGCCGCCTGCTCGCCCGGTGAGCCACCGACCACCGGAGAGGAGCACGCTGCGACGGTGTCGCATGTGCATGGCGCGGTCGTCGACCCATCGGGAGAGGGATTCCTGCTGGGAACCCATGAAGGCGTCTTCCGTGTCACGGCGGACGGCGAGGTGTCCGGCCGTGAGGGCACCGTGGTCTTCGACGCGATGGGTTTCGCCCGCGTGGGAACCTCGCTGTTCGCTTCGGGCCATCCCGGACGCAACACCCCGGCCGAATGGGGCGACCCCCACCTGGGGATCATCCGAAGCGACGACGCTGCCGGCAGTTGGCAGTCGGTCGCTTTCGCCGGGACACGTGACTTCCATGCTCTGACCGGAACCCCGGACGGGACCATGTTCGGTGCCACGACCGACACCGCAGCGTTGCTGATGAGCGCAGACCTCGGTGTCACGTGGACCGAGACGGGCGCTCAGCTTCACGCGTTCGCTCTGACGGCCGACTCCTCCGGGCGCCTGGTGGCTCTCACTCCCGACGGAGTGATGGTCAGTGACGATAGCGGAGCGACCTTCTCACCCTGGGAAGGCGCCCCGCTCCTCGTCGTCGTCGGGTCCTCCCCGGACGGCAGCCACCTCGCCGGCATCGATTCTTCCGAGCGGATCTGGATCTCCTCCGCCACAGATACGACGTGGGAGCAGGTCGGAACCGCACACGGCACTCCACATGCGATCACGGTCACCGACACTGGCGCTCTCCTCATCGTCGACGACAGCGGCGTGACGCTCCTTCCCTCACCGTCATCCTGACACGCACCCGAATACCCCAGGGGGCATGGGGTTGCAAGGCCCCTGCAAGCAACCCGGGACGGCTTCTAACCTGCCGACCGCGGGACCACCCGCACTGCCCTCATCGAAACGAAAGGCTCAGAAATGTCCACTGATAACTCACAGAACACTGATGGGCACGAGCCCGACGCACGCTCGAAGATGACCGCGAAGACCTATCTGAAGTTCGCCGCGATGATCCTCACCGGAATGGTCGTGATGTATTGGGTCATGTTCGCCGGGTCCTGGGAGTGGTCCCACATCCGATTCAGCGAAAGCCGAGTGTTCATGGCCCTCACCATGGGCGGCACCATGGGTCTGGTCATGCTCGCCTGGATGCTGAACATGTACAAGAACTGGAAGGCTAACATCGCCGTCATCGGCGTAAGCCTGCTGCTCATCGGTGGCGGCATCGCCCTCGACCGCTCCCAGATCACTGTCGACGACACCGACTTCATGCAGGGAATGATCCCCCATCACTCCCTTGCGATCACACGATCCGAACGCGCGCAACTGCAGGACGTTCGCGTGTGCGAACTCGCCGTGGAGATCAGTGAAGCTCAGCGCCGGGAGATCTTCGAGATGGACTGGCTCATCCAGGACATCGCCGAAAACGGACCCGCCACAACCCCTGCTGAAGCAGCGGAGCGGCCCGTCCCGGACTACTCCGAGGCGGCCGCGCGAGATTGCGCGGCCGATTAGCGGAATACCCCCTGGGGGTACTTTGTTGGCAGGCGTAGACGGAAGGAAGGTCCCATGGAATCCACCGACGCTCACCACGGAACGGGCACGGCTCAGTCCACCGATCACGGCCATGCGGAACCGCATCAGGAACACCACGGCCACTCAGGGCACGGTGGCCACGCGGGGCACGGTGGCCACTCCGGTCACCAGGGGCATGGTGATCACGTCGGGCGGTTCCGGCGTCTGTTCTGGATCAATCTGATCCTCGCTGTCCCGGTGGTGGCGTTCTCGAGCATGTTCGCGATGCTCGTCGGGTACGAGATCCCCGATGTCCCCGGGGTGATGTGGATCGCGCCGGTCCTCGGGACGGTCATGTACGTGTGGGGCGGGTGGCCGTTCCTGACTGGCGCGCTCGACGAGATCCGGGCGAAGTCGCCGGGGATGATGCTGCTCATCGGGCTGGCGATCACCGTCGCGTTCCTCGCGTCGTGGGGCGCGAGCATCGGGCTGCTCGATCACCAGCTGGAGTTCTGGTGGGAGCTGGCCCTTCTGATCGTGATCATGCTCCTCGGGCACTGGCTGGAGATGCGGTCTCTCGCGCAGACGACTTCGGCTCTCGACTCGCTCGCGGCTCTCCTGCCGGACGAGGCCGAACGCGCCGAAGGCGACGAGACCGTCACCGTCTCCCCCGCCGATCTGGAGGTCGGCGACATCGTCATCGTCCGCCCCGGCGGCAGCGTCCCCGCCGACGGCACCATCACGGAGGGTCACGCGCACCTGGACGAGTCGATGATCACGGGGGAATCCAAGCCGGTTCGTCGCGAGATCGGCGACACCGTCACGGCGGGGACCGTCGCGACCGACTCCGGCATCCGCGTCGAGGTCACCGCGATCGGGGACGACACCGCTCTCGCGGGGATCCAGCGCCTGGTCACCGACGCACAGAACTCCACCTCCCGCGCCCAGCGCATCGCCGACCGAGCCGCGGCCTGGCTGTTCTGGTTCGCGCTGGGATCCGCCGTCATCACCGCGATCGTCTGGTCCCTAGTCGGCAATCCGGATGCCGCCGTGATCCGCACCATCACCGTTCTCGTCATCGCCTGCCCGCACGCACTCGGCCTCGCGATCCCCCTCGTGGTCTCCATCGCCACCGAACGCGCCGCCCGAGGCGGCGTGCTCATCAAGGACCGCCTCGCCCTGGAGAGCATGCGCACGATCGATGCGGTCCTCTTCGACAAGACCGGCACCCTCACGAAGGGCGAACCGACCGTCACCGACATCGCGACGGCCGGCGACCACTCCCCCGACGACCTCCTCGCCCTTGCCGCCGCGGCCGAGTCCGACAGCGAGCACCCGCTCGCCCGGGCCATCGTCCGGGCCGCCGCCGACCGATCGCTCACCGTCCCGAGAGCGACGGGCTTCACCTCCGAGCCCTCCCTCGGCGTCACCGCCACGGTGAAGGGCGACGAGGTCCGCGTCGGCGGGCCCCGCCTCGTCGAGTCCCTGGCCGAGAAGGAGATGCCCGACCTCGACGGATGGCGCGACGACGGCGCGATCATCCTCCACCTCGCGATCGACGGGCACATCGCCGGCGCGTTCAAGCTCGCCGACGAGATCCGCCCCGAGTCCCGCGACGCCGTCGACGCCCTCCACGCCCTCGGCATCCACGTCGCCATGATCACCGGAGATGCCGAACCCGTCGCCCGCGCCGTCGCTCGAGAGCTCGGCATCGACCAGGTGTTCGCCGGAGTCCGACCCGACGACAAGTCGGAAAAGGTCGCCGAGCTCCAGCGCGAGGGCCGCAAGGTCGCGATGATCGGCGACGGCGTCAACGACGCCCCCGCCCTCGCCAAAGCAGACGTCGGCATCGCCATCGGAGCCGGCACCGACGTCGCCATCGCCTCCGCCGGCGTCATCCTCGCCAGCTCCGACCCCCGCTCGGTCCTCTCCGTCCTCGAACTGTCCCGCCGCACCTACCGCAAGATGACACAGAACCTCTGGTGGGCCGCCGGCTACAACCTCATCTCCGTCCCCCTCGCCGCGGGAATCCTCGCCCCCATCGGGTTCGTCCTGCCGATGTCCGTCGGCGCGATCCTCATGTCCCTGTCGACCATCATCGTCGCCGCCAACGCGCAACTCTTACGACGCCTCGACCTCACCCCCGACAACAGCGCCCGCCACATCCTCCGTGACGGCAAGGACTGACTCTCACCCATGACGACGACCGGCGATGGTCAGCGGCCGCTTCTCCGGTGGTTCTCACCCAGGCCGTGGGTGCGCGGGAACACCACCGCAACCACTCCCGCGAAGGCAGCGATGAGCAGAAGCACGGCGGCGGAACTGATGAGGTTCGCGGCTCCAAGCCATCCCGCAACCGGGTAGGTGATCCAGGAAGCTGGCGTGAGAAAGCGCGAACTGGGCTGTGTAGACGAGGTTCCGATTCGCGGGCGTGGATGCGTCCGCGAGCAGCCGGGATGAGGGAGTGTTCACCAGCGAGGTACCCATGCCCAGCAGCACCCATGTGGCCAGGCACGTACCATCCGGCCCCGGTGGTTGTGGCGACCGCGGTGACGATGACCGCCATCGCCAGACCTGCGACGATGACGTTCGCGCCGGCGGTCATCGTGTGGATCACGCCGAGCTTGCTGACCAGCCGCGGGATGTTTACGGCGACGACCAGGGATCCGACCCCGTAGCAGGCGAGCGCCACCGCGAGAGCGTCTTCACCGAGACCGAACACCGCGTGCGCGTAAACGACGAAGTTCACGAGAACGATCGCGGTGCCGGTGGCGACGACGACGTTCGTGAGCAGCAGGAACCGCAGCGTCGGTGTCCGGCCGAACACCTTCACGCCGATTCGCGACGGCCGTTCGCCGAGGCCTTCGCAACGAGTATCCAGAGCGTGATTCGCGAGAGCGAGCGTCAACGCTGCCCCCTCGAGAGAGGAAAGGCAGGCAGCGATGACGGTGGGTGAATGCCTCACGGCAGGTGGTCGCCGCTGCGGCAGGCATCGAGCAGCGCGCCGGCATCCGGCCCGAGGATTCAGCGTGAATCGACCATGCGAGCGTCCGTCGGCGCGTGTCCGAATTCCGCTCGTTCGGCCGTTCGCCGCGATCGATCTGTCTCACTTCCTTCTCACGAGCCCGCTTGGGCAAGAAAACACCCCCGATAAACGGGGGTTTTTCTGGCGGTGACGGTGGGATTTGAACCCACGGTAGGGGTGAACCTACACAACATTTCGAGTGTTGCACCTTCGGCCGCTCGGACACGTCACCGCCGACCAGTTTACGACAGGTTCACCTCACTGGCCAATCGAGCCGGCGAGCGACCGGTCCCGCGGGCAACGACGGCTTGCTTCGATGTCGAGAGACCCCCTCCCCACCGCTCACCGAGCCCCGCCATACTGGCCTCATGAGCGTGATCGAGAACTCGAAACTCACCGTCGTCGGCGCGGGCAGTGTCGGTGCGAGCACGGCCTACGCGGCCCTCATCCGAGGGTCCGCCCGACACGTCGCCCTCTACGACATCAACGCCGCCAAGGTCGAAGCGGAAGTGCTCGACCTCGCCCACGGCACGCAGTTCACCGGCTCGAGCGACATCGTCGGCTCCGACGACGTCTCCGTGGTCGAGGGCTCCCAGGTCGTCGTGATCACCGCGGGCGCCAAGCAGAACCCCGGCCAGACGCGCATCGAGCTCGCCGGCGTGAACGCCGGGATCATGCAGAAGATGATGCCGCAGCTGCTCGAGGTCGCCCCCGACGCCGTCTATGTCGTCGTCACCAACCCGTGCGACGTGCTCACGGTGCTCGCGCAGGAGTCCACGGGGCTCCCGTCCGAGCGATTGTTCGCCTCCGGCACCGTTCTCGACACCTCGCGCCTGCGCTGGAAGCTCGCCGAGCGCGCGGGGGTCTCGCGGTCGAGCGTCCACGCCTATATCGTCGGCGAGCACGGTGACACCGAGTTCCCGCTGTGGTCGAAGGCCACCATCGGCACGGTGCCGATCCTCGACTGGGTCACCCCTCGTGGCGACAAGATGACCGTCGACGAACTCGACCAGATCGCCGACGACGTGCGAAACGCCGCCTATAAGGTGATCCAGGGCAAGGGCGCCACCAACTACGCCATCGGCCTGTCCAGCGCCCGCATCGTCGAGGCGATCCTCAACGACGAGCACGCCGTCATGCCCGTCTCCCCCGTCCTGCACGACTTCCACGGCGTCGACGGGGTCGCCCTGTCGGTTCCGTCCGTCGTGAGCGCATCCGGTGCGCGCCCCATCCGCGAGACGACGTTCGCGCCGAACGAACTCGAGCTGTTCCACCGTTCCGCCGAAGCGCTTCGCGACGTGGCGTCGTCGCTGCGCTGATCACACTCCCGGATGCCGTGCCGCGACGAGGTCTGCACTCCCGCCGGCGGTGCGGCATCCGGTGCTCCGTGTGCCGCTGACCGCCCTCAGCCCGCGGAGACCCCGCCGCCGGGGATCGCGCTCAGCAGCTCACGGGTGTAGTCGTGCCGGGGATCGGCGAAGATGTGCTCCGCCGTGCCCTGCTCGAGGATGACCCCGCGACGCATCACCGCGACCTCGTCGGAGATCTGCCGGATGACGCCGAGGTCGTGCGAGATGAACAGGTACGTCAGACCGTGCTCGGCTTGCAGATCCACCAGCAACTGCAGCACCTGCTCCTGCACCGAGACATCGAGCGCCGAGACCGGCTCGTCGAGGATGATCATCTCGGGCCGCAGGGCGAGGGCCCGCGCGATCGCGACCCGCTGACGCTGACCGCCCGAGAGCTGGGCGGGCCGCCGGTCGGCGAGGGCGGGGTCGAGTCGCACGTCGGCCATGAGATCACGCACGGCGGTTGCGCGCTGGGCACGCGATCCCATCCCGAACGCACGGAGCGGCTCGTCGATGATCGCCCCGATCTTCATGCGCGGATCGAGGGAGCCGAAGGGGTTCTGGTAGACGACCTGCAGACGACGGCGCAGCTGTCGAAGCGCCGCGCCCCGCAGCCGGGTGATGTCGGCCCCGTCGAAGAGCACCGTCCCGGCATCCGCATCCACGATCCTCGCGACCATGCGCGCCGTCGTGCTCTTCCCCGACCCGGACTCGCCGACGATCGCGAAGGTCGTTCCCCGCGCGATGGAGAAGTCCAGAGCGTCGGCGGCGACGATCGGAGCGGCCGACGATCCGTACGTCTTCGACAGTCCCGCCACGCGCAGGAACGGCTCCACCGCATCGGCCGCCCGTCGGGCGCCCGATGTCGGCTCGAGCCGGTGACTGCGCAGGCCGGGAGCGGCGGCGACGAGGCGACGGGTGTACTCGTGGGTCGGGTCGGCGAGGACCTCGGCGGAGGTGCCGCGCTCGACGATCTCCCCCTTGTTGACCACGACGATCCGGTCCGCACGGTCGGCGGCGACCCCGAGGTCATGGGTGACCAGCAGCACCGACGTGCCGTGCGCCTCGCGCATCTTCTGCATGCGGTCCAGCACGTGCCGCTGCACGGTGGCATCCAGGGCGCTGGTGGGTTCGTCGGCGATGACGAGCTCGGGGTTGCACGCCCACGCGATGCCGATGAGCACCCGCTGCCGAAGACCGCCGGAGAGCTCGTGCGGGTACTGCCGGGCACGCTGGGCGGGTTCGGGCACGCCGACCTCATCGAGGATCTCGATCGCCCGTGCCGCGGCGGCGGGCGGCGTGAGACCCCCGTGACGACGAATGACCTCGGCGATCTGCTCGCCGATGCGCAGCACGGGATTCAGGCTGTGCGAAGGATCCTGCGGGACGAACCCGATCCGAGCGCCGCGGACGCGACGGAGAGCCCGCTGGGACAGCGACATGATGTCGACGTCGTCGAAGCGGATGTCGCCGCCGACGATCGTCGCCTCCTGCGGAAGAAGCCGCACCAGCGCATGCGCGATGGTGCTCTTGCCCGATCCGGATTCACCGACCACCGCGACGACTTCGCCGCGGGCGATGTCCAGATCGACGCCCCGCAGAGCGGGATTCACACCGGTGGGTGTCGCGTAGTCGACGCGCAGGCCTCGGACAGAGAGCAGAGGTTCGGGGCTCATCGCTCTCCTCCGATGTAGCGGGCGATGCGGTTCACGGCGAGCACGACCACCAAGATGACCACACCCGGGAGGATGCTCAGCCACGGCGCGATCGCCACGAAGTCACGACCCGCCGAGACGAGCGCTCCCCACTCCGGTGCGGGCGGCTGCGCGCCGAAGCCGAGGAAGCTCAGCGCCGAAACGGCGAGGATCGCGACGGCGAGCTCGAGCGCGGCCATCGAGATGATCGGACGGGCGGCATTCGGCAGCACGTGGCGTACGAGGATCGTCGGCCCCCGCACCCCCAGGGTGCGCGCCGCTTCGATGTACTCCTCTGCACGTACCCGGATCACCTGAGCGCGCATGACGCGGGCGAAGGCCCCGGAGGTCCCCAGGCCGACGCCCAGTCCCACCGCAACGGGTCCGAAGCCGAGCGAGGCGACCACGATGAGGGCCAGGAGGATGCCGGGGATCGCGATCACGACGTCGACGAAGCGCATGACGACCGCATCGACGACACCGCGCAGGTAACCGGTGATCAGGCCGATGATCGCACCGAGCGTCACGCCGGCGACGACCGCCAGCCCCGCGGCCGACAGCGACAGCCGGGCGCCGTAGACGACGCGGGAGAAGACATCGCGGGCGAGATGATCCGTGCCGAACAGGTGCTCCCAGCTGGGCGGTGCGAGCCGCATCGCACCCACCGACTCGTACGGGTCGTAGGGGGCGAGGAGTGCAGGTGCTGCCACGGCCAGCGCGGTCAGGGCGAGGAGCAGGATCGAGACGACCATGCCGGGGTAGCGGAGGATCCTCATGAGCGCGCCCCCGTCTCATCCTCCGACCTCGCCGGATCACCGGCGGGCCCACCGAATGCCGCGGGGACGGGGGCCGAGCCGCCGAACGTCGAGGCGACAGGATCACCGTCGACGGGCGCTTCGGCAGCCGGGCGCGCGCCGACCACCTGCGTGCGCGTGCGCGGATCGATCACGCCGTAGAGCGCGTCGACGACGAGGGTGACCACCGCGTAGACGCTCGCGACCACGACCACGACGCCCATCAGCACGTTGATGTCTCGGGCGAGGACGGCATCGACGGTGAGTCGACCGATGCCGTCGCGCGAGAAGACGGTCTCGACCACCGCGGTGCCTCCGGCGAGGTACCCGACCTGCAGGCCGATGATCGTGATGGCGGGGAGCATCGCGTTGCGGAGCACGTGCCGGAAGACGACCGTGGACTGCGACAGCCCCTTGGCGTTGGCGGTGAAGACGAAGGGGCTCGCCCCCGCGTCGAACACCGCGGCGGAGAAGACCTGGAAGAAGATGGCCGCCGTCGGCAGGGCCAGGGTGATGCCGGGCAGGACCACGCTGGCGAATCCGGTCGCGCCGGAGGCGGGGAACCACCCCAGTCCGAACGAGAAGACCGTGATGAGCACGAGGCCGGTGAGGAAGGCCGGGATGGCGATTCCGAGCGGGGGGATCTGCACGATGACGTTGCGCACCCAAGCCGGGCGTGCAACGTAGGCCCAGACGGTGAAGCCGAGGGCGATGAGGAAACCGACGACGAGCGCGAAGCCGGCGAGTGCCGCCGTAGGACCGGCGACACGGAGGATCGTGTCGGTGACCGGGAGGCCGGTCGCGATGGAGACGCCGAGGTCGCCGCGGAAGATTCCGAAGAACCCGACGAGGTACTGCTGCCACAGCGGCCCGTCGAGGCCGTAGCGGGCACGCAGCTCGGCGAGCGCCTCGGGATCGGTGGTGGTCGCGTCCCCGCCACGGACGGCGAGGGCGGCCAGGACAGGGTCGCCGGGCAGCGCGTGGATGAGCAGGAATGCCACGGTGTAGGAAGCCCACACCACGAACAGAGCCTGAGCGATCTTGGGAAGCAGGAACCGTGCGGCGGTCCCCGCCTTCGCTCTCCTGCCCTTCGCGTCCACGCGCTGCACCGGCGATGCCATCAGTCGGAGGTGACGACGGCGTCGTAGAGGTTCAGACGCGAAGCCGAGTCGAAGGTGATGCCCTCGACACCCGCACGCGAGGCGTGCAGCTGCACGGTCTCGAGCGTCGGCATGACGTACGCGCGCTCGGCGACGATCTGCTGGATCTCGTCGACGATCTCCTGGCGTGCGTCGACGTCGGCGGTCTCGCGCTGCTCCTGGAGCAGCGCCTCGAGCTCGGCGTCCTCGACGATGCCCCACCGCGAGGGCGAGTCGACCGACAGCAGCACGCGGAGCACGTCCGGGTCGGTGCGGGTCAGCCCGGCACCGAGCATCTCGTAGTCGCCGGTGGCGATGGCGCCGAAGAAGTCACCCGCGGTGACCATGTTCAGCTGCAGGTCGATGCCGACCTCGCGCAGCTGCTGCTGGGCGGCTTCGAGCACGTCCTGGGCGTAGAAGGCGGTGACCGTGACGGTCAGCGTCTCGCCGTCGCGCTCGTAGATCCCGTCGGATCCCAGCTCCCAGCCGTCGGCCTCGAGGAGCTCGGTCGCACCCTCGGGGTCGTAGGCGAGGGTGTCGCCGAGGTCGGTGAAGCCGGGGGTCGACGAGGTCAGCACGCTCGTGGGGGCGGATCCGCTGACCGAGCCGGCGATGACGTTGATCTGCTCGCGGTCGAGACCCTTGGTCATCGCCTGACGCACGATCTCGTCCGACATGAGACCCTGCGTGGTGTTGACCACGAAGCCGTTGGGCACGCCAGGGTTCGCCTTGGCGTACAGGTTGTACTCGTCGGTGGTGAAGCGGGCCTCGTCGATGTAGGGGAGGTCCTGGATGACGTCGTACTCCCCCGAGGAGAGCCCGCCGGTGCGCACGCTCGCCTCGGTGATGATCGGGAACGTGACGGTCTCGAGGTAGGCCTCGCCCTCGTGGCCGCGCAGCTCCGACGGCCAGTCGTAGCCCTCGCGGCGGTCGATGACGATCGAGTCGTTCACGACGTAGGAGTCCAGCACGAACGGTCCGGAGCCGATCGGGGCGGCGCACCGCTCTTCGGCGGTGGCGGTGGCCGAGGCCTCCGACAGGATGCCGAGCGACATGGTCGTCGCACCCTGCAGGAACGCGACGTTCGGGGTGTCGAACGAGACGATGAACTCGGTGTCGCTGACGACCTCGGTCCCGGTGTAGCCCTCGAGGTAGGCACCGGCGAGCGACGCCGATCCGCCGAGTTCGATGATGGCGTCGAAGTTGGCGGCGACGACGTCGCTGGTGAGCGCGGTGTCGTCGCTGAAGGTCACATCGTCGCGGAGGGTGAAGGTGTACGACGTGAGGTCGTCGCTCACCTCCCAGCTCTCGGCGAGCCACGGCACGATCTCGCCGGTCTCGGGGTCCTGGTCCAGGAGCGAGTCGGTGAGCTGGCGGCCGACGTTCAGCGCGGTGGTGACCGAGGTCTGCTGCGGGTCGATGCAGCCGGCGTCTTCCTTGATGGCGAAGACGACCTCCTGCGCGACGTCGGCGGCGGGGGTGGGCGAGCTGTCCGCGTCGCCGGCGCAGGCCGACAGGGCGACCGCCGCGACGGCGATGCCGGCCGGCGCGACGACCCAGCGGGCCGTTCGGGTTCGGGTGATCACAGGGTTCTCCTTCGGAGTGGGGGGCTACGGAGGTGGTGCGTCAGTCCGGCAGGGAGCCGGCCACGAGCTCACCACGGGCGACGACGGCCACGATGTTCTCGGTGGTCAGGGTGTCGATGTCCTCCCACGGGCGACCGCGGACGACGACGAAGTCGGCGCCGAGACCCGGGAGCAGGCGCCCGGTGGTCTTGCCCATGCGGATCGCGTCCGCGGCGTCGGAGGTTCCGGCACGCAGCGTGCGCTCGGCGCTCCAGGCGAAGCTGCGCGCCATGAGACGCATCTCTTCGAGCTGGTCGCCGAAGGCGATCATGACGCCGTTGGCGTCGGTTCCCAGCACGAAGCGCACACCCGCGGCGGCCGCCCCGACGAAGTTCGCGTCGCGCTCGGCGACGACCGCCTGCGCCTTCTCGCACGCCTCGTCGCTCACGGGGAAGCGACGTTCGGCGATCGCATCGTTGATGAGCAGGGTGGGGGCGACCGGGATGCTCCGCTCGATGAGGGTGTCCCAGTGCCGCTCCTCGATGCCGGTGCCGTGCTCGATGGAATCGACCTCGAATTTCAGCGCGAGGTCGATGCCCTCCGCGTTGTGCGCGTGCGCGGCGACGAGCATGCCGAGCGCGTGCGCCTCGTCGACGGTGGCCGCGATCTCGGCCTCGGTCTGGTTGCGCCACCCGACCTTGTCGCCGACGGAGAGCACGCCGCCGCTGGTGTAGATCTTGATTCCGTCGGTGCCCGAACGGGCCCACTGGCGCACGAGTTTGCGGCATTCGTCGGGCGAGTCCGCGGTCGGCGGACGATGCGGATAGAGGGGCGGCGTGAAGAGGTCGCCGTGTCCGGCGGTCATCCCCACCGGGCAGTGCACGCGGATGCGCGGACCCGGGATGAGCCCGGCCTCGAGAGCGCGCGCGGCGGCCAGCTGCACCGGCGACCCGCCGAGGTCGCACAGCGTGGTCACGCCCGCAGCAGCCGCGCGACGGGCGTGGGCGACGACGTGGAGCGACCGCTCCTCGGCAGGAGTGATCAGCGGCCAGGTCATCCAGTCGACCGATCCGGAACCGGCGTAGGCGTCGAAGTGCACGTGCGTGTCGACGAGGCCGGGGATCACGCTGTAGGAGGCGTCAGCCCCGGAGTCGGGCTCGCCCACGTCGGAGATCACGCCGCCCTGCCACGACAGAGAGCGCGCACCGCGGTCGGCGTCGCCGTCCCACAGTGAGATCGCTGCGATCCGCTTCTCCGTCTGCGCCACGCGGGGCCCCTCTCCTGCTGCCGTCCTTCGGCACACGAGTGGTCACACTACCCACTGAAGATCACGGAAAGATCAACAAGTTACGTCCCGAGACAGGTTTTACAGGTCGGAAACAAACAAAGAACGCTGATTTTGCGGCCGATGAGGAAAGCTGGGGGCATCCCGACCGACGATCTTGTCGATAAGTCGGGAGTCGAGAGGGGAACACGATGCGCACGGCAGCGCTGGAAACAGGGCGGCGGATCGCGGTCTCGCTCGAGCCGGGGGACGATGTCCTGGGGTCGATCGCGGACGCGTGCTCGCAGTACAGGATCGCACAGGGCGTCATCGTCACCCTCAGCGGAGCCTTCCGCGACGTCGAGCTCATCGCCGCGCAGACGCCGTCGGCCGACCCCGAGCCGCCCCTGCCGTCGAGCGTTCGCATCCCCTACACCGAGGGCATCGGCTCCGGAACGATCACCTCCGACGACGACGGACCAGCCGTGCACGTGCACCTCGCCGTCGGCCGCAAGGACTCCGGAGCACGCGGCTTCGCCGGACACGTGCTCGCAGCCGAAGCGCACTACGTCGTCGAGATCGTCATCGACGAGATCCTGCACCCCCGCATGACGCGCACCGCGACCCCGGCCGCCTTCGGCCTCGCGACCCTCGGCTTCGCTGCAGAGACGGAGGGATCACGATGACCACCTCGCTCCCTCTGCCCTCGTCCCATGGCGACCGTGCCGCGCTACGCGTGCAGCACGAGCTGCTGCGCTTCGTGCGCGAGGCCGCCGACAGCGGCGCCCCGCTGCCCGGAGAGCTCGAGCTGACCGCGCGCCTCGGCTGCACGCGCCAGCAGCTGCGCAACGCGATGTCGTCCCTCGAGGCGCAGGGCATCGTCAGGCGCCGCCAGGGGACCGTCACGACCGTCGATCCCGTGGCCCTGCGCCTCAGCGTGCGCCTCGAGGAGCAGTTCGAGCACACCGATCTGCTCGACCGCCTCGGTTACCGCGCCCGCGTCGAGGTGCTGAGCTCCGGAGCATCCACCCTGCCCCCGCAGGCCGCGGCCCTCATGGAGTACCCCGCAGCGATGCCGGCGATGTGCGCGCGCAAGCGGTGGCACGCCGACGATGCCATCGCGATGGTCGCCGACGACGTCGTGCCGCTGAAGGATGACACAGAGACGCGCGAGGGCGAGTCGATCTTCGACCTCGCCCGGCGCGTGTGGGGCGAGCCGGTGATCTGGGAGGTCAGCACGCCGGGCGTCGCCCTGCTCGATGTCGAGATGGCGTCGATCTTCGCGCTGCCGCCGGGCACGCCGGTCATGACCTTCGAGCTCGTCGGCGTCGGCGCGAGCGGACGCCGCCTGATGTACAGCCTCGAGTACCACAACCCCGCGATCGCGTCGTACTCCATCGTTCGCACCGTGCGTCCACCGTGGCACGGTGCCTGATCTACGACGCGGCGCCTGATCTACGACGCGGCGCCTGATCAACGACGCGGCGCCCGACCAGACGCGCACACGACGTGTCCTCTTGTAGACAAGTCGGGCCACCTGCTCGTCGACTGTGCACGCCACCGGCCGGAAAGTCAGGCAAGCATTTCCGTCGTGTTACATGTTCTCTCGCCGTGGGCTCTCACTTGTCAACAAGTGCTTCTTCTCGGCTAGGGTCGTCAGCGTTCCCCCGAAAGGTCGTCATGCTGCATCCGCTCTCCACCGCCCCCCGGATCGACGAACAGCAGATCCGAGCGCTGCCCAAGGCGGAAGTCCACGTGCACCTGGAGGGCACCTTCTCGCTGATCGACCTGCTCGCGCTCGCGAAGGAGAACGGCATCCCTCTCCCGGGTCCGGCAGCGACCATCTTCGACATCTCGACGCACGACGGATACACCGCTCCCGACGAGACCTCGGGAGGCGGATCCGGCGCCGGAGCGGCGGGCCTCACGGGCTTCCTCCGCTTCCTCGACTGGCAGTGCGGCCTCGTGCGCACGCCGCAGCAGGCCGCTCGCGTCGCCTACGCCTTCGCCGCCCGGCAGACGGCAGCCGGCGTGCGCTACAGCGACGTGATCGTGAACCCGACGCATTGGAATGCGTGGCGGGGCCGCGAAGGGGCCCTCCTGGCCGCACTCGCGGCCGGATTCGACGAGGCTGAGCAAGACGGTCTCTGCCGCGTGGGGATCGCGTACTCGCTCCTGCGCTCCCAGAGCGCGACGGAGGCCGAGGCGATCGTGACGGATCTGACGACCATCCGCCCACACCGGCTGGTCGCGCTGTCCGTCGACGGGGATGAGAAGGTCGCCGGTCGCACGGGCGAGAAGTTCCGCGGCGCGTTCGGGATCGCCGCGCGCGCAGGGCTCCACCGCACCGTTCACGCGGGGGAGTCGAGCGGCCCCGACGGCGTGTGGGACGCGCTCGATCTCCTGCAGGCCGAGCGCATCGACCACGGCGTGCGCGCCATCGAGGACGACGCCCTCCTCGCACGACTGATCGATGACCGCATCAGCCTCGGCGTCTGCCCCCGATCGAACGTGACGCTCGGCATCTACCCCGACTGGGCGTCGCATCCCATCCGGCGTCTCGTCGATGCCGGCGTGCTCGTCACCCTGAACACCGACGACCCCGCCCCGCTCGGCACGACCCTCGACGTCGATTGGGCCGTGACCGCCGACCGCTTCGGATTCGACCTCGCCGACATGGTCGGCTTCGCCCAGCGCTCGATCGACGCGTCCTTCGCCGACGTCGATCTCAAGCGTGATCTCACCACCGAGCTGCTGACCGTGAGCGCCGCACTCCGGTGACCCCGAGCCGGCTGTCGCCATCGTGTCGACCCCCCGCGACACGATGGCGGCAGTCTTCCCCTCAGACTGGATCAGGATGAGCCCCGAGACGAAAGCCCCCGGCACGAGAGCGGAGGAGAGATGACCGACAAGGCGGAGCTTCTTCCGACGACCGCCGAACTCCAGCGACTGCGCGAGGTCGCTGCCGGCCTCGAGGATCCCGATGTCATCGTGCGCGGAGGTCTCGTGCTCTCCCCGGGCACCGAGGAGTGGCTCGAACGCGACATCCTCATCGTGGGGCGGCACATCGCGGCGCTCACGCCGTGGGACCACGTCGCATCCGGCACGAGCGAGGTCGACGCGCGAGGCGCCTGGGTCGCGCCCGGCTTCATCGACGCGCACCTGCACGTCGAATACACCAACCTCACCCCCGGTCAGCTCGCCCGCGTGAGCGTTCCGCGTGGGACGACCACCGTGCTCACCGACCCCAACGCCGCAGCGAACGTCTGGGGCCCGGAGGGCATGGACTATCTGCTCACCACGCGCGCACCGTTCAACATCTTCCAGCAGGTCTCCCCCACCACGCCGGCCTCGACGACGCTCGAGCGCGGCGGCGTCGTCATCCCGGAACAGACCGTGCTCGACCGCCTGCACGACGACGTCACCGCGACTCTGGGTGAGGGCAACCCGTTCGACCTGGGCGAGGTGTCCACCGCCCGCTACCGCGAGGCGCTGATCGCCGGGCGCCGCATCACCGGCCACACCGCGGCGCAGACCCGCGAGTCACTCTGGAGCTACCTGGCCGCGGGGGTCGGCGACGATCACAACTCCGCCACCGTCGACGAAGCCCTCGAGCGCACCCGCCTCGGCGCGATGATCACCGTCATGGGCTCGTCTCTCGCCGACAACACCGTGCCGCTGTTCGCCGACCTCGACGCGATCGCGCCGGCGCTGCGACACATGTGCTTCTGCGCCGACGACAAGCACGCGCTCGATCTCAGCACCGAGGGTCACATCGACCACCACGTGCGCCAGGCGATCCGCTTCGGCGTCGATCCCGTGCTCGCCTACCGCATGGCCACCGCTCAGCCGGCGCATTACTACCGGCTCGACCAGGTGGTCGGACTCCTCGCACCGTCGCGCCTGGCCGACCTGCAGATCATCCCCGACCTCGCCGACGTGCGCCCGTCGACGGTGATGGTCGCCGGATCCGTCGTCGCTCGGAACGGGACCGCGAGCTTCGAGGTCGACGACGACGTTCCGGAATGGACGCGCGACAGCATCCGTCTGCCCGCGACCCTCGGCGCCGATCTGCTGCGGGTGAGCGCCGACGGGCCGCGCGCGCATGTTCGCGCGATGGAGATGTACAACGGATACTTCAAGCGCGCCTTCGACACGGAGCTCGCCGTCGAGGGCGGCAGTGTGCAGTGCGACACCGACACCGACGTGCTGAAGATCGCCGTGATCGACCGGCATCACGCCGAGCCGCTCGCCGGAGTCGGGTTCGTGCGCGGATTCGGCCTGCGCCGAGGAGCGATCGGCATCTCGATGAACTGCCCGAACATGAACATCGCCGTCGTCGGCGCCGACGATGCCTCCATGCTGCGCGCGGTGGAAGAAATCCGCGCCATGGGCGGTGGATTCGTCACCGTCGACGGTGACGAGGTCCTCGCCCGGGTGGAGCTGCCGGTCGGCGGCATGATGAGCGACGCCCCCTTCGAAGAGACCGCCGCGGCCCTCGCACACGCCCACGCCGTGACTGCGGAGCTGGGATGCCCGATCCCTTCGCCGTATATCATCCTGTCCTTCGTCGGCCTCTACGTCGTGCCCGATCTCGGCGTCACCGAACGCGGACTCGTCGACACCCGCACGCAGCAGTTCGTCGACGTGCTGCTCCCCGGTCCGGTCGACGCGTGCGGCCACGCCGACCCCGCACATCCTTGACCCGGAAGGATCCCCGATGCTCACCCGCCCCTCCCCCGTCGCCGTCCCCGCCGACGAGCAGCACTGGATCGACACCGTCACGACACTGGCGGCCGACTTCGCCGAGACCGTCGCCGAAGACGACACCGCAGCACGCCTTCCGATCGAGCACCTGCGCGCACTCGCCGACAGCGGCCTCGATGCCGCCTTCCTTCCCGTCAGCCACGGCGGTCAGGGGCTCTCCTACGCCACGCTGGGGCGCATCGTGCGGATCCTCGCCCGGTCCCATCCGGCCGTCGCCACGGTCTGGCTCATGCACATCGGTGCCGCGCATGCCCTGGTGACGGCCTCGCCCGACAAGGCCGCGGCATACTTCGCCGACGAGCTGCGCGCCGGCAGGCGCTTCGCCAACGCGCTCAGCGAGCCCGCCGGCGGCAACCACTTCCTGACCTCGCAGCAGGATGCGACGGCGACCGACGGCGGATGGAGCCTCACCGGCCGCAAGCTGTTCGTCTCCGGCTCGGAGGCCGCCGACCACCTGTTCCTCAACGCGCGCGTCGACGGAGGCCCCGCCTTCTTCGGGGTGACGATCGACGACACGGTTTCCTTCCCGCCGATCGACGAGACCATGGGCATGCGCGCGACCCGCAGCCGCACGATCGTCTTCGACGGCACGCCGCTGCCGGCCGCCCGCCGATGCGGTCCGCCCTCGCCCGAGTACGCCAACCTCATCACCGTCGGGTTCGCCTTCACCTCGCTCGGGATCGCCGAGTCCGCGCTCGACGAGCTGGCCGCAGCCGCCCGCCGGGCAAAGGGCGGCGCGGTGCTCGCCGACCAGCAGTGGGTCAAGCACGAGACCGGCATGGCATGGGCGCAGGTGACCGCCGCGCTCCTCATGGCAGAGCGCACCGCGTGGCTCGCAGACGAGAAGAACCCGGAGGCGATGGCCGCGGCGACCGAGACGAAGATGCTCGCCAACGAGGTGGCCAAGTCCACGGCGGCGCTCGCCTTGCGCATCGGTGGTGGCGGCGCCTATCTCGTGCGCTCGCCCATCCAGCGGATCGTGCGCGACGCGCAGGCCGGCGCGCTCATGGCCTACTCGGTGCCGTTCAGCCAGGAGGTCGTCGGCGCGGCGGCGCTCGCATCCGGAGCGTGACGCCGGGCACCGCGGAGGGCCGATGTCGGAGGGTCCGCGTAGCCTTGCGATGATGGCCACCAGACGCACCACCCAGACCGCCCCGTACCGGTGCACCGAGTGCGGGTGGACGACGATCAAGTGGGTCGGGCGGTGCGGCGAGTGCCAGCAGTGGGGCACCGTCGTCGAGGCCGCCGAGCAGACCGGCATCGTCCGCTCGGTCACCGCCGTCGCCCCGCCGCCGCAGCGAGCTGCGCGTCCGATCACCGACGTCGACACCCGCGACACACCCCGGCGCACGTCCGGCGTGGCGGAGTTCGATCGCGTTCTCGGCGGCGGAGTCGTTCCCGGTGCCGCCATTCTGCTCTCGGGCGAGCCGGGCGTCGGCAAATCGACGCTGCTCCTCGAGGTGGCGGCGCAGTCGGCCCGGGCCGGCCGACGCGTGCTCTACGCGAGCGGCGAGGAGTCCACGGCGCAGGTGCGCCTGCGCGCCGAGCGGACCGGCGCCCTCCACGACCAGCTCTACCTCGCGAGCGAGACCGACCTCGCGACGATCCTCGGACACATCGACGAGGTCTCCCCCGATCTGCTCATCGTCGACTCCGTGCAGACCGTCGCGTCGTCGCTGAGCGACGGGATGGCCGGTCATCCGTCGCAGGTGCGCGAGGTCGCGTCGACCCTGATCCGGGTCGCCAAGGAGCGGCACCTGCCGGTGATCGTCGTCGGTCACGTCACCAAAGACGGATCGATCGCCGGCCCCCGACTGCTCGAGCACCTCGTCGACGTCGTCTGCCACTTCGAGGGCGACCGGCAGACGTCGCTGCGATTCGTGCGCGCCCTGAAGAACCGTTTCGGTCCCACCGACGAGGTGGGATGCTTCGACATGACCGGGGAGGGCATCGAAGAGGTTCCCGACCCCAGCGCACTGTTCCTCGGACACGGCGATCCCGTGCCCGGCACGTGTGTGACGATCGCCCTCGAGGGCCGCCGCGCGCTGCCGGTCGAGGTGCAGGCGCTCACCATCGGCACGGCCGCACCGAACCCGCGCCGCGTGGTCAACGGCGTCGACGGCGCGCGCGTGGCGATGATCCTGGCCGTTCTCGAGAAGCGCGCCCGGCTTCCGCTCTCGCAGCACGACGTCTACGTCTCGACGGTGGGCGGGGTGCGCCTCGTCGAGCCCGCGGCAGACCTCGCCATCGCCGTGGCGATCGCCAACTCGTTGAAAGACCGTGCCCTCGCCCGCGGCACCGCCGCGATCGGAGAACTCACCCTGTCGGGCGAGATCCGGCCGGTCGCCCAAGCGGCCCAGCGCCGCACGGAGGCCACACGTCTGGGCTACACCACCGTCGTGGATGCCGAGCAGCGCACGGTCGCAGCGGCTCTCCGCACGATGGAACGGCACGCAGCGCCCGCGCCGGCAGAGCCGCCGCCGCGGTTCTGACCGCGTGCGTCAGGCGTCGAGGGCGGCGATCAGATCGGACGGCGAGGCCTGCATCGGATGCGGGCCCGCGATGTCGAGGAAGACCGTCGTGATCTCCTTCTCGTGCGCGGCGAGGAAGGCGCGCAGCCACTGCGGCGACTGCAGCGCCACACCGGGCGGCAGCGTCTCGGGCTTGTGGGCGGCGTCGCTGAACAGCAGAAGCGCGACGTCTGCCGTGTTGGGGTCGCGGTAGGTCCAGACCTCGCCGACATCGAGCGGATCATCACGATCGCCGACCGTCATGAGCGGCACGACCGTGGGGCCGTGCCGGAGGGCGAAGGCGACGGCCGCCATGTCCTGGGTCTGCAGCGCATCCGTCAGCTGGGTGTTGCGGAAGTCCACCGGCTCGGATGCCTTCGCGCGCTTCTTGCGTGACGCCATCGCTCCAGCGTAATCGGCGCCGGCAGCAGCCGGAAAAAAGGGGGGACGTGGGGACGAGGCGAACTGGGGGATCGACTCGGCCCCACGTCATGCTCACGACCGAGGCCGGAGCAGGCTTCGGGCCCGCTGGGTGATCCACTGGGAAGGATCAGCTGCTGGGGACAGTTCCAGACGTACACCGAAGCCTGTTCAGTCTAGCCCGCGCGCGGTAGTGTATCTGTCCCCTTTTCGGGGGACACGCTGATATATCGGCCGCCAGTTTCTTCCTCAGTACAGGAGGAAGTACGCGGGTTCCGTCGAGCCGATGCCGCCGATCTCGACGTCGAGGTAGTACGACGCGCCGCCGCCGGGCGCACCGGGTCGTCCGGCATCCGAGCAGGTGTCCACCGACGACCGCGTGCGGTCCCACTCCACCGGGGTGGAGCTCTCCACCGTCTGCCCCGCCTCCAGCAGCACCAGCATGTCGCTCGGCTCGCTCTGGCAGTCGGTCGACCGCCACCACGTGTCGGATCCGCTCGTGACGGTGAAGGCCTGCGCAGCGGTCCCGACGTTGAGCGTGCAGTCGGCGCCGTTGTTCGTCAGCCGGATCGACAGCAGCGGATTCTCCCCCGCAGCGTACTCGGACTTGTCGGTGACGGCCTCGACGGTCAGGTCGCGCGCGACGCACGGCGTGGCGGTCGGCGTCTCGGACTCCTCCGGCTCCGGGGTCTCCGCGGCCGGCGTGGTCACGGTCGTCGTCGGATCAGGTGTCGACGTCGGCGTCGCGGACGAAGCGGCCGGTGTCGGCGCCGGCGCCTCCTCGGATGCCGCCCACGCCTGCCACGGCTGTGCCACGAACAGCCACACCAGGCCGGCGACGATGAGCAGCGCGAGCAGCAGCACGGCCAGCCGCCGGCGACGATAGACCGCCGGTGAGTGTCGCCGCCTGCGCGGGGTGTCGCCGCTCATGCTCTCCAGGGTACGCACGCACGCCGTGCGAGCCCTGTGGGCGCGCCCAAGGGGTTTGCCGTCAGAGGTGCTTGAGCATCCGGGTGTTGCCGAGCGTATTGGGCTTCACGTGGGCGAGATCGAGGAACTCGGCGACTCCCTCGTCGGGGCTCCGGATCAGCTGCGAGTAGACATCGGGGTCGACTACCTGTTCGCCGATCACGTCGAACCCTCGACGGGAGAAGAACTCCACCTCGAACGTGAGGCAGAACAAGCGGGTGAGGCCGAGCTCACGCGCCTGCGTCTCGAGAGCGTCGACGATCGCCGTGCCGACCCCCTTGTGCAGCCACTCATCCGAGACGATGAGGGTGCGCACCTCGCCGAGCTCCTCCCACATGACGTGGAGGGCACCGCATCCGATCAGGTTGCCGTGCGCGTCCTCTGCCACGAAGAACTGCTGCACCGCCTCGTAGAGCACCACGAGGTCTTTCCCGAGCAGAATCCGCTTCTGGACGTACGGCTCGAGCATGGTCTGGATCGGCCGCACGTCACGGGTTCGGGCGGGACGCACGACGTAATCGGCCATCCCCCCACCTTACTTCGCGCGATCCGCATACGACGAAGGGCGGATGCGTCCGCCTCGACCGCACATCCTGGTCGAGGCGGAGCATCCGCCCTCGTTCGTCGTCAGTTGGAGGCGGCGATGTCCGGCGTCGCGGTGATCTCACCGGCGGTGCCGACACCGACGGCGACCTTCTCACCGCGAGGACCGTGCTCGAACTGGAAGACGCCGTTCTCGGCATCGACCTTCACGTGGTCACCGGGGTTGAGCTCGCCGTGCAGGATCTTCTCCGACAGGCGATCCTCGATCTCGTGCTGCATCGCACGGCGCAGCGGGCGGGCACCGAGTGCGGGGTCGAACCCCACCTCGATGAGACGCTCCTTCGCCGGCATCGACAGCTCGATCGTCATGTCGCGGTCGAGCAGGCGCTCGCTGAGACGCTTCGTGAACAGGTCGACGATCTGGATGAGCTCGTCGCGGTTCAGCTGCGGGAACACGATGATGTCGTCGACGCGGTTCAGGAACTCGGGCTTGAAGTGGCGCTTCAGCTCCTCGTTGACCTTCCCCTTCATGCGGTCGTACGACGTCGACGTGTCACCCTCGACCTGGAAGCCGACCGGGCCGCCGGCGATCGCCTGCGAACCGAGGTTCGTGGTCATGATGATGACGGTGTTCTTGAAGTCGACGATGCGACCCTGACCATCGGTCAGGCGACCTTCTTCGAGAATCTGCAGCAGCGAGTTGAAGATGTCGGGGTGGGCCTTCTCGATCTCATCGAAGAGCACGACCGAGAACGGCTTGCGGCGCACCTTCTCGGTGAGCTGCCCGCCCTCTTCGAAGCCGACGAAGCCGGGAGGGGCGCCGAACAGCCGCGAGACGGTGTGCTTCTCACCGAACTCCGACATGTCGAGGGAGATCAGCGCACCCTCGTCGTCGAAGAGGAACTCGGCGAGCGCCTTGGCGAGCTCGGTCTTTCCGACACCGGTGGGACCGGCGAAGATGAACGAGCCCGAGGGCCGCTTCGGGTCCTTCAGCCCTGCGCGCTGACGACGGATGGTCTTCGACAGCGCGGCGATGGCCTCTTCCTGGCCGATGACGCGCTGGTGCAACGCCTTCTCCATGAAGACCAGGCGGCTGGACTCCTCCTCGGTGAGCTTGAACACCGGGATGCCGGTCGCCTGCGCGAGCACCTCGGCGATCAGACCCTCGTCGACGACCGCGTGGCTCGCGACATCGCCGGAGCGCCACTGCTTCTCCAGGCGCAGGCGCTCGGCCAGCAGGGACTTCTCCTCGTCGCGCAGCGACGCGGCCTTCTCGAAGTCCTGCTCCTCGCTGGCGGTCTCCTTGTCTTCGCGGACCTTCGCGATCTTCTCGTCGAACTCGCGCAGCTCCGGCGGGCTCGACAGGATCGACAGGCGCAGGCGTGCTCCCGCCTCGTCGATCAGGTCGATGGCCTTGTCGGGCAGGAAGCGGTCGGCGATGTACCGGTCGGCGAGGTTCGCGGCGGCGACGATCGCGCCGTCCGTGATCTGCACCTTGTGGTGGGCCTCGTAGCGGTCGCGCAGCCCCTTCAGGATGTTGATGGCGTGCGGCAGAGCCGGCTCGTTCACCTGGATGGGCTGGAAGCGACGCTCGAGGGCGGCATCCTTCTCGAAGTGCTTGCGGTACTCGTCGAGCGTGGTCGCACCGATCGTCTGCAGCTCGCCACGGGCGAGGAGCGGCTTCAGGATGCTCGCGGCGTCGATCGCACCCTCGGCGGCTCCGGCACCGACGAGGGTGTGGATCTCGTCGATGAAGACGATGATGTCGCCGCGGGTGCGGATCTCCTTCGTGACCTTCTTCAGGCGCTCCTCGAAGTCACCGCGGTACCGCGATCCGGCGATGAGCGAGCCGAGGTCGAGCGAGTAGACCTGCTTGTCCTTCAGCGTCTCGGGCACATCCCCCTTCACGATCGCCTGGGCGAGGCCCTCGACGACGGCGGTCTTTCCCACACCGGGCTCGCCGATGAGGACGGGGTTGTTCTTCGAGCGGCGCGAGAGGATCTGCATGACCCGCTCGATCTCCTTCTCGCGCCCGATCACCGGGTCGAGCTTGTTGTCGCGCGCGGCCTGCGTGAGGTTGCGACCGAACTGGTCGAGCACCTGCGAGCCGCCTTGAGCACCGGACTGCGCCTGCTCGCCGCTGCCGGCGGCGACGCCGGCGGGCTCCTTGCCCTGGTATCCGCTGAGGAGCTGGATGACCTGCTGGCGCACCTTGTTCAGGTCGGCGCCGAGCTTGACGAGCACCTGTGCGGCGACGCCCTCGCCCTCGCGGATGAGTCCGAGCAGGATGTGCTCGGTGCCGATGTAGTTGTGGCCGAGCTGGAGCGCCTCGCGCAGGCTCAGCTCGAGCACCTTCTTCGCGCGCGGCGTGAAGGGGATGTGGCCGGTGGGCTGCTGCTGCCCCTGGCCGATGATGTCCTGCACCTGCTCGCGCACGGCGTCGAGCGAGATGCCCAGGGACTCGAGCGCCTTCGCGGCGACGCCCTCCCCCTCGTGGATCAGACCGAGCAGGATGTGCTCGGTGCCGATGTAGTTGTGGTTGAGCATCTTCGCCTCTTCTTGGGCGAGCACAACCACGCGACGGGCACGGTCGGTGAATCTCTCGAACATCGTTCACTCCCTCGGCGCTTGGGGTGCAGGTCGCACTGCTGCGCGATACATCGAGGTTAGCCAGCGGGGGGATGCCACGGGCCGCTGTTCGCCAGGGGCATATCCGGTGCCCGTCCCGCGCGCCACGCCTCGCCCCTCCGCACTCCGCGCGCGACGCCTCGCCCCTCCGCACTCCATCGCTCCGCAGTCACAATCTGCGGGCCTGCCGCCGCGCGACCCGCAACTCCTGACTGCCGAGCAGCGCCCGGATTCGCTCCGCAGTCGCGAAGTGCGGGTCTGCGGCGTCAGGACCCGCAGATTGTGACTGCGGAGCGGACGGGTCAGATGGTGCGCGAACGGATGGCGCGCCGCACGCGCTCGACGAACGCACGCGGCTCCGCGAAGACGTCGCGCTTCGTGACCCGGATGACGACCCACCCGAGCTCGGCCAGACGCTCGTGCCGCCGGATGTCGCGCGCCCACTGCTCCGGGTCGCGCAGATGATGCTCCCCCTCGTACTCGATGGCGATCTTGAGCGTCGGGTACGCCAGGTCGACGCAGGCCACGAAGAGTCCCAGAGGATCGAAGACGTCCACGTTCAGCCCCGGCTCGGGAAGGTGCGCGTCGATCAAGAGCAGGCGGCACCGCGTCTCCATCCGCGACGCCGACCGCGTGCGCACCCGCTCCAGGGCTTCTCGCAGCGCGGGTCCTCCGACGCGGCGTCCCGCCTGCACCGCCGCGCGCAGGTGTTCGAGAGTGGCGAGGGGTGGCGGGTCGCCGTCGAACATCGGCTCCCGCACGGTCGCGTCTCCCGCGGCGACCAGATCATGTCCATCGAACAGCACACTCCCGAGCATCGCCCACGTGCTCGCCGGCGACGCGAGCCGAACGTTCAACATCGGATGCACGACGACATGGGCCAACGACGCCCTCACCTGGTGCCCGGCGACACCCGCATGCCTCGGATGCCGGAGCGGCGCGAAGACGCCGACATCCAGCGCACGGAGGTGCAGTTCGGGGTCGATCAGCGCGGATCCCGGCAGGGGTAACCCCCACAGCACCGCCGCCGTGACGTGGCTGAAGAACTGGGTGTCGGGCATCGTCCGCGCAAGCAGGAGGGCGCGAGCCTGCATTTCGTCAACAGCGGCGGCCGCGGTCGGGCTCAGGTCTGTCCCGCGGACGTCGGGGTCCTTCGCGCCGACCGACACCGAGGTGCGCAGTCCGCGGTACGGGCGATGAAGGTCGGCGGCACGCAGTCGCGACGGGGACACACCGATGTCGCGCGCGTGCGCCACGGTGAAGGTCGATCCGAGCCCGGCGGGAAGCGGCGAGCGGTGCATGCCACGAGCGTGGCACTTCGCGTCGCGGCCAGCGTCAGCATCCACCTGAGCTGTGGAAGCAGCATCCACGAACCGCCCTGTGAACGATGGGTGGTCGGCGCCGATTCGGCCACTCGCCGCCCCGGCCGGCCGTCCCGCTGGTCTCACCGCTCGGCCGGCTTCACAGCTCCGCAGTCACTTCCTGCGGGTGCCAATCCCGAAGACCCACAGGTTACGACTGCGGAGCAGGGGCTCCCCCGCTCAGCAGTCACAAAGTGCGGGTGTGACCGCGAGTAATTCGCAGAAGGTGACTGCGGAGCGGGCACGGGGCGACCGCCGGAGCGGGCCGGGGCGAGGCGGATGCGGGTCACCGCCGGTGGGGACGGCCGCGGATGCGGGTCACCGCCGGTGGGGACGGCCGCGGACCGGGGTCAGCGGGAGCCGGCGATGGGGATGCGCACCGCGTCGTACTCGTCGCCGGCGAGCACTGCCTCGACGCGCTCGTCGGCGTCGTCATCCAGACCCTCCACGGCGATCACCGAAACCCGCGGACCGAAGTCGGCCGTGCAGACCTGGTCGGCGGGGAGCGGATCGATCGTGACGGTCACCTCGGTGGGGGTCGTCGCGACGGCTCCCGAGATGAGCGGCGGGCAGGTGGATGAACCCCACGTCAGCAGCAGGAAGATCTCCGCGGTGGCCCAGCCGGCGCTGGGAGCGGCCTCGTCGAGCCCGCCGCCCTTGCCGTCGAGTGTGGCATCGCCGGCGATCTCGGTCTGCCCGCGGTACGAACCGGTCACGACCACCTCGAGGTCATCGGCCGGGTCGACCCCCTCCGGGAGCGACACGTAGGTGGCGCGCGCCACGAGGTCCCGCGTGCAGACGACCCCGTGGGGATCGGTGAGCTCGACGGTCACCACTCCGTCGTCGTACGACGGGTCGCCCGCCGTGGGAAGGCACGTGGAGCTGCCGAAGGTGAGGATGCCGACGGCGCTGCCGTCGTCGAGCCACGCGGCGTCGATCTCGGCGTCGAGGCTCTCCGCGTCGTCGGTCGAGGGCACGGGCACCGGGGTCACCGCCGGCGCCGCTGCGCCGCCGCACCCGGCGATGAGGACCGACGAGACGGTCAGCGCGAGGGCGGCGACGGCAAGGCGAGCACGGAGCATGAGGTCATCTTGCTCCGTGTCCCCGAACGATCGCGACACGTCTGGTCACAGCGGAATAACGAAATCTGCCCGTGGCGTCACTGCAGCGCCGAGGTGAGGCGCGCGAGGTTGTCCAGGACGGTGGAGCGCAGCGGCTGCTTCTCCCACTCGTCGCGGGTGAGCTCCCGGCTGAGCGAACGGTACTCGGCCTCGACCTCGCGCATCTCGGTGATGAACTCCTCACCGCGCACCAGCATCGAGATCTCCATGTTCAGACCGAACGAGCGCATGTCCATGTTGCTCGACCCGATCACGGCGACCTCGTCGTCGACCGTCATCGACTTCGAGTGCAGGATGAACGGCTTGCGGTACATCCAGATCTTCACCCCCGCCTTCAGCAGCACTTCGTAGTAGCTGCGCTGCGCGTGGTAGACCATCGCCTGGTCGCCCTCCTCGGAGACGAACAGCTGCACCTCGACGCCGCGGTGGCACGCGCTCGTGATGGCCAGGAGCATCGCCTCGTCGGGAACGAAGTAGGGGCTCACGATGATGAGCTTGCGCTGGGCGGCGTACATGAGGGCGGCGAACAGGCGCAGGTTGTTCTCGAAACGGAAGCCGGGACCGGAGGGCACGATCTGGCAGTCGAGGTCGCCGGGACCGGCCTTCAGCTCGTCGAGGTCGGTCTCGGTGTAGAGCACCTCCTGCGTCTCGGCGTACCAGTCGCTGAGGAACACCGCGTTGATCGACGCGACGACGGGACCTTCCAGGCGCACCATCAGGTCGACCCAGTGCAGGCCGCGTCGGATGTTCTTCTTCAGGTTGTAGGTCGAATCGGTCACGTTCTGCGAACCCATGAACGCCACGAGACCGTCGACGACCAGGAGCTTGCGGTGGTTCCGCAGATCGGGTCGCTGATACTTGCCCTTCAGCGGCTGGACCGGGAGCATCAGCTGCCAGTCGGCGCCCATGTCGCGCAGACGCTTCAGCGTCTTCTTGTAGAACGGCTTGCCGCGGTTGGCCCAGTGGTCCAGGAGCACGCGCACGGTGATGCCGCGCGCGCACGCCTCTTCGAGCGCGCGGAACAGGTTGTCCGTCGCGTCGTCGGACTGCAGGATGTAGAACTCGACGTGCACGTAGCGCTGCGCCCCGCGAACGGCGTCGGCCATCGCATCCAGGCTGGCCTGATAGTCCGAGATCAGGTGCGCGTCGTTGTCCCCCGACAGCGGCATCGCCCCGAGGTTGCGGTTGAGGGTGACCAGCGAGGTGAACCAGTCCGGCGCATTCGGACGCAGACTCCCGAAGTCGAGCGCCTCGCTGGATTCCCGGATGTACGCGTTGATGTCGTCCTGCATCTTGCGTCGCTTGCGGGGGAGGCGGGGATTGCCGATCACGAGGAAGAGCAGCACCCCGACGAACGGGATGAAGTAGATCGCCAGCAACCAGGCGAGGGCCGAGGTCGGACGCCGATTGCGCGGAATGACGATGATCGCGGTGATGCGGATGATGAGGTCCACGACGAAGAGCGTCACGACCCACCAGCTGGGCGGGGTGAACACGAAGGTGACGGCATCCTCGGCCACGGTGGTGTCCCCCTGACTGGCCCGCATCGCGATCGACGGGCGCGTTGCGTCCAGGCTATCGGGACGCGGTGTCAGTTCCCGGACGCGGGAGCCTGGGGTGCCGGCGGCAGCCCGCGACGGGCACGCTCCTTCGCCTCGAGTCGCGCGTAGGCGCGGCGCTCGTTGCGGTCGGCGCGGATCATGCTGCGGATGACCCAGAAGAACAGGAGGCTGACGACGAGGGTGGGCAGGATCGCCCATGCGGCCGCGAGCCAGAAGTCATCCACCCCTCCAGGATACGCGCCCTGTCGCGGGCTTCGCTGGGAGCCGGCGTCCTGCCCCCGACGAGCCTGTGGACAACGTCGAGTTCCCCCATCGCGCCGATCTCGTCCCCACGGCCGCGATCGCGCGATGACGGTGGATCCATGACCTCGATCGTGAAGGCCGCCAACGCGGCGCAGTTCCTCGCCCTCGTCCCTCGGCTGGCCGGATATCAGCCCACCGAGAGCCTCGTCCTCGTGCCGTTCGTGGGCACCCGCACCACCGGCGTCATGCGCGTGGACCTCCCCGTCGGCGCGGACGCCGACGAGGTCGACCGCTGCGCGGCGACCTTCCTCGGCATGATCTGCCGCCTGCCCGAGGTCGACGGGTTCGCGGCGATCGTCTACACCGCCGCGAGCTATCGCGACGGGATGCCGCACCGCGCGCTGCTCGAGGCGCTCGCCGTGCGGGCCGACGCGGCCGGGCTCCGGGTGAGCGACGCCCTGTGCGTCGCCGCGGACGGATGGGGCTCCACGCTGGACCCGGAGTCCCCCGACGCCGGCTGGAATCTGGATGAGATCGAGCGGGGCGCGGAGGCGATGCCCGAGCTTCCCGCGCCGACCGGAGATCAGGCATCCGGCGCGACGCTCCCCGCACCCGATCTCGCCACCAAGGAGCGCGTCGCGCGCGCTCTGACGCAGCTGGACGCGGCGATCCGGGCCGTTCTCGGCACCCCGACGAAGGAGCGCATCGATCCGCGGGCGGTGGCCGCCATCGGCGCGCTCGACGACGTCCCCTCCCTGTTCGAGGAGGTCGTCGAGACGGAGGCCGACACCGCCGCCGAGTTCGACCTCGCGCTGCTGACGTGGTGCCTGTCGCGCCCGGCGCTGCGCGACGTGGCCCTCGTGCAGTGGTGCGGAACGCTCCTCGACGGTGATGACGCGCTCGATGCGCAGGCGCGGTGGGAGAACGGCGAGGCGTATCCGCCCGACATCGCCCGGCGCATGTGGGGAGAAGGCCCGATGCCCGATGTCGAACGTCTGAACCGCGCGCTGGATGCGGCGCGCGCGGCAGCCGCGGCGGCTCCGCGAGCGCGCCGCGCCGGGGCCCTCGCGACCTGCGCGTGGCTGTCGTGGGCGTTGGGGCGCTCCACGCACGCAGCGGCCTTCGCCGAGATGGCGTTCGCGATCGAACCGGACCACGGCCTGGCGGGCATCGTCCTGACGATGGTGAACGCCGGACACCTTCCGGAGTGGGCGTTCCACCGGCCGCGTCCGGGCGAGCCGACCGGAGACCGGGGCCCGGACCCTACTTGACCAGCGGGAAGAGGATGGTCTCGCGGATGCCGAGGCCGGTGATGGCCATGAGAAGCCGATCGATCCCCATGCCCATACCGCCCGACGGCGGCATCCCGTGCTCGAGGGCCCGCAGGAACTCCTCGTCGATGCGCATGGCCTCCACATCGCCCTGCGCGGCGAGCTTCGCCTGCTCGGTGAAGCGCTCGCGCTGGATCACCGGGTCGACGAGCTCGGAGTACCCCGTGGCCAGCTCGAAGCCGCGCACGTACAGGTCCCACTTCTCCACGACGCCCGGAATGCTGCGGTGTTCGCGCACAAGGGGGCTGGTGTCCAGCGGGAAGTCCATGACGAAGGTCGGCCGCTCGAGCCCGCCCTTGACGAAGTGCTCCCACAGCTCCTCGACGAGCTTGCCGGGGATCGCGTGGGAGGGCACCTCGACCTCGAAGCGCTCCGCGATCGCGATCAGCGGCTCCAGCGGGGTCTGCGGGTCGATCCTCGGCGCGGCACCGTCGGTCCACGCCTCGGCGAGGGCCGCGTTGAGCGAGTCGTACATCGAGATGCGGTCCCACTCCCCGCCGAGGTCGTAGACGGTGCCGTCGGCCCACGTCACCTCGGTGGTCCCCGCCACGGCGACCGCCGCATCCTGGATGAGGGTCTGCGTCAGATCGGCGATGCCCCGATAGTCGCTGTAGGCCTCGTAGGCCTCGAGCATCGCGAACTCCGGGCTGTGGGTGGAATCGGCGCCCTCGTTGCGGAAGTTGCGGTTGATCTCGTAGACGCGGTCGATGCCCCCGACGACGGCGCGCTTGAGGTAGAGCTCCGGCGCGATCCGCAGGTAGAGATCGGCGTCGAACGCATTGGAGTGGGTCACGAAGGGGCGGGCGGATGCGCCACCGTGCTGCACCTGCAGCATCGGCGTCTCGACCTCGACGAAGCCGCGCTCGGTGAACGTCTGGCGCAGGCTCTGATTGACCTTCGCGCGGGCGAGCACGGTCTCGCGCGCACGGTCGCGCACGATGAGGTCGAGGAACCGGCTGCGCACGCGGCTCTCCTCGCTGAGGTCGCTGTGCAGGTTCGGCAGCGGCAGCACGGCCTTGGATGCGATGCGCCACTCGGAGACCATGATCGACAGTTCGCCGCGACGCGAGGAGATGACCTCTCCCGAGACGAAGACGTGGTCGCCGAGGTCGACCAGTTCCTTCCAGGCCGCCAGCGACTCCTCGCCGACGTTCGCCAGCGACACCATCGCCTGGATGCGGCTGCCGTCGCCGGACTGCAGCGAGGCGAAGCAGAGCTTGCCGGTGTTCCGGCTGAAGACCACGCGGCCGGCGACCGCGGCCACGGTGCCCGTCTCGGCGCCCGCCTCGAGGTCGCCGTAGCGCGCCCGCAGCGCCGGGATCGTGTCCGTGACGGGCACGCTCACCGGGTAGGCGCCGCCGGCGGCGTCGGCGCGATCGGCAATGAGGCGTTCGCGCTTGGCCAGCCGCACCGCCCGCTGCTCGAAGGTGTCGTCGGCGGACTGCTCGGCCGCGTCTTCGGGCGCAGCGGACGTGTCTGTCATGTCGGGGGGCTCCTCGCGAAAGTCGCCGCCCAGTCTAGCCGCGGCGACGGAACGCGCCGGGTGGAGTCACCCGATGTAGATCTCGACGTTGTCGATGAAGCGGTGGCCGGCCACCGTGGCCGCGATCAGCGCGAGCGCCGGCCCCGCGTGCCCCTCGTCGACGGGCAGGAACGTGGCCGGGTCGACGACGTTGAGGTACTCGAGGGCGATGCGCGGTTCGCCCATGAGGGCGCCCTGCGCCGCCGCGATGCACGCGTCGACGCCGCGGTCCGCGTTGGCGGCCGCCGCCTCCAGCGCGAGGGGGAGCTTCGCCGCCGCCGCGAGGTCGGCGTCATCGAGCAGCGCCACGCGCGAGGACACGGGCAGCCCGCCGCCGTCGCGCACGATGTCGACCGTGACGACGTCGATGTCGAGGAAGAAGTCGCGGATCATCCGCTCGACGAGGAACACCCGCTGCCGGTCGCGGCGCCCGTAGACGGCCACATCCGGTCGCACGAGGGAGAACAGCTTCGCCTCGACGGTGAGCAGCCCGTCGAAGTAGTACGGACGAGAGCGCCCCTCGTAGCGCAGCCCCAGGTCGCCGGCGGAGACCTTCGTCGTCGAGGAGAGGTCGGCGAACATCTCGGCGGTCGTCGGGGCAAACGCGATGTCGACGCCGAGCTCGTCGAGCATCGCCCGGTCCGCCTCCGGGGTGCGCGGGTACGCCTGCGCATCGGCGGCCGTGCGGAACCGCAGCGGGTTCAGGAACATCGAGACGACGACGATGTCGGCCGCCTCGCGTGCGGCGCGGATGAGGTCGCGGTGGCCGTCGTGCAGTGCCCCGATCGTCGAGAGGAGGGCGACCGTCGACGCTGGGCCCTCTGCTCGCAGCTCGGCGAGCCGGGTGCGGAGCCCCGCGGTGGTGCTGATCATCCGATGATCGTATCGACCCGCGGGGGCCGGACCCGACCGCGTCAGACCGCGGTGTGGTCGACGAGGGCCTGATCGACCGTCGTGTGCACGAGACCCGACAGATAGCGCCCCGGATCGGCGACCCCCGCCTCGGCCAGCAGGGCCGCCGCCTGAGCGACGATCGATCGCGAGAAGGTGGTCGCCGTCGCGATCGCCTCGGCATAGGCGGGGCGCGCCGCCTCGGACACCACGACCGGCTCGCAGCCGAGCTCCACGGCGAGCGCCTGCGCGATGGGCAGCACCGCGGCGGGGGCCGTGACGGCCGCATAGGACTGGGCGAGCAGGCGCAGGTCCATGGATGTGCCGGCGAAGGTCATCGCGGGGTGGATCGCCAGCGGGATGACGCCCTTGGCCACCGCCGGAGCGAGCACGTCGGCCCCCCAGGCCGGGTCCAGATGCATCGCGAGCTGACCCGGCTGCCAGTCGCCGGTCTCGGCCAGGCCCGCCACGAGGCCGGGGAGCTCGTCGTGCGGCACGGCGAGCACCACCAGTTCGCTGCGGCGCACGACCTCGGGGGCGTCGAGGAACGGCACACCGGGAAGCACCGCCTCGACGCGCTCCTCGTCGGAGCCGTGCGTGATCCCGATGAGCGCGTGGCCGACGCCGGCGAGCGCGGCGCCGATGACCGGTCCGACGCGTCCGGCGCCGACGATCCCGACGCCGAGGCGCCCTTCGCGCGTCATCGGTCCGCCTCCGCCGGTCCGGCGGGCGAGACGGGTTCGCCGGCACCGTCCCGTTCGCCGGCACCGTCCGGCTCCTCGGCACCGTCCGGTTCATCGGCACCGTCCGGTTCGCCGTCCCAGCGGTGCGAGTGGTCGGAGGCCGCGGCGCGCACGGCACCGGCCGCGACGGCCTCGAAGAGGTCGACGGCGGCATCCCGATCCACGATGCCGAGTGCACCCGACACCCGACCCGCGATGGTGTGTGCCCGGACGTTCGCGACGCGCAGGCGCCGATCCACGGGGCCCTGGGTCACATCCACGCTCTGCAGCCGAGCGAGGGGGAAGACCCCGAGGGTGCGCCAGATGACACCGCGCCGGAGGAAGAGCGAGTCGTCGGTGAGCTGGAAGCCGTTGCGCTTCCACGAGAGCAGGCGGAACAGGCGCGCGCGACGCGGCGTGGTCGTGTACGGATCCTCGGACTGCGGCCCGAGCACACCGTCCTCGAAGATCGCGCGCCACTGCTCCGGCGTCAGGTGCGGCAGCACGAGGCCGAGCACGCGGGCGACGTCGTCGCGGTCACCGACGGGCAGCACGGTGGCGAACTGATCCGTGCTCGTGTCGGTCGCCCCTCGACCCGACAGACGGTTGAGCGACACGGACCACCAGCCGAGCGGTCGCCAGAAGATGGACTGCGACACCTCGACCGCGTGCACGCGGCCCGGCGGCACGATCTCGGTCACGGTGGTGAACAGCCCGAAGGTGATGCGCACGCCGCTGCGGGTGGGCGCGATCGAGTACCGCAGCGAACGGGTGATCCGCCGGAAGGCGTAGGTGCCGAACCCGAGCAGCACGGGGAGCATCGCGAACAGCACCCAGGGCGTGCCGTAGACACCGCCCAGCACGACCGCGACGATGCCGAGCACCAGGGCGATCGTCGATCCGCTGAGCAGCTGCGAGAGGATCAGCCGGCCGGGCGGGATGCGCACGACCGACTCCGGTTCGTCGGCAGGGTCCTCCGCCCCGTGCACGAGCCCGTCGATGCCGGATGAGACCGTGGACGCCGCCGTGGCTGCCAGATCACTCGCCGCGCGGCCGTGCACACGCTCAGCCCGCACGCTCGCCTCGGCGAGCTGCCGCCCGGACGCGAGGCGCAGGATGTCGGCGCGCACCTCCTCGGCGTTGGTCGTCGAGAGGTACTCGAGCTTGACGTTCGCGTCGAGACCGGCCCCGACCACCTCGAGCTTGGCCATGCCCGCCAGCCGCGCGATCATCGGCCGCGTGAGGTTGACCCCCTGCACGCGGTCCAGCGGTGCACGGCGGTGGGTGCGGAAGAGCACGCCGGAGCGCACCTCGACGTCGTCGCCGGTGATGCGGAACGTGTGGAACCGCCACGTGATGTAGAAGATCCCGAGCACGACCAGGAGCACGCCGAGCACACCGAGCAGCACGACCAGCACCAGCCCGTGGCCGAGCACGTAGTCCACCGGATCCTGGCCGGCGTTGTAGCCACCTGGGATCACGCCGTCGAAGAAGAACGCGATCACCCGGTCGCGCAGGTTCGCGACGATGATGCCCACCACCACCACGAGCACGAGGCCGCCCCGGAACACGGGGGTCAGCGGATGCATCCGGTGCCAGTCGCCGTCACTCAGCGGCGATCGCGTGGCTCCGGTCGCCGGATGCGGTCCCCCGGGAACGGGGGAGGTGGGAGGGAGCTCGGTCACAGTCCCGTCCGACGGGTCTCGGCGACGTCGATCAGCGTGTCGCGCAGCACCTCGGCCGACGCCTGCTTGAGCCCGGGGATGACGACGCCCGTCGAAGCCGCGGCGGTGACGAGCTTCAGCTGCGCGATGCCGAAGCCCCGGTCGAGCGGACCGTGGGTGATGTCCACGAGCTGCATGCGCCCGTAAGGCACGGCCACCACGCGCTGCCACAGGATGCCCTTGCGGAAGACGAGGTCATCGCGTCGCAGTTGATACCCGACGGCGCGCGCCTGGCGCGGCGTGATGATCAGGCCGATCCCGGTGACCACCAGGACCACGCCGGCCGGGATCCAGATCCACCACTGTCCGAGCACGACGGTCATCACGACGGCGACCGCGAGCACGAGGGCGAAGAAGAAGCCGCCGGAGATGAGCTGGACCCACACGTACGGCCGTGCGAGCTGGTGCCACGTGCCGTCGCCGAGGGGAAGGCGCGCCTCGCCCTTCGGCTCGCGGATGTGCGCGAACGTGCCGTCGTCGAGCGCGGCGACGCGGTGCGGGCTCGCGGCGGCCGCGTGGTCGCCGGTCCCGGTCGTCGGGAGCGTCGCCTCAGACGCCGCCGGCTCCGATTCCGGTGTCGGGACCTCCGGGGTGTTCGTCATCGTCGTCCTTCCGGATCGTGCACAGGTGCTCGGCGACCAGGCCCGCGGCGACGAGTGCCGCCCCGCCGCCGACGGTCGCCAGCACGACCCCCAACGAGCCTACCGAGGGGAAGACCGGCCGGGTGAGGAGGAACAGTGCGAGTCCGACGGCGAATCCGGCGGTGAGGGCGCCCACGATCGAGGAGGCCTTGGCGAGCATCGCGATCCGCAGTGCCTGGAACGGGTTCGGCGAGGCGCCGGTGCCACGTGTGGCGCGGCGCACCGGCACGGCGAGGGCCACGACCGCGCCGCCCAGCAGCACGAGGAGGATCGGCAGCATCACCGCGGGGGTGAAGGTCGGCCGCCCCGACGCGGTCAGCACCTGGTCGACGAGGAACCCCGCGCCGACGCCGAGAACGGCGCATACCAGAAGCACGCCCGCGCCGGTGCGCCTCACGAGGGGCCCCGCAGCCGGTCGAGCAGGTCGGCCACCCGGCCGTGCCCGGCCAGCTCGGCGTCGGGATCGATCGCCAGCCACGGCGCCAGCACGAACTCCCGCTCCGCCGCGCGGGGGTGCGGGAGGGTGAGGGCAGGCTCGCGCGAGACCAGGTCGCCGTACGAGACGAGGTCCAGATCGAGGGTGCGGTCACCCCAGCGCTCGTGGCGCTCCCGACCGTGCCGCGCCTCGATGGCGTGGAGGTAGGACAGGAGGATGGCCGGCGAGAGGCGCGTAGTGAGCACAGCGACGGAGTTGAGGTAGGCCGGGGCGTCTTCGTCGGGTCCGGTCGGCTTCACGGCCACCGACTCGATCGGCTCGGCGGCGCGGACCTCGTCGACCAGCGGCAGGCGCGCAAGATCGTGCACGGCCTCCCGCAGCGTCTCCTCCCGGTCGCCGAGGTTCGCCCCGAGCGCCACGACGGCCTCGACCGTCGCGCGCGATTCGCGCGACGGCGGATCGCCGATCCCCTGCGCCAGTCGTCGGCTCATCGTCCCGACCGCGCACGGGTCACGCGCACCGAGACATCCGAGAAGGGCACGGGGATCGGGGCGTTCGGCTTGTGGACCGTGACCGTCACGCGGCGCAGACGGGAGTACCGGGCCAGAAGATCGCGGGCGATCCGCGCCGCCACCGTCTCGATGAGATCCACCGGGTCGTGCGCGACGAGGCCGGCGACATGCTCGGCCACCTCGCCGTAGTGCACGGTCTTGTCGACGTCGTCGGCTCCGGCCGCCTCGCGCACGTCGAGGTGCATGACGACGTCGATGATGAACTCCTGGCCGTCGCGCCGCTCGTGAGAGAGCACGCCGTGGTGACCGAAGACGCGCAGCCCGGTGAGGGTCAGTTCGTCGGTGCCGCTGAGGTCGGTGGGGGCATCCATGCCGGTCACTCTCCTTGGTAGGTGGCGATGCGGAGGGCATCGCGGGTCGTGGCGACGTCGTGCACGCGGACCGCCCAGGCACCCGCCTGCGCCGCCAGCACGCTCGTCACGGCCGTCGCGAGGTCGCGTCGCGCCGGATCGCCTTCGCCGAGGGCCTCGGCGAGGAATCGCTTGCGACTGGTGCCGACGAGCACTCGAGGCCCGAGGTCGACGACGTGCGACAGGCCGCGCAGCAGCGCCCAGTTCTGCGCTCCCTGCTTGCCGAACCCGAAGCCGGGGTCCACGATGATGCGCGCGGGGGCGATGCCGGCCGCGTTCGCCGCGCTCACGCGGTCCGCCAGCTCGCGGACGACCTCGCGCACGGTGTCGCCGTAATGTGCTCGGGCGTACATGTCGGACGAGGGGCCGCGCCAGTGGCCGAGGGCGATGTCCGCTCCGGATGCGGCGACGGCCGGCAGCATGTCGGGGTCGGCCAGTCCGCCGGAGACGTCGTTGACGAGCACCGCGCCGGCCTCGACGGCGGCGGTGGCCGTGGCGGCGTTCATCGTGTCGATGCTGACGGCGAGTCCCTCCGCCGCGAGCGCCGTGACGACGGGGATGACCCGGCGGCGCTCCTCGTCGGGATCGATGCGCTCGGCGCCGGGCCGCGTGGATTCGCCGCCGACGTCGAGCAGGTCGGCGCCGGCGGCGCGGAGCGATCGCGCATGCGCGATCGCGGCATCCGGGTCGATGTATCTGCCGCCGTCGCTGAACGAGTCGGGCGTGACGTTGACGATGCCCATGACGGCCGTCATCGCGGTCCTCCGAGGAGCGCGAACAGCTCGGCCCGCTGCGCTGGGTCGGTGAAGGCGCCGCGCGCGGCTACGGTCAGCGTGGCCGCATCGGGCTGCCGACCCCCGCGCATCGTGACGCACTCGTGCACCGCGTCGAGCACCACCAGAACACCGCGTGCATCGAGCGCGTCGTCGATGGCGTCCGCGATCTGCTCGCCGAGCCGCTCCTGGACCTGCGGTCGTGCCGCGAGCACGTCGACGACCTTCGGCAGCGCACCGAGACCGACGACCTGCTCGCCCGGCAGATAGGCGATGTGGGCGTGTCCGCGGAACGGCAGCAGGTGATGCTCGCACATCGAGCGAAAGCGGATGTCGCGCAGCATCACAGCGCCCGACGGCAGCGTCTCGGGCGCCGGACCCTGCGAGACGCTGATCGTGTGGGCGAGCGGCGCCGAGGCGTCTTCGCCGACCCCCGCGAAGAAGTCGACATACGCGTCGGCGACCCGGTCCGGGGTGAGCTTCAATCCCGGACGCTCGGGGTCCTCGCCGATCGCCTCGAGCAACTGTCGCACGAGCGCGGCGACACGATCACGGTCGACGGCCACGGACGAGAGCCTACGCGGTTGCGGGCCGCGCGCGCCCGGAGGGGCGCCGCTCGGGCGCCGACTCGGTCACCGTCTCCGCGTCGGCGGCGGTGGCCGCCGCCACGCCGACGGCGGGCTGACGCACCGGCACGTCGACCGGAGGCAGCTGCGAGACCGGGCGCTCTTCACTGGAGAGCCACTGCGGGCGCGGCGGGAGCTTCTTGACGTCGGTGAAGATCTCGGCGAGCTCGAGGTGGTCGAGGGTCTCCTTCTCGAGAAGGGCGAGGGCGAGCTTGTCCAGCACGTCGCGGTTGTCGTTGATGACCTGGTACGCCTCGTTGTGCGCCTGTTCGATGAGGCCGCGCACCTGCTGGTCGACGCGTTCCGCCACCCGTTCGCTGAAGTCGCGGCCGTGACCCATGTCGCGACCCATGAACACCTCGCCGGAGGACTGACCGAGCTTGACGGGGCCGACATCGGTGGTCATGCCGTACTCGGTGACCATCTTGCGGGCGATGTCGGTGGCCTTCTCGATGTCGTTGGAGGCACCGGTGGTGGGGTCGTGGAAGACGATCTCCTCGGCGACGCGGCCGCCCATCGCGTACGTCAGCTGATCCTGCAGCTCGTTGCGGGTGACGGAGTACTTGTCATCGAGCGGCAGCACCATCGTGTAGCCGAGGGCCTTGCCGCGCGGGAGGATCGTGACCTTCGTGACGGGGTCGGTGTGGTTCATCGCCGCCGCGGCGAGGGCGTGACCGCCCTCGTGGTAGGCCGTGATGAGCTTCTCCTTGTCCTTCATCACGCGCGTGCGACGCTGGGGACCGGCCAGCACGCGGTCGATGGCCTCGTCGAGCGCGCGGTTGTCGATCAGCTGCGCGTTCGAGCGAGCGGTGAGCAGGGCCGCCTCGTTCAGCACGTTGGCGAGGTCTGCGCCGGTGAAGCCCGGGGTCTTGCGGGCGACGACCTCGAGGTCGACGCCGTCGGCCAGGGGCTTGCCGCGGCCGTGCACCTCGAGGATGCGCTTGCGGCCCTGCAGGTCGGGCGCGTCCACGCCGATCTGACGGTCGAAGCGGCCGGGGCGCAGCAGCGCAGGGTCGAGGATGTCGGGTCGGTTGGTCGCCGCGATGACGATGACGTTCACCTTCGGGTCGAAGCCGTCCATCTCGACGAGCATCTGGTTCAGCGTCTGTTCCCGCTCGTCGTGCCCGCCGCCCATGCCGGCGCCGCGATGGCGGCCGACCGCGTCGATCTCGTCGATGAAGATGATGGCGGGCGAGCTCTCCTTGGCCTGGTTGAACAGGTCGCGCACGCGGCTCGCGCCGACGCCCACGAACATCTCGACGAAGTCGGATCCCGAGATCGAGTAGAACGGCACGCCCGCTTCGCCGGCCACCGCGCGTGCGAGCAACGTCTTTCCCGTGCCGGGAGGGCCGTACAGCAGCACGCCCTTCGGGATGCGGGCGCCGACCGCCTGGAACTTGGCGGCGTCTTTCAGGAATTCCTTGATCTCGTCCAGCTCTTCGATGGCCTCATCGGAGCCGGCGACGTCTTGGAAGGTGACCGTGGGGGTCTCCTTGGTGACCATCTTCGCCCGCGACTTGCCGAACTGCATGACCTTGCTGCCGCCGCCCTGCGCCGAGGAGAGCAGGAACCAGAACAGCAGGCCCAACAGCAGCAGCGGGATCATCAGCGAGAGGAACCCGTCGAACCACGACGGCTGCGGCACCACGTCGTTGAACCCGTCGGCGGGGTTCGCCGCGTCGATGGCCTGCACGACCTCTTCCGCGCGCGCGTCGACGTAGTAGAACTGCACGTCGGTCGCGCCCTCGTACGCCTCCGACAGCGTGAGGTCGACGCGCTGGTCGCCGTCGGTGTTCGTCACCTCGGTGACCGTGCCGCCGTCGAGGAGCTCGAGACCCTCCTGGGTCGAGACCTGCTTCGCGCCGCCGAGACTCGAGATCAACGAGAACCCGACGATCAGCATCACGCCGATCAGCACGATGTAGAAGAGCGGGTTCCGAGTGATCTTCTTGATGTTCATGGTGCGGGCGCGGCCCGATCCCTTTCGTCAGCGGCCACCGGGCGGCGCAGCGCCGCCAAGGCGGTCCGAACAGGGTATCGCGGGCCGGCTATGCCCCGACTGTGCATTCGCCCACGGCGGAATGCACGCCGACGCGCGCGCTCAGGCGTACACGTGCGGCGCGAGCACCGCCACGTCGCGCAGGTTGCGATAGCGCTCGGCGTAGTCCAGGCCGTAACCGACGACGAAGTCGCTCGGGATGTCGAAGCCGACGTACTTGCAGGGCACCTCGACCTTGGCCGCATCCGGCTTGCGCAGCAGCGAGAAGATCTCGATGGACGCGGCGCCGCGAGAGGCGAAGTTCGCCAGCAGCCAGTGCAGGGTCAGGCCCGAGTCGATGATGTCCTCGACGATCAGCACGTGCTTGTCGTGGAGGTCGGTGTCGAGATCCTTGCGGATCTGCACGACACCGCTCGACTTCGTCGACGCACCGTAGGACGACACCGCCATCCAGTCCATCGCGGCGTGCATCGGCAGTGCGCGTGCGAAGTCGGCCATGACCATGACGGCGCCCTTGAGCACACCGACAAGCAGCAGGTCCTTGCCCTCGTAGTCGGTCGCGACCTGCGCGGCCACCTCTTGCAGCTTCTCCTGGATCTGCTCCTCGGTGACGAGGATGTCGGTCAGGTCGTCTCTGATGTCGGCGGCGCGCATGGGGGAAGTCTAGGAGCGTCGGCGGCGAATCACTTCTTGCGGTCTCGCGCCGCCACCCATGCGATGCTCCACAGCGTCGCGAAGGACCGCGCAGCCTCGGACGACGGCGCATATGCCGCGACGGGCTTGCGCTCCGATCCCATGCGCTCCACGACGACCGTCGCCGGGATGACGACTTTGCACATGTCGGGCTCGTCGGTCGGAAGCTCCTCGACCGCGGTGCGGTGGGTCTTCTTGCGGCGATCGACCATCGACAGGAACGACACGATCTTCGCCGGCTTCGACTCCGCCGCGATGACATCGCGCACCTGCTGCAGCGATCGCAGCGCGAGCGGCGTCGGGACCACGGGGAGCACCACGAGATCGGCGGCCCGGATGACGTTCTGCGCGAGAAGGGACGCACCGGGAGGGCAGTCGAGGATCACGACGTCGTAGTTGTCGGAGAGCGGCCCGAGGGCACGCTGGATGCGGCGCGTGGAGTGCTTGGCGGCATCCAGGGCGAGCTCGAGATCCCGGTAGCTGTCGTCTCCGGGCAGCACGTGGAGGTCCTGATAGGCCGTCTCCCGCACAGCCCGGCCGATCTTGCCCTTGCCGCCGATGATCGATTCGGCGCCGCCCTTGAGCTTCGGCTTGACCTCGAGCATGTGGGTAGCGGCCGCCTGCGGGTCGAGGTCCCACAGCAGAACCCGCTGGTCCTTCGCCGCCTCGTAGGCCAGGTTCACCGCCGTCGTGGACTTGCCCACTCCGCCCTTGACGCTGTACACCGCGATGACCTTCACGTGCGCCACCCTAACGAGCGCGGCCCCCTCCCGTCACGGGTTCGGTCGTGCGCAGGCTCACGACGCGGCGGTGAACTCCACGCGCGCGCCGACCCTGCGGGCGCGGCATCCGGGCAGATCGATCGGCCCCTGACCCGACCAGTCGGTCACGAGCCGGGCGACCTCGAGGGTCTGCACGCGGGTGAGGCTCGCGCCGAACTCGCTCGACACGACGAGTCGGATGATGCGGTGCCGCACCGCCGCGGGGTTCGCTGCGAGGGCCGGCACCGAGACGGAGATGCCGGCTTCGGCGTGCTCGACGATGTCTTCGATCGTCTCCTCGATCATCTCGTCGAACGCCTCGGCGTCTTCCCGCAGCTGCTCGGCCGTGCGCGCGAGCGCCTCCGCCACGCCCGGTCCGAGCTCGCGCTCGAGCATCGGGAGCACGGTGTTGCGGGTGCGCACTCGCGCGAAGCGGGGATCGTCGTTGTGGGGGTCGTCCCACGGTTCGAGTCCCTCGGCCGCGCACGCTGCGCGCGTGGTGGAACGCCGCAGCGCCAGCATCGGCCGCACGAGCGCGACACCGTCGAGGTCCGACACCGGCGACATGCCCTGCAGGCTCGCCGCACCGGATCCGCGTGCCAGTCCGAGCAGGACCGTCTCGGCCTGGTCGTCGAGGGTGTGCCCCACGAGCACGGCCGCCGCGCCGGTCTCGCGCGCGACGGCACGCAGCGCCCGGTATCGCGCGTCGCGGGCCGACGCTTCGAGTCCGCCGCCGGCGTCCACATCCACCTCGACCACGCGGGCGGCCAGTCCCAGCGACGACGCGGCGGCGGCCGCGCCCCGTGCGACCACGGCGGAGGTCTCCTGCAGCCCGTGGTCGACCACGACGGCGGTCGCGGATGCATCCGCACCCCGGGTCTCGAAGGCGACCGCCGAGGCCAGGGCGAGGGAGTCGGCGCCACCGGACAGGCCCACCACGAGCGGAGCGTCGGCGGCGAGGCGGGCCAGGGCGCCGCGCACCGCGCGACGCACGTCGGCGACGGCGGGATCCAGACTCGGGCGGTGCGGCATGCGGCCACGGTACCGCGCGCATCGGGGCGCCTCACGGGGAGCCGGCGTGCAACTAGGCTGGTCGCGCATCCGCACGTCTTCCGAAGGAGCAGCAAGCATGGGCGCGTACGACGCCGTCATCGAGATCCCTCGCAACAGCAGCATCAAGTACGAGGTCGACCACGGCACCGGCCGGGTCTACCTCGACCGCATCCTGTACACCTCGATGGGATACCCCTCCAACTACGGGTTCTTCGAGAACACCCTCGGCGAAGACGGCGACCCGCTCGACGTGCTCGTGCTGCTGGACCGCGACATCATGCCGGGCGTGCTCGTGAAGGTGCGGCCCGTCGGCGTGCTGAAGATGTCGGATGAGGCCGGCGGCGACGACAAGGTCGTCGCGGTTCTCGCGAAGGACCCCCGCTGGAACCACATCCAGGACGTCTCCGACATCGACGAGTGGACGCGCAACGAGATCAACCACTTCTTCGAGCACTACAAGGACCTCGAGCCCGGCAAGTGGGTCAAGGTCGACGAGTGGGCGGATGCCGCCGAGGCCGAACGCCTCGTCGACGAGGCCTTCGCACGGTTCGAGGAGCACGAGGGCGAGACCCGCACGCAGGGTGAGGGCGAAGCCCCCAGCACCCGCTGATACGGACGGGGAACTACATGGCGCGACGCGGTGCGGTGCGACGGCGCATCGCCGTGATCAGCGACGCGGTCGCGTCGCGCCTGTGGCCCGTGCCGCTCATCGCGGTGATCGGCGCCGTGCTCATCGGCCTGGCGCTGCCGGAGCTCGACCGCTCCGTCGATGCGTCCCTCGCCGACACGGTGACGGCGTTCATCTTCTCCGGCGGGACCGATGCGGCGCGCGCCGTCCTCTCCGCGATCGCCGGATCCCTCATCACGGCCACGTCGCTGACGTTCTCGCTGACGGTGGTGGCCCTGCAGCTGGCGAGCAGCCAGGCGTCTCCGCGGCTCCTGCGCATGTTCGCCTCGGATCCCATGGTCCAGGGCACGCTCGCGGTCTTCCTCGGCACGTTCGCGTATGCGCTCACGGTGCTGCGCACGGTCGAGAACGCCACCGACGAGGCAGACGCCTTCGTGCCGCGCATCGCGGTGACCGTCGCTTCGGTGCTCACCCTGGTGAGCGTCGTGGTGCTGACCTTCTTCCTCGCTCATCTCGCCCGTCAGCTCCGGGTGGAGACGATGATGCGCGATGTGCACCGTGAGGCGGCGCATACCATCGCGCTGCTCGCGGATGCGCCACCCGGAACCCCCGCCCCGGCACCGATCGAGCCCGACCGCGGGCACACGGTGTTCGCGCGCACGTCGGGGTTCGTCTCCGGCGTCGACCGCGGCGAGCTGATCGATCTCGCCGTCGCGCACGACATCGTGGTGCGCGAGCTGCGCCCCGTGGGCTGCAGCATCATCGCGGGCACGCCGCTCGCACGATGGTGGCATCCCGCCCAGATCGACGGCCCCGGGCGAACCGACGAGCGCATCGCGGATGAGATCGCCGCGTGTTTCAGCGCCGACTACGAACGCACGCCCGCGCAGGATGTCGGGTTCGGGCTGCGGCAGCTCGTCGACGTCGCCAGTCGCGCCCTGTCCCCGGGCGTCAACGATCCGACGACAGCCGTCCACGCGCTCAGCCACATCTCCGCGCTCCTGTGCGACCTGGCGGCCCAGCCTCCGCGCCCGGAGGCGTACGCATCGCGAGACGGCGTCGCGCGCCTGGTCCCGTGCGGCGACGACTTCGCCGAACTCCTCGATGTCGCGATCTCACCGATCCGTCGCTACGGCGCCGGCGCACCGGATGTGCTGGAGCGGCTGCTCTGGACGATCGACGACGTGGCGTGGCACGTGCAGCACGCCGCGCAGCGCGACGCCCTCTCGCAGCAGCTGGAGCGCATCGAGGCGTCGCTCGAGGCATCCGATCTCGATGCGGTCGAACGCGACCGGTTGGCCGCGGCCGCTCAGCAGGCCAGGGCCACGCTCGAACGCGCGTCGTCGGCCTGATCGGCGCTCAGACGCTGACGCCGCGCGCCGCCATGAAGTTGATCGGGTTCACGGGAGAGCCGTTGATGTAGGTCTCGAAGTGCAGGTGGCAGCCGAAGGAGTTGCCGGTGTTGCCCGCGGCGGCGATGGCCTGCCCCGCACTGACGCGCTGGCCGTAGCCCACCCAGATCCCACCGTTCTGGATGTGGGCGTACCCGGTGCCGATGCCACCGCCGTGGTCGATCTTGATGTAGTTGCCGTAGCCGCCGTTGTATCCGGCGTAGACGACCGTTCCGGCTGATGCGGCGTAGATCGCGGAACCGCAGCCGGCCGCGAGGTCGACGCCCGCGTGGAAGCTGGAGGAGCAGTAGCTCGGGCCGCACTGGCTCGTGCGCCATCCGTAGCCCGAGGATCGGTACCCCGAACCGGGCCGCGCCCATCCGGATCCGACGACGGCACCGCCGTTGCCGCCACTGGAACCGGACGACCCGCCACTGCTGGAGCCGGAGGATCCGCCGCCGGAGCTCTGCTGCTCCTGTTTCGCACGTTCGGCGGCCTCGCGGGCGAGGCGCTCGGCCTCCGCTTTGGCCCGGGCGGCGGCTTCGGCCTTGCGGCGCTTCTCCTCCTCGACGCCCGCCTTGTAGTCGGCGATCGTCTGGGCGGTCTCGTCTTCGAGCGCCGCGAGCTGAGCCTGAAGGGTGGAGAGGTTGGACTCCTGCGCGGCGAGGGCGGCCTGAGCGGCCTCTGCCTTCTCCTGCGCCTCGACCATCTTCTCCTCGGCGATCTTCTGCAGACGATCCCGCTCCTGGCGAGCCACCTCGGCCTGGTCGGAGAGGCTCTGCGCGGCGTCGCGCGCCGTGACGGCCTCGCTGTAGACGGTCTGGTTCCGCTCGAGCAGCTTGTCCATCGTGCCCAGGCGCGACAGCAGGTCGTCGGCGGTCGCCGCCGAGCCCGAGAAGAACAGTTCCAGCGAGGTGTCGTCGCCGCCGTTGCGATACAGCTGCGCCGCCACGCGCCCGGCCTTGTTCGCCGCCTCGTTGGCGGCCTCGGCCTGCTCGTCGGCCTGTGCCTGAAGCTCGTCGGCCTTGAACGACGCCTCGAAGAACGCCTGCTGCGCCTCGTAGAACTCGTTCGATGCGGCCTCGGCTTCTGCCTGCGTGCGCGCGACCTCGGCCTGCAGGCTCGAGATGAGGTTGCGGATCTTGGAGACCTCGGCGGCCTTCGCCGCCTCGTTCGCCTTGGCGGCTTCGACCTCATCCCACGAGGGGTAGCCCTCGATGGCGATCGCACCCGGAGAGTAGGCGAGCGACGAGAAGGTCAGGAATCCCAGGGCGCCGAGTGCGCCGATGCCGATCGCCGAGCGGCGGTTCACCGACGGCCAGAGCCGCTTCTTCTCCGCTTCGGTGGGCGCGCAGCCGCAATCGAGGTCGCTGTGCTGGGCGTCCACGGATCCTCCTCGCAGGGGCAGTCAACGTTGATCACAGTAGCAACACGAGTCACAACCGCAACAGGTGCGGACCGATTTCCGCACGATGAACGATCCCCTCCCCGATGGGCTGTTCGCCGTCGGCGCGCCGCGAGAACGGTCATACGGGGGCCGATTGGCGTTTCCACGGAATCTCTCTTATGCTTGAGCGTCGGTAAGCGTGAGCACCGGGTCGCAAGATCAGGGGTTCATTCGGCCCCATCGTTTAGCGGCCTAGGACGCCGCCCTTTCACGGCGGTAGCACGGGTTCGAATCCCGTTGGGGTCACTCTTTCCGACACAACTCAACAATCATGGCCCTGTAGCGCAGTTGGTTAGCGTGCCGCCCTGTCACGGCGGAGGTCGCGGGTTCAAGTCCCGTCAGGGTCGCTCCGAGCGACGGGCCTTCTTTCGAGGAGGCCTTTCGTCTAGGACGCGGCAGACATGTCGCGCGGCTCTGTAGCTCAGTTGGTAGAGCGTTCGACTGAAAATCGAAAGGTCACCGGATCGATGCCGGTCGGAGCCACACGGGTGATCGTTACAGTCACCCCAGGAACCCTCGCGTAGCTTCTACATCGCGGGGGTTTCGCTTTGCCCGGTCAGAGGGCGCGCCGGCCGTGAACAGCACAGGAGATTCGACGGCGGAAGCCGCGAAAGCTCGCGACCCCGCCGCTGCGCGGCAGAATCTCCTGTCATCTTCACCTTCACCGCCTATCGGCGGGCTGAGACGTGACGCGGCTGCGCCGGTCTGATCGCGCGAGGTAGCGCGTACCGTGCGCCTCTACCCCACGGACAAGGCGGCCGACAACATCGAACGCCTGGACGCCGCGTGGAACCGGCTCCTGGAGGGCATTCTCGACGACCGAGAAGTAGCGGAGACGATCGTGCGCCTCCAACGCATCGAGCACGCGCTATCGGAGCGCCATGGAACCCCGGACATCCCCGACGCCACGACGTCGTGAGTGTGTGAGGCTGGGGACATGGGGCCGCTCGAGCAGGAGGAACTCCGTCGCCTGCGTCTGCGCGCCTACGGACCGTCCGCCGACATCGACCGCGACCCCGCCGCGATGGCTCGACTGACCGAACTCGAAGCCGCCGGCACGGGGGATGCTTCGGACACGCCCGCGCCGGAACCCCATCGCGACAACCCCTCGGACCCACGCCCCAAGGCCCCCGCGGACGCGTCGATGATCGACGCGTCGCTCGTCGATGAGGCGGCGCCCGTCGCCGACGGCGATCCTGCCGTCTGGTCATCGTCGCCGGATACGAGACGGCGACCCCGCTGGCTCGTGCCAGCCCTCTGGGCGGCGTCACTGGCGATCACGGCCGTCTTCGCGGCGATCGTCACCTCGACCGCATCTTCGCCGCCGACCGCGGCGCCCGACGGCGGCACGCCCGTCGCGGTGCTGGCTCCCGACCCGAGCTTCGACCCCTCGGAGATCTTCGGCACCCGAGGCTACGGCGCCCAAGGCTTCGAGGACTTCCATGGCCTGACGCCGATCGCCGTCGACGACCGGTGGGCCGCCAGCTTCGGAACGGATTCCTGCCTGATGATCGTCGCCACGGGAGTCGTCGACGGCGACGACGGCATCTATACGGGACGCTGGCGCACCGGATGCGCGGCGGGCCCGATCCCGGCGAGTGTCGCGATGGACGTCGATTCCACCGTTCCCGCCGAGACCAGCGTCGCCTATCCCGACAGCGTCCTGCTGTTCGTGCACGAGGGCGACCTCGTGCGCGTCTACGAGTACCCCGCGACGTAGGACCGCCTCTGCGCCGGCGCATCGCCCGGATACGCCGCGCTGAGGATTCGCACAAGGGGAATGCAGGCCCGGTCACACTCGGCCAGAGTGGCTGCATGACAGAGCGTCGGCCCGTCGTGTCGGCCCGCGGCGTGCACAAGTCCTACGGTCGCGGAACCGCACGCTTCGAGGCGTTGCGCGGCGTCAGCCTCGACATCGATGCCGGCGAGAGCGTCGCGATCGTCGGCAAGAGCGGATCGGGCAAGTCCACCCTCATGCATGTGCTCGCCCTCATGGATGCCCCCACGTCGGGAACCGTGCACCTCGACGGCCGGGACACCGCCGCGCTGCGCGGCCGCGCACTGAACCGCACCCGCAACACCACCTTCGGCTTCGTGTTCCAGCAGTTCTTCCTGACACCGAACGCCTCCGTGCTCGAGAACGTCACCCTGCCCCTGAAGATCGCCGGCGTGGGCGCACGCGAGCGGCGGCGCAGGGGCATGGCCGCACTGTCGCAGCTCGAACTCGACGACAAGGCCCGCAACCGGGCGACGGATCTGTCGGGCGGGCAGAAGCAACGGACCGTCATCGCGCGAGCCCTCGTCAACGATCCTCGCATCATCTTCGCCGACGAACCCACCGGCAACCTCGACTCGGCGACCGGCGGGATCGTGGCCGACATCCTCTTCGACCTCAACCGGCGGCACGGGATCACCCTCATCCTCGTGACGCACGATCACGATCTCGCCGCCCGCTGCGACCGGCGCCTGCACATCCGCGACGGGGTCTTCGACGACGCGGAGGCGATGACGTGAGAACGTCGAGCCTCATCTCGTCCGCGGTGCAGAACTCGTTCCGCGCCAAGACCCGAACGCTGCTCACGGTGCTCGCCGTGTTCATCGGCGCCTTCACCCTCACCGTGACCAACGGCCTCGGCACGGGGGTCGGCCGGTTCATCGACGACACCGTCGCGGCGATCGGCGCGGACGGGGTGCTGACCGCGACCAAGGCGAGCGAGACCGCGCCGACCGGCTTCGGTGACGAGCCGCTGGAATACGATCCGGATGTGGTCGACACCACCGTGCCCGGCGCACCCGACGGAGCACCCGGGGCCACCACCGGTGTCGTGGCGATGACGCCCGACGACATCGCCGAGCTCGAGCAGATCGAGGGCGTGGACCGGGTCGAACCGACCAAGGGTGTCTCGGCGGACTTCATCCGATACGGCGAAGACGGCACCCCGTACGTGACCGCGGTCGAGAACACCGTGCCCGGGCAGAAACTGCAGATGGCCGCCGGATCGGAGCCGTCGGGCTCATCCGACGAGCCCGAGGTCGCGATCCCCGTCTCCCTCGTCGAGCCGCTCGGCTTCGCCGATCCCGACAGCGCGATCGGCGAGATCGTCACGATCGCCGTGACCGACGGTTCCCGCACGCAGCACCTGCTGGAGGCGACCGTGACCGGCGTCGTCGAGGAGACCTTCAGCGCGGGCACGACGACCATCCCCAACTCCGCCGCCACCGACGAGCTCTTCGCCCTGCAGAACACCGGCGTGCCCGAGGAAGACCTCGACCGATACGCGACGGCGAGCGTGTTCTTCGACCCCGAGGCAACGGATGCCGAGGTCGAGGCGCTCAAGGAGCGCCTCGACGATGCCGGCTACACCGGCCAGTCGATCGCCGACCAGCTCGGCGCGTTCGTCGCGGTCATCGACGGCATCGTGCTCATCCTCAACGCCTTCGCGATCATCGCGCTCGTGGCCGCAACGCTCGGCATCGTGAACACGCTGCTGATGTCGGTGCAGGAACGCACGCGCGAGATCGGGCTCATGAAGGCCATGGGCATGGGATCGGGGCGGGTCTTCGCTCTGTTCAGCCTCGAGGCGATGTTCATCGGATTCCTCGGCAGCGCGCTGGGGGCTGCCGCGGCGATCGCCCTGGGCACCACGGTGAGCCGTCAACTCGCAGCGACCCTGCTCGCGGATCTGCCCGGCCTGGAGCTGTTCGCGTTCGATCCGCTGTCGATCGTGCTGACCACCGCGGTGGTGATGTTCATCGCCTTTCTCGCCGGCACGCTGCCGGCGGCGCGCGCCGCTGCGGCCGACCCGGTGGCGAGCCTGCGCTACGAGTGACCGGGCGGAGCGACGGTCACGTCGACCTGGAGCTCGGCGGCGATCTTCTCCAGGGCGAGCCGCACATCACCGGGATCACCGCCGCCGAGCATCCGGGCCGTGAACGTGGCCTCGAAGAGTCGCCCGCCCGACATGGCGGCATCCCGGGTCTCGGTCGACAGGTGGTCGATGCTCAGACCGTGCAGCTCGAGCGTCGATGCGAGCTCGCGCACGATTCCGGGGCTGTCGTTGCCGAGCACGGTGAGCTCGAGCTCGACGCCGGTGCGCTCGGAAGCGCGCGGGTTCTCGTGCACCGCGACCGCGAGCGTGCCCTCGAGCGTGGCGAGCGCTTCGCGCAGCCCGTCCGCTGCGGAGTCTGGCACGACGACCTCGATGACGCCGGCGAAGGTTCCCGCGAGCTCGGCGAGTTCGCTGCGCTCCCAGTTGCCGCCGTGATCGGAGACCAATCGGGAGACGGCCGCGACGAGACCGGCGCGGTCATCGCCGACGATGGTGAGCACGAGCACGGTCACGGGCTCGATGCTACTGCTCGGGTGCCGGTTGCGACACCGAGGTCGTCGTCGCCCGCTCCCGATCGCGTCGCACATCCGGATGCATCCGCGGCGAGCGCCGCTCCGAACAACCTTCAGCGGGGAACGACCCCGGGATGAGGGGACGAGCATGGCAGCGACACGAATGTCGGCGCGCGCCTGGCTGTGGAGCGCACTGTCCGGGCTGATCGGCGGCGCGGCCTTTCTCGCCGCGGCGGAACTCGTCGCGCTTCTCGTCGCCCGCGGAGCGAGCCCCGTGCTCGCGGTCGGCTCGTTCATCGTCGACGTGGTGCCGCAGCCGCTGAAGGAGTTCGCGATCGCCACCTTCGGCGAGGCCGACAAGCTCGTGCTGCTGATCGGCATCGGGCTCGCCGTCGCCATCGCCGCCGCCCTGGCCGGCGTGCTGCAGTACGTGCGCGCGCCGCTCGGCGTCGCCGCCTTCGTGCTCGCGGGCATCCTGGCGACGGCCGCGACCGTCACCCGCGCCGGCGCCACGGTGCTCAGCGCCCTGCCGCCCGTGGTCGGCACGATCGCCGGCGCCGTCATGCTGATGCTCCTCGTGAACCGGCTCCGGCGCTGGCTGAATCCCGACCGGGCGCTGCAGGCATCCCCCACCGACACCTCGTCTTCGGCGACGGACGAACCCGCATCCGCGGATGCGCGAGGCGTCGACCGTCGCGGGTTCTTTCGCTTCGGCGCGATCGCGGGAGTCTCCGCGGTCATCGTCGGCGTGGGGGCTCGCGCGATCAGCGCGGCGACCTCCTCGCTCGGGGCGATCCGCGAGGAGCTCGCCCTCCCCGAGCCGGGAAGCACGGTGACGATCCCGGAAGGGGCCGAGTTCGACATCGACGGCCTGTCACCGCTGATCACGCCGAACGAGGACTTCTACCGCGTCGACACGGCCCTGACGGTGCCGACGGTCGACCCGGCGACGTGGCGGCTGGTCATCGACGGCATGGTCGACGAGCGAATCGAGATGAGCTTCGACGACCTGCTGGCGATGGGTGTCGACGAGTACGCCGTCACCCTCACGTGCGTCTCCAACGAGGTCGGCGGCGGCCTGGTCGGCAACGCCGTGTGGCTGGGCGTGCCGATCCGCGACGTGCTCGCACGGGCGGGCGTGCAGGACGGTGCCGACATGGTGCTCTCGCGCAGCGTCGACGGCTACACCGCATCCACCCCGCTCGCCTCGCTCACCGACGACGGTCTCGACGCGATCTTCGCCGTGGGCATGAACGGCGAGCCTCTCCCGGTCGAGCACGGCTTCCCCGTGCGGATGGTCGTGCCCGGGCTGTACGGCTACGTGTCGGCGACGAAGTGGGTCACCGAGCTGAAGGTGACGACCTTCGCCGAGGACGAGGCCTATTGGACACCGCGCGGGTACAGCGCCAAGGCGCCGATCAAGTTCTCCTCGCGCGTGGACACCCCGCGCACCGGCACGCCGGTTCCGGCGGGAACGGTGCCGATCGCGGGCATGGCGTGGGCGCAGACGGTGGGGATCGAGCGCGTCGAGGTGAGCATCGACGACGGCGAGTGGCAGCAGGCGACGCTGTCGCCCCCGATCAATGACGACACCTGGGTGCAGTGGTACCTCGAGTGGGAGGCGGAGCCGGGCACGCACTACGTCGCCGTGCGCGCGGTCAACGCCGACGGTGATCTGCAGATCGAGGAGCGCGCCCCCATCGCCCCGGACGGCTCATCCGGGTGGCAGCGCGTGCTCGTGACCGTGGAGTAGGCCGCCTCAAGCGTCCGTTTCCGCGTCTCCGCCGGTCCGCCGAGCGACCCCTTTCACGTCGAGCCACCCCTCTCCTGCGGACGCGAAAGGGACTGCTCGGCGAAAGAGGGATGGCTCGGCAGGAGGGCACGCCCACCCGCGGCGAGATGCGCCGCTCGCGGGCACTGTGGAAGACTCCCCGCGTGAGGCCCTGCCGAGTCCCCGCCGCCCCTCCTGTCACCGCATTGCTCCTCTTCGGGCTGAGCGCCTGCACGTTCGGCGAGCCTGATCCAGAACCCTCCGAGACAGCCGCAGCGCCCGCCGCCCCGGCACCGTCGTCCTCCGCGACGCCGACTGATACGCCGCGGTCCTCGGTGTCGCCGTCACCGTCACCCTCCAGCGCTCCACCCGCCGCCGAGAGCGGTGGTTCTGGCGACGGCTTTCAGGGCGGATCGGGCGGAGCCGGCGGCTCCACGGGCTCCGGCGGAACGCACGGTTCCGGCGGTGGGTCCCGGCCCGCACCGACGGTGCACCCCACATCCTCTCCGACCCCGAAACCCACACCGAGCCCGACCCCAGCCGTGCCGCCGGCATGCGCCACGGACCCGACGGACCCGGGCATCCCCGTGATGGACTTCGGCTCTATCGCCGAGTACTCGACCACGCCGAACGCCCAAGGCGAGGACTGCACGGGCTTCCGCGCATTCCTCTCGACGGGTCTCCCGCAGTACGACTCCCAGTCCTTCGAGTTCTTCGGACACCTCGTGGAGGCCGACGGCGACGTCAACTCGATCGCGCTGATGTCGCAGGGCAACACCGTCGTTCCCGGCCTCCAGGTGCCGTGGTTGACGGTGGAGGAGGCAGGCCTGATCTACAACCGCCTGTCCCTCGACGACGGGCCCGCCTTCGGCGGGATCTACGGGCTCGCCAACCTGTCGGCACCCGTTTCGATCGCCTACGACCCGTGGAACATCCACGTCGAGAAGGCCACTGCGGACGAGCCCACACAGGTCATCGACATGCGCGTGGTCTCCGGCACTGTCGGCGCGGTCGGTGCCGAGTACGAACTCACCGTCGGGGTCGAGGTCGAGGTGCCGGGCGCGAGCACGGCGCAGTGGGCTGAGCTCTCTGTCACGGCGCAGGACCGCACCGGCATCATCCAGTGGGGGTACGGCCCGAACGGGTTCTTCCCGCTGTGGATGTTCGATGGCAAGCCGCTTCCCGCGCAGGGCGGTGCCATTCCGACCCAGGATCAGCGCACACCGATCACCGACACCTACGGCGGAGACATCGGCTCCTACCTGGCAGCGACGGGTGACCCGATGACCGGCCAGGGATCGCAGTATTACTCCATGCCCCTCGTGGAGGTCTCCGAGTGGTCGATCCGGATCGGCGCCTCCTACGTCGCCGGCGGCACGGAGGGCCGGCTCTTCTTCGACAACCTCACCGAGACCTACAACGAGTCGGCGCAGTACGTGGTGAAGAACGGCTACGAGTGGACCGAGTTCTCGGTGCAGCTGCCCGAAACCCGCCAGGGCATGCTGATCGCGACCACGGGCCAGGCGGAGGTCGGCGACCTCCACTACGCGATGATCGGGGGCGCGGGCTCGACCCAGGCAGCGAACGGCACGCTCCGACCGACGGCGAACTGGCCGCAGGGGGCGATCGAGATCACCCCGACCGCCAAGACGTGGACCTCACCCGGCAGCTGCTACCTCTACCACCTGGAGTACGACGTGACGCTCTCGGCATCGGGCACGCGCCCCGCCGCCGACCTCACCTTCCGCGCGGCCAGCGAGAACCAGGAGCTCGTCGCATTGAAGAGGGCCGTGTACGAGGGGCTCTTCGTTTACGAGGGCACCCTCGACGGCGAGCAGGTCAGCGGGTACGCGTGGGGCGAGATCCAGGGAGTTCCCCCAACGGGTGACCCGACACCGCCGAACTGCGGGTGAGGTGCGTCCTCACAGCTCGCCGGGAGCGGACGCGAGGTCGTCGATCTCCTCGACGACCTGTCGCGCCTTGGACGGCTCGCCTGCCTTGCGCGGTGCGTAGACGACGAGCGAGTGGAAGACGAAGCGCACGAAGAAGGCCAGCACGAGGGTGATCGCCGTGGCCAGCACGGCGGAGACGTGCCCGGTTTCCACCAGCAGCGCGACGAGGGGGATGCGCACGATCGCCTCGGCGTTGTTGAAGCCGAACGACTTCGCAAAGCGCACCCACCCGCCCGATGCGGCGCCCTTCATGTCCTGGAAGACGAAGCGCTCCATGAGCAGGAAGTTGCCGATGATCGTCGCCTCCGCGGCGACGATCGCGGCGATGAGGTAGTCGACGCCGAGCGCGGTCAGCGCCCAGACGATCGCAAGGTTGGCGATCGCGCCGAGTCCGCCGATGATGGCGAACAGCGACATCTTGCCGAAGCGCAGCGCCGTCAGCTGCGAGAGGAAGTGGATGCCCTGACGCACCGACGCTTTGGAGTCGCCCGCGTGCCGGTCGGCGAAGGTGAAGGGCACCTCCGCGACGCGCAGGGGCTTGCGCGCAAGGATCTCCAGCAGGATCTTGAACCCGCGCGGACGCAGCGTGTCCGCCTCGATCGCGCGCCGATCGAGCACGAAGAACCCCGTCATCGGGTCGGAGACATCCCGAAGCCGCACCGGGAACATCGATTTCGTCACCGCCGTCGACACCTTCGACACCAGCACGCGGGTCTTGTCGGCGAAGCCGGCATCGGCCTGACCTGCCTGGTAACGCGAGGCGGCGACGACATCGGCATCCCCCACCGAGAACCTCTCCCACAGCGCCGGGATGTCCTCGGGCGGATGCTGCAGGTCGGCGTCCATCACGAGACACGCATCCGAACGGGCCGCGGCGAACCCCTCGACCACGGCACCGCCGAGTCCGCCGGTTCGCTCGTCGCGGTGGATGATGCGCAGCGGCACTCGGGTCGTCTCGGCGAGAGAGCGCACGACCTCGGGGGTGTCGTCGGTGCTGTCGTCGACGACGATGATCTCCGCATCGATTCCCCGGACGGCATGCGCGATGCGCCCCACGAGTTCCGCCATGTTGGGCGCCTCGTTGAAGGTCGGCACGATGATCGAGAGCTGCATCCGGCGTCCATCGTCCCACGGCCGGCGCCCCCGCGTTGCCGCGCGATTACGCTGGATGCCATGACTTCTCCCCTCGATTCCGCCACGATCACGATGTTCGGCGCCGACTGGTGCCGCGACTGTATCCGCACGAAGGCGCAGCTCGACGGCCTCGGCGTCGAGTACACGTACGTCGACCTCGTCGCGACGCCCGACGCCGCGGAGGTCGCTCGCGACATCTCGGGTCGCACCAACATCCCCGTCGTGGTCTACCCCGACGCGTCCCACCACGTCGAGCCGACCAACGCCGACGTCGAGGCCAAGCTCCGCGAGCTCTCCCTCATCTGAGCGCGGGCGTCGCGATCTCCGCCGACAAACGCGGAACGCCGCGGGACACCACGCATTGCGGTGTTTCTCGCGGCGTTCGGCGTTTCTCGTGATGGGCGGTGGGCGGGATGCGCGCCGGCGAGCGTGGAGCGTAGCCTGAAGCCGAAGGAGACGGCCATGACGAACCTCGACCCCGCGGTGATCGCCGCCCGCTTCGGTCCGCGAGCCGACGTCGGCCACCTCGCCCTCACAGGAGAACACGGCGTCGTACTCCCCACGTTCACCGACCACCACGTGCATCTCGCCCTCTTCGCCGAGCACGCCCTCGCCGCGCGGGGGATCGCCGGCGTCGTCGACCTCGGCGGCGACCCCTACGCCCTCGCTCGCCGAGATCCGCACGCCGTGCCGCGACCCGCATACGCGGGCGCCTTCCTCACCACCCCGGGGGGCTATCCGACCGGACGCCCCTGGGCACCCGACGCCATCGTGCGCCACGTCACGGACCCGTCCCGGCATCCCGGTGTCGCCGGGGGCGCGGCGACGGCGGTCGACGAGCAGATCGAGTGCGGTGCGCGCGTGATCAAGGTCGCCCTGAACGCCGAGGCGGGTCCGACTCCGGAGCCCCCGGTCCTCGAGGCGATCGTGGCGCACGCCCATGACCGCGGCGTGCCGGTCGTCGCTCACGTGCAGGGAACGGGCATGTTCGCACGGGCGCTCGATGCCGGCATCGACGCCCTGGCCCACACCACCTTCACCGAAATCCTCGACGAGGCCGACATCGCCCGCGCGGTCACGGCGGAACAGATCTGGATCTCGACGCTCGACATCCACCGCGACACACCGGATCTCGCCCGCACGGCGGAGACGAACCTCGCGAGGTTCCACGCCGCCGGCGGCCGCACACTCTACGGCACCGATCTCGGGAACGGCGATCTGCCCGTGGGCGTCGACCCCCGCGAGATCTCCGCCCTCGTGGCGGCGGGCTTCAACGCCGCTGCGGTCGTGGCGGCGCTCGCCGACCCGTGGCCGTTCCCGGATGCGGTCCCGGGCGTGTGCACCTTCGTTCCCGGCCGTCCGCCCGGCGACGAGCGCGACCTCGGCGCATGGCTCGCGACGGCCTCGACGGTGCCGATCGACGAGATCAGCCGCGATGAACCCTGACCTGGCGGCCACGGCCGACGCCCTCGACGCGGCCGACCCGCTGCGGGCGTTCCGCGATCTGTTCGTCGCCGCCGGCACGGGGCTGGTGTACTTCGACGGCAACTCCCTCGGCCGGCCCCTGACATCGACGGCGGGGCGCCTGGAGCGGTTCGTTCGCGACGAGTGGGGCGGTCGGCTCATCCGGGGCTGGGACGAGTCGTGGATGGATCTGCCGTTCGCGATCGGCGACGAGATCGGCCGGATCGCGCTGGGCGCCGCTCCCGGGCAGACCGTGGTCGGCGACTCCACCACCGTGCTGCTCTACAAGCTGATCCGGGCGGCCCTCGAGGCTCAGATGGCTCGGGATTCCGCCCGTGTGGAGATCGTGGTGGGAACGGACGACTTCCCCACCGATCGCTACGTCGTCGAAGGAATCGCCGCCGAGCGGGGTGCGCGCGTGCGCTGGATCGACGTCGACCGCGCCGGCGGCGTCACCGCCGAGGGTGTCGCCGCCGCCGTCGGCGAGACCACCGCGGTCGTCGTGGTCAGCCACGTCGCGTACCGCTCCGGGCACCTCGCCGACGCGGCGCGCATCACCGAGATCGTGCACGCCGCCGGCGCCCTCACCGTCTGGGACCTGTCGCATTCGGTGGGCTCGGTGCCGATCCATGCCGATACCTGGCGATTCGACGCCGCCGTCGGCTGCACGTACAAGTACCTCAACGGCGGTCCGGGCTCGCCCGCGTTCGCCTACGTGGCGAACCGACACCACGCCTCGCTCACCCAACCGGTCCAGGGGTGGATGGGCGCCGCCGACGTCTTCGCGATGGGGCCCGAGTATCGCCCCGCCGACGGCATGCGGCGATTCCTGTCGGGCACGCCGCCGATCCTCGGGATGCTCGCGATCGAGGACACGCTGGCCCTCATCGACGATGCCGGGATGCCGGCGATCCGCGAGAAGTCGATCGAGCTCACGACGTTCGCACTCGAGGTCGTCGTGGAGGAACTCGCCCCGCTCGGCGTCGAGGTCGCGTCGCCGATCGAAGCCGCCTCGCGCGGCGGCCACGTGACGCTGCGGCATCCGCTCATGAGACAGGTGACCGCAGCGCTCTGGCGGCGAGATGTGATCCCCGACTACCGCGACCCCGACGGACTGCGCATCGGCCTGTCTCCGCTGTCGACGTCGTTCGCCGAGACGCTGACCGGACTGCTGGCCGTGCGCGACACGCTCCTTCGCCTCATCCCGGCCGACTGACCCCGGGAGGAACCCCGTGACAACCGCGCCCATCGACCTCGCCGCCGACACCCGCGAGGCACTCGACGCCGACATCGACGCACTGCACCGCGGCGCGCGGCTGTGGACGCGGCTCTCGCTCGATCAGCGGGCGACGCTCCTGGAGAGCATCCACGCGAGCACCGCCGCGGTGAGTGAGGAATGGGCCGACGCGGCGGCTGTCTCGAAGAGTCTGCCGCCCGGCCATCCCCTTCGCGGCGAGGAGTGGTTCACGGGTCCGTACATGACCCTCGTCTCGACCGAGTGGCTGGCCCGCACGATGCGGAACCTCGCGCGCGGCGGAAATCCCCTCGACGGGGTGCCGATGGACGTCACCGCCGACGGCCGGGTGCGGGCGCGGGTGTTCCCCGGCGACGCGTCGGATCGGATCATCGCGTCGGGATTCACCGGCGAGGTGTGGTTCGACCGCGACGTCACCGTCGCGCGTGCCCGAGCCGCCGCCGGGCTCGGCCAGCGCACCCCGGCGGCCTCGGGCGGCGTGGGCCTCGTGCTCGGCGCCGGCAACGTGACGTCGATCCCCGTCGCCGATGTGCTCACCGAGCTGATCGCTCACAACCGGGTGTCGCTGCTGAAGGTGAACCCCACGCAGGATGCGCTCGTGCCGGTCTTCGAGCGCGCACTCGCCCCGCTCGTGGAGGCCGGTCTGCTGCGCATCGTGCGGGGCGGTGGCGAGGTGGGCGCCTACCTCTCACGCCATGAGCGCATCGACCACGTGCACATCACCGGCTCGGAGCGCACGTTCGACGCGATCGTGTGGGGATCCGGAGACGATGCCGTCCGTCGCAAGGCGGCCGACGAGCCGCTGCTGACGAAGCCGATCACCGCCGAGCTGGGTGGCGTGTCCCCGGTGATCGTCGTGCCCGGCCCCTGGACCGAGGCCGACCTCGCCTTCCAAGCCGAGCACGTCGCGACCATGCGGCTGCAGAACGCCGGACACAACTGCGTCGCGGGCCAGGTCGTCGTCGTGAGCCGAGACTGGCCGCAGCGCGAGGCGTTCCTCGGCCACCTGCGTCGTGCGATGGCAGCCACGCCCTCGCGCGAGGTCTGGTACCCGGGGTCGAGCGACCGCCTGAGCGCGGTGCGCGCCGCGCACCCCGACGCCGCGTGGAGTGACGGCGGCCGGCGGGCCGTCATCGAGATCGACGCCGGCGACCACGACCTCGAGGTCGTCGAGCAGTTCGCCCCCGTACTCGGGGTGGTCTCGCTCCCGGGCACCGGCCAGGCGTTCGTCGACGCCGCGGTCGACTACGCGAACGAGCACCTCATCGGAACCTTGGGAGCGAACGTCCTCATCGATCCCGTGGAGCAGACACGCCTCGCCGACGGCTTCGAGCACACCCTCGAGCGACTGCGCTACGGCACGATCGCGGTCAACGCGTGGACCGCGATCGGCTTCCTGCCGCCGGCGCTGCCGTGGGGCGCGTATCCCGGCGGCACGCTCTCCGACGCGCCGAGCGGGATCGGCGTCGTGCACAACGCCCTCCTGCTCGACCGCATCGACCGTGCGGTCGTGCGCGGCCCCTTCCGCCCGTTTCCGCGCTCGCTCCTCGCGCTGCGCGCCGGGTCGCGTGGCCGGTTCTCCCTCCTGCCCACGCCACCGTGGTTCGTCACGGCGCGCACGGGGGCATCGGTCAGCGCCGGCCTCACGCGCTACCGCGCCGGCGGCGGCCTGCGGGCCCTCATCCCGACGCTCTGGCGGGCGTTTCGCGCCTGAGCGCTCGTCAGCCCTCGGCGACGAAGCGGTCGGCGGCGTCGCGCAGAGCGCGCGCGATGCCCGGCTCCGACGCGGCGTGTCCGGCGTCGGGAACCATCACGAACTCGGCCTCCGGCCACGCCCGGTGCAGGTCCCACGCCGTCATCGGCGGAGTGCACACGTCGTAACGCCCCTGCACGATCACGGCGGGGATGCCGCGGATCGCGTCGACGTTGGCGATGAGCTGCCCCTCGTCGAAGAAGCCGCGGTGCAGGAAGTAATGGTTCTCGATGCGCGCGAACGCGGTCGCCGCCCGCGGATCGGTCATCGCCTGCACGAGGTCGTCGTCCGGGAGCAGGGTGAGGGTGGATGCCTCCCACGTCGTCCACGCGACGGCAGCCGGCACGTGCACGGCCGGATCGGGGTCGACCAGGCGGCGGTGGTACGCCTCGATCATGCGCCCGCGTTCGAGCACCGGGATCGGACCGAGGAACTTCTCCCACCGATCGGGGAAGATCGCCGACGCACCGCCCTCGTAAAACCACTCGAGCTCGTGGGCGCGGAGCGTGAAGATCCCCCGCAGAACGATCTCGGACACCGCGTCGGGATGGGTCTCGGCGTAGGCGAGGGCGAGGGCGCTCCCCCAGGACCCGCCGAAGACCATCCAGGTCTCGATACCGAGATTGCGCCGGAGCAGCTCCAGGTCGGCGACCAGGTGCCACGTCGTGTTGTGGCGCAGGTCGCCCTCCACATCGGCCGCGTGCGGCGTCGAACGGCCACATCCGCGCTGGTCGAGCAGGATGATGCGATAGCGCTCGGGATCGAAGAAGCGGCGGTGCCACGACGACGTGCCGGCGCCGGGACCACCGTGCAAGAACACGACCGGCTTGCCCTCGGGGTTTCCGCACTGCTCGTAGTAGAGGCGATTGCCCTCGCCCGCGATCAGTTCGCCGGTCGCGTACGGCTCGATCTCGGGATAGAGGATGTCGTCGAGGTGTTCGTTCATGGCCGATCCCCTCCCCTCGGCGAGCGCGACGGGGACCCCCGCGGGTGCCTCTTCGCCCCGACGACCGGGGCTTTTGTCGAACGCCATGCGCACACGCTAGCGCCTGCGGGGCCGCGAGACGCGCATTACCGCGGTGCGGCGAGACGATCACGGCGCGAATAGGCTCGCAGCATGCACGTGTCGCGCACGAAAGCGTCCGCTCCTGGACGGCGCCGGTGAGCGGCGTGGAGATCCTCGTCATCGCGGTCGGCGCGATCGTGGTGATCGCCGCCGCGACGACCGTGGCCCCCAAGGTGCGCATCGCCGGCCCCCTCATCCTCGTCGCCATCGGACTGGGCGTGAGCATGCTGCCGTTCGTGCCGCTGGTCGAGGTGGACCCCGAGATCATCCTCGTCGGCGTGCTCCCGCCGCTGCTGTACTCGGCCGCGGTCTCCCTGCCGGCCATCGAGTTCCGTCGCGATCTGCGGCCGATCGCCGGCCTGTCGGTGCTGCTCGTCCTCATCAGCTCGTTCGTGCTGGCCCTGTTCTTCCTGTGGGCTCTGCCCGGGCTCGGGTTCCCCCTCGCTCTCGCGCTCGGCGCCATCCTCAGCCCCACCGACGCGGTCGCCACCGCGATCGCCAAGCGACTGGGGATCTCACGACGCGTCGTGACGCTGCTGGAAGGCGAGAGCCTGCTCAACGACGCCACCTCGCTGGTGCTCCTGCGCACCGCGATCGCCGCGGTCGGCGTCGGCTCCCTCCACTTCGGGGAGTTCGCGCTGTCCTTCCTCTGGGGCGTGGTCGTCGCGGTCGTCATCGGCGGCCTCATCGGGTGGGTGAACCTGCGCGTGCGGTCGTTCATCTCGCACTCAGCGGCGAACACCGCGGTCGGGTTCACGGTCCCGTTCCTCGCCTACCTCCCCACCGAGGAGCTTGGCGGTTCGGGCCTGGTCGCCGCCGTCGTGGCCGGCATCGTCACCGGTCAGGGGGCCGCCCGCCGCTTCACGCCGGAACAGCGCCTGTCCGACGAGCTGAACTGGCGCACGGTCGAGCTGATGCTCGAGGGGGCCGTCTTCCTGCTCATGGGGCTGGAGCTGAAGGACGTGCTCCTCGACAACGCCGGTGACGGACTGGGCACGGCCGCCACGCTCGCCGCCGTCGCCCTGGCGATCGTGCTGGCCGTGCGCGCGGTGTACGTCGCGCTTCTCGTGGGTCTGCAGAGCTCGCGCGCGCGGCGGATCCAGCGCGCACGTCTGGACGCGCTCACCGCACGGATCGACCTCCTTCATCCTGCCGACCCGCCGCCGGAAGCCGAGGTCTCGCCGCGACACCGCTCGCGCGTGGCCCAGGCCCGCGCGAGGATCGGCCGCGCCTACGCCGACCTGGACTACTACGCCGCCTCTCCGCTCGGGTGGAAGCACGGCACGGTCATCGTCTGGGCGGGCATGCGCGGTGTGGTCACGCTGGCGGCCGCGCAGACGCTCCCCCGCGACGCCGACGAACGCTCGCTCGTGGTGCTGGTCGCCTTCCTCGTCGCCGTCGGGAGCCTCATGCTGCAGGGCCTCACCCTTCCCAGCGTCGTGAAGCTGCTGCGCATGCCCCGTGTCGACGAACAGGTGACCCGATCGGAGCAGGATGCGCTCGACGACGAGCTGCGCGAGGCCGCGGCCGACGCGGTGTCCGGCGCCCGCGTGAAGCGCCGCGACGGCACGCCGTTCGACGACTCCTTCCTCGCCGAGATGGGACCGCGCATGGCGCAGCCGCCCGATGATGGCGGCGCTCCGCGCCTGGCTGACCGGCTCGAACTGCGCCTGGCCGTCATTCACGTGATGCGCCGGCGCCTGGAGCAGATGTCGCACTCGGGACGCTTCAGCACCGCAGCGCTCCGCCACGCGCTCGCCGAACTCGACGCCGATCAGCTGAGCCTGGAACTGCGCCTGGACGACGAAGACTGAGAACGGTGCGCGAAATCGCGGCGTATCGGCGAGAATGGATGTCGACGCCGCGCATCTTCGCGACGTCGCGAAGGAGCAGGCCATGAGCGAGATCGCCGACGCGTCGACGACCGGACTGTCGCGCCCCCCGCACCGCGAATCCGCGGTGAACGGGACCGACACGGCACCGCTGCACCTGCCGCACACGGCCGCGGAGTGTCCGAAGTGCTTCACCGAGCTGCAGCAGGATCGTCACTGGTGGCAGGCGCGGCCGATCGGCTCGAAGCTCGTCGGGCTCGTCATCTCCCGCGAGGACATGCCCTCCGTCGTGGAGCAGCGCGAGGAGCTGACCCGCTTCGGCGTGCCGATCGAAGGTTTCCGGCATCCGGCGCCCGAGACGCTCGAGAGCTGGGAGCAGCGTCTCGTGCGCCTGTTCGGCACGCTCACCCGCGGCGACGTGCTCGTCGTCGCGAACGTGCACGCCCTCGGCCGCGACATCGACGAGGAGACCCGCACCGTCGCCGAGCTCCATCGCCGCGGTGTGGTCGTGAAGGTGCTGAGCCACGGCGGTCACCACCTTTTCGCGCCCGGACGCTGATCCCGCGGAGGCGCTACCTGCCGACATAGGTGCGCAGGTGCTGTGCGGTGAGCGTGTCCGATGACGCGACCAGGTCGGCCGGGGTCCCCTCGAACACGATCTGACCGCCGTCGTGCCCGGCGCCCGGGCCGAGGTCGATGATCCAGTCGGCGTGAGCCATCACCGCCTGGTGGTGCTCGATCACCACGACGGTGTTCCCCGCCTCCACCAGGCGGTCCAGCAGCGCGAGCATGGTGTCGACATCGACGAGATGCAGCCCGGTCGTGGGCTCGTCGAGCACGTAGACGGCTCCCTTCTTCGCCATCGAGATCGCCAGCTTGAGCCGTTGCCGCTCGCCCCCGGACAGCGTGTTCAGGGCCTGCCCGAGGGTCAGGTAGCCCAGGCCCACGTCGACCATGCGCGCGAGGGTGGTGTGGGCGGCGCCCGTGGGGAAGAACGTGGCGGCCTCGGCCGCCGACATCGACAGCACCTCGTGGATGTTCTTGCCGTCGAGGGTGTGGGCGAGCACCTCGTCGCTGAAGCCGCTTCCCTCGCACAGGTCGCACCGCGTCTCGACGCTCTGCGTGAACCCGAGGTTGGTGATGATCACCCCGAGACCCTTGCAGGCGATGCAGGCGCCGGCGGAGTTCGCGCTGAACAGCGACGGCTTCACCCCGTTCGCCTTCGCGAAGGCGGATCGGACCGTGTCGAGGATGCCGGTGTAGGTGGCCGGACTGCTGCGGCGCGACCCCTTGATCGGCGTCTGGTCGACCACGACCACGTCGTCGAACGCGGGCAGGTTGCCGTGGATCAGAGACGACTTGCCCGACCCCGCGACGCCGGTGACGACGGTGAGCACGCCGAGCGGGATGTCGACGTCGACCCCTCGGAGGTTGTGCTGGGTCGCCCCGCGGATCTCGAGGGCGCCCCGGTGGGGTCGCGACGTGCTCTTGAGGGCGGCGCGATGATCCAGATGGCGGCCGGTGAGGGTGTCCGATTCCCGGAGGCCGGCAACATCTCCGGTGTACTGCACCTCGCCGCCTGCTCGCCCGGCGCGGGGGCCGAGATCGACGACGTGGTCGGCGATCTCGATGACCTCCGGCTTGTGCTCGACCACCAGAACGGTGTTCCCCTTGTCGCGCAGCCGGCGCAGCAGCCGATTCGTACGGGCGATGTCGTGCGGGTGCAGTCCGGCCGTCGGCTCGTCGAAGACATAGGTGATGTCCGTGAGCGAGGAGCCGAGGTGGCGGATCATCTTCGTGCGCTGCGCCTCCCCACCCGACAGCGTTCCCGACGACCGGTCGAGCGAGAGGTAGCCGAGGCCGATGTCGACGAACGAGTCGACCGTCTGACGCAGCGAGGACAGCAGCGGCGCGACGGCGGGATCGTCGATCGTCCGCAGCCAGGCGGCGAGGTCGGTGATCTGCATCGCCGCCGCCTCGGCGATGTTGACGTCGCCGATCCGTGACGACCGCGCCCCCTCGTTCAGACGGGTGCCGCCGCAGGCCGCGCAGGCGCTGAACTTCACGGCGCGCTCGACGAACGCGCGCACGTGCGGCTGCAGCGCATCGCGGTCCTTCTGCAGCATCGACTTGGTGATCTTGGGCACGAGCCCCTCGTAGGTGAGGTTGATGCCGCCGACCTTGACCTTCGTCGGCTCCTTGTAGAGGAAGTCGTGCCGTTCGGTCTCGGTGTAGTCCTGGATGGGCGTGGCCGGGTCGACGAAGCCGGACTCGGTGAAGGCCTTCACCATCCATCCGTCGACGGTGTATCCGGGAACGGTGATCGCGCCGTCCTGCAGGGACTTGGTGCGGTCGAACAGTTCGTCGAGGTCGATGTCGCTGACCTCACCCAGCCCCTCGCAGTCCGGGCACATCCCGCCGGTGATCTCGAACGAGCGGCGTTCCTTCTTGCCCTTGTCCTTGCCGACCTGCACGGTGACCGCCCCCGCGCCGGAGACCGAAGGGACGTTGAAGGAGAACGCCTGCGGCGAGCCGACGTGCGGGGTGCCGAGACGGCTGAACAGCAGACGGAGCATCGCGTGCACGTCGGTGGCCGTGCCGACGGTCGACCGGGAGTTCGACCCCATGCGCTCCTGGTCGACGATGATCGCGGGGCTGACGTTCTCGAGCGCGTCGACCTCGGGGCGACTGAGCTGTCCCATGAACTGCTGGACGAACGTCGGGTAGGTCTCGTTGATGAGTCGCTGCGACTCGTTCGCGATCGTCGCGAAGACCAGGGAGGACTTGCCCGAGCCGCTCACGCCGGTGAACACCGTCAGACGTCGCTTGGGGATCTCGACCGAGACGTTCTTGAGGTTGTTCTCCCGCGCTCCGACGACGCGGATCACGTCGTGGGAGTCGGCGATGTGCGGTGTGGCGTCGACCTCGGACATGCGGGCTCCTCCCGGTACCCCCTCAGTGTGGCGCATGCGGCCGACACGGCGCGTCGCGGATCACGCCGCCAGGAAGCATCCCTCGACGTGGTCGTCGACCATGCCGGCCGACTGCATCAGCGCGTACATCGTGGTCGGGCCCACGAAGCGGAAGCCCCGACGCCGCAGCTCGCGGCTGAGCGCGTCGGACGCCGGCGTGGTCGCCGGCACCTCGGCGAAGGTCCGCGGGCGAGGACCCGGAGGCGGCGCGAACGACCACATCAGGGAATCGAACTCTCCTTCGGCCATGTCGCGGACGATCGCCGCGTTCGCGATCGTCGCGAGGATCTTCGCGCGGTTCCGGATGATGCCGGGGTCGGCCATCAGGCGTTCGACGTCGTCGCCGTCGAACGCCGCCACCGCGACCGGGTCGAAGCCGGCGAAGACCTCGCGGAAGCGCGGCCGCTTGCGCAGGATGGTGATCCACGACAGGCCCGCCTGGAACCCCTCGAGGCTCATCTTCTCGAAGAGCGGGCGGTCACCGCGCAGCGGCCGGCCCCACTCCTCGTCGTGATAGCGACGGTACTCGGGATCGTCGCCGATCCACCCGCACCGCACGATGCCGTCTTCACCGGTACGCACACTCTCCGCCACGCCCCCAGTATCGCCTCGGGGTACGACAGCGCCGGGCTACTTCTTGTTCTTCTTCTGCAGCGACTTCTCGGAGACGGGGGCGGTACCGGATGCGCGCTCGGCGGCGAAGTGAGCGGCGGCGGCATCCTGTCGCTCCTGCTCGGCGCCCGAGGCGATAGGGGCCCGCACGTGCTCGGGGGCGAACCCGAACGCGTCGACGAGATCCTGCGCATGCGGACGCAGGCGCGCGCTCAACCGGTCGATGTAGCGCGAGACGGCGCTCGCGCGCTGCGCGGACAGGCGGCCGTTGATGAGATACCACGCGAGGTGGCGCTCGATCAGCGACAGTCCGAAGAGGTCGCGCAGCCACGTGAGCACCTGCTTCGTGCCCGCATCGGCGGTCTTGTTCACCGCGTCGGTGAACGCCTCCCACTGCAGCAGCTCGCCGTGCGCGCGGGCAGCCTCGATCAGCTGCGACTGGTTCTCGTTGAACAGCGCCGCAGCCTCGCCGGCCGGCAGCTTCGATGCCGGGCGCAGCCGGCCGGCGATGTCGGCGATCATCTGCTGCACGCGGTCGGTGAGCAGCTCCTGCTGGTGGTCGCCCCGCAGCCCGAGCTCCACCGAGCGGGCGGTGGAGCCGAAGTCGGTGACCGCCTGTCCGAGCTGGCGGAGTCCGGCGCCGTGGAACACCTTGCCCGCGGTCTGGCCCACGGCGAAGCGGGCGAGCGTGGCGGCATCCGCACCCTTGAACTGCTTGGCGAAATCGCCGAGCAGGCGCTTGCCGACCAGCTGCAGGAGCACGTTGTTGTCACCTTCGAAGGTGACGTAGACGTCGAGGTCGCGGTGCAGGTCGACCATGCGGTTCTCGGCGAGGAACCCCTGGCCGCCGCACGCCTCCCGGCTCTCCTGGATGGTGTCCAGCGCGTTCCACGTCGACAGGGGCTTCAGGGCGGCGGCGAGGGTCTCGAGGTCTTCGCGCTCGTCGGGGGTGTCGGTGCGACCCGAGAAGACGCCGTCGAATTTCCTCAGCAGCTCGTCGTGCGAGAAGAACTGGGCGTAGACCTGCGCCAGGCGCGGCAGCAGCCGGCGCTGGTGCTTGGCGTAATCGAGCAGCACGACCTCGTCGGTTCCGGCGCCGGAGTCGAATTGACGCCGCTGGTTGGCGTAGGTGATCGCGATGTTCAGCGCCAGGGCGGTCGCGGTCGTGGCGGCACCGTCGAGGGACACGCGGCCCTGGACCAGGGCGCCGAGCATCGTGAAGAAGCGACGACCGGGGCTGTCGATGTCGGACGTGTAGCTGCCGTCGGGAGCGACATCGCCGTAGCGGTTGAGCAGGTTCTCGCGCGGCACGCGCACGTTGTCGAAGTGCAGCCGGCCGTTGTCGATGCCGTTGAGCCCGCCCTTGACGCCGTCGTCCTCTCCGCCGATGCCGGGGAGGAATGCGCCCTCGTCGTCGCGCAGCGGAACGAAGAAGCAGTGCACGCCGTAGTTCACGCCGCCGGTGATCAGCTGGGCGAAGACGGTGGCGGCCTTGCCGTGCAGCGCGGCGTTGCCGAGGTAGTCCTTCCACGCCCCGCGGAACGGCGTGTGGATGACGAACTCCTCGGTCTCGGGATCGTAGGTCGCGGTGGTGCCGATGGCGGCGACGTCGGAGCCGTGGCCGGTCTCGGTCATCGCGAACGCGCCGGGCAGATCGAGGCTGATGATGTCGCGAAGCCACAGATCGTGGTGCTTCTTGGTGCCCAGCTGGTAGACCGCGGAGCCGAACAGGCCCCACTGCACGCCGGACTTGATCTGCAGGCTCGGGTCGGCGAGCACGAGCTCTTCGAACCCGGCGAGGTTCGCACCGTTGTCTTCGAGGCCGCCGTACTCGGTGGGGAAGGCACGGCGCGAGCCGTCGTTGTCGACGAGGAGGTGCAGCTGCTCCAGCACGCGTGCGCGGTGCTCCGCCATGGACTGACCCGGCTCCTGCCAGAACACCGGGTCCTTGATCAGCTCGCGCACCTCCCGGCGGGTCTCGCGCCACGTGCCCAGCAGCGCGTTCGTGACGGCCGGCACGTCGATCCGTGCCTCGTGGGCTTCGTCCGCGGTGTGCGGCGCGGTCGGCGCACCGCCCTCGGGTGTGCGCTTGTCTTCTGCGGGCGTGGACGAACGGACAGCAACGTCTGCCATGACATCACCTTTCGGCGTCGGAGGGGTGGCGCCCGCATCGGATGCGGACACCATTGACAGTAGGTGTCCCACAATCATGCGGCAAACCCCTTGCAGCATCCACACAACGACACCGCCCGAGGTCACCCGTGACGATTGTGCGCGCCCCACACCTCCGCGATCCTGCGACCCGGGCGGTCAGCCCTCAGCCGCGACGACCAGCGCGATCGAGAGTCCGTGGCCGAACCGGAACAGGGGATCGACGGTGTCGAAGGGCACGTCGGGGCGGGAGCGTTCGACGGCCGCCATCGAGCGCGGCAGATCGAACGGCAGTCGCCCCTGGGGTTCGGCGACTCCCGTCAGCACGTCGAACAGCGCCGCGCCGCTCGCACCCCAGTTGGCGGTGAGGGCGGCGACATCCTCGACGATCGGCGTGAGGATCGCGGGGCGGTCGAGGAGCACATCCACCACCGTCGGCACCGCCTGCGCGACCTCGCGGACGTGGGCGATGACGTCGTCGGGGAAGGCGAGGGAGCCGGCGTGGAAGAAGTTCTCGAAGGTCGACCCGCGCTCCTCGAACGGCGCGCGGAGGCGAAGCACCGCCACGTCGGCCTCGGCGGGCGTGGCGACCACGGTGCCGTAGCGCGCGGCGATCTCCGGGTCGACGCCCTCGACGTACAGGCGGCGGCCGGTGGGCAGCGGCAGCACACCGCTGTCGGCGAGCAGCGTGATCGCCGCGCGCTGGGCGGCTTCCCCGGCCGCGCGGAAGTCGGCCCGGCCGACGATCTCGTCTGCGGCGGCGACGTCGACGAAGGGCTGCTCGAACAGGCCGAGCTCGAACTTCTCACGCAGGATGCGGCGCGCGGAGACATCCAGCCGCTCCTCGGCGACCTCGCCCGCGGCGACGAGCTCGACGAGCAGCGCCGTGCACGTCTCGCCGCCGAACTGGTCGACCCCGGCATCCAGCACCCTCATCATCCGCTCCGACGGCGTGAGGTGCTCGACGCCCCACGCGCGAGCCGGGAACGGGGTGCCGAGGATCTCGGCGTCGGTGATGAGACCCCAGTCGGTGCACACCAGGCCGTCGAAGCCGTACCGCTCACGGAGCAGGCCGGTGATGACCGACCGGTTGAAACCGAAGCCGACCTCCTCGTGCTCCGTGCCGACCGGCATGCCGTAGTACGGCATGACCTGGCGCGTGCCCGCCTGGAAGGCGGCCTCGAACGGCTTCAGGTGGTGTTCGAACATGCCGCCGGGGTAGACCTGCTCGCGGCCGTAGGCGAAGTGCGGATCCTCGCCGTCCTTCTGCGGTCCGCCGCCGGGGAAGTGCTTGGTCATCGTCGAGACGGAGCCGACCCCGAAGGCCTCCCCCTGGAAGCCGCGGATGTAGGCGGCGCCCATGCGGCCGGCGAGATCGGCGTCCTCACCGAACGTCGCGGTCTGCCGAGCCCAGCGCGGTTCGGTCGCGAGATCGACCTGCGGATGCAGGGCGACCCGCAAGCCGACGGCCGTGTACTCCTGCCGCGCGATGTCGGCGAACCGTTCGACCAGCTCCTCGTCGCCGATCGCGGCGAGCCCCATCGTCTCGGGCCACTGCGAGAAGGGCCCCGCCATGATCGCCGCACCCGGGTTGTCGCTGAAGGAGTGGCGCGGGTCGGTGGACAGCGTCACCGGGATGCCGAGACGAGTCGATGCGGCGAGTTCCTGGAGTGCGTTGTGCCACTCGGCCATCTGCCGACCCGTCGGCGCGGCGCCGAGCAGGTTGAAGTGAGACATGTGCCGTCCGGCCACCAGCTCTCGCGGTGCCGGCAGACCGAACGCGGGGTTGTCCTCGTCGAGGTCGCCGATGGCGATCATCGTGTGGAAGAAGAGTCCTGCCTTCTCGGCCATGGTCATCGCCGACAGGAGCAGCTCGACGCGCTCCTCGACGGACAGGTCGGCGTTCAGCCACGGGCGTTCGGTCTCGGCAGCCACGGTCACCACTCCTTCGTGCGGGTCTCGCACCAGGATAAACCGAACATCACTCGATATTCACGGTCACCCCTCGGCGGCGACGACCTCGAGCACGGCCTCGCCATAGGCGTCGCGCTTGGTCGCGCCGATGCCGGTGATGCCGTCGAGGTCGGCCATGCTGCCCGGGCGGTGCTCGGCGAGCGCCCGCAGCGTCGCATCGTTGAACACCACGTAGGCCGGCTTGCCGATCTCGCGTGCCACGCCCGCGCGCCACGCCCGCAGCGCTTCGAAGAGGCCGCGGTCGCCGTCGGCGAGCGCGTCGGACGCAGCGGAGGTGCGCCGCCGCGACGCGCCGCCCGATGCGCCGCGACCGAGCACATCCCGCCGCAGTGGCACCGGAGCCTCGCCGCGCAGCACCGCGGCGGCCGGGTCACCCAGCGCGAGGGTGCCGTACTCGCCCTGCGCCACGAGGATGCCGCGCGCGAGCAGCTGGCGCACGACGCTGCGCCAGTCCTGATCGCTGAGGTCGTCTCCGATGCCGTACGTGGCGAGCCGGTCGTGCCCCTGCTGGCGGATGCGGTCGGTCGACGCGCCGCGCAGGATGTCGATGAGATGCCCCGCCCCGAACGCCTGGCCGCGCTCGCGCTGCAGCCGCACCACGGTCGAGAGGAACTTCTGCGACGCCACCAGTCCGTCCCAGGTCTCCGGCGGCGTGAGGCACGTGTCGCAGTTGCCGCACGGCTGCGACTCCTGGCCGAAGTAGCCGAGCAGATTCTGCCTGCGGCATTCGACCGTCTCGCACAGCGCGAGCATCGCGTCGAGATGCTGTCCGAGTCGCATGCGATAGGTGCGGTCGCCGGGCGACTGGTCGATCATGCGCCGCTGCTGCACGACGTCGCCGAGGCCGTACGCCATCCACACGATCGCGGGGTCGCCGTCGCGGCCGGCGCGTCCGGTCTCCTGGTAGTAGCCCTCGACCGACTTCGGGAGGTCGATGTGGGCGACGAACCTCACATCGGGCTTGTCGATGCCCATGCCGAAGGCGATCGTCGCGACCATGACCACGCCGTCCTCGCGCAGGAAGCGCGACTGATTGGCCGACCGCACCGACGCGTCGAGGCCCGCGTGGTACGGCAGCGCGTCGATCCCCTGGCCGGCGAGGTACGCCGCGGTCTGCTCGACCGACTTGCGACTGAGGGCGTAGACGATGCCGGCGGCCCCCTCCGGCTGGGAGCGGATGAAGGTCACGAGCTGGCGGCGCGGGTCGACCTTCGGCTCGATGCGGTACTGGATGTTCGGCCGGTCGAAGCTGGAGACGAAGTGACGGGCCCGCGGAAGCCGCAGGCGCTCGGTGAGCTCGCGATGGGTCGCGGGGGTGGCCGTCGCCGTCAGCGCGATGCGCGGAACGCCCGGGAAGCGCTCGTCGAGGTCGCCGAGGGCCAGATAGTCCGGGCGGAAGTCATGGCCCCACTGACTGACGCAGTGCGCCTCGTCGACCGCGATCACGCTGAGGCGGCCGCGCTGCAGGAAGGCCGTCGTCTGCGGCAGCGACAGGCGCTCCGGGGCGATGTAGAGGAGATCCAGGGCGCCGCGCAGATACGCCTGCTCGACGGCCGACCGCTCGGCCGGGGTCTGCGTGGAGTTCAGGTAGGCCGCAGCCACCCCGTTGGCCACGAGGGCATCCACCTGGTCATGCATGAGGGCGATGAGGGGCGAGACGACCAGGCCCGTTCCCGGCCGCACGAGCGCGGGCACCTGGTAGCAGACGCTCTTGCCGCCGCCGGTGGGCATCAGCACGACCGCGTCGCCGCCGGCGATCACGTGCGAGACGATGTCGGCCTGTTCACCGCGGAACGCGTCGTAGCCGTAGACCTCGTGCAGCACCGCGGCGGGGTCGGCACCGGCGAAGTCCCGGTGCGCGGATGCCGCCACCGTCGCCTCGGGCTCGGGCGGCGGCATCCACTCCTCCTCCGGCGGCGGGGCGAACTCGTCGTCGGGCGGCGGGGCGAAGGCGTCGGGATCCCACGCGGCGTACGGGTCGGCCTGCGGATCACTCACCCGACCAGGGTAGCCGCGGCATCCGACGTCCGCCGAGGCTGTGGACAGCCGCGGGGGGTGCACCCTCCCGCTCGTTCGCAACTCCTCAACCAGGCGTCGGCAACCGGCCGAATCCTCCGATTCGCGGCACCGCGGCGCCGGATCTAAGGAGTTGTGAACGTCGAGCGTTCCGGAGGGCGCGCGGATCAGCCGGGCCAGAGGGAGGCGAGCTTCGCGATGACCGTCGCGTTGCGGTTGGTGCCGACGCCGAGGTGCTTCGCCGCGCCGAGCGGATCCACCACGCCGTCTTCGTACCCGGGTTCGAGGAGGGCGTGCGCGACCCGACCGTGAACCACCATCCGGCCCCGGTCGGACGCCGCGGCGGCCACGGCCTCGAGCTGAGCGGTGTCGAGCTCGTCTTTGAGCAGGTAGACGTAGTGACGCGCCAACCCGGGGTTCTCGGCCGACAGCCTCGCCGTCTCGGCCGCGATCGCGGCGAACTCGGCGACGGAGAAGACGATCGTCGGCACCTCGAATCCCCGGTCGGCCAGGAAGGCGCGCTCGAGCTGCTCCTGGATGCGCGGCCGCGAACGCATCCCCGACCCGAAGCGCACGTTGCCGGTGTTGCCGTGCGTGGCGACCCCCTCGAAGCCGCACGACTCGACGGCGGCGCGCAGCGCGTCCTTCGGGAACTTCCGCGTCGCCCCGAGGTTCACCGCGCGGAGGAACGCCATGTACGTCGTCACTCGTCCACTCTGACACTGCGCTCCCCCGGCCCGCGAGCGGGCACACATCGCGGTCACCTGTCACAGGATGTCGCCACCGGCGCTGTTTCCGGCATCCGGTGACAGGCGAACCGAAACGGGGCAAGGCCCGGGCGGGGTGGGACGGCGGCGCGGGACCCGGGCGGGGCGGAGCGGGACGGGGGGCGGGGCGGGGCGGGAC
>CEQU01078318.1_pt1 | contig 74130 bp, 131 predicted proteins | sample 531031 | NCBI WGS metagenome assembly CEQU01 (sample SAMEA2621216, study PRJEB7988) | marine metagenome | isolation source: saline water (ENVO:00002010), including
GAACGTACTTAGTGGGTGGTTTCTGCGGGCTGTCGTATTCAACTCGTTCAATAACTGCCCTGTCGGGAACAATAACTTGGGCAGTGTCAACAAGCGTCTGGGAAAATGTGATAAGCATTTAGACATTGGCTCTGACACTAGGGTTGTCTATATGCCGTTTGTCCGATCCGAGGATGGGGCAGTTGGTGCGGTCAATCAAGTCCTGAGACAATTCGAGCTGGTCGGCGATGAGGCGATTGGGGTGTCTGAGTGGGAGGAGGTTCTTGGGGTATGACTTTCAATGGAAGCGTGGTCGAGGAGACATCTCCGGATTTAGTCTGGGCTTTGAGAGAGCTTTATGACAATGAGAATTTATTGGTGGGTCAGTTGGTCACACCTGTAAACTGGGTGCTTGGTAATGACGGGTCTGTGGCGAGTGTACAGATTGATGACTTGGAGACTTGGAAACCGACCGAACATGAGATATCACGGATTATGGAATACATGTTTTGGGGCGGCAAGGCTGTGTTGTTCAGCACCAAGTGCAGGGTATCACGGGGTCGCAAGGAGGTGCCTATGGTAATCATTGGTTGGCATACCCCGAATGAGAAATTATGGTGGGTGACTGAGTTGAAAACTGTCGGGAGAACTGTGTGGTCGTCTGTCGATTTTAATGACGAGGACATTTCTGAAGCGGACGTGCGGATGGGAGATATATGGCGAGAGATGTCGAAGAACTGCAACTAGAAATGGGGAGCATAAAGCGGTCATGCTTGTCGCTCTGTGAAGTTGCGGTTTCTGTAAAACAGATATTGGATAATGTTAGCATTCCCTTGTTTGCTGTGAGGCATAGAAATAAGAGGAATGAAATTCTGGCAAAAAGAGTGGAGGCGTTATATTATGAAAAGAAGTAGGCCTGTGTGCTTTGGATGTAAGGTGCCGATGAAGTGCATAGAGACAGGACACATAATCGTGGAGGGAGTTTCGACGAGGGCAGTGTCTGAGTTGGCGATGGAGCATGTGGGAGTTCAAGCTGAGTCCGGTGATGTCTATTGTTGCCCAGAGTGTGGGGCTACTGTGATGGTCGACTTTGGTTCTCCATTTATGACCTCCATAGATATTCAACACCACATTGATGCTGGAGCCGTTACTGAGATTTGGCAGAATAGGGCAGAGCGTGACCACTGGGAGAACGTAAATGCCTAAGACTGTTATAATCCACGTCAATCAACACGTCATAAAATCGAACCGCAAGAATGGAAAGTGCGATCCGGTTTTGACAGTAAAGACATACAACACAAATGACTATGGTCACGAGGCTGTGCTTAGGTTGCCCGATGGCACAGAGGTGGCGAGAGTACGGTACAGTCCAGATAAGCCTCTGTCTTGCGGAGCGCATGTGTGGCTGGAGACTAAACTGGATGTAGAGGTGGTGCAATAAATTGCACTGGCAATGATAGAGAGGGAGCGTTATGGATAAGAACAGGATCGTCGAAGTGAGGACTATGGATGCCAGTGAGCTTAAAGCGAACGATGGCAATTTTAAGGTTCACCCAGACTCACAGAAGCAGGCTTTCAGTGGGGTCATATCGGAGATAGGGAAGGCTGGTGCATTAGTTGCATATTACAGTGAACGGAATGACGGGCAGCTCACGCTGATCGACGGTCACATGAGACAAGATTCTGGCGGTGAGTGGACTGTTTTGATAACCGACTTAGACGACCAGGAAGCTGATAAACTTCTTCAGGTTTATGACCCCATTTCTGCTTTTGCGGACATCGACCAGAAGATGTTGGGAGACCTTGCAGAGAGGGCAGCATTTTTGGATGCGAGCGTTGGTGATATGGTCAAGGCGTTGAACGATATGAGCATTGGGTCAGTTGATGTGGGTTCTCAGTATGAGCCTAATTTGGCACCGACTACAAGTCAGGCTGAGGTTACTGACGAGGACATACGCAAAGCACAGGAAGCAGCGAACAAGCGGTTTGAGGTTAAGCCAGACACCCAGAGGTTGGTGACTTGTCCTCATTGCGCTGAAGATTTTTATGTGAAGGATTAGGGCGGTGATGGATTACCAGAAAAAGTGCGAGATCGCAGCGTCATTGTTGAGTGCTGAGTGGAAGTTTGCTAAGACGGCAGCGAGAACGAATCCTCATTGGTATACATTGAGGAAGACATGGGGGAACGATGACGATTTCATGGATGCTGTCTTGCGGATACGGGACTGGGGATATGATTTGAGATGGCGTAATAATGAGGTGTATCGGTGCTGGAATATAAATGAGCTTCGTCTCTGGACTATGGGGTGTCCGGTCACAAAAAATTGGAGGGAGGTGGTTGCTTCTGGCGGCATAGATAATGAGACGATTCTGATAAATGCTGCAAGGAACGAGAGAAGCGGTGAGTATGACAAAGTCGCAAGCCAATATGACCTTATGACATCATCGGAAGAGGACGGAGAGGATGACGAATGGGTCGTTAATCAGATCGGACAACTAGATGGTACTGTGTTGGATATAGGGTGCGGTACTGGGTTCGCATACTCGAATTGTGAGCTTGATCGTTCTGGATATGTCGGCATTGACCCGTCTCCAGAAATGATTGGGGAGTTCAGAAAAAAGCATGAGCCTGAAGTGAGGGTATGTAGCTATGAAGAGTTCTACCACCCACATGAGTTTGATAACATAATTGCGACATTCGGCTCCATCAGTTACGTCGACCCTAAAGCATTTTCTAAGATGCGTTTCCAGTTGAAGAAGGGTGGCAGATTCTGGTTTATGTTTGCGTCGGATTCTGTTGTTGGTGATGGGTCATCAGAAGATGGCACAGTAGACTTGAGTGTCAATCGGGGAGTGTCGTCAGTCAAGCATAAGTCAGGGTACAAGTGGTTCAAAAATGTAACTGAATACAAGGGTTATGTTATAGCGTCAGGAAGTTATGAGGATTTACCTAGCTGATACAGTTTATGAAATGTCGGTCAAGAGGATCGAGCATCTATTCGACAGATTCGATGAGGTGGCCGTGTGGTTCTCTGGAGGGAAGGACTCGACCGTATGCCTCAATCTCGTTCTGGAGATTGCTGAGAGGCGAGGGCAGCTTCCAGTGCGCGTGTTGTGGATAGACCAAGAGGCTGAGTGGCAGTGTACTGTCGATTACGTCAAGAGCGTTATGGAGGATGAGCGAGTTGAGCCACACTGGTATCAAGTTCCTATGCGGTTGTTCAATGCGACATCAACGACTTCTGACGATGTGTGGTTGAATTGCTGGGGGGAAGGTGAGGAGTGGATGAGGCCGCAAGATGACTTGTCCATAAAGGTCAATGATTATGGCGTGGACAGGTTCGGAGCTTTGTTCAATGCAATATCCAGAAAAGACTTTCCAGAAAAGACAGCGTTCGTTGGTGGTGTTCGATGTGAGGAGTCTCCAGCAAGGGCTATGGCAATAACTGCCAAAGGCAAGGCGATGTTCGATTGGATGACTTATGGGAAGGCATTAAATCCAGATAAAGATCAGTACACATTTTATCCCATATATGATTGGTCATACACGGATGTCTGGAAAGCGATACATGACAATGACTGGACATACAACAAGCTGTATGACTATCAGTACCAATATGGCGTGAATGTTAAGGACATGCGTTGTTCAAATGTACATCACGAGACGGCTGTCACAGTCTTGTATTATTTGCAAGAAATCGAAGGGGATACATGGGCGAAGTTGTGCCAAAGACTTGAGGGGATCAACACAGCAGGACATCTTCAGGAGAATGCCTTTATGGTCAAGGATTTGCCTAGCATGTTCGAGGACTGGGAAGAGTATCGGGATCATTTGTTTAAGAACATGATAAGCGAGGAGCGAGCCATCAAGAGGTTCACCTCATACTTTGACAGAGGTGACATTCGTTACGGGATAAACCCCATACTTCATAGAGACTTCTGCAAGGCTTGTGTCCGAGGCATTTTGAGAAATGATTATGAGTCGACGGTCATTGGCAATTTTGAGAAGATGGCACAGGTCGGGTCGTATGTTCGCTGGAGGAGAATGGGGCCTGTCGTCAGTCCACATGTGTTCTTCAAGATTAATCCATATTACTGTTATGACAAAGAGAGAGGTTTGGTAAGCGAAGATGGAATGGAAACAACACATCCAATCATTGTTGAAAAAAGCAAAGACTGAGCAAGACAAACTGGAGGTCATAAGGGAGGTTAGGCAGTTTCTTTATGAGTCATCTCCGCAAGCGTCCCAGCCTATTGATAATGTGCAATGGATACCCATAGATAAGGTGGTTGCAAATGACTACAATCCCAACAGCGTGGCGCCAGTAGAAATGCGGCTTCTGCACACGAGCATAAAGCACGATGGATACACGCAACCTGTCGTCACGGTATATGATTCTGACGAGGATCAATATGTCGTGGTCGACGGGTTCCATCGTAGCCAGACGTTGAGGGCGAACAAGGATATTTATGAGGCGTGCAATGGGCTTCTGCCATGCGTTGTGATAGACAAGGATGTGAACGACCGGATGGCCTCTACAGTTCGGCATAATCGGGCGAGGGGAAAGCACTCAGTTGATGGTATGGCGAACATGGTTTTTGAGATGCTTGAGAACGGCTGGTCTGACGAGGAGATATGCAACGAGCTTGGTATGGAGGCAGAAGAAATCGTCCGGTTGAAACATATCACTGGCTTCAGCAAGTTGTTCGAGGAGACAGAATACAAGCAGGCATGGACGACAAAAAGACAGATCAAGATACGCAAGCAATGGGAAGATGAGAACGGAAAGAAAGCACCTGCTCATTAACCATTGCACAGGGGCATGAAATACTGCCCCTTGTTTTTTATCTGCTAATTTGGAAAATTTCCAAAAATAGACTTGACTCTGTTGGGCAGGTATGCGATACTATGAATATAAGAATTACTTAAACCTTTGAACTAAAGCGAAAAAGACAATGAACTATATCGAAACACAACGCGCTCTGATTACTGCACAAGATTCTTTGTATGAGATGGAAAAAGAGTACAAGAGATTGACTGGTTTGAATTGGGGTAAACTTTCTGACTCCGATGAAATGAAGTCTGTCTGGAGCGATATTCTGGATACGATTGAATATATTCGAGGGTTAGGATACGAGCCACAAATGGACTACTTTGTTCTCTAATTTGAAAAGGAAAAAGATAATGTTAAATAGCAGAAAAGTGGCGATAGCAAAAAATAATGCGAGCATAAAGCGTCACGCCAATATATTCACAGGGTGCCTGAAGGCGGGAACTCTGAAGCAGGTTCACAAAAAGGTCAAGGCGTTGAAGATAGCAGGGAGGTCTGTAAGCTAATGAGCGATTCAACATTTTCCCAAGCAATCATCACGCTGGCCGCTGAGTATTCATGTGAGCTGAAGGTGTTGCGAAAGAGGGACTTCGATACAGGTGAGGTGCATGCCGGACAATGGGTGATTGAGGTTTATTTTGACGACAATGACCCAGAGGTTTTTGGCGGCGATGTCAAGGTAGTTGTGGATGACCACGACGATGGCGGGTATTTTACTGTTCGTTCTGGGAAGGGCGGTGGTCTGACTGGATTTTGCGACAGTCGTGTGGAGAATATGAAGATGCTTCGTGAGGTGTTTGACGGCTGGTGTGATGGGGTAGAATACTGGGAGAGTGTCGTATGATTGGTGCATTAAAGCGAGTTCTTGAGTCGGTGACTGCAAAGGAGTACCGAAAGGTCAGAAGGAGTCATGGAAGGTTTGATCTGGTAGAGACAGCGACGAGGTATGAGATCGTGGAGGTTCTGCAAGATGGGACTGCGAAGGTTCACTGTGTTGCTAAGACTCCATTAGCGATCATTGACAAATGGGAGTTTATGGAGTCACAAGGCAGGCTTGGATGAGCGAGGTGACATACTCCATAGTCAAGATGTACTTCGATGCAAGCAAGGACTTGGAAGTGGTTGTGTCTGGGTTGACATTCGGAGAGGCAGTAGAGTGGTGTAATGATCCTGCCTCGCACAAGAAAGGCGAGTGGTGGCATTCGTACAGAGAGGAGGGAAAGCATGGTACAGTTGGTGAGTAAATGCTTGAGTAAAACGGCAGTTGTCGGAGTGCATACTGATGCGTCTATGGTGGTGTATCAAGGGCGGGTTTATGTGGACAATGGGGACGATATGTTTGTTGAGTCTGAGTTGAATTATGAGGATGTGAGTGACGACAATTCTGTTTTTTATTTGAGGCATTGCCAAGAGATCGAAATGCTTTGGACAGACACTGTAATTGGGAGGACTGGATAGATGGACATAAGTCGACGAGCAATCATAATCACGAGGTATAACAGAATCCACATGCTCATGGATATGCTTATGTCTCTAAGGGAGCATGATCCATTCGGGGGTATGTGGGACTTGGGTATCGTCGCTGAGTTCCCGACAGCGTTTCCTTCTGAGAAGATACTGGAGTCTGTTAGTTCTGAGCTTGATGAGAAGAATCTGAAAAGCTGGGATATTAAACTCGTCACTGACGAGATCGGCCCTGCTAATATGAGGGCTACAGGTATGAGTGAGTGGGACGCTGATTTATATCTCAATCTGGATGATGACTTCATATTTACGCACGACACAGATTACACAGATAGTTGGTGGCAGGCGAAGTGCTTCGAGTCTGGTGTCGGCATCGTTTCTGGTGTCTCCAGTTTGAACGCGCATTACGCCAGTAAAATGAAAAATAATGCCAAGTACATTGGCAAGGTTATGGAGTGTGTTGGGGCATTAACTCAAACGTCAGGAGGGATGATGTGTACGAGGGAGGTTGCCAGTTTTTTGCTTGAGATGGATCGGGAGAAAAAGTATTCATGTGACAACACAGCATGGTCGCTTCAACTGTACACGAAAGGCCTTGAGCATTACCAATACTGGGGAAGTCATGTTATTCATAAGATCGGGGCTGGAGGGGGGCTGAACCATTTCTTGAGACAAGAGAGGGAGCTTCCATTCCCAGAGTGGATTGAATGGAGAGAGAAGAAGGATGCCAAGCGGAAGGATCGAGCGAAGACATACGAATGGCCGAAGCCAAGCGATGTCACAGAGCTTGCTCATGCGCTTCATAAAACCAACAGAAAAAAGTTTATGTGAGGGTTTGATGTGGGGAGGAGAACGAGGAGGATTGCTAGGTTGGCGAGGCAAGCGGCAAAACATGCTGCTAATGGATTCCCTAAATGCACACAGTCGCAAGTCAGTGAGAGGTTTGCAATATGTCTTTTGTGCGAGCATTACACGGGAGATGAAGGAGGTGGCGAGTGTCTTTTGTGCGAGTGCAACTGCAACGGTGATGTCAAGTTCTTGAACAAGTTGGCATGGCGGGATCAAGTATGTCCATTGCTCAAGTGGGAGGAGATTGAATGAGTGGGATACAGTTCAGTCGGGAGTGGTGTATGCCATCTGCTAGGACATTCAATATGCCCCCGATTAGGGATCTGATCGTAAGGAATCTGAACGAGTACAGGAACGGGGTTGTGATCGACCCATTTGCTAATGAGAGCAAGATGGCGACAATCACGAATGACCTCAATCCTGAGTACGGAACCGACTACAATCTGGACGCAGTCGAGTTTCTATCTACGTTTGATGACTACTCTGTCGATGTGGTTCTTTATGATCCTCCATACTCGCCAAGACAAGTCAGCGAATGTTACAAAAAGCTGGGGCGAACTGTTAATATGGAGACAACGCAGTCTTCATTTTGGACGAAGGCGAAGAAGGAGATTGGGAGGATCATAAAGCCCGATGGTATGGCGATCAGTTTCGGATGGAACAGTGGTGGTATCGGGAAGTCTGAGGGATTCAAGATCATAGAGCTTATGCTAGTTTCTCATGGCGGCGCGCATAATGATACGATTGTGACCGTAGAGCGAAAGAGTTCTGAGCGTCAAGAAACATTTTGGGGACAATGGCATGACCAAGATAATTGAGCATAGGAATGACTTTGCTGACCTAATAAATGAGATGGGCTTGGTGGGTGTCGGGGTCGAGCTGGGAGTAAGGCATGGGGACTTCACAGAAGTTCTTGCTAAGTCAAAGCTGTGCATATTGGTTGGCGTAGATCATTGGGCAGATAACTGGACAACCATCGACTACCGTCACGCATTCCAGCGCCTTGTTCTTATGGACAGTGTCCGGCTTGCAAGGATGACATTCGATGAAGCCTCGTGGATGTTTAATGACGGATCGCTTGACTTCATCTACGTCGATGGTGACGCATCGAGGAAGCCGAGTTCACAGCTACATACGTTGCATACTTGGTGGCCTAAGCTGAGGGCTGGAGGACTGTTCGCAGGCCATGACTATTCTGACGAATGGCCGAATGTAATCACTGCGGTCGATATGTTTTCTGTGAATTATGGTGTCGACATAAGCGTGACCGGAGAGACGTACAAGCCGCCAGTACGCAGGCGTAGACATAGGAAGACATCAGATGACTGGGGACGTTACCCGTCATGGTATGTCGTTAAGGAGCATTGAAATGATTAAGTGGTTCGTACAGTCGCCATACTTGTTTGTTGCATTCGCGCTATCTGTTGCGTTTTTCTGGTGGCAAGTCAGACTATCTTTGAGCATAAATGAGAACCTATAATTTCATAACAGGGGTTTGTTGTTTTGGCTAAGGGTATGACTTATGTGGTGCAATTTATTGAACGGATGTATCGTCGCATTTTCTGCGTTGGTGCTTTCTGCGTTTGTGCATGTGGATTCAAGTGACAAGGCAGGGTGGCACGAGGCAGACTGGGTTGACTACATAGCGAGGGAGGAGTTTGGCATTGGTGAGCTTGATGGGGCTGTGGAGGTTTCATTATTCAATGGCAAGCGAGCTGATGTCATTTGGGAGACTTATGCGATAGAGGTCGACTGGGCGAGCAAGGCACCGGAAGGGATCGGGCAATGCCTGTATTATGCGGCAGTAACTCACAAGGATCCTGCGCTAATCTTGCTGGTCAAGGATCGAGCTAAGGATGTGAAGTATGTGGAGCAAGCGTTGGTCGTTTGTCGCAGTAATGTTCCGAGGATAAGGCTGTGGGCATACGACATAACAACAGAAAAGTTTCTCAGGGTGTCGGATGAGCCAAGATGAATATGCCCGAAGACATGCGGGTGAAAATAGCAGGGCGATATTGGCGGTTGCAGTTTGTCGAGCGACTGCCGAAGATGCTTGGTGTGACAGATAACCCCAAGCGAAAGAACAAGGGCATACGCATACGGAGAAACCTGAAGGGCGAGCTTCTTCTGGACACGATCATCCACGAGCTTCTGCACGCCGCCCAGTGGGACTTTGGTGAAGAGTGGATTGACCACACCGCTACACAGATTGCAAGCGTACTGACGGCGGCTGGGTGGCACTGGAGCGATGATTCAGTGGAGTGTGACCGTAAGGTGCTTGCAGGTCTGATAACAAACTGCCTCAAGCTGACAAGTCCCCATAAGGAAAGGGACGTGTGGGCTGTATCTACTGGCGATGAGGTCAGTGTTGTTCTCGAAAAGCTAGGCCTGAGAAAGTAAAAATTATTTTTGGAAAAATTCCAAAATGTTCTTGACTTTGGGCAGGTAAGATGCGATATTATCTGTATAAGAATTAATTAACACTTCGAGACGAAAGCGAAAAAGACAATGACAATCTTCACCGAAAAAGAAATTATGAGCGTTCCCGCCGAAGAGCGACAAGCAATGCTAAACGTGAACGAGAAATTTTTTGATGCTTCGATTGAAGAGTTGGAAAAAGAAATTGCTGAACTTGATCGACGAGCCACAAAAAACCTTCAAGGAATCCGACAAGAAAACGCACGACGTGCGAGACGGTTGGCAATGACTCCTGAAGAAAAGCGAGAGGAACTACGAGTTTATAAGTCTGGTATGTCTGCTCGTTTTAATTCACTCGCCGGATTGTTTGAATAATTTTTTTAACTACTTAGAACCGGCAAGGCCGGAAGGAAAAAGACGATGAATTACGAAACTGAACAGATACTCTACAAGACCCGTGCTTTGGATTATGACCGAATGGCTAACAAGCACTTCACGATCTACAGCAAAATTCGGAACCGCTATGAGCGTCTTGTTTCACCTGTGTATGTTTGCAAGATGAAGTTTTGGGAGGATGAGAGTGAATGGAAAAAGATAGACGGAATTACCCGCAAGATGGCCGATGCGGCACATCACCACCTCGTAGAACACGATAGCCTGCGGGATACTGCACGAGCTTTATGGAGCAAGGTGGAGGGCTAAGTATGAGATACCACAGAGTAAAAATAAATGCCGATGGCAAGGTCAAGGTTATGTGGCTGAGAAATCTGAGGTATGTGGGGGACAAGTTCTTCAAGGCGCAGCAAGTCAAGCGAGATGGGGGGCAATGGTATGGTCGGAATGGTGGGGATACCCGAAGGTTCCATTTGATTGATCGGGATGTGGTTTTGTCCATCGAGAAAGCTGAGATGGATATGACCTTTTGCGAGTTAAGGGTTGCTGGTTAAGGTGGCGAGATGAATATATTTTATGTGGATAAATGCCCGATAACTGCTGCGCAAATTCAATGCGATAAGCATGTTGTCAAGATGACTTTGGAGTCTGCTCAAATGCTGTCTACTGTCCATCATCTTGCGGGTTCTTCTGAAGATGTCTTGTCAAACATTTACAAGCCGACACATGCTAAGCATCCTTCGACTTTATGGGCTTATGAGTCTGCTGCGAATTATGATTGGCTGTGTCTTCACGGTATGGCTTTGGCTCACGAGTGGTCGTACCGATTCCATAGGGCGGACAACTCACATCACGCAAGCAAGCGGGTGATATGGTATTGCATGTTCAATCGTCCTAATCTGCGTGGCGACACATTAACCCCAATGCCCCAATGCATGCCTGACGAATACAAGGCCGAATGTTCCGTCGAGGCATATAGGCATTTCTACAATGTGGACAAGAGGTACAACATGACCTGCGAATGGACGAGAAGACAAGAGCCTGATTGGTGGAGGGGATATGAGCCGTTTCTACATAGTTAAAACTGACGAGAGTGGCAGCGAGTCCGTCTGGTCGATTCTAAGCGATGGAGAGGCGGGTTGGACAATCGACCCAACCAAGATGGTCAGCGTCCGGCAGGAGGTCGCACAGGAGCTTGTGGAGCGACTCCCGATGGTATCGGTGCCGAAGGATCGAGTTAGGTCTGTGAGGGCTTATGGGATGGGGTTGGACATTGTTAGTGTCGTCAATAAAACTGGCGAGGTAATGACACGAATCTTGGAGTGAGCATTTGGGAAAAATGCAACTAATGTATTGTCATATTATTTCTGTTGGTTATATGTTAATGGTGTGCTGTATAATCAGTTCAAATGTTTATTTCCCATGACTGCCGGTGATTGGGCTGGAGGGACGCAGTTGTGGAAGGCGTGGCGTGTTATGGAGACAAGTGATGGCAGGGATACCATGGAGTAAGGATGAGCTTAGTCTGTTAAAGGAGTTTTCTGAGCGAGGTCTGACGATACGGGAGATGGAGTCGAATATGGGTCGTTCATACTCCTCGATACGGAACAAGCTGAAAGAGCATGGGATGACCCATAGCAATGGCCGGAAGAAGAAGTGGTCGCAGCCTTCAGCCTCTGCTGAATCGAAAGCCAAGAGCATTGAAGATGAATCCAATGAGATGAAGATTGCTGCACTTGAGGCAGAGCTTCAAGAGATCAGAACCAAGTCGCATACTGGGACTAGGAGTAAGCTGGAGGATGAGGAAGAGTCAGAAAGCGTCGAAGACATTTGGTCAAGATGCGAGGACGATGCGGATCGGAGGATCGCTTCAGCACACAAGCGGAGCATATTCTCTCAGGAGTTCAAGAAGAATGAGCCAATAGCCATATCGTTCATAAGCGATCAACATATAGCTCCTGGCACTGCGTGCGATTTCCGCAAGATGAGGGAGGATGCCTTGCTCATTCGGAACACCCCAAACTTGTATGCGTGTTTGGCTGGCGATGGCGTGGATAACCACATCAAGATTAGGGCAGCAATGTTGGCTGCTAGGAGTACCGCAGACGAGCAATGGGAACTGTTTGATTATTACCTAAGACTGTTCGCAGAAAAGATACTCGTCGTTTGCTCAGGGAATCACGATGCGTGGACAGCACAAATGGCCGGAACCGATGTCTTGAAGAGGGTCGCTGAAGCCAATCGGGTCAGGTACTGTCCGGCTGAAGCTAGGATTGATCTGACCGTTGGTGAGCAGGAATACAAGATCGCATTTAGGCATCAATACAGATTTAACAGTACGTTCAACCAAACGCACTGCGTCAAGCAGTGGTTCCGTATGGGTGAGGCGGCATTTGACATTGGCGTGATCGGACATCACCACGAGGCTGCAATCGAAGCGTTCATGGCACATGGTCAAGTCCGGTGGGCGGCAAGGCCAGGAAGTTATCAGATCACAACTCCATACACTACTCAGTATGGGTTCGGGAAGGCGAAGCCGACTTGTCCGACATTCATCATGTTTCCTGACCGAAAAGAGGTCATAGGTTTTTGGGATGTGCGACATGCGGTTATGATGCTGGAGGCATTGAGGGGCAAATAATGAGTGACCTAAATGGTAGGTATGAAGACTTCAGTCCGGTGACTTCATTCTCTGTTGATGACCATAAAGACCAAGTGAATCCAAGTCATTACGAGCAAGGTGACATGGGGTTTTATGAGGCGGTTATGGCGATGATGGGGGATCGGGTTTTGCCAGTTAAGGTGACGACTCCAATGTTTAACATTTTCCGCTATGTATTCCGACACGACCTGAAGGCTGAAAGCAATGAAGACATCCTTGTGAATCTTGAGAAGGCGCAATGGTATCTTGATAAACTTAAGTCTGTTTACAGTGAGGATGATGGCGTATAATTTACACAGCGGGTATAGGGGCAAAGCAGGCCATCAGATAGACATTTGATGGTCTGTTTTTTTATTCATATTATTTTTGGAAAAATTCCAAAATGTTCTTGACTCTGGCTTTTGGATATGCGATATTATCTGTATAAGAATTAATTAACCTTTTGAAACGAAAGCGAAAAAGACAATGCCTTACTTAGAAAAAGCCTTTGGTGAACCCAACACTGGAATTTACGACGAAAATGGAACTTCCTATGTGTACGGTTTGTCAAATCAACTGAATGAAATACACAAAGAGTTGGCGGCAATAGCCGAAGAAGGTCTGCGACCTGTCAATAAAGAGGACTACAATTTGGTCACTTGGCAACTGAAGCGGATCGAAGACACCGTTGAAAAAATCAAATGGAATGGCCGAATAGTTTAGTGAATTTTAGACGGGCGAAAGTCCGAGGAGAAAAAGACGATGACAATGACAAGGACGAATTACAAGGCAGGGAGATTGTATGAGCTTGCCTTCAAAGGGGATGCTGAGAAGTTCAACAATCTCTGGAATTCCCGTTTGGTAAATGCAATCGAGCTTGGGGGTCGGGGCAATGCCGACGGTCTCAGACTACTGGAAGAAATGGAAGACATTCTGTTTGATGGTGTGGTCTTGGGGGTATTCTCAACTGAGAAGAGGCACACAATGCGAGAGTTGCTGGCGATGGCGATATTTTCACAAAGATTGGATGCGGTGAGTGACGATGAGTAGTATGCAAGTATCGTTCTCTCTGGAGAAGCAGGAGCAAGGTAATTTTATGTGCTTAGTTTATGGAGATGGCGAGGTGGTTGCTCGTCGAAAGATAGATGAGCCAAAGCGTATTTCTGGGAGTCGGGTTAGCTATGGCAACATCGGGCGAGTTCGTGGTGAGCTGTGCCGTCTTGCTGCCAAGAAGGGATGGGTGATTGTATGAGCGAGGCTAATGAGGATCGGGCTAAGAAATGGCTTGAGGATAAGGGCATAAGCGGGGCATGGCAAGTATGGACGGTAAGCCACGCTGAGGCAGAACTGAATTGTTGGTACGACAGTGTTGGGGCTAGGATTCGGAAGTATGACACATGTCGTGATATACTGAGCAGGCTAATCCAACATGGCACCTTGAGTGAGAAGCAAGAGTCATACTTGAGGAGTCTGGTGGAGGATTTATGGGGCTTGAGGAAGATGATACAGAAACGCCAAGAGGAGTGGGACAAGCAAGCAGAAATGGCCGATCCTGTTCCCGAAGGCAGGGTGGAGGTTGTCGGGTATGTCCAGTCCTTGAAGTGGAAGGATACTGACTATGGGAGGAGCCTCAAGATGTTAGTCGTTTCTGACGATGGGTATCGTGTTTATGGGAGCGTCCCGAAGAGCCTTGTGTATGAGTTAGATAAGACAGACCGGATACGATTCACGGCAACATTGGAGCCGTCAAATGATGATGAGAAGTTCGGGTTTTTCAAGAGGCCATCGAAGGCCGAAATACTGGGGGCATAATTGTGAGCGTGCGTGAGGAGATTGTCAGAGTCTATGGGGATGTGGTGTTCTTAGAACCGGCATATCTCGATGAGGCGATAGTCGCTGTTACTGACGACAGTCGTGTTGTTTATGGCGAGGAAATGCTTGTCAAGGTGGTCGAGGAGAATGAGGGCATAACACACACCGATGCAGTCTCGCACATTTCTGTTATCCTTGAGTCAGTAGAGGGCAAACGTGGGGGGATAATTCTGGAGACACAGGAGGTGTAATGTGCCGAAGCAATACAGAAGACACCAGCGAGCGTTGCTGCATATGATTGAGACGAGGATGGAAATCCCGTTGGTCACCGGCATAGAGGTGGGATGTTTCAAGGGAGAGACATCACGGATTCTGCTTGATGAGATCGAGGGTCTGACTCTGCATATGGTAGACCCATGGAAGGAATGGCCGGAGGATCACACATTCTACAAGACCGGCATGGGGAAGAGGACACAAGCGGAGTGGGATGAAGTCTATCAGGAGGCTCTGAGTGCCGTCCAGAATCGTCCGGCAGTAGTTCACCGACACACGAGCCAAGAAGCAGAGTCGGGCTTTCAGAAGGCCACTGTGGAGCTTGTGTTCATAGACGGGGGTCATACCTATGAGGATGTGATCGAAGACATAAGGCTGTGGTTGCCGAAGGTCAAGAAGGGCGGCCTCATTTGCGGGCATGATTACGGAGGTCGTTATGAAGGAGTGCGCAGAGCTGTGCTTAAATGTTTCGGCGGCAGAGAGCTGATCGTTCACCATAGGGCGAGGATGTGGGGGTATGTGATCCGATGAAGATAATCTACTACGACCATACGGAGAAGAACATAGTCGAGCGAGAATGTGACCACCAAGAGGAGTTTAATGCGGTCATGGACTGGATAGAGAATGGCGACCACCTGATCCTTATGTCCTTCAGTGGTGCAAATCTGTACAAAGATAAACCCATAACTAATTTGGAAAATTTCCAAAAATTCCCTTGACTTTGAGCAGGGAAGATGCGATAATCTGAATATAGAAATTAAATAACCTTTTGAAAAGAAAGCGAAAAAGACAATGCCGAAGAGAGAACGAAAGACTTTGACCGAATTGCAATATGAAGTTGCTGGCAATTATGGGCTTGATCCTGACGCAATCAACGAAGAATTCAATCCGCAAGATTACCTGTTCTGCACTTTGTGCGAATTCGGTATGGATGAGGTTGAAGTTTGCGAATTGATTAAATACTAATTTTAATGCCCGCAAGGCGGGCGAAAGGGAAAAGATAATGGAAGTCTCCAGACAAAAACTCGCTATTGCTGAACACTATGATTATGGGTTTGATGCCGATCAGGTGGAGCGAGTCCAAAAGTATTCGGCTGTGGCGATGGCTCGAATCTTACTGCGTGAAAAGGTTGCTCACACTGAGGCTGCTGTTATGGCCACAGACTTGGAGCGAGAGATGCTAAAGTCTCTGTCCTATCCAGAGCTGCTGGCCTCGTGTCGGATACTGCGAGACAATGGTTACAGGACTGACTTCTTGCACCCTGAGCTTAGACGGAAGCGAGTTAGTGCTGAAGAGCCAACATGCTTCTCCCTCTGGCAATCATAAACAAAGAAAAGTATTTTGGAAAATTTCCAAAAATAGTGTTGACTCTGGGAGGCAGAAGTGCGATACTATGAATATAGAAATTAATTAACCTTCTGATACGAAAGAGAAAAAGACGATGACAATCCTCACCAAAAAACAAGAAGACAAAGTCAAGGAATTGCTGGAGTGTCTGCGAGATGGCGGCGGTCGGCAAATCGGCGTGGGGGATTCACCTGAGTCCTATGTTACTATGACCAACGCAACTGAGTGTTACTGGGGAACTTCTGGGAGAGGCAACCCACAAGCAAAGCGGAGAATCGAGGCTGCGGCCACACTGGGCTTTGTGAATATTGTCCGATATGGGCGGTCACAGAGAGTGTCAATTTCACAAAGGGGATACGACCTTCTGAGAGGGTAGTTGCTAGGTGTTGGGAGAAGACGATGAAACTCAAAGAAAAGAAAGTCAGGACTGAGTTCGGGTATATGTACCGAGGGTACTATATCGAAAGGCAGGGCGAGCGTGGCTACAACTGGAGGCGAGGTGACTGGCTTGTCTATACGGAAAATTACTGGGAAGTTCCGATGAGCGATGTCGAGACGAAAGATTATATAAACTGCGATGTGCCAAAAACACTGAAAGGCGCTGTTGCTTGGATTGATGAATTATTAAGTTAGCGAGAATTAGGGAGAAGACAATGAAACTGGAAATTAATGAACACGAGCAGTATCTGATCTGCCGAAGTTTAACGAATGATGTTGCCCGCAAGATTGAACACTTGCTGGAGATTATGGCGAAAGGGCAGGAGGATCAATGGCCTCTGAAGGATATTCTGAATTCTGCTCGGTATGAGTGCGATGTTATTACGAGGATGCTTGATGTGGCAGACTCGATTGCACCTAGCAAGGAATGGCGGGATGTTGTTGCTTCTTCGAGGGGCAGAATCGCACGATTGTCTGAGAAGATTTTATGCGAGGTAGGTGTGTAATGTTTGTACAGAGTCCGGCAAAGTTTATGGAGTTCCTGCCACGGGAGGAGATATGCGTCGGTAGTCTGGTCGTCTACAAGAAATGGAAGGATGACCGATTGGTACAAGGGAATGTGGTCATGGTTCACAATGGTAAATATCTGGTCGAAGAATGGAATGGTCACGCAACATCGCACGAGTTGAATGAGCTGTTCAATCTCACACCTGCACCGTGCAATAAATTGCACAAGGAGGCAAGCGATGAGGGCAGCTAAGGGGAAGCTACTGAGAGCTACGGGGTCGAATGAGTATGCACTGCGGAGGGTGTCACCGGATTATGGTGGGAGATATTATGCGGTGCTGAAGGGAGACTCTGTTGTTGGGATGTACCAGAGCAAGGAGTTTGCCTGCACTATGTTTGAGCGCAGGATCGGGGAGTTGGAATATGTCGATTATGAAAGGATTCAAGATGTTGACATTAGGCGTGAAGAATGAGAGGAAGGTTGTCCTGACCACATGTACCGGCGAGGAGATTTCTGTGTATGTGAGGTTCTTCAGGGGGAAGTGCAAGCTGTCGATTGATGCCCCTCAATCTGTGAATATAATGAGACAAGAAGTCTATGAGGAGAAAATGAAATCCGGTTCCCATTAACCGCAAGGGTTCATAACCCAAGTGGCTATGCCTAGCCTGTCTTACACAAGGCAAGGAGTACATAGCGGCGTATGGCGATAAGCTGCGAGAGTCGTGTGCAAATTCGGTCAGTTCTTAAATTTTGCTGACAGTCTTTTTCCGGCCTACCAAACAGGGCTGCACTATCCGCAGAGTTTTTGGTCTCATTGGAGACTCCGAAATGCCCCTTCCAGTTTCTAAGGCTGGTCGGGGTTTTTTCGTGCCATAATAATCCCCTGACTAATTTGGAAAATTTCCAAAAATAGTGTTGACTCTGGTATCCAGATAGGCGATATTATTAATGTAGGAATTAATTAACACTTAAAGCGAAAGCGAAAAAGACGATGGGATACTACGGAAAAGTAAAACCTACTGAGCTATGGGATGCGATCAAGTCCGGCGAAGTCAAGGTCGGCCACAAAATTACTGTAGAGCGTTTGCCAATTTATTCTGGTAGTGCAAGGCACGCCAAGTTTACTGAATCTGTCAAACAGATTTCTGGTATCGAAATAACCACTAGGGAGAATGGGACTGAAAGAATTGAACTGCAATTCAAGGGTTCAAAAATCGACTTCAATCTGGGGTCGTCTTATGCTTTGGGTCAAGAAATTATGACGGGTGGCTGGAAACGAGGTCAACGTCGATATGGACTGTTAGATTTTTAGTTTTAGACAATCCCCTGACGGGGAGGAAGGAAAAAGAAAGATGAAAGATTTTACCAAGCAAGAAATTATTATTGAGCAGCTAGGCGGCTGGAATCGCCTGCGAGCAATGGTCGGAGCGTATGCCGGTGTCTGCAATGACGATGGCTCGTTCACCTTCAAGTTCAAGGGGTCACGACGATGCAATGCCGTCAACATTTTCTTGAATGGAAAGGACTTGTATGACGTGAAGTTTATGAAGTGGAGTCCGAGCAAACTGGTATACAAACCTGTTTCAACTGACACCGACATCTATGCGAGTATGTTGCGTCCACTGTTTGAACAATCCACTGGATTGTACTTGAGCCTGTAGGGTCAGAGAAAGGTTATGAGGTGAGACGATGAGCGATAGAGTAGAATGGTTGTCTGAGGTCGATGAGTGTCAAATGTGTGGCATATCCCTTGAGGACGAGGGGAAGATGGTTGACGGGAAACTGAGGCAGAATAAGTACAACGGGCAATGGGCTTTAATGTGCTGTGGATGTTACACGTTGTATGGCGTTGGGATCGGGCTGGGGTTAGGTCAACTGTATCACCTTGAGGATGGGAGGTGGTTCGAGAAAGCAGGTTAGGGGTTTCATAGGAAGGGAATCTGAGTGAAACTGTTGAAAAAAAACTATGCGGCCATTATCGTCTTACTGGCGATTCTGGCCGTTTCAGCGTATGATGCTTTTCAGGTTGTAGCATGGCAAGAGTACCTAAAAACGAATGAGGCAAATCCATTAGCGAGATGGCTCATTGAGTTTGATCGAGGTCGAATGGCTCTGCTCATTGGGTGTAAGACGTTCGGGACTGGGCTGGTGACGATGGCCGTCGCTTACATGATCCATAAGAATCATAAGGCTTTATGGCCTTCATTGTGGGTTATGTTGTTGGTTCAAATGTTCGTCGTTTTCAGGTGGGTTGATGGGAGGTTTTAATGAAGGTCACGATTCAAGCAGTAGAGGAGCGAAGAGACAATGTCGAAAAGATGTTACATGATCTTGGCGATTCTGTTGATGTTGAAGTTTATTATGACACCAGAAGAATCAGTCCTTTGGACAGTTTTGTCCGTATGCTTGACATCCCATTTTCGGGCTATCGGCTGCACTTGCAAGATGATGTCATAATCCCAAAGAGGTTCGCAGAATATTTCCCAGTGATTGAGTCCGATATGAGCGAGATGGGCTGCAAAGTCTTGTCGGTATTTGCGCCCAACAGAAAGGACATACATGAGGCGGCAAATCGTGGGGAGAAGTACATTGTATTCAAGAATTTCCTATGGCTTCAGGCCACTGTTTTTTCTGACGATGCTGTTAAGGACATGAAGCAGTATTACTCGGAAAAGACTGCCGCTGGGGAGGAGGTTGGGGAAGGCAAGCATGACGACTGTTTCGTGCAAGAGTACATGAAGAGTTATGGCGAGAAGGCGTATGTTCACATACCGTCTCTGGTACAACATAATGTGTTTATGGGGTCGGTGATGAGCCATTCAAATTCAAAGCATAGAATGTCAAAAATATATGACCCAAATTTCATAAGTCAGTATTTGGAGAATAACAAGGAGGGCTAAGTTATGAGTACTGCAACACTGTCGGATATTATGAATATCAACCAGTTTCCCGATTACGACATCGTGTACTGTGACCCACCATGGGAACAAAGAATGGTGAGGTTTTTCCAGACGCAAATGAAGAAGCAGACGGGGAAGACTGCCGATAATGAGATCGGTGCGATATTGGCAAAGCTGGCCTCGTTATGTAGCACAGAAAAGCCTGTATTCATAGAGTATTCTGTCAAGAACTGCGACCGTGTCATAAACCACATGGAGGCGGCGGGTCACAAGCATTTTAAGACAGTCAATGGTTTGCAAAGTAACAACAAGCCATATGTGATAATGACGTTCAATACTTCTGTCGATATTGGCGATGGCGTGAAGGGGTTCGACGCTGTGACCAAGGCAGTGAAGTTGACTGGGGCGAAGACCGTAGTTGACCCATTCGCTGGCATAGGCAAGACTGCGGAGGCGGCGATCAAAGCCGGTGCCACATATCACGGGTACGAGCTGAACCCTGCAAGGTATGAGAGACTCAGTAAAGTTGTGGGTTCTATGGGGAGATAGGCAAGATGGATATAGAGGGCATAGAGGATAATCCCATACCTGAAGAGACACGTCCGTCAAGGGCGACACAAGCAGAGCTGGAGCAACGGGTCGAATACACTGCGATGATGCTTATTGATGGTCGCAGAAAGGCTGAGATTAAGCGGTTTTTCAAGAATCAATATGGGCTATCATCTAGGCAGATCGAAAGGTATTTACGTCTCGCGCGTAATAGGCTGGTCGAAGAGACTGAAAAAACACGTCGAGAACTGATCTCAGAGTCGTGGGGATTCTATATGAGAATCCTACATGATCCGAATGCGACGTTGAATGAGAAGATGCAAGCGAGGTCAAAAGCTGACGACCTTATGGGGCTGCAAGCACCAAGAAGAGTCATAGAGGCACAGGTTGAGGTTGATGATGTTCTGGATATGTGGGTCGACAATCTGACCGAAGAGCAAAAGCTGGCTATTGATTCCGCTGCTAGTATGGCCGAAGAGGTCGAGAAGATCGCAATTCAAGAGAGGGCATTGGCTAGGGAGGAGGAGTACAGACGCACTGCGAGGCCGTCTGACGAGCTAGACGATGAATTCGACACGGTAGAAGGGGAGACGGTAGAACACGTCGCAGACGACGATCTGGAGCCTCTGGAGGCAAATGAAGATGAACACGATACTTAACGGCAAGGGATTGAGTCGAAAGGCTGTGTCTAAGGTTCGTCAGAGGTTGGCTGAGGACACATTGTATGGGTTCGTCAAGCAGGCATGGCCTATAGTTGAGCCTGCCACCCCATTCGTTGATGGTTGGCACCTTCAAGCTATCTGCGATCATCTTGAGGCCTGCACGAGAGGGGACATACGCAAGCTCATAATCAACATTCCTCCACGACACATGAAGTCTCTGGCCGTGGGGGTATTCTGGTTTTGTTGGAGTTGGATACATAATCCCTCATCGAGGTGGATGTTCTCATGCTACTCTCATGGATTGGCATCACGAGATTCAAACAAATGTAGGGCAGTTATCGAGTCCGACTGGTATCAGAGAAACTGGGGTGACAGAGTTCGCATACGGAGGGATATGAATTCTAAAGACAGGTTCGAGAATATCCGCACAGGCTTCCGTATGTCGACGGGTGTTCTGGGGGGAGCTACTGGTGAGGGTGGAGACTTCATCGTATGTGACGATCCGCACAAGGCTTCAGACGTGAATTCTGACACGGCAAGGAACCATGTCTTGAACTGGTGGGATAACACAATGAGTACACGTCTAAATGACCCGAAGACGGGGAGGCACATTGTTGTTATGCAAAGACTGCACGAGATGGATTTGACTGGGTGGCTATTGGATCAGAATCGTGGTTATGAGTTGTTGTGCATTCCGGCAGAATACGACAGCAAGCACCCATTCACGAGGACGACGAGCATAGGTTGGTCTGACCCAAGAACAGAGGATGGTGAGGCGTTATGGCCTGAGCGTTACGGGAAACCTGAGATCGCAGAGCTAAAGACAAACTTGGGTACTGCCTATAACATATCTGGTCAATTACAACAAAATCCTGCACCGTCTGCCGGAGGTATGTTTGATCGCTCCACATTTAATTACTTCAAGACTGAAGCTGTCGATATGGGAGACGGCGAGACGAGAGACGCATTTGTCTTTAATGACGCCAATGGAAATCAAAAGAGAATATGGCGTGATGAGTGTTGGGGTATGCAAACCTGCGACACTGCAATGAAGGTAAAGGACGAGTCAAATTACACAGTAATCATGACGACTTATGTGAGTCCGTCCGGTGAGATATTCATAGACGACATTGCCAGAGATAGAATACCTGTGCCGAAGCAGTATAATTTCCTGATCGCACAAAGGGAGAGGCACCCTGACATTCTATTCCAAGCAGTCGAGGATCATGCTTCTGGGATTGGGTTGATCCAAGAGGGCAGAGCTAAGGGGACGCCATTCAAAAAATTGAGAGCTGACGGCGACAAGGTGAGGCGTTCTATGATAATCGCCACGGCATACGAGAATGGTGCTGTATTCCACAAGTCTGCCGCCCAAGCACCATGGCTTGAGGAGTATGAGAATGAGCTTATGTTCTTCCCGAATGGTAAGCATGACGACCAAGTGGACTGCGTAAGCTATGCCGGTATGCTGGCATTGAGGAATTCGATGACGGCAATAATGAATCCTCTGATTATGAACTCGACCTCGGCAGTATCCAACGCAGACTTGGTGAGATCGGAGGAGGATCGACTGAAGACAGGCACAGAGCGTATGCAAGATTACATCAGTAAACAACAAGCAAGGAGACGGGCAACTGACGAAGATTGGTAGGTCAGTCAAGTCATTTTGCTGTATAATTCACAGGGTGTTTTATCGAGGGGCAGAATATGTTTAGAAAAGTCAAGAGTCTATGGTCGACCTTCAAGGAAATTGATGAGGTTAGGGCAGAGGCAGATCGAAAAAGGAAAGCGGCAGATTCAAAGCACAAGGCTCAGATTGAGCAACTGCAAGAAGAGATCAAACTGCGAGACATTCAAATAAAAAATCTGGTAGCAGAAAACCAGAGGAATTTTGAGAGGATCAAAGCAGAGACCGCCGCATTTTCCGCTGACGTTGTCAAGTCAACAATGCACAATTAGGAGCCTGAGATATGAAGTCAAATCTGGATTTTGCCATCAAAGAAGTCGAGAACATGACGCAGACTTATCGAGCCAATACAAAGCAGAGTCTGTTGCCTAAAGGCACGGGAGTCACATCAATGGATATTGGTGCTGGTGCCATCAAGGACATGTTCGGAGGTGGTGAAGCCAGAGGTGCTAAGGAGCAGTACAGGCACTTTAAGGGTTGGGCTTATGTGGCGATTAAGGCCATAGCACAAAGAGTTGCATCGCAGCCATTGTGTCTTACTGATATGGGCGTTGGTAAGGTCGGAAGTTATGGGCAATCGGATGACGTGTCAGGACTGCAAGATGTTCTTGATGACGCACGAAGAAGGAGAGCCGCTAATGCACCGACATGGACGAAGAGCTATGGCGATATGTCGAGTGGTGAGATCATAGAGCAACATCCTCTGCTTGATGCGTTGTTGCGTCCTAATGAGACAATGACGCAATGGACTTTGATGTACGTTACAGTGTCGAGCTTAGAGCTGACGGGTTGTGCATATTGGTGGTTCGATGACAGCGGAGACAGCTTGAGGATATGGCCTCTGCCGACACATTGGGTGACGCCCATTCACGACGAGGACAAAGGGCTGTATTACGCATACAAGGTCACGCCAAAAGGGAGCAATGAAGATGAGTTCATTGTTGAGGGAAAGAACATGGCTTACTTCCCATTGCCCGACCCATCGAATCCAATGGGACACATATCGCCACTGCAAACTCAGAGCCTAGCTGTATCTACAGACGAGGCGATTCAAGAGGCACAGTTTCGGGCGTTCAAGAATGGCATATTCCCAGGAGTTATGATGACAGTCGGGAGACTGCCGGACATGCCAGGAGGTGGTGCTGGAGAGAGACCCATTTTAGAGCCTGAGCAACGTAAGGTTTTGGTCGATGCTGCGAAGCTGTTTTATCAAGGTGCTGTGAATTACAACGAGCCATTAGTCATAGATGGGATGATCGAAAAGATCGAGAAGTTCTCAGCGAATCCAAGCGAAATGGACTTTATGGATTCTGGCAATGTCGTGAAGGCCAGAATCTTTCAGGCGTTCGGTGTCAATCCCTTCATACTTGGGGAGGTTACTGCCGGATCGTATGCGCAATCTGCTATGGCCGAGAAGCATTTTGTTTCGACAGTTGTAAATCCAATACTGGACTTAATGGGTCAGGTTATTACTGGTTGGATGGTTCCATTCTTCTCGACCGGAAGAAAGCTGGTAGCACATTTCGAGCCTGCGGAAGCGGACGATGCGGATCGGAGACTAGACACATGGTCGAAGGCTGTAGATGCTGGAGTGGTCACGCCGAATGAAGTCCGGTCAACTCTGTTAAACCTACCACCCTGTGACGACCCTGTAGGCGATGAGCTATTGCTTGCACAAGGAGGCGGCGGGAGAGTCGGGGGTACATCGCAAGTATCGCCAGAGCCTCTACAGGGCGACGAGGAGATGACTCCCAGTGTGAGTTCGGTGCTTGACGAGTTTATGGGAACTGCTCGTTCATATTCTGGAGATGTTAAAAAAAAAGATGAGCAAAAAGATGTAGACCTCTCTGTGACTGAGGGTATGATTGCTGAGGCCAAGAAGGGGCTGGAGTGGAGAGAAGAATATGGGCGTGGTGGCACGAGGATCGGAGTTGCCAGAGCTAGGCAAATCATAAGGGACAAGAAGCTGACGGAAGAGACATGGAGGCGTGTCAAGGCATACTTCGATAGGCATCAAGTCGACCAAGAAGCCGAAGGCTGGAACTCTGGTGAAGATGGTTATCCCAGTGCTGGAAGAATAGCATGGGCATTGTGGGGTGGAGACGCTGGATACTCACGAGCCAAGAAGGTTGTAGGCCAGTTAAATCGGGAAGAGGAATGAGTTGCATAAACCCAAAGATCGCTTCTGACCCCATTGCGTTTGCGAGGGCGAAGGTTTACCTGAAGCAACATGAGCAAGTCGAGACAAAGATGCGTAAGGCATTGGTCAAGTTTTTCAATGACCAAGCTCGTTCTGTGCAAAGAAATCTGAGGGAGTTGGGGAGGCAAGGTACGTCTGTGATCGTGCCTAGTATGGCGAGCAATCTGTTTATTCCTGCCGAATGGAAACAAGAGCTGATAGATACGGTTCGACCATATTACGCATCCGCATTGTTTCAAGGAGCAATGACCGAAAATGCAATCTTCAGGTTTCTTTCTGCGGTGAGGATCAACCCAGAATTGCAGGAGTTGATTGATGGGGCTAAGACACCAAGCGAGATCATTGAGAAGTTCACAGACCCAAGCGATGTGGGCGATGTCTTGGAAGGGGTCACGAGTATGCCCCAAAATGTACAAGATGCTATTCGGGATCAACTGAAGACTGTGTTCGAGGACAATGCACAAGTCTGGGATGGCGTGAATCAAACTACATTGTCGGGTATTCAAAATGCGATTCAAGAAGGAGTGACTGACGAGCTTAATGTCAATCAGCTTGTTAAGCTCATAGGTTCCAAGATCGGGGGAGATAATGCCCGAAGGCGAGCCAAGATGATAGCACGCACTGAGACGACTGGGGCATTCAACGCTGGACACACAGAAGCCATAAAGGAGATGACTAATGAGGGTCTTGTCGAGGGCAAGGAATGGCTTGCAACATTCGACGACGACACAAGGTTCAGTCACATGGAAGCTCATGGTCAACAAGTCAAGACCGCCGATATGTTCGACGTTGGTGGGTGGCCTGCTGATTTTCCAGGAGATATGGGTCTGCCTATTGAGGAGAGAGCTAACTGTCGATGTACCGTCACTTCTGTGTTTGCAGACGACATAGAGCAGTTGCTTGAGGGTGAGGCATTAACTGAGGACGAGCAGCGTGAGCGTACAGAAGACCAAGATGGTGGGAACGACACAAAGCCCGTATCCCAGACAAAGAATTACATAAGCCCGACAGACAAGAACTGGACGTTTGCCAATGCCCGCAAAATGCCCGCCGAAGCCATCAACGGATTGAGGCAAATGACGACAAATGAAGGGCGAAAGCTGATGCGGGATATAACAGCAAAGAGCCGTAAGTTTGCGAGGACAATATTCTCAGTCGTGTTGCCCCAGTTCCAAGAGTTGTCAGAAATTATTGCTGATGCAAAGTTCAAGCTGGAGAAGCCCAGAAAGTACGCCATTTTGTTTGAGATGCCGGAGGATGAAATCCCACATGTTCTGGGGCAAGGGAGGTTGACATTCGACGGTTCTGCCTACATGTCAGTTGTTGAGCTGGAGGGTGGGATCGAGTCATTGGTTGGTAGTTTTAACTGGGGTGGATTCATTAATCCTGATTGGGGCAAGGTCGCAGTTGAAGTCACCTGTCCCGCTGGTACTACTGTAGTCCATAGTGGCGACGACGATTCTCCAGAGGCATTTCTATCTTGTTTCTGTGAGATGGAAATAACCTACGTCAAGGAGAAGCTGAGTCAGAATAAATGGGTGTTCTGGCATGTCAAGGCTGAGGTAGTAAATGACGGGACTGAGTTCACCGAAGAAATGGAACAAATTAACAGGGAGATCGGATAATGATACAACTGATAAATCAGAAGGGTGAGGAGCTGTTCAAGGTTGATTATGAAACCGATGCCGAGGTGGTTGTGTTCGGTGCCTCAATGTTTATAAGCGATGGAGGTGGTGACTACATCCAAGCTGATTATGTAACTCTGCCTATAGAAAAGGTGGTAGTCGAGTAGGCATACTGGTGCAATAAATTGCACGGAAACTGGAGGACTGTCGTGACGACTGAAAAGATATATGTTATCGACTTCGATGGCCGAGCTGCCACGAGTACGGTAGGTGAGAAAACTGTAACCATAAGGGGCAAGACTGAAGTGAGCATTACGGAAAAAGAAAAGCAGGATATTGAGCGAAGAGAGAGAATGGCGATGGACTTGGTAGCCTCTCTCATATCTCAAAAAAAGACGGATTCTGCCTATGGAGACACGACCATTATCCTGAGCTGGAGAGAAGGTGGGCTAAATAAGATTGACATAACTGACCACGTTTCATATAAATGACGGGATACAGTTCAGAGCATGACAAAAACAAAAGCAGCCTGAATATCCAAGACGGATGTTCGGGCTTTTTCTATACCCATACTGCAACGAGGAACTGGCATGGAAGGTCATACTGCAAGCGAGAAGAGTGACATTTTGTTCAAAGACATAGATCTGAAAATCGGTGTGGTTGATGCACCTACTGGGGAATATCGCTGGTACGCATGGTACAAGGATGAAGTCGAGGCTTTCATTTATGGAAGCGATGTAGACGAGAAGTTCGGAGAGCTACAGACGACCCCTAATTTCTATGAGGCCAGTGTTCGTGATGACTCGGAGTTCGAGGAAGGTTCTATGGAAGTTAGGTGGTACGGATCGCCTGAAGAGCCTGAAGGATTCGACGCAGAAGCACCTAATATGAGCCGTCCATTTGCCTTGCAAATCGGGAAGCTGATTCAAGAAGACGACGACGATACAGAGGATGCCTCAGAGCCGGAAGATGTGGTTGAGGAAGAGGCAGGGGCGTATAAGTCTGAGCCGTTTGAAGGCCAAGATGAAAAGGGACTTCTGGCACGAGTTAGGAGCTGGAGACAGTCGAAGAATCCTGACGGCGAAGATTCTATGGCCGATTCAACTGAAGAGGATGGGGCAATGAAAGAAGACGAGCAAGCCATAGAGGAAAAGGCTATGTTCGCTGTTAAAGCCATTGCATTTTATCACGGCACAGAAGAGTTGGGATTGGATACAGAAGACGGCTATGGCAAGGAAGACATTGACAATGAATCTGGATACGGAAAGGAAGACATGGAAGATAACCTAGCAGGTCAAACTACCGCCAACAGCGTGATGGTCAAGGCCGTTGAGAGTCGTTCTCCCAAAACAAGGTTTGGTCATGGGATTACAACGGCAGATAAGTATGTCGCACCTATAGCAGATTGCAGTGTGAGTGGTTGCTGTGATTGGGAAGCTGCCGCCAAGAGGTTCGGCAATGGCATGGGATTAACTGGCGAAGCTGTCAAGGCAAGCGAGCGTCTTGTCTACTCAAATGACGAGATGTACGTCGAAGAGGACAAGATTGCTGAGAGTGGATTCAAGAGCTTCATCGACGAGCGACTTCTGTATTGGAAACAAGCAGGAGATGTGGCCGTGCCGAAGGGTACGATAATGGTCATGGAGAACATAGTTACGACCACCAAGAAGGACAGAGACAATGACGTTCTGAGAAGTGGTGGAGCTATCATCGACCCTAAGATGCCACTGCTTTGGCAACATGTTCAAGTACAACCCATAGGGAAGATGTTGAAGGTGTTGCGGCATGACGACGAAGGCATTGTTGTCTTGTCGGCAATCGTCGACATTGGGTCATTAGCACAAGACGCTGCCAAGATGGTTGAGGCTGGAATGCTGAGGATCAGCCACGGGTTTCGTCCTATGGAGTTTAGGATGATGCAATCGGAACAGGCCAAGCCGGATGTTGATGTCCCGCCTGCCGGTTTTGAGGTTCAGAAGTTTGAGATTATGGAAGAGTCATTAGTGAGTGTTCCTGCCAATACTGACGCTGTAATTACAATGCACAGTCGGGCTAAGTTTGAAGACCCGATTGTGAAGCGTTGGGCGCAGAAGATGTTTGATGATCGTCCAGTATCTGTTAAGTCTGGGTTGGATTTGACTAAGGGCGAAGAGCCATTTTCTCACAGTGAAGACAAGCCGTTCCATGCCGATGACGAGAAGCCATACAAGGAGGACGAAGACAAGGACGACGACGAAAAGGCAGAAGCCGATGAGTTGTCTGTCGGGGACTTTGTCGAATGGGATAATGCCGGAGGAATGGCACAAGGGAAGATCACGAAGATCGTCACTGAAGGCAAGCTACCAGTACCGGAAACTGACTTCGAGCTTAATGCCTCAGAAGACGATCCTGCTGCATTGATCCAAGTGTATGATGGCGACGAGCCGACAGACGTAATGGTTGGTCATAGGTTCTCTTCATTGACCAAGATTGACCCATTGGGAGAGGAAGAGCCTGACGGGGACAATACCCACCATGACATGGACAAGTCTGCGGGCGATGACGAGGAAGAAGCCCAAGACGAGGAACAAAAAACAGACGAGAACAGCGGGGGAGGTTGCGGCTGCAAGCAGTCACTATCTTCTCAGCACAGCATCGAAGAATTGTCGTCGGCACTATGTGCGAAAATGTTCGATGCAACCATACATGACCTGAGCGTTTTGGGTCAAACAAAGTTGGTTTTGAACGCATCAATTAAAGAGCTAAGAGCCAGATTGACTGCTAAATATACTGACGAGTAAACAGTTTTTTTAAGGAAGGATCATAACTATGGAAATGACTCCACAGTTACGAGCATGGCTTGTCGAAAATTTCGCAGTGCCAGTAGATGCCTCTGAAGAGGATTTCAAAGCTGCCGCTATGAAAGCTCTCGACGAAGGCGTACTTTCTGTTCAGCAACTGGCTACTCTATCCGCTAAGGAAGAGGCAGAAGCTGTTGTAGCAGAACCGCAAGTTGAAGAGAAGCAAGACAGCAATGAAGCAATCGAAGAACTGGCTAAGTCAGTTGCTCAGATTGCTGCCCGTCTTGATTCCCAAGATGTTAAAGAAGCAGCCCCACAGACTAAATCTGTTGGGCAAAAAATGATGGCTTCAGCTCCTGCTAATGATGACGTTCGAGTTATCGGTGCAGAGGAACGATATAGCAGCACAAAGGGTGCAGCAATCAATCCTGCTGGACACGTCAAGGCTGGTCAAGTTGCTGAGATTTATGGGCGTGCATTAGATATGCCTTCTCAGTTGGACAAAGCTGTATCCGGTGCTTACTTCAAGTGGGCATTGAACAACAGCGGAGGACAAGTACCACGCGCATTGCGAATGACTGAACATGATAACCAGCTTATGGAATATGCGTTCCGTAACTGCTCATGGTCGGGTGTCATTGGTGGAGCTGGTACTGATAATGGTGCCACTAAAATCGACAACCGCAAGCTGTCTGATTTTGAGATCAAATCATTGATCGACGATTCAACCAGTGGTGGTTTGGAAGCTGCACCTGTCGTGTTCGACGACGCTGTTATCCTGACTCCTGTTCTTCACGGTGAGTTGTTCCCATTGGTGAATGTTGTACCTATCAGCCGAGGCCGACGAGTCGAAGGTTTCAGCTTAGGGAATCCATCGTTCACAAGTGGAACTGCCGAAGGAACAGCAATCAGCTTGTTCGATACGAGCAGCTATGTTTCTGCTTTCGATACCACCATCTACAACGCAGTTGGTGCTATGGAAATCGGTTTGGATTTTGAAGAAGATTCACCAGTAAACATTGGTGCATTGGTTGCACAGCGATATGGCGAAAAAGCCATGGAGTGGTTGGACAATCAAATCATTAATGGTGACGGCACGACTGAACCGCAAGGTATTCTGAACGCAAGTGGAACCACCACTGTGTCCAGCACCAATGGTTCTTCAGGGCCTGCTACTGTTGATGACTACGAAGGTTTGATGTTCGGGATTGCCAAGCAGTATCGTTCTGCCGCTGACCGAGCTAGAACTGTGTTCATCGCAAATGATACTACATACAAGCGAGCAAGAGCCATTTCCGTTGGAAGCTCTGACGCTCGTCGTGTATTCGGTATGGAAGTCAATACTCATGGCGACTACAGCCTACTGGGTCATGACTACAAGATTCAGAATGACGTTGGCAATGCTAACATCGCTTTCTGTAATCTTCGATACTACCGAATGTATCGTCGCTTGGGTCTGAACATTCGTGTTGAGACTGGTGGAAAAGAACTGGCTCAGAAGAATCTGAAGTTGGTTGTTGTCCGCATGCGATTCGGTGGTCAACTGGAGCAGGGTGGTGCTGCTGCTAAGATCACTGATGCACAAAGCTAAGACGCTGATGTTCAATAAATGAACGCAGCGTGCTAGACTGGTATGCAGTTATCGGCCAGTCGTCAGGCGCATGGCGTTTGGCGGCTGGTCGTTTTTTAATCAGAAGCATTTACGACAAAGGGGCGTAAGAAGATGGTAATGACAAGCTACATAGAAATCGAGTTGGGGAATGAGTCAAACAGCAATATTCTGTTCGGCCCTGTTGGTCAGGTCTTGCGAGGACGTTGGAGTCCAGCATCACCTAGTCTGAGAGGTATGACAAGCTCGGTAGGAATGAACCAAATGCCTGCACTTCCTGGGATGTGTATTGGCTTGGATACTGAAACAAAGACGATGATTATTCGTGACCCATTAGGCGATCCTGAGAACGCCAGTTTGGTCGAGCAAGCAAACTCAGTTTTGAGCAATGTGTTCAGCGTCACGAGCAAGCCAGCCGACAAGGTTGAGACACCATGCGATGAGGATATGTTCAAGACAGTATTGTTTTGGATGCGTCGACTCATTGATGCTGGAAATGCCCGTTCTGTGGTTGGCTCTGTGCCGACTCTGGACGAGATAAGATCGTCGGTCAAGGGTAAGATCAGAAAGTTCTTCTGGGACACGGGAGCGACTGCTGAGACTGCCTACGAAGAGGATACGTCTGTTGCACAAAAGACTCCAGCTAAAAAGGCGGCATTGGCGACAGAACGAGAAGCGTAAACTGTAATCTGACTGTCGCCCCCAGTCGATTATGGGGGGCGTGTTGGCTCTGCCCGCCGTTGAGTTGGCACGCCCCATTTTTACAAAGGACAAAAGGATGAAAGCTGTTTTAGGATCGAGGAACGCAGGGCAAGTTGATGGCGGGAAAGTGGGTAAATGTTTGTGCATGACAAGCAAGCGAAAGCGAGCTAGGAAATGCAAGGCATGCAAGGGGACAGGCGTAAGGAATACGATGAGGACGAAGGGATAAGATCATGCCAGATCAAACTACTCAAAAGCCTGTTATGTTGAACAAGAATACTTTGGTTCCCATTGGTGTTCTGGTGTCATGTGTGGTTATGGCGTTGTCCGGCCAAAGCTGGTTAAATGACAAGTTCAAGCAAGCGGAAGATCACATAGATGTGAAATTTGAAGAGCAGGGGCTGAAGCTAAATGACTTAGAGAGGCGACTGTTTTCTCTGGAGGAAGCCCAGAAGGTTCGGTGGAACAGTCTCGATATGAGAAGGTGGATACTTGATCTGAGATCAGCTAATCCTGACTTATCAATACCCGACATCAAGGAGACTGAAAATGGCAATAACAACTGATGCGGAATGCCAAGCATACTTAGGTCTGTCCTCAATCCCCACACTGCTTACTACTCTCAGACCTTACGCTGAAAGGGCAGTCAAGGAATACCTGAGATACGATCCTGAGCAACAGCAACATACGGAGATTCTGCCCAACACAAGGCGGTCTTCTGATCGTGATAATCTGGTTGATGTTAGTGGTGGCAAGGTTGTGTTCTTTGGGTCAGCCACTGCCAACAATATGCTCGTCTTAAAGAATCTTCCAGTTAGAGATAGCAATGCAACTGGAGTCTCAACTGACCCGCAAGTGTTTGAGGATTATGACGCAAGATTCGGTCAGGCTTCTGGTGCATTTAGTGCCGATACTGAGTTGACGAGAGGGACTGAGTTTTTCTTGGAGTATGACCAGCTTGGAATAAGCAAGTCTGGCACATTGATTCGTGTCGGTGGAAACTGGCCGAGTTTATATGGGACAGTCAAGGTCGTCTATACTGCGGGATACTCATCCGATGAACTCGCAGGTACGGGTGGAGACGCAGACGCCTCTGACATCAAGCTGGCGACCCTCATAACCGTTTCGCATATCTACAAGCAAGCTGTACTGAACGGCTCTACGGGAGCCGCTGGGCTTGTCTCAGGTGCAATCGTGAGTGAGTCGCTAGGTGATTACTCATACACTGTGTCTGGAGGATCGGCAGAACGCTCTGGGTATTCGAGAGGAGCTTTGCCATCACAAGTTATGCGTATGCTCGACAGTTACCGTTCGTACAGAGGAGCATTTACACGATGACTTTATCAGAGCTGTCAAATATTCATACTATCGAGATACAAGCGAAGACTCAGACTAGGGGTTCTGCCGGTGGCATGGAGGTCACTTGGGCTGCGGTTGATGGCGCCCCTACTTCTGCACGGATCAGTCCGATGTCGGCAAGGGAGTCAATCGAGTATCAGAGGTCAGGGCTTGAGGTTGATACGAAAGTTTATTTCAACACAGACCCAAGTATGGATAGCAATCACAGGATCAAATATGACGGCAAATATTACCTGTTCGCAGGCGAGGTAGAATGGGGCAACTTGGGACGAGGCTGGACTGTATTAGCTAGGTATCTGGGTTCACATCCAGACAATGTTTAGGAGACAGTAAATGGCAAGTGCATGGAATGAATTTCAGAAGGCCAATGCTGGTTCGGGTATGAGCCAAAGGGCATTGGCTGATAAATACTTGCAAGGTCAGGGTGGTTCCGCAGGTACGGGTTCAACTGGTGCTGGAGTTAAGGTCGTCGATCATTCAAAGAAGGCATTTGCGGTAATCAACACTGGTCTCCAGAGACGATTAAAGCTGGCCGCTTTGATGTACGCTGACAAAGTCAAGAAGAGTATAAACGTGTCGACAAGAAGGGCAGGGCCATCAAAGCCAGGAGACTATCCACACAAGGACACTGGCAAATTGCAACAGTCTATTCAGGTTGGTGCTGTAGTTCAGAATACGGTTAGGATCGGAGCGCATGTCAACTATGCGAGAGCGTTGGAGCTGGGGACAAACAAGATGGCACCTAGACCATTTTTGCGTCCCATATTGAATGAGATGTATCCAACAATCGTGAGGGTGGTGACTGGCAAATGAGTGGTCTCATAGTCTTTTCAGAATCGAGTGTTCATGACCTTATCGACAAGTACGAGTGGGGAGTTCATAAGCAAGACATAATTGACTTCTGTCTTGAGTTCGTCCAAGAAGAAACTGAGATGTGGCCGATCATGATCCCTCAGATTTTAGCTTCGAGACACAGACTTATGTTTGGAGTTAAGGAGGTACTTGATGTCGGCTCATGATGTTATGGAATCGGTGTACGGGAACTGGGCTAGTCATAGTTTGGATACCGATGTAGCTGGAGGATTATGGTTGTCTCTGGCACCGAAAGGAACGGCATACCCGTACTGCGTTTATGACCTTATCTCGTCTGTCCCCACTGCCCGAATGAACACGGATTCTGACACGGGAACTGAAATATTTGATTTGGAGTTCCAGCTAGCATTGTATGATGATAAAATGTCAACATTAGCTGTGGCTGCAAAAGCGGTTCGTGCAGCTTATGACTATGCCCCTTTGACGTTAGGGGCTGGCGAGGGAGGTGTTCTTCAGGTGAGATGTACCAATGAGATTCCGACCAAGCTGGAAGATGATATTTGGCAGTGGGTCATAAGTTTGACCGTCACAAGATACAAACCCATTGACCCCAGCGGGAGCTAGGAATGGCAACATTATCACTTGAAGTATCGAGGCTGTATCTCATCCTTGATTATGTCTACAAGAATACGCTGACCGACTCCACAGAAGTCAAGCTGGATTCAGAGTACGAGATACTTGACGAGCTTACAACTGGGACAGAAGCGACTAATGCAGATCGCTTTTTCATCAGTCAAAGCAGGACTTTGATTGATGCCGCTTATGAAGATATTGACCTATATGATTTCAGTGCGACGGACATAGGAAATGGGACAGGTAAAGACCCGTTAGGGCAACAGCAAACCAACGCAGAAGTCGTTATGCTTCTGGTTAAGAATCACTCTGACAGCACCGGCGATGTGGTAGTCGGAGGCAAGAGTACAGTACAGGCGTGGAACAGCCCATTCAATGGAAGCGACAGCTCGACGCTGGTCGTTAAGCCGGATGGTTTTGTTATTCTTTATGGGGCAAGCGACCCTGCTTATGCGGTCGCAAATACTACTAATCATGTTTTGAAAATAGCAGCAAGTGGTGGTGCAGTGACATACGATATTGTTGTCGTCGCACGTTCCGCATAATCAACATAAGGAGAAATAAATTATGGCTGTTTATTCAGGAAAAGATGCGACCTCCAGTGCTGGTACACATGTCACATCTTGGAGTGCCTCAGTTACATCGAACAATTCGGCGTGGGCATCAAGCGCAACTAATGGATTCAAGGATCGGGTGGCAGGAGTCAAGGAGGCCACATGTTCCATCGAAGGGAAGTTTGATTCGGCTGCTAGCTTTGTTCCTGGCACTGAGTATTCTTTGACTTTGACTGCCAGTACGGGATCAATCTCAGGTAATTTTCTGTGCGATTCATATTCAGTTGAGGTGGACATAAATGACGGTGAAGTAGTCGGCTACTCTGCTGAATTCTCATCTAATGGAGCCATCACGGTATCCTAGTAAATTTAACATTAAGGAGGAGCTATTATGGCTGCTATTTCTGGAAAAGACGGAGCCGTGGGTTCATACGCCGAAGTCACAGGTTGGAGTCTTAACATAACTTCAAACAACGCATCATACGCAAGCACAAGCACAAGCGGATGGAAGCAGAGAGTACAAGGTACGTCTGACGTAACTGGCTCTGTGGAGTTCAAATGGTCGGGTGCTAAACTGGTTGACGCTGGAGACATTGTCAGTGGATTAGTTTTGACTATTGACTCGTCGGACAGCTACACATTGGATGCCATTATTGACACCTTGAATGTCGAGGCAGACTTGGATGATGGGGACATCATCAGTGGTTCGTTTGACTTCTCAGTCACTGGCACTACGACTGCTGCACCTACTGGATTTGCATAAGCGATAGTTTGAAAAAGAAGCCTTGCTGCCTCATAATTGGGGTGGCAGGCTTTTGTTTTTTTGTGCAATAAATTGCACGCATAAAAGGAGAATTAAAATGGATGGATTGGGGCGAGCTGGAGCATCACCAGTTGTCATTCGATTGGGTGGAAAAGATTATCTTATGCACCCATTAACATTGCGGGATTTTGGTACTGTCGAACAGCACCTGTTATCCCAAAGACCGAATATCCTGAAGGAGGTCGCAGAGGCTTCAGCGGGCTTGCCACCAGAGCAAGCTAAGATGCTTCTGGACAGAGCTTACGAGGATATGAAAAAGGGGAATACTATCCCAGCAACGGAAGTTGCAGAGTGGGTCGATACATTCGAGGGTATGGTGTTCACGGTGTGGTTATCCCTTCAGAAAGAGCAGAAGGACATAACTCTTGATGAGGTTATGGAATTGCTGTCGAGTATGAGCGAGGAAGAAATGGAGAACCTCAAAAACCAGCGTGATGTTGCAAGTGGTCTGGACGCAGCGGGAAACTAGACTGGCCTTCTGAGTCTGATGATGACGAGGGCGGTGAGTCCAATCGCAGGCCTAACAGATTGCCGTGGCGTCTGTACTATAGGCAGGTTGTGGAGGCTTGTCATTTGAGCTTCGAGGAGATCGGTAAAATGACTCTGTATCAGGCTCGGATGATGAGCGTTGAGGTCGATGACTTGAGGGGCAAGAAGAAGATGACTCTGGCTGAGGCGCAGCGGAGGGGGATTGTCCCTGAGAAAGCACCAAGAGCCAGACGTTTGTCTCGCAGAAAACGTGGAGACAAACTGAACGACGATTAACCCACATGGTGATTGACAATGACAAAAGTAGCAGACGCATACGTCGAGATTCGGGCAGATAGCAGGAAGCTGCAATCTGGGTTGTCGAAAGCTGTCGGTACTACCAAAGGTGCAGCCACCCAAATGAAGAGCAGTCTTGCCGGAGTCGGTAGGATGTTCGGAGCAATCGGAGGGGTTGCTGCGGGAGCGTTTGCATTCAAGGCGATGATCGGCGGGGTTATGTCCTTCGAGGACAAGATGACAAAGTCGCTTGCCATCGTTAGTGGTTTGACAGAATCCACAGCCAAGAGGATGCGTGCTGCGGCTCTTGAGATCACAAGGGCGACTACATTCTCTGCCGATCAAGCTGCCGAGGCATACTTCTTTCTGGCTTCTGCCGGTCTTAATGCCGAACAACAAATGGCTTCATTGCCGGTCGTTGCAAGGTTCGCCCAAGCTGGTAACTTCGATCTCGCTCTGGCAACAGACTTGCTTACTGACGCTCAATCTGCGTTAGGGTTGAAGTCGGCAGATACAGCCAAGCACATGGAGAATTTGGCGAGAGTTTCTGACGTTTTGGCTAAGGCGAATGTGTTGGCTAATGCGACTATGCAGCAGTTCTCCGAGGCATTAACAAACCGTGCTGGTGCCGCATTGAAAGTCCTGAATAAAGATGTGGAGGAAGGTGTCGCTGTACTAGCTGCCTTGGCAGATCAAGGGGTCAAGGGTGTCGGTGCTGGTCAACAGTTATTCATGGCCTTGAGGGATTTGCAGAGCGCTGCGAACAAGAACGAGGAAGCGTTCATAGCTCATGGGATAGCCGTCTATGACGATGCCGGAAATGTTCGGAATATGGCCGACATTCTAGGTGATCTGGAGGGTGCATTAGAGGGAACTACTGACAAGCAGAAGAAAGCTATGTTTGCTCAGTTAGGTTTTACTGATAAGTCGCAAGGGGTGATGCTCACATTGCTCGGAACATCAGACGCTATTCGGGAGTATGAGCGTCAGTTAAGGAGAGCGCAAGGCACCACTGCCGAGATCGCCAAGAAGCAACTGGGTTCATTAGTAGCACAGTTGAAACTGACCAAGAACGCTGCTATGGAATTAGCCATCTCGATAGGGACATCCTTCTTGTCCTCATTGGGTCAAGTTGCGAAGGGTGTAAGGCTGGTGATATATGCGATCACAGATTTCAACGAGGCAACTGGAGGCTTGCTTTCTCAAATAGCTAAGGCCGCTGGTGCTGTGGCGTTATTGCTAGCTGGCTTGCCTGCGTTAGTGTCTGGGATAAAGTTGGTGACTGTTGCAATGATGGGTTTGGTTGCTGCCAATCCTGTGTTGACTGCGTTGGTGGTTGGGTTGACTGCGGTAGGTACTGCGTGGAACAGATATGGCGAAGCTGTGATTGATGCGGTGACAAAGTCTGCGTTCTTCAAGAAGGTCGTTGTCCCTGCCTTCAAGGATGCCAAGAAGGTGATAATGGGGCTTGTCAGAAGCGCACAAAAACAATTTGATAAATGGGCGAAGTCGACATCAAAGATAGTCAAAGAACTGTTTGGCATAAAGGTCACTGCCTCACAAGTCAAGCAAGGGTTGGCGGGTTTGGTTTCAGTGTCTGGCGTGTTGGCTGTGGTGCTTGGATTGCTGGGATTGAAGGCTGCGTTGGTGGGTGTTGGACTCACTTCTGCGACCATTGGGATCGTGAGGTATTCTGTTGCGACTGCCGTGGCTACTGTGAGGACAGTGGCTTTCAGTGTGGCACAAAAGGCGGTCATCGTCACATCCACCATAGCGAAGGCTGTATTACTTGGGACTGCCGCAGCGGTAGTGGTGTTTGCCAAAGGAGTGAAGCTGGCTAAGATCGTCAGCTTAGGTTTTGTTGCAGCCAAGAAATTACTGAACGCATCATTGGTGATAGGACGTGCTTTATGGGCGGCAAGCACCACTGCTATTGTTGCATTTAGGACAGTCCTTGCAGCAACACAAATGTGGGTGATGGCGACGACCATAGCAGTTCGAGCGTTAGGTGTGGCATTAGTTCTGAAGAACGGAATTCTCATGGCGGTTAATGCCGCCTACAGAGGATTCATTGCAATGCTTGCTTCTGCCCGCGCTGCTGTTACTTTGACCGCAGTTGCGACGAAGGCATTGTCTGCGGCTAAGTTGTTATATAAGGGGGTTATTCTGGGTGCTGTTGCTGCTCAAAAGGCGTTCAATATTGCCATGCTTATCGGCAAGTCCGCCACCATTGGTTCGATGGTTGCGATGAAGGCAATGGGGGTTGCCACTCTTACATATAAGGGCGTTATGGCGGCGGCGGCAGTGGCGACTCATGGATTCACTGCGGCAGTAAATTTGGCGAAGATGGCAGTCAAAGGGTTCATGCGGGCTACTGTTGTTTTAGGTCTGGTTGCTTTGGCATTTGAAGGGATCATGTACATCGTCGATAACTTCGGCGGCAAAATCTCAGAGATGTGGAATGGGGTGACTTCGGGAGCAGTTACGACAAGCACAATCCTGACAAATCTCAAAGCATTGTGGGAGAGACTGAAAGAAGCGGCTATCAGCCTGTGGGTCACGATGCTTCCCTACCTGCAAATGGCGTGGCAAAAGATGCAGGAGTTTGCAGCGTGGCTGACAACAGTTTTGGTTGCTGCGTGGGATGCAATAGTTCCGGCGGCTATGCACGTCTGGCAAGCATTGGTGAATACCCTGTCTCCCATTATCAGCAAGGTCATTGATGTCTTGACAGGGTTGTGGGAGTGGATAAATGCGGCCATCGAGAGGAACAGAGAAACGTGGCAGCAATGGGGTACATATATCAAAGATGTTTTCTACAACATGGTCGACATTGCCGTGCAAGTGTGGGAAGGAGTCATTGGGGTATTCAGTTGGGCAATGGACAAGTTGGGGCAAATGTTCGACTGGCTTCTGAGTTTGTTCGGAGTGTCTACAGATCAAATGGCTGATGGGTTCTTCAAGGCGTTCGATTCGATACTGAATTGGATGAGCTTGCTGACCACAGACTTGGGTTTGACGTGGGAGCTGTTTAAGAACAGAGTCGTCAAGATATTTTATGTGATCGTGGATAAAGTCACGATGATATTCAATACTCTGATCGGTGTCGCTACGGGAGTTGGGGGAGCCATTGCTGCGGTATTCAAAACGTCAGTGCATAATATTTATGTGATGTTCCAAGACATGGCTGCTAAAGTTCGGGGGACATTCAAAGGGTTGTGGGCGGGGATCAAGGCATTGTTCTCTGGGGAAAGTTTTGGAGATGCGTTCAGCAGTGCCTACGATGCAGAAGTTGCCAAAGTCGAGGATGACTACAAGAACATCGGGGACGAGGCTGGCGCCGCATTTGCCGATGGCATGAATAACCATATGGGGCCTGATAGCCCATTCAAAGAAGAGCTTGACCAGCTTGACGAAGAGGCAGCAAACATCAAGGGTCAAATGGAAGATGCTCGTGAGGAGAAGCGTCAAGAAAGGGACAAGCCAGAAGAAAAGCCAAAGACAGAATTGCCTAAGTTTGAGCGTGATGAGTCTGGGCTTGCTGGTAAAATCAAGAAGCCGAAGAAGCCGAAGATGAAGGAGGCACCGAAGGCTGAGGAGAAGGAGGAAGAAGCAGAAAAGAAAGAGGTCAAAGAGGTCAGCGAAAAGAAGGCAGAGTTTGTTGGAATTACTGATATGTCAAAGAGGTTGCAAGCTGCCCTTCAGGAGAAGAAGGACACAGGAAAAGAGAAGGCTGAGAAGGACATCGGAGAGATGAAAGAAGTGGCTAAAGATCATAGGGATGAGGCTAAGAAGCACGGCGAGAAACTGGACAAGATCGCCAAGAAGGAAGGGGTCGCCAAGTTCGGCTAAGGATTGAAAAATGGCACTATATGAAATACTGGGCGGATCGCCTACCATAAACTTTGCGAGGAAGAAAAGCACAGCCACGATGGAGGTGTCGATGTACTACGCATCTCTCCAGACTTTGCTGTATCAACTGTTCCCCCCAGCAAGGAATGTCGGAGGTCGATTGCAAGTGCCATTAGGTACACCATTGCCAGGGTACAGCTTATTGTTTCCAAAGTCGGCGGCTGTCACTCCATTCCCTGACGACCTACCGCTAGGGTATTCGATGCACGGGTTGGCACGATGTAAGGTGACGATTCAATATGAGACTTTGACTGACGAAAAAGACGCAGACGCAAATAACAATCTTGTCACTCATACACTCGATGTGTCTGGCGAATTCCTGACTATGCCATCCACAGGATTGAAGTGGCAGGGTGAAGCGAAGGCCATACCTAATGACGACTTGCAAGCTGGGAAGATCATACCGCAGGTTGAACATTCTATAAGCTGGCCTGACGTTCTAAATGTTCCTTATTCAGCCATCAGGAATTGTGTCGGGAAAGTTAATTCTGGCAATTTCTTTGGTGCCGCTGCCGAGTCATTATTGTTTGTTGGGGCGCAGATTGAGAAGACTGTCAACTCACATGGGAAGAGGACATACAAGGTTGATTACAGGTTCTCAGAAAGATTGCTGAAGCATAAGAATCAATCGGTAGGCTGGAACCATTTCTTCGACCCCAAGACGGGCAACTGGAGGTATCTGGTTACATTAAAGGGCGGTGACAAAATGTATGACGACGCCAATTTCAAGACGTTGTTCACATAAGGTTTGGGAAGGGGTGACTTATGAGCGTTAGGCCGACAAGATTGCAGCGAGTTCGCACAGGCGAGACAATCACTGCGGACATGTACAACAAACTTCTCGACCAAGTTGAGAGGATGCACGTCACGGCAGGGCAAGGCACAAGTAACTTCAGTGCTGGCGGGGTCAAGAATGTCGGCAATCCCTATCAGGGGAGGACGTTATTTGTCCAGATAGCAGAGAGCCTACCGGCGCGGGAGGAAGAGACGAGCGAGCATTACGGCCTTCCTGCGTACATACTCTACTTCGATACAAAGAAGAACAAATGGACGTTCGATGAAGACCATAAAATCGAAGTCTTCGCTGACCCATTTCTAGACCTCCCTTTCGGTGCTGGCGAGAGGATAATGGTTCATTACGACAAGCAATCTGGATATTGGTTGCCGCAGTCGATAATGCAAACAAGGATCATAAGAACAAAGAGGAATACAGAGAGTAAATGCACGGCGAGTGAAGACCCGAAACGTAAGGGTTATCCTACGAGGGCGATGGCGACAAACATGTTCCCATTCGAGCATTTATCTCTTGGGTACTCGACTGGTGATGCTAAGATTGGATTCCAAAAGCCTGCCCTTTTTCCGAACGCATGCCACTATCCTGCGGTAGGAGTAGAATTCGAGGGTTTTGGACAGAACCACCCATTTAGACCACAAGACGTTGTCATAAATCTGAATACAAATACAGAAGACAATTACATACCTGAAGGTACAGAAGTAATTGCTCATTGTATTTTCAATAAGCTGGGTGAGCTTAGGTGGTTTACTTATGTCGGATGTCGGGAGGAAGAAAGTTCAAATTCCTCATCGAGTTCTGACTTGAGTTCAAATAGCAGTTCGTCGCCAAGCAGTTCATCAAGCAGTTCTTACTCAAGCAGTTCGAGTAGCTCATTTAGTTCTTCAAGCTCATCGTCCAGTCACAGTTCAAGTACGAGTTCTTCAAGCTCATCGTCCAGTCACAGTTCAAGTTCGTCAAACTCATCGAGCAGTTCGAGCAGTTCAAGTGAATCCAGTTATTCGAGTGAATCGTCTGGCTCATCACAATCGTCGTCTTCATCGTCGCAGTCGTTATCAAGTTCTTCAGGAAGCAGTAAGTCTAGCGCATCGTCAGACTCATCCAGTTCGATTAGCAGTTCTAGTAGCAGCCAAAGCATATCCAGTTCGAGTAATAGTTCGACCAGTTCGAGTATGTCAAGTTCGACCTTGTCGTCATCGTCTACAAGCTCATCAGATAGTTCTGACAGTTCATCAACTCAAAGCAGTTCATCGACGAGTAGTTCGGACAGTTCTCCATCCTCATCCACAAGCTCATCGTCGGGTGGTTCGTCGTCCAGTTCTTCGACATCGACAAGCAATTCATCAAGCTCGTCATTGTCATCCACAAGCACCTCGCAAAGCACGTCGTCATTTAGCACTTCAAGTGCTTCTGAGTCAAGTTCCAGCGTTAGGCATTGTTTGGTATATGGGCCGCCATCCTCGCTTACAAATCCTGCATTCGGATCGTGTAATTTGACCCTCAGTAAATTCGAGATTAATGGCAATGGAGAATGTTTGTTTGTAGGGGTGGATCAGTTTAACTTCTGCACTTGCGATTGCGATGACGAGTCGAGTTGGTCGACGGCATCGGAGTCAAGCTGGTCAACTCAATCTGAGTCAAGTTGGTCAACCCAATCAGAGTCAAGTTGGTCATTCGATGATTGCTTGCCATCGTGCGACAAGTCTGATTCTTCATTGGGTCACAGTAGCGAGTCTTCATTGGGTCACAGCAGCGAGTCGAGCCTGATGTTCAGCAGCGACTCCAGTTTGATGTTCAGCAGTTCGAGTAGTGGAGGAAGTTCTGTCAGTTCCTCATCTTCTTCTGAGGACATCACTTCTGTTTCCAGTGCTTCTTCTCAGACAAGCACATCGTCAATTTATGATGGCGATGACGGCGGCGGCGGTGGATGCACGGGTAGTTGCGAATACATTTGGGATGGTTCAGTGTGGTATCTTGACAGCAATACTTGCTCATGTAACTGCTACCCTCCTTCCAGCCCAGGATCAGTCCCGACTGAAGGGCAGAATGGTACTTGTGAATAATGGACAAAAAGGTGCCGGAATGTATAATGAGCGGGAGGATTAGTTAAGGGGCAATTCTATGAGTCAATCTGGCGAGACTGACAAAGACCGTAAGGTGGCGGCTGAGTTTGAATGTGCGTTCAGAGAAGGTTTTGTTCGCAGCGTTTCATGCGGTAGTTGTGGAGGCAAGCGACAAGGTGCTGTCTATGGGTGTTCAATGCACGGGGAATGCACTGTACTTGCATTGAGAGCCAAGAGCGAAGAAGGCAAGAAGCTGCCTATCTGTATAACTTGCGATGATCGTGTGGACAATTCTGGCAATTCCAAAGTCGATTCTGGAAAGAAGCTGGTCGAGGATTCCAAGAAGCTGGTTGATTGTGTTCATTTTGGATCGGAGCAAGGGACAAGATATGAAGCCGGTTCTGGAGAACCGATATACGAATGTCACTCACATCAAATGCCGGATGTCGTCTCAGTAGGCGAGTGCATGAATTGCTCATATCGAGTCACGAGAGCAGAGGCCGCTAGGAAGGCCGCAGAGCGACGAGAAGCGGAAGAGGGCAAATCACCCACGAGAAGCAGCGGGAAGCGGCAGACGAGGGCTGAGAGGCGTCAGAATCGAAAACAGAAGCGTTGGGAAGCGTTGAGGGAAGAAGGGAGCCGACATCCGGCTGATATAGACCCTGCTAATGTTGTGTCGGATCGCACGAGGAGGCCTGCGAATGTTGCCAATCTGTTCCATGATTCCCCGTTGTTTCTAATTCTCTCAGGGCCATCCCTTAATCTGTTCAATCATGACCTGTTGAAGATGCGTGGTGTTGTGACTATGGGGGTGAATAATGCCGCTGCCCACGTTAAGACAAATATGTTTATTCATGGTGATCCAAGCAAGAAGTTCCACCATAGCATTTGGGCAGATCCGTCGGTCATGAAGTTCACGCCACGGACAAATATGAAGCGAGATGTTCGGATACGGAATGAAGATGGAAGGCTTGAGATCCTGAAGAGAGTCATGTACATGCCGAATGTTTACGGGTATGAGAGGAATTCGATATTTGACCCAGAAAGATATTTGACAGAGCCAACCATAAACTTTGGAAATGGCAAGCGTGGAGTTGAGAAAAATGACTTGCCGAAGGTGTTAAGCACAATGTTTTCTGCGGTCAAGATGGCGTACCATTTGGGGTTCAATAAAGTGTTTTTGTTGGGTTGTGATTTTAGAATGAACCCATACGAGCCATACGCATTTAAGCAAGACAAATCTGGCGGCGGTGTCGGTGGTAATAATAACTCATATAAAAAAATCAATTACCTATTCAGTTTGGCATATCCGTATTTTGCTGACTTGAATTTTGAAGTCTTTAACTGTTACCAAGAGTCTGGGCTTGAGGTATTTCCTTACATGCCTTTCAGCGAGGCAATCGAGTACGCCACGAGTCACATAGAACAACAACCAAACACAGAAGGATGGTATCAAAAAAATGAATGAGAGATTTACTGAAGGCGAGCGAGAGGTAGTTCTGAAGCACCCATTTGACAACGAGGATTTTGCTGTCGCATGTGCGCAAGCAGACAAGTCGGGACGTTGGATGGGAGCAATGTTTTGGGTGTCGAATGGCAAGGTTTACTGCCAAGTTACTACAAGCAATTTCCCTACAGCGGATGTAGAGAAATGTATGGGACTCTTTGAAGAGAATTCTCAGGGTGCCAAGAGCTACCAAGTGACTGGTCAGGGGAGCCGACCCAAGTGGAAGCCTGAGTATTCTGACGACGAGCAAATCGAGAGCGAAGTCGAAGATATGGAAGTCGATGACGAGATTGATGAAGAGGATCAAGATGAGTATGGATTTCCCACACAGTCAATGAGAAATTTGAGGACAAAATAGGAGGGCGATAATGTTTGGTTTTGTAACAGAAACGAAGGTATGGGGGCATACGACAAAGATAGGTCATAGCCCCAAGTCTGGACTTCATGTAATCATGGTTCACAAGGGGTCATTTTGTTCCAAGCATTACCACGAGAACAAGCATAACGGGTTCGTGGTAATTGAGGGGAATCTGACGGTACGGGTATGGGACAGTGCATTAGACGATTCGACTATGGTCGAGCATAAACTTGAGGCCGATGGGAGCAGCTTTGTTGTCCAGTGCAATAAATTGCACCAGTTTTACTCTGAGGAAGGAGCGAGGGTCGTCGAGTTCTACCTGCCCGCAGAAGGCGTTGATGTTGATCCAGAAGATATAATCAGATTATCGAGGGGTGGAGTAGATGACGGCGAAGAGTGAGTACAAGCTGGGGCTTACAGGCGCAAGGTCTGGACGCAGAAGGATTAGGAATTTCAAGACTGTGTTGCAGCGGGTTGGCGAGGTCAATGACTATCTTGAGATCGGAGTATGTGAAGGCTGGTCTGCCAAGTGGTGGCTCGATAACTCATTACGCTCTGACACTTCTCGTTATGTCGGAATAGATGCGTGGGTAGACTGGCCGAAGCAAGAGCTGAGTGGTGGTGAAGTGTATCGTTCTGCGTGTGACAGATTGAAGCCGTATGGAAGCAAGGTCGAGCTGATAACTGGGTGGAGTATGAACGAGCTGGTGAAGATGTCACCAAAGTCGTTTGATGTGATTTACATAGACGGCAATCACGATCTGCTCCCAGTAATGATCGACTCAGTATTGTCGTGGAGGCTACTCAGAGTTGGCGGCGTTTTGTTGTGGGATGACTACGGTCAGAGAGCTAGGGGAAAGCAGCCTAAAAATGCCGTGCAAGGTTTTTTGAGAGGCATAAAAGGGCGGTATGAATTGCTGTTCGAGAATTGGCAAATGGCGGTTGTTAAGACCAAGCATGCGACAGAGGATTGGGGATGATAGAGTTTACGACAGTCGTCGGAGTTGACGACAGATACATTAAGGAGTTGGCTGTAGTATGGCCTAACTGGAGGCGGTATAGACCGGAGATAATGAGCAATCCATTGTTGTTCATTTGCGACGGAGATGTAGGCAACAAACAAGGCTGGGAGGAATCCCTCAGAAAGATCGTCGGAGATGTAGGCTTTTCTGTTGAGACGTGGAGCCAGAAGGGGGTTAGCCAAAGGGAGAAGATGCTTAATGCTTTGTCCATAGTTCCGACATACGCTGTTGATACGGACTGGTTTCTGAAGATCGACTGTGATTCCTTTGCGGTTGATTCTGGGAAGTGGATTGATGAGAGCTGGTTCGATGCCAATCCTGCATTTGTGGCAAGCCCATGGGGTTATACGAAGCCACCTAAAATGTTGGCAGATTGCGAGAGGTGGTCGGAGTCAGTGCCAGTTCTCAGAGACCTCCCTCCCGTAGTCACGAACATAGACGAGTCTGAAAGAAGAGTGAGGCATAGACGCATAATATCGTATGTCTACTTTGGCAATACTGTTTGGCATCGTTGGGCTGTTGGGTGGCTTTCCATCAGCGGCCAAATGACACTTCCCTGCCCCAGTCAAGATACGTTTTTCTCATGGCTAGCTGCCAAGACTGCGTCACCATATCGGCGAGTTAGAATGAAGTCGTTTGGGTGGAGACACAGCCACAAAGGTCTGAGGCAAATCAATGAAGACGGAACAGTCCGAGAGTCAACCTAAAGTCAGGGTTGTCGTCACAAATTACCGAAGGCCACAAAATGTCGCAGGGATATTGCAAGCATTTAGAAAGCAAACATATCCCATAGAGTTAGTGGTTGTGGATAACTCAGGACTTGTTGATTCATACACCCCATTGTTCAAAGACCTTGCCGATGACGTGATTACTTTCAATGACAACGCAGGCCCTGTTTCAAGGTTCATTGGGGGAGTTTACACAGACGCAAAATACATCTTGTTTCAAGATGACGACATATCGCCAGCGAAGGGGGTCGTGGAGGGTTTTGTCAGAGTTTGCGAAGAGGAGGGCGATCATGTTGGTGTCATGGGTTGGTTGGGTAGGATAATGGAATGGGAGAAGGTGTTGACTGGGGCAGGATTTGATTGGCGTCTGAACAACTACTCGAAATGCAATGTGATTTCCAAGCCGAAGTACAATGAACCGATCGACTTCACAGTGCGAGGTATGTTTGTGAGGTCGGACATCCTTTGGGCATATCATAAATTCAAGCAGGAATTGAGAAGGGAATTTCCAGTTATATGCGAGCAATGGCTGTTGCATGACGATATAATGCTTTCAGTTGCTGTTCGATGCGAGACAGACCGGAGTGTTCTTCTCAGGAAAAAACTTGGGGGACATTTCACGCCTGCGAGCGACAAGATGCCGTCCAACAACTCGTTCTCTGGAAGGCACGATCATGCAAACGACAGAAGGCAATTTATACGAGCTTGTTATTCATTAGGATGGAGAGGCATTCATGGCAAAAGTTCGAGAACATGACGGTAAGCAATTCACGAGCAGGTGGGCATTGCGTCACTTCAGAACGTGGGGAAGACACCTGCCAAAGTGGGTTAATGTCGGTGAGCCTCTGAACTACATTGAGATCGGAGTTTGGGAAGCCAGAAGTGCATGTTGGGTTCTTGAGCATATCCTCAAGCATAAGGATTGCAAGGCATATTTGATCGACACATTTAATGGCCCTGCTAGGGCAAGCAGAATTCCCCGTTTTGGGACAGGCGAAGAGATCGAGGCGAGAGCCAGAAATAATGTCAAGCCATACGAGGAGAAAGTCACGTTTCTCAAGATGACAAGCGAGGAGGCTTTGGCGACAGACACCATCCAACAACTGCGGGGGGATGTCGACCTCGTTTATGTTGACGGTGGTCACAAGGGAGATGTCCCATTCGAGGACACCAAAGCAGCGTGGCCGCTATTGAAAAATGGCGGTGTTATGATTTGGGATGACACTCACATGAAGGGCGTGATTGACTGCATCGAGAAGTTCGAGGAATACTACAAGTCTATGTATCAGATTATTTGGAAAGGTGGCCGACAGATAGCCGCCAGAAAGATAGATGGCTGATGGAATCAAGGGGCATTGTTTACTTAATTTCTGGGAATAAACATGCGGTTGTTTTAGTTGCATCCGTAGCGTCACTCAGAAAGCACTGGGACGGCGATGTGGCTATCGTAGGGACGGACGAGGCAGGTTACACGTTAGCCCAGCAAGTTGCGTCAGACGAGCGTCTGCGGGTTCGTGCGATCAAGATGGATCATGGAAATTACAGACGAAATTCTGGGTATCTGAATAAGACTCGGATCAACTCAGTTGTTCCATTTGATTCGACAGTTTTTCTTGATGCTGACACCATCGTTAGGGGAGATATAACAGAGGTTTTTCCACGAGGCGATGAGATGGTTTTGACCTCTTGGGGTGGTTGGGTCACAACTGGAAATATGATGAGCAATCGGATACGGAAATGGTCAAAAGTGGAGCCGGAGAGAGTCGAGCGAATGACTAGCATTTCTTGGCCTGCAATAAACACAGGCGTGTTCGGGTTCACGAAGAGAACTGTATTTATGGACGACTGGTACGATGTCACTAAGCAGAACGTGATATTCATTTGCGATGAGATTGCTGCGCAAATAATGTACCCAGACTATCCAGTTAGATTGCTTACAGACAAGTACAACTGTTCCCCATTTGTCGGGCAAAACAAAGACGATTCTGTAGTGTGGCATTTCCACGGGAAGAAGCATTGTAAGCCTGCCGCCATAGATAAATGGTGGCCTACATACGAGGAATGTCTAAGTGAGAATTATGCCGACATAAACGAGTGGACTCCGGCAGGAGACAAGAGGCTCAGAAGGTATCTGGAGGTGGGGGTATGAAGTTTGAGTTTGTGACACATTGTTGGCAATACTGGAGATGTTTAACATACCAAGTTAGCTCATTTCTATTGGAGCCACCAAAAGACAGTTACGCCATTTTGTCTGTCGTGTATTGTCCTGACGACGAGGCGACCACGAAGAGGCTGGAGCAGATAGGGGCGTGGATGAGCAAGAATGGCTGTCCAGAAAACTTCGAGCTAAGACTCCATCCTTTGGAGAAAAGCATGTTGTTCAGAAGGTCAATCGGTCGAAATATGCTGGCATTAAATACTGAGGCAGATTGGGTGTGGTTTTGCGACTGCGATATGACGTTCAAGGGATCGGCAATAGATGCCTTGGCAGAAGAGCTTGATCGCATAAACTCGGAGGATCCTGATATGACTATGGTTTATCCAAAGCGGGTTCGCTGTACGTCACAGCCGGCAGGTGATGAGTTGATATATTCAATCAAGGATGAGTTTGAGCCGGTGGCATTAGACTACTCATCTTTGGGCAAAAAGACCTACCATGCGGCCATTGGTGGGGCGCAAATCGTAAGGCAAGATGTGTGTCATGAAGAGGGTTATCTGGACAAGTATCCACAGTTTCGGCGACCGGAATATGACCATTGGAAAAGGACAAAGGAAGACCCCATATTCAGGCGTAGATGTATAGGCCATAGGGGACTTCCTGTGAGGAATGAGAAGGTTGTTACTGGGGTGGCGAGAATCCGACATACCCAGCGAGGAAGATTCGACATAGGATTAGAAATGTGAGGAAGCAATGAACGTTCCTGACTACCCAACAGAATCGAGATCGGGAACGTGTGAGTAGTGCATAATCTTACCTTTCATAGGCAGTGATTATTCGTCATAATGTAGTCATCGAGACAAGACCTGAGTCGCATTAGGAGAACGAGATTGTCAAAGCCAGATTTTACTTCAGATTATTCGCCGAGCTTTGTATCTGATTTTGTGTCAGGGTTGAAACGTGGTCGCGCTGTCGATGGCGGTGGAGGTGGCGGTGGCGGCGGCAGTGGAACACAGACATTTGCAGTATCAGCAAGTGCAGACGATGGGCATGCAATGAAGTCTACTAGCGGTGCTTCGACCCCTACGTCTGGCTGGGGAACTCCTAGCAATAGCGGAAATAGTTTAATAATCGGTGTGCAAGAAGACTGGGATAACTGGCCTACTTATGTAGACCATTTTTTAGGGTATTTCAGATTCCAGAATGTTACGGTTGCACAGGGAGCTACAATCTCATCCGCCTACTTAAAACCGTATCAGAGCAGTTATACAAGTAGAACATTATCCGTAAAGGGCTTCGCAAAGGATAACGTCTCTGCTCCTACGGCTGGCAGTGATTTAGCGGCAAGCAATTTCACGACTGCTGGCATAACCAACTTTGCGAGTGGAACAGGTTCGGGACAGAAGACAAGTCCTGACATAAAAGACATCGTTCAGGAAATCGTAGATCGTGCGGGTTGGTCAAGTGGAAATTCAATGATGTTCGCATTGTGGATTGCAGTATCATATCCAGCAACAACAATACTCAATTTAAGTTCATACGATTATTCCAGCGGAAGCGCAGCGTGTGAGCTAGAGATTACAACATAATGCAACATAACGGATGGGACTTCGCTGAATACTCATGTTTGTCGATTGTTCTCACTGTTCTGGTTCATCCTGTTTTCAACATCGTATTTTTTGTGGCTATGATAATAGCCGTCAAGCAAATTAAAAAAATTATAAGAGGAGCCAAGAATGGCAAACAGCAGTTTTACAAAAGTGCTTGATGCGGCTACAGCAACAGCCAATTCATCAAGCGTCAACTGGATGGGTGGAGTTGGTTCTATAGCCGCTTCTGGAACATGGGACTCAGCAACAGTTAAGCTGCAAATGTCTCCCGACGATGGGACTACATGGCTTGATGTCGGGACTGCTTCGACGTTGTCCGATGACGGCTGTGCTAATTTTGAGTTCCCTCCCTGCGACCTCAGACTCGTACTCACAGTCACGGGTACGAGCAGCATCACGGCATGGATAACAAACCCATAATCGTTCAATAAATTGCACGCTATGAACCCAGAAGATATACCCTCTGAAGACGATGAACAATGGGTCGGAAATGACGAGGAGAATGAGGTTATTACTGCCGTTATGGGTGACCTTCAAAAGTTGCATTTTGCTTCTATGAAGTCAGGGCCATACGACGGAGGATGTTCTTTGATAATGACCGTTGGTATCAAGAGGTATGGGGCAGACGGAGTCCCGTACTCCTCGCCAGTCTCAATAATTTTTAACCCAGAAGATACTGTAAATTTGGTGTCTACCTGCTTCGACATTGTTGAAGAGAGTGATACCGACTGGTACGATGATGATGGTTAGTGGTTGACCCTTACTGACCACAGGTGGCCGTAGATGCTTTGTCTCGCCTTTCACCCTACTGCCACCCCCCCAGTGCCGTCACTGCAAGCCTGATCTCTTGTGGTGGCGGCACATCTTTTTGCGCCCCCCAGAACTAACAAGCAAGACGATGGAAAAGCCCCTCAATGTTTTTTGGGAATTTTACAAAAATACCCTTGACTTCGAGCATAGGATATACGATATTAATTGTATGAGAGTTAAACAATCTTTTGAAACGAATGGGAAAAAGACAATGCAACGTGACAAGCTACTGAGCCTGCGATACCGAACGAAGATTTCACTGAGCGATGCACGGGATAACTTGGCCGAGATCGAAGAGAACTGCGATCCAGATCACTACCGAACGCAAGAGCTTATGAGAGAGTTCGAGGACTTGATCGAGTTTTATGAAATTGAACTGAAAGATATTCAGAATCAACTTGACGAGCAAGGATTACCTGAGAGCGTCGAGGATATTTGGGCGAGAGGCGTCTGAAAAGTTTGTAATGTTTTTTGGAAAAAATCCAAAAATAGTATTGACTCTGAAAGCGATAGATGCGATACTACTTGTGTTGAAAGTAATTAACACCTAACACCGGCGAGGCCGGAAGGAAAAAGAAAATGGAAAATCTACTGAACTTGAGCGTAAGTCTTACTGAAGCCGATGTTAATGTTTATATGGATTTGATGACGAGTCAGGTTCGTGCGGAAGAGGAAGACAAAAACGGCGAGGCTATGGAGGCTGCACTGGCTATTGGTAGATGGGCAGATTCTCACGGGATTGATATTGACGTGGAAGTTACTTCTGAAATGACCCGTCAAGAGCGAAACGAGTTGGATAAATGGAAGCTCTGGAAAGAGTGGGTTCGTCGGGATGTCGTTCGTATGGTGTTGGCTTCCTAAGCGTTTGTGATTGCTTAGGATTTATGGAGAGGGAGGATAGGATTATGTTGTGATCTGAAAGGGTGCCGGTGAGCCGGAGCAAGAGGCGAAAACCCTGCCACGAAGAATTTACTGGAAGTGTAATTAGGAGATGTTGAAATGCCTATTTTCAAGAGACAAACTGGAAGCGAACTGGATGCGTGGAAACTGGTAGCTGGGTATCGTGCTAAGGGTCACTGGACGAGCGAACCCTGCCGTGTTCTGTCGTGTAACCAGAAGACGTGGGTTTATGAGTTTGCTGTGAGTGTGGACAAGCAGAGGGAGGGGCTGTAAATGAAAGCCAAGCTAGATGCCTACATCGAGAAGGTCGAGGGGTGGAAGGATGGGAACATTGAGTTTCCAGTGATCGTGGAAGACTGGGCGGGTCAGCGAATTATGGAGGCAAGACCGGCGACAAGATATGGGTCAGCAAAGAAGCGTTTGGCGAAGGTCAAGTCTGATATTGAAAGCGGGGCATTTGACTCATCAACAAGGGACTGGGTAGAGACTCACCCTGCCTATGGATCGCTGGCCTACAGAGAACAGGAGGAACACCAATGTCACGACTAAGCAGAAGATGGAGGATGTGTCCAGAAGAAGATGGCTTGACACCCTCGCCATGGTGTACGGAATGCGAAGAGCCGTGCGAGTCATCGTGGCAAGATGAGGGCATAGGACGCTATGAGTTTTGGGGGTTTGTCGGAAATCATGTCGACTGGCGAGAGTTGTCTGAGTGTTGTGGTGCTGAGGTTACTGAGGTGCCATACGAAGACGAGGAGGATGAGATTGATGGAGAGTGATGGAGTTATCAGAGAGTACCTACAAATGATCTCATACGGAACAAAATTGGCTGGTGCATTGGTGGATCGAGCATACTCAAGTATGGAGCATTTCGTCTTGGATAATGGGGAATACTTCGAGTCACCTGAGTACCCTCTTCCTGCCCGATTCAGAGGGGAGCCAAAGATGTGCTATTCCAACAGCTTCGATATGCTTGTTGGTTATGGCATGAGTTGCCCGAAGGCGGTTGATGCAATATACTGCGAGGGCTATGCGTACACTGAGGGGTTGATCCCTCTGCCTCACGCATGGCTGTTGTCCAAAGATGGCGAGGTCTTAGAGACAACATGGGATCATGCGGGTGATGAATATTATGGCGTGGCATTTGACTCAGGGTTTGTGCGAGATACTCTGTTATCGAAAGGCAGTTACGGGGTCATTGATAACGTCGAAGAGCGATGGCCTTTGCTGGCCGGTATCGACGAATCAGTTTGGAAGTATGACAAAAATCAACCTACCACATTGCGTAGGCTGTGTTAGCATAAGGGGGTGAGATGGAAGTACCAAAGCAACAGGTGAATGGGGCTACATTCGATCAAATCATTTCGACATTTAGCGGGTCGATTCTGAGGGTTGAGCAAGTCAGGAATCCGGTTAAGATCTGGGGAGAAATGTTCGTATGTACTTCATTAGGTTTGTCGCATAGCAATAATTGGGCTACATGCTATTCATTGAACAGGATCGAGGAGTGGTCAGGGCCTGTCCATGTATATGGTGCGACTGACGAGGAATGGTACAAACGAGTGCAAGTCACAAAACAACATTGGTATGGATTCAGAGTGTTCGTCGAGAATGACGACTCTGGTCAGGAGTATGTGCTGGGGAGGAAGTCGGTCTTCATTCGTGAGCCATACCCGAAGGCGAAGACCAATGGGCAGAACTACAGAGGTATGTGATATGAGCGTGGATTCAGACGCAAGATATTATGAGAACATAAACGATCTCAAACAGGTGTGCATAAACTTGGCTGTGTCATTGCAAGATTATGTAGACGGCGTTTCGGATATAGACAGAATGGCGGTGCAGAAAGACTTGGATGAGGCGTATCTCGCCTTGTCAAATGTGTACCCCAGAACATATCGGTTTGAGGTGATTCATTCCGGCAAGGCTCCATTACATAGGATGTCATTTCACTTGTACTGCAATGAGATAGAGTGCAAGCCTGTGAAGAGGTTTCACTCATACGATACTGCTATGAGGTGGGGGAGGCCAGATATTCACGGGTCGATGGAAACCGCATTGTTCATATTGGCGAATGAGGGATATTCAGAGGACGAAGTCCTTGATGCTCATTGGGCATTTGGGAGGGATGTGATTGGCAAGGTCACAGTCTTTGACGAGGTCACAATGGACTCATTTGAGATCGAGAAGTGGATGGATAATTTCACACCCAGCGAAGAGGAGTCAGGCGAGGTATGAGCGTGGATAGTTCGGAGTTGTTGCTGAAGATTACAAGCAAGGTCAGGGAACTTTGCGACATAGTGGATAAAGCCATCACGAGTGCAGGGCAGGAGGTCGATGCGACCAAGCCTGTGCAGATCAACCTAGATCAGTTTGAGGTTGATGTTATGGGTGCTGTTCGTACAGTCAAACCAATCGGCACATTGCATGGAAGACTTAAATGCCAAGAGGTCGATGGGTATGGTTTATATATCATAAGCGAGGATGAGTTACAGGAGGAATATCGTGATTCGTATCAGTCCATTTACCAGAGAGTTTCAGAGCGAGAGCAGTCCGAGGGAGGGGGAGATGAACACCCCGTTGAGTTCCCATAAAGATGAGCAAGTGCAAAGGCCGTCTGTTGCTGCAATATATGTGAGCTTTGTATGTGCGTGGATCGTATTCTCAGCAATATTCGCAGGCGCAGCCTACTTGTGGTTGTTGGCATTATCCCATAATCCTGCGTGTCCATTTGCTTGGTCAATGGTAGCCATCTCGTCGGCCATTACCGGAGTAGCTTCATTCTCGCTGGCACGGAGGAAGATTAATGAGATCAGATAAGGCGATGTTTGATAAGCTGGCGGCATCTTCCTTGAGGACGCTGGAGAGCTTCAGAGGGCACCTGAGAGGCGAGCGTGTCTTTTGTCTTGGAACAGGGCCATCGTTGATTACACAGCCTCTGGGGGCGTTAGAGGGCAAACCTGTGGTGTGTTGTAATTGGGGTCATCTAGCATTGGAGGGCGCAGCTACCCCATCGTGGTTTTGCAATGTGATAACTGACGACCACAGGATCAAGGAGCTTCGCCCTGTTTTGAAGGACAGAAGCGAGCCTGTCTTTTGTGTCCCGTGCAAGTTCAACGTCGATCCTGAGTTGTACTCAGAACCATTTATTTGCATGAGTCCGAAGATGAGAAGCCGGAGGAGGGTCGACTTCAGAAAGGGATGTTCCATTGATTGCACATTCGGAGTCTATCTCGGAAGGTCAGTTATGTTCACAGCAATACAGCTGGCCGCATTTTTCGGTGCCTCTGAGATCGTTTGTCTTGGTATGGATATGAACTATCAAGGAGCCAGAAAATACTTCGATAACAGAATCAGTACCGGCAACTGGAATGGCTTCAAATATGAGAAGCATGGTCGCCCTGTGCTTGAGGTTATGAGAGATACATTGGGGGAGAGAGGCATCAAATTATTGGATGCAACGCAAGGTGGTATGGTAGACTGTCTGGAGAATATTGTTCTGTTAAAAAAATGACCACGGGGATGCGAGAGTATGTAGTATGAGTTGGCGAGGTAATGACGAACATTGGGAGCAACGTGTCGACGACATAGCTGATGTCGTTTCGGCAAGGATAATGCGGGGCAAGGTTCGTTCCAGCAAAGGCATAAAGTACCTCGACATAGCCTCCATTCTCCCAGTCACATTAGCGACAAGACTGTCACGGAATGACCAACCTCCATTGGCATATTTCAAGTGGAGGGCGACTAAGGGCTGCGACCCATCAAGTACGCCAACTGCACACGTTTGCAGCATAACGCAGTATTATCATTTTATGTCAGACGACTGGAAGCAGGTCGTGGATGTGTTGAGGTCGGATCAAGTTATCGGTGCATTAAAAGCCCAGCTTTCAGTGAAGAAGAAACTGGCACTCACAAACTGCAATTTCATTCGTGAGCATTCCGGTCACAAGCAGCATCCAGCAGACGATTATGACAAGTCATTCTTGAGGCTTGAGTTGTATCTGCCGCCATTAGAGAGAGGGGTTCCAGCGAGGGTCAAAGATGAGACAAAGCTGGCAACAAAGGTGCTGCGATACATAGATGGCGAAGTCCGTTCCATACGCCCCCAGAAATACAACAGTAATCTGGCATGGGCAATCGTCACTAAGATGGACACAATGCTGGCTCGATCCGAGAGCCATTCTTTGAGGCAGACTATGGTCGCCTACTACAGCGTTCCTAAAAAATAATTCTGTCTTTTTGGAAAAAATCCAAAAATAGTATTGACTCTGTTGTCTGGATATGCGATATTAATCGTGTAAGAAATAACTAACACCTAGCACCGGCGAAGCCGGAAGGAAAAAGACGATGCCAAATACAACCGGATATGAAGACTACGATACCCCTGTCTTGGAATACTCAAAGTGGCAAATTGAACAAGCTCTGCGAGAAAGTGATAACTCAGATTTGTGGCGTGAGTGGGCAAAAATTAATGACGAGCTGAAGAGCCGAGAAGAACCAAAAAATATGTTTCTTGCCGATTACAAAAGCTAGGGGGATGATATGAGAGAGTCGAAGCGTTTGAATAAATCACGGTTCCATTCGACGAGTGCGAGCTGGAACAAAGCTATGAAGCGTAAGCGTGGGAAGATTAGAAGGCGACAGGATTCTGAAGCCGTAAGCCGACAGGCGGGAGGGTAGACAAATGAGAGATTAGAACATAGAAACGACGAGTTGATGCAAGGGTTTACTGCACTCTAAAGCGGAATGACGGGAATGAAGACAGATTGCAAGCAATGTCTTCTGATCGAGTCCTCCAAGATTGCAATCGAATGCCGGTGAATAAGAAATGGTCACGGTTCCAACAGCCTCTTGACAATGCTGCACTACCTCGATGTAGTGGGGTGCAGTAAGCCCTTGCTGATTTTAATAATTCTAATACTGGGAGGAAGCACAGATATGGCTTCATCATTTAACAATGTGACAATTATGGGTAATCTCGTGAAGGAGAATGAACTCAGAACTGTCGGTAGTAATAACACGTCTGTCTTGGACAACACCATAGCAATTAATGAGAGGCGAAAGGTGGGTATGGAATGGGTTGATGAGGCTCATTTTATTGACGTTACATTTTGGGGTAGAAATGCAGAGATCGTTCAGCAATATTTGCGTAAAGGGTCGCCTGTTCTGGTTCGGGGTAAGCTCACGCAGGATAAGTGGGATGATGCAGAAACTGGACAGAAGAGAAGCAAGGTTAAAGTCACAGTCCAAGAGATGAGAATGGTCGGTGGTAAGCAAGATGAGGGCAGTTCCTATTCGGCTCAACCTGCGGCTCCCGCTGTCTCTAATGAGCCACCTTCATTTGGTGGTCAGCAAGGCGACAACGACATCCCGTTTTAATGTGTAGTTGGTGGGGCTATGTATGGGCAGGTGCAATAAATTGTACTGCTCTACAGACGCCCTGAATTTTAATCTGAAAGGAGAGTAGAGTTATGAGAGTTCCGGTTTTATGGAGCAGGAAAACCCACGAGACAGTTCGGGGTACTATGTTGTGCATTATCGCCTTTGCAATCGGCATGATGGTATGCTTTGCGGGTTGCGATTCTGGTAGCTATGAACGGCAGAGAGAGAACACCTCCGAGTCGCATAGGCAAGACATTGTAGACCACATGGTCGGGCAAGGTGCTGACCGCACAGAAGCTGACGTGTTCACGCAAGAACTGTTCAAGGCACAGAAAGAATGGGAGGCAGAGAACGGACTATGAGCAAGACAATGAAGGTCGTTTATTCAGTGGCCGCTGTGGCCGTTCTGACGCTTTGTGGATGTGCGATAGGTACTGAGACGAAGGGGAGGTTCATAGATCGAGACATCGAGGCTGGGGGCGGTCTGTACTTCGATGCGGCTCGGTTCTAGAAAGTTAGTTGGTCGGGCAGGCATGGGGGTTACAGGTTGCATCCTCTCCTGTGCCTGTCCTTTTTACAGGAAGGTGATAATGGATTATCAATCTCAAATAAGGCAGTACAACAGTGCGATCCAACGAGGAGCAGGGGGGAGAAAGAATGGGGGTCTGCGGAAGATAAGTATGGCCTATGTTCAAGGCAGCAAGGGGGCTAGGAGGAAGCTCAGAAAAGAGGAGAAGCTCCTGAAGGCCAAGCATCTAGATGAGTTCCGGCGAAGAGCAGAGCTATCGCTGCCTCTGTTCGAAGAGGACACCCCTGAACAATCTTAGGAATTCATTAAAGTCAAATGCCGATTCGGTCGATATATGCAATATGGGCTTTGGAAAATTTCCAAAAACCCTATTGACAAAGCAAGCTCGTTATGCTAAAATACGGGTACTGAAGTTGATCTTTGACAATTTGGATGCGGTGGTTTCTGCTCGCTCTGTCCTTACAAATTTTGAAAGGAAGAGACGATGATAAGTTCAACAGAAAAATTGACATGTGCGATTTGCGGCAAGCGATATGGGGACTGGGATAATCCTGACTCTCCAGACGAGGCGTTCTCCACTGTGAAGGATATGCGTGATCTCAAGATTGAGGTCGACGACAAGCCATACGACTGGGAACAAAATTGCTGTGAAAAGTGCGAAGAGATTTATGAGAAAATCAATCGGACATTTGGACTGGAAAGGGTCGAGCGAAGTTATGAGTCTGCGAACATCGCCTTCGGAAAGAAGGGCGACGATGGCAAGTGGCTGTACCAATATCGTATGTGGGTTCTGGGCAAGAATGAGTTCATTGAGCTTGGCCGATTCGGATCGTATGGGACAGGTCTTGTGACTCAAAGAATTGATGGGAGATCAGGTTCTGAAAGCGTGTACGAAATGGACGTGAACAATCCAAGCGAATGGGGTTTTATATCCCGTATGATCGAGGATGGAGTTCATGGCGTGCTTGAAGACGGAGCTGAGATGATCTCACTTAATGAACGCCAACTGGCGAGCAAGTAATTTTAATCTGGGACAGAGTGAGCAAAAGCCACCGCATGAGAGGCGAAAAAATTTTACAATGTATTTTGGAAAATTTCCAAAAACCCTCTTGAGTTTTGGCAGGTAATATGCGATACTATGAATATAAGAATTAATTAACACTTTTTGATAAGCGAAAAAGACAATGAAATTTGCACTACGAAGATTGGCACGGGCACTGGACTGGCACTTTACTGGATTGGTTGTTTTGCCGATTCGTCGAGTATGGAGTGTTCTTCGACCGTGGGCGATTGTGGCTGGCGGTTGGGGAGTTGCACTCGGAGCTTTTTCTGCAATGGCCTACGGGTTGCGTTGGCTTAATTCGCTGGCAATGTAGTTCTCGAAAATCTAGGAGAAAAGAAATGAAGATAGCAGAAAGATTGGAGCGTCTTGCTGAGAAGCATGGATGCGAAGTTGATGATGACGGATTCGCTTGGACGTTATGGTTGCCTGAAGGCGTTGAGTGGAATGAGTCTGGCGCACCTTGCTTGGTGGAGCAATATGCGACCCTGTGGCAAAGTTGGAAACCTGATGCGATCAGGGAATTGGAGGATCGGGCATCTTGTGGAGTTGATGGAAAATGAGCGAATGGAGACCTAGATGGGTGCTTCACCGAATTGACGGCGATGTGATTTTGGTGACACCCACAGAGAAAAATGAGAAGGGCAGATTTGAGTATCAAATATGGAGGCTTAATCTGGACTGCCCGCCAAGACTGCGACCGGAGTTCGGTATGACCTATGTGTACAGAAGCGTCAGAAGCAGTCACGAAAATGTTAGTGAAATCTACAGGAAGTGGAAGAAGAGAAAGTATGGATTTTGGACAGTTGATTATCGGGAGATATGAAGATGAGTGATGATAGAGAAGCACATGAAATGATGTATGACATAGCAATGCTATTATCTGGCATGTTCGAGGATACCTATGTTGATACCAGTTTGAGATTGCGACCTGTACCGAAGGTCAAAAATGAAAAGGAGAATGACGATGAGTGAAGAGTTTATTATGTTTGTTTTGGTTCCGCTTTTGCTGATACCTGTGGGGTATGCTGTGGATCAAATACTGGAAAGGATGGGACGATAATGAGTCTGAAAAGCGAAGCGATGAAGGAGAGGTCAGAGACGTTTGTGCGTGAGATGATGAAGATCAGAGAGACGGCTTCTGAGTTAGGCAGTCAAGCAAGGTCATTGAGTTCACAAATTCAATGGGACATGCTGCGGGAGGAGTATTCAACACAAGATATTATGACCGCCAGAGCGTCTGCTAGGTTTGCTCTGAAGAATGTGAAGAAGGAGATCGAGGAACTGCTTTATGACCTCACAAATGAGAGTTCAGCAGGATGCTGTTTCTCACGAGAATGTAATCGGGAATTGATCCTTGCAGGTATCGAAAATGGGAAGGCGTTTCCCTGCTAGTATGTTGGCCGTCAACGCATGAAGGAGTATGCAATGGCAGAAGTTTATTATGAGTGGGATTTACAGGAAGTGTGTATGAAGTCCGAGAGACGTGTCGCTATTTTGTCTGTACCGTCTGGGAGGCTCTGTGAGGTCGTCTGCCACGTCGAACGCATACGACCCGACAAAGGACACAAGTACAGAATCGAGTTGCGCAAGGACGTGTACAGCGAGCGATGCCTTGAGCAGTTGTGCAGAAGGTATTATGCCGAGGTGGATGACGGATTACTGAGTGGGCATTTGGTCACAGAGTATGGCCGCAAAAGGAGGCGAGTTCCTGAAAGGTTTCATTCGGAGCTGGCTAAGTACAGGAAGCGACTGAAAAAACTTTCTAATGTTTTTTGGAAAAATTGAAAAAATAGTATTGACTCTGGGGATCGGAGATGCGATACTATGAATATAAGAATTAACTGGCACTTTTGAAACGAAAGAGAAAAAGACAATGTTCGCTATGAAATATCGTGATGATGTACACGTTTTGGTCGAGAGAGTAAATAACGGGGATGAAGCTGCTTTTGATTATCTCCCTACGGCGATTGAAACTGTTCAGGATTGGCTTATTCCTCAAGACGAAAAGCAAGTTTTGATCGACAAACTGGAAGATGCCGAAAATTCTTTCGAGGGCTAAGTGCCGAAAGGTTCGGAAAAGGGATTGAAAATGGAAAGCAGAAAAGCGGAGATTGAAGTTATCAATGTTATGGATGTTCTCAATAAGTTCGACATCACGGTTATGAACGTGGACGACGTGAGCTATGAGAGGCAGACCGAATTGGTGATGGGTTGGTGCGAAGAACACAACGCGCTGTATTACAGTTGGGAAGGTGCCAAACACATGGCTGGCGTTCACCACTGGCGAGCGATACAGGATGCCGAGAATCGAGGGCATGATATTGTTGTTATGGATTACTTGAGCTGATGAAGGGATAATTAAATGGTGAAGGGGACAGAGTTCGGTGACTTGCTGAGGCAGAAGATAAGGGATACTAGGGTGAGCCAGTACCGCCTGAGCAAGGCCACCGGAGTCTCGCAGGGGGCGATTAGCGTATGGCTCAGAAGAGGCGGTGATTTGAGCCTGAAATCATTTACGAAGCTGGCAATATATATGGGTATGGAATTGAGAGATGAGGTGGTGGAATGAGAGATGGTAATCCAGATCGACGGACTTTTCATTTGCGTAATTTATGCAAGGATACATCGGAGGATCATGCCGGAGTCACGTTTGATGTTTATGGCAGTGAGGTGATTTGGTACAGGGTCTATGAGAACCGGAATGGGGAGGAGCGTTCTGAGCCGATTGAGCTGGGGCGAGATGTCTACAAGGGTTTGATACAGTCGGGAAGATATGAGCAAGTTGAGATGATTGGAGGAGCCGATGGAACGGTTACACGGGGTCATTAGTGCGGACAAGGTTCTGGGGTTCAGTGAAGTGCTTGAGTACCCTGCTATTTCGATGATGCACAAGGCATTAAACAATCGACACAGATACGCAGTTTACTTCGTTGCTGATATGCTTCCTGAAGATGTCGAACGGATCAATTTCCTGCTGTCGAATAATTGGCATTTCAAGGCTATCTGTGCGATCAAGGCGAGAGCAGTCGAGGTGTCTGTTGCCGATAGGCATAATGAGTTTTGGGAACGCATCCCCAACCCTGATTTGCCTGACTATCTGCCGCCTCAATCGGAGGTTTACGAATGGTAGACTGGCTGTACAGTAATATCATAAAACAAGTCATTACTTCCGAAGACCGTCAGGGGGTCGATGACTTTTTGGATGGGTTGAGGATCGTCTTGGATTGTATGGACGAGTGCATTTGTGAGGGCTATCAATTCGACACTGACGACACACAACGGATCATTGAAATCGTGGGTGTTCTGGAGCGTCATAGGTTATCCCTTGAGACGGCTATGAATTTGTCAGATAGGAGGAAGCTGCGAGCAAATGAGCGTGGTCGAAGTATGGGGTGACACATACCAAATAACTGTGGCGTTCAGAGGTATGAAAAACTTCGGAGCGATAGTGGTCGAGGGAGACATCATCACGACTAGCAGGTTTGATAATGCACTAGAACTGAAAAGGGTTGTCAAGGTGTGGGGGTCGTTGATGAAGGTCGCAGAAGACAAGTGCGATGGCGGTGATATGGCATGGATCAGGTTGTCGTATGTCTTGTGGTGGAAGGGGAACAAACTTGTCTGGGATCGAGGCGATCTGAAGAACGGCATAATTCTCCTTCTGGAACTAGGGCGTAATGGGAGCAAGGCTCTGCAATATGAGGTCGAGGTCAATGAGCATGGTGACTCGCAAATAGGTGAGGGGGTTATGGCCGATCCTGCCTACATAATCGTCGAGTCGCCGTGGTGCAATTTCTTGCACGAGATATGAGACAGTTTTTTTATTTTTTCCAAGAGTTCTGATTGATGAAAGGACGATGTAATGATAATATCAATCGACAATGTTTTTATGAAAGGTGGATTGGATGGCAATCGCAAAAGATGCAAAGGCAGTAAAGAAGAAGGGGGCAGTTGGTCGCCCTAATAAACTGGGTCGTACTGGCACATGGTTGGGTCAGCTTGGTGAGAATGTGAGGCGAGCTAGGCATAAGCGAGCATGGTCACTTACCGAGTTATCTCAACATGCAAATGTAGAGATGACACTGTTGAGTGAGTTCGAGAGAGGCGTGAGAGACATAAGCGTTTCTGAGCTTTTGAGAGTGTTGAAGGCACTGGGGGTTTCAGTTAAGTCGTTGGTTCCTGCGAAGGTTCCACATGTGGACGTTTCTGTGGTGGCAACTATGAGTGCATCGTGGTTGGCAGAAGCGTGTGGGTTGACTGGAAGAAATGTGGCAAATGTTTTAGATAAGGTGAGTAAAGATGAGCGAGCAACAGCAACAACAAGGAAAAGAAACAGAGCAGTCTGAGTGGTTTGATAGGACACAACCTGAGCCTGCGGATTACCACCTGAATTACATCGACGGGGTATCGCACTCTATGTTAAATGTGTTCAGGAATAGCATCCAAGAATTCCACAAGCGATTCATCTTGAAGGAGTCAGACTGGAAGAGAACGAAGGCAATGGACTTTGGTTCTGCCTTCCATTGCTGGATGCTTGAGAGGGATCGCTGGGATAAACAGGTTGCTACGCAGCCCAACCATAACAAGGTCGGGAAAGCGAACAGGGAAGCGTGGAATGTTTTCATGGAAGAGAACAAATGGAAGGCGTGGATTTCCGAAGAGGACATGGTCACGATACTGGAAATGGAACGTGCGATCCTGAGCGATTCTGAGGCGTACAAATGGATGAGTGGGTTGGAGGGTCGGAATGAGAAGATGATTTCTTGGGGGGCAAGCAGAGACGTTCTGGGCGTGAACTGCAATGTCAAGTGCAAACCGGACAGGCTTATCCCCAAGATGTTGAATGAGGGAATGGACACCGATGTGATCGTTGATTTGAAGACGACCAATGACGTGTCACCAGAGTCAATCGCTAAGTCATGTGCCTCATTCAATTATCATTGCCAAGCGGCACTGTACATCGAAGGTGTCAAGTCAATGAATGGTGGTGATCCTTGTCGTCACATATCTGTGTTCATAACGAAGAAGGCACCATTTGAAATCGCATGCGTGGAGTATGACCGAGAGGCATTGGCGTTGGGTCGATACCTGAACAAGAAGACTCTGATTGAGCTTGCAAAATGCCTTGAGGAAGAAAGGTTCGATGGCCGCACTTCCCATCAGCTTATGGAGGTTGGATTGCCTCGTTGGTATGTGTATAAATACCAGAACGAGCTTGACGAAATGGCCGCATCGTCTAATGGTTAGGACTCCAGCTTTTCACGCTGGCAATCAGGGTTCGACTCCCTGTGTGGTCACATTAAAACGGGTCTGAAATACGGCCTGTTTTTTTGTGGAATGTTTTTTGGAAAAATTAGAAAAACCTCTTGACTCTGTGCTGTGAATATGCGATATTACTTGTGTTGAAAGTAATTAATCACCTTAGCACTTAGGAAAAAGACGATGATCTTAGAAACCAACTGGAGAGCAAGCGAGTATGTCCAAGAATCTTACAAGGGTCGTGGGATTCAATTATCTGAGGATTCGGAAAATATTCTGAATATCAATCTTCGGGAAGGTATGGCTTACGGTGAAACCAAGCGGGTGTCTGTTGAGATTGATTCGATCCGAGGTCGTAAAACTAAAAAATATTTCACGGCTGTGATTTACCGATTTGAAAATACTGGCCGGTATGAAGTTAGCACTTACGTTTTGTAATTTTTATCTGAAGGGAAAAAGACGATGAGCAAGAAGCACAAATTTGAAACCGGAGATATTCTGGAATCACGATGGGGTTATGACCAGACGAACGTCGAGTTTTATGAGGTTGTCGGGACGACGAATTGTATGGTGCAGATTCGTGAGATTGAAAGTCAAGTTGTTCAGTACGATGCCTTGAGAATGACCGGAAAGGTTATGCCTTTAGCGGGTCACTTCAAGGGCGAAGTTATGCGAAGGCGAGTAATCAATCTGAAGCACGATGAGAAGTATCACGGCGTGTCGATTACTGAGTATGCGAGAGCGTACCGATGGGAAGGTAATCTGGTCGGTTTTAGTGAATATGCCTAAATGAAAGGAAGGTGAGTTATGAGTTCTCATAAGAATTTGGCCTCTGCAAAGCAGGGGATTATGGGTGAAGTTGGATACTGTTTGAAGTCACAGGCGAAGGGGTTGAATTACACATTCGCTTCGGAGACTGACCTTATTGCTGCGTTGCGTCCTGCAATGATTAAGCATGGGGTGGTGGTGGCTCCTGTGAATGTTGTTCCGCAGGAGTTTGTGACTATGGAGACTCGAAAGGGTACTGCTATGAGATTGGCCTGTGTGGTTGTCACATATCGCTTCACTCACACAGAGTCGGGAGACTCTGAGGATGTGGTGGTAATTGGCGAGGGTGCCGATTACTCAGACAAGGCTGCGGCTTGCGCTATGACTATGGCTTTTAAGTATGCCTTGAGGCAAGCGTTTATGATTGAGACTGGTGACGATCCTGACAAGTTCAAGTCCCAACCGTCGATTACTGCCGAGCAGAAGATTCAACGTATGAAGTCTGCCGCGGATGCGATTGCAAATGCGGACTCGTCTTCTGCACTTGAGAAAATCAGGACGTATTACAAGTCTGGAAGCGAGGGGTTTGGCGACAGTCAAATTGCCGAGTTAGATGCTAAGTATAAAAAGAAAATGGAGAGCGTAAAGCAATCTGAAGAAGCTGCAAAGGAGGTGGCAAATGAGGTGTCATGATGTTGTTGATTTATTCCCCCCAATGATTCCGTCTGAGCGAGAGGCACTGCAAAAGGACATTGAGCTGAAGGGGGTTCGTATGCCGATTGTCACTTGGCGTGGGAAGGTCATAGATGGCCGGAACCGTCTGGCCGTATGTGAGGATTTGGGCATAGATGATTTTCCTGTCGAAGAGTTTGATGGGAGCGAAGAGGAAATGCTTGCTCATGTCGTCTCGTTGAATATGAGTAGGCGACAGCTCAATAGCGGTCAGAAGGCTGTTGTGGGTGTTGATCTGGGAGTGTACAGAGAGCGTCTTGGGGATGTGGAACTGAGTGGCGGTCAAAGAACCATTGAACTGATTGCAAGTGAGCTGGGAACCAATCGCCAATACATGTACGATGCCGAGAAACTGCGGGAGAAGGACAAGGATTTATATGAGCAAGTCAGACGAGGCGAGATTAAGCTGACGGCGGCGATGAAGGCATTGGACAAGCTAGACCAAGCACACGATGTCGAGGACGATGTCGAGAAGCTGGAGCCGTCTCAAAAGCAAAAGGCTGACGAGGTTGTTGATGGCAAGGGCGATCCTGTTCCACCGAAGTTCCATGATGCGTTCAAGGAGGTAAGCAATTACAAATATGCACTTGAGCAGATCAAGGAGCTGTCTAAGACAGTCGAAGGCATTGCGGTTCGTGAAGAGGGTTCTGCCTATCTCGATGTCTCGAATATTGCTGGTCACTTGAATTCATTGAGGCAAGTTCTGAAGAGTTCTATGCCGTATGCGATATGCCCGTACTGCGAAGGCAAGGGTCAAGGATGCGACGCCTGCAAGGATATTGGTTATGTGACTAAAACGATCTGGGATTATGCACCCGAAGAGATGAAGTAGAAAGGTGGTTTATTGTGCTGAGAGATTATCAGCAAACGTGTATTTCTGGCGTGCTTGACAAGCTGAGTGATGCGGACAGCACCTTAGCTGTCATGCCGACCGGAACTGGAAAGACGCATTGCTTTGCGTCGATCATAGCAAACTGGCCGAGAGACAAAGGTCGGATTCTGGTATTGGGTCATAGAGGTGAGTTGATATGGCAGGCAAAGAACAAGATAGACATGCACTTGTCTTCAGTCGGTGAGTATATCGGGGCAGATATTGAGATGGGGAATTTGACGTCTGTATCCGAGTATGGCTATATGCACGAAAGCAGAGTTGTCGTCGCTACAGTGCAATCAATGCACGAGCGTAGACTGAAGAGATTCAAGCCTACTGACTTTGGGTTGATCGTGGTCGATGAGGCTCATCACGCTGTCAAGAAGAACAAGCAGTATTACAACGTCATAAAGTATTTTATGGAGGGTGGGCTGAAGGTATTGGGGGTAACAGCAACACCAGACCGGAGCGATGAAGAAGCGTTGGGTTCTGTGTTTAATACTGTGGCATTTCACTACGGGATAGGTGATGCGATTCGTGATGGGTGGCTCACTCCTGTCCACCAAGAAATGGTGCATGTTCAAGGACTCGATCTGAGCAAGGTATCTGCTAATGCCGGAGACCTTGCTGCCGGTCAGTTGAATGACATTTTGAAGGATGAGGAAATGTGCCACAAGGTGGTTTCCCCCACATTAGACATTGTCGGCGACAAGAAGACGCTGGTATTTGCTGCCGGTGTCGCACAGGCCGAAATGATTTGCGAGATATTCAATCGCCACAAGGCGGGCAGTGCTGTAACTGTTAGCGGTGCGTGTGGGAGCGATGAGCGAAAAGAGATGCTTCGCAGATACTCAGAAGGTGATTATCAATTCATGTGCAACTGCAATGTTTTCACTGAAGGTTATGACGAGCCAACCATAGAATGTGTTGTTATGGCACGTCCGACGAAGAGCCGTATGTTGTATGCACAAATGGCTGGCAGAGGGACGAGGATTTTACCGGATGTCATAGAAGGAATGGGGACTCCACCTGACGGGTATGATGTCGTAGTCGAAGATGGGTTTTGGAGGATCGCCGATCCTGAGCAAAGAAAGCAGGCGATTGCTAACTGCCCGAAGAGCAATGTCCTTCTGATAGATTTTGTCGGCAACTCTGGGAAGCACAAGCTGGTTTACTCTGGAGACATTCTAGGGGGACAATATAGTGATGAGGTTGTCGAGCTGGCGAACGAGAATATGAAAGAGTATGACGGCCCTGTCGATGTGAATGAAGCGTTGCAAGAGGCGAAGAAGACCATCGAGGAGGAGAAGCGAAAGGCCAAGCAAAAAATCATAATCGAAGCAAAGTACAAGCGCAGATCAATCGACCCGTTCGATGTGTTTGATATTACAGAAAAGAGAGAACCTGGTTGGTTCAAAGGCAAGAAGCCGACTGACAAAATGCTTGCGATGTTGAAGAGGAACAAAGTCCCGATGTTCTACAATGCGAGTCAGTGGTGGATCGGAGAGAAGGGCAAGAAGAATGCAAAGCCTCTGACTTTCTACAGGGCAAAGACCATCATCCAAGAGATTTCTGACCGACGAAGTTCTGGGTTATGCACCTACTCACAAGCGAAGCTGTTGCGACGATTTGGCGAAGACCCAAACATAGGATTTACTGAGGCAAGCAAGGTCATAGATGAGATAGCAAAGCGGGGATGGAAGCCTAGACCGGATGCGGAAATTTAAGACATTTTTGGAATAATAAAATATTTGCATTGACAATGAAGAAAGTCAGGTTATCTTTTTGAGTTGTCGCCCAAGATTCTACTGGCGATGAAAGGCGTGGGGTCTGTATACAATCCCACAATGATGAGCGAGATTCTACGAGCTGTAAAGCTCAGTTAGTGTGTGAAGTGCTGCGCTTATGTGGCAAGGATCGGACATTGTGCCGTATGAGTTTGTGTTATGAATTTTGAGTCTTATGTTTGTTTATATCGTGACAATCACGATTATGAGTTTTGTGTTTTAACCACATAGATATTTATGTGAGAGAGTGTGAAAGGAGTCACGTTATGAAGAAAGACTATTCTGAGTTCTACCCTGTTATTGACCGCCTGCGAAATGTCATAGATTGTGGGAGCTATCTGAAGGCTTGCTGCCCTGCCCACCAAGATGACAAACAAAGTCTGAGTATAACCATAGGCGATACTGGTCACTTGATTATGAAGTGTCATGCGGGTTGTTCATTTACTGAAGTCCAAGAAGCTCTGGGCGTTCCCAAGCAAGCATTTTTCAAGAAAGATAAAACTGTGTCTCCATACCAAAAGAAGCCAAAGAATGTTCAATGTGTTTACCCGTACAATGACGCTCAGGGGAATGTCGTGTTCGAGGTCGTTCGGATGCAGCCAAAAGATTTCAGGCAAAGGCGACCTGCAAGGCCAGACGATCCGAGTTCCAAGATTAAAAATGGCTACGTCTGGAGCGTGTCTGATGTGCAAAAAGTTTTGTACCGGCTGGACGGTTTGACGACTGCTTTGATGGAGAATCCCAACAGGTATGTGTTTGTCGTCGAAGGGGAGAAAGACGCAGACCTACTATGGAGTCACGGCTTTCTGGCAACAACAAATGCGGGAGGTGCTGGGAAGTGGTTGCCGGAGTATTCAGAAACACTGCGAGAAAGGAATGTTGTTATTATCCCTGATTGCGATCCTGTTAACCCCAAGACGGGAAGAAGTGCTGGCGAGGAACATGCCAAGCTGGTCGCTTCAAGTCTGGACGGAATTGCTGCTAAATGCTCGATCATTCGCCTCCCGTTGCGTGAGGGGCAAGACGTATATGACTGGTTTCAAGCTGGAGGCACCCCAGAAGCCCTGAAACAAATTGTTTCTGAGAATACGGCAAATCACACGGGGGAGCATCCGGTGCAGTTAGAAAGCAAACCAGAGCCTCTGGAGATGTTGTCTGTCAAGGATATAATGGCGGCATCTTCGTATGCTTGTGAGAGGAGGGCTAATTTCCTGATTCAACATGAGAAGGGCAAGGGCAGAAAGCCGTTAGGCTGGGAGTATGCGATAGAGAATTCTTGTGCTGAGATTGCTGTCGCAAAGCATTTAGGAAAATATTGGCAGAGCAAGATACATAATTCAATCCCTCTTGATGTTCATGTTCGGAAGGATGCGTCTTCTGATTTTTCTGTTCGGACATACGAGGGTCACAATTCTGTTCTGGTATTGGTGGTCGGAGAATGTCCATGTTATTCTGTGCTGGGCTGTATTACATCTTCGGATGCAAGGGCTATAGGGGGAGGCTCTGATACAGTAATTGTGCCGAAGGATGCACTAAGGCCGCTGGAAGATTTCTTTGTGAGGGTTCATGTACGATGAGTGACGAGCGTCTTGAGTTATTTGCATATCGTTGGCGATACTGTTGGGCATGTGGGATTGATCCGAGGACACAGGGGGACAAGCGAGCAAGCCATTCGAGGAAGCTGGAAATCCACCATATATGCAAGCATTTGAGGGTTCATGAAGAATGGAATCTGAGTAGGTTGTGTTCACTTTGCCATAAGGTTGTCGAGGGCTGGCAAATGACAGACAATGCCGGAAAAAAATATCCCCAAATAACTTCAGCAAATGTGTTCTGGCTGAAAAGAAAAATAGACCCTAGGCATTTCGATTGGGATAAAATCGAACAGCAATGGCGGGTTGGGGTGCCGGATGATCCTGAAGTGATCGACAAATTTTACCAGTGTGAATTCCTAAGATTTACTGGCGGTAAGCACGGCGACAGATTGGCGAAAAATTCTAAGGCCAGTCGGTGATGATGTGGGCATATTAAGGTGATGTCTTGTGCAATAAATTGCACGCCATTCTAAGAGGTGCTGCACGTTATGGGAAACGATGAAAACTGGAAGCTGCGATTTATTTCTGCAAGAGATCAGAATCGTGAGCTGAAGAAGGAGCTTCTTCTGTGTTACAAGATGCTCTCAACTGTGGCGATTGACGGACACTGTGAATCTGTCGAGAAGGAGTTCTTGGCTGATCTATGTGAGCAGTTTTTGCCTTACACACCTGCCGATGTCTTGGCAGATATTAACAAGGATGATTTTCAATGGTGGAAGACGGATCACGACGATCTGGACAGGATGATGTAGCTCACTATGTTGTCACGAGAATAAATACATATCACAGGGATGGGGTCAATCAGGATCCGATCTGGGCAAGGGAAAGGACGAGGCTGTTTCGAGAGCATACTCTGTCGTGTATGAAGCGACAAACTGAAAGCCGTCTCCATTGGATTTTGTTCTTTGATGTCGATACTCCTGAAGAGTTGTTCAAGGATGTAGTGTCAGAGACCTACGACATCGGTGCTTCTGTGGTTTACCATAAAGGCCGGTTCACTCCTTCGGCAGTATCGCAAACCATAAAGAATCTTCATTGGGGATTGGAGGATCAACCGGAATGGATACTGACCTCTCGATTGGATTCGGATGACTTGATCTGCGATGACTTTTTCAAGTTGGTCAGAAGTGAGTTCGAGCTGGGAAGGAAGGCCGGAAATGATTTCTCCATAGAGCTGACAAATGGCGTTGTTTATTGGGAGGATATGAGGCACGCCTGCGCTAGTGAGAAGCTGTCTAAAAACTTCATAACGTATGCCGAGAAGGTTGATGAGGACAAGGCATTGCGGACGTGTTATGAGAACACAGAACGACCGACAATACAGTCTAAGCAGTTGAGGACAAGGGCGGCATGGTGCAAGATGGTTCACAATGCTAATGGCTTGTATGATGCAAAGCCACATCGAAGATGGCCGAAGGTTTGTTCGGACGTTATGAGTGACAGATTTCATTTGGAGGTGGAGGTGTAATGGGCAAGGTGTCGACTGGGGCGAGGAGCATAAACCTGTTGCGTAAGAATGGATTCGCAGCGGATAATGTAGAGCGTAGGAACAGGTATGTTGCTAATGACTTTCTGGGGTGTATTGATCTTATCGGGGTGAGGGGCAGAGATAAGCGGGTCATTGGCGTGCAAGCGACAAGCCGTTCCCATAGAACAGACCGAGTGAAGAAGATTCTACAGACACCCGACATCGTGGAGCGTGTCACGCAATGGCTTGAGGCTGGTTGCGAGCTGGAAGTTTGGTCGTGGGGAAAACTGGCGGGGAAAAGGAATTATGTACTAGGACGAGATGTGATTGTCATAGGGCGAGACAAACGGCTGGAGACATATCGAAACGATGAAGGGTTCGAGTAGATGAAACGGTTTTTTTTGGTTGTCTTGTTATTCGCATTTGCTATGTCTCTGAATAACTATTTGATCGTCAAGGAGTTCAATTCAGAAAGGGATAGACTGGAGGCTGAGATTAGTAGCCTGTATTTCTTGTCGACAATTCATTCTAGGCAGATACGGACACTGCAAAATTATGAGATGCGTCGAGAGAATCCCGACATACAAAAGCGTCTGAAGATTGTACGGGATTCATATTTTACAGATTAGGTATGCTACAATGAAAATGTTATTGATGTCTTTATTGAAGGGAGATATGGCTATGCTCGATAAACTGAAGAGCAGTGTGAAGAGCCGCAGGTTTTGGGTTGCTGTAAGCAATGTGCTTGTTGTTCTGTTACAAGATACTCTGGGACTTGATCCTGAGACTACCACGAAGATCGTTGCTGTTGGCATTGCGTGGATCGTCGGAGATTCTGTTCGAACGACAGAGTGAAAAAAATGAGGGATTACAAATCCATCCACGAAGATGCGTATGTCGTTGATTGGCATACGCATCTTTCATTGAAGACAGCGGTGTTCCATAGGGACTTATGCAAGGACTACAAGAGGCGATTGTTCCACCGGACATTTTGGCCTATGGTGAGCCGGACTGATTTCCCGAAGATGATTGATGGCGGCGTGGATGTCAGCTTGTCGGTTTGTTACATACCAGAAATGGAGTGGGCTGACGATCTTCCGGCAATAAAAATATTCAAGTGGCTGAGACGGCCAGTATGGAAGAGGTTGTTCGGTGCGAAGACATACTTTGATGCGAGCGTCGATGCGTTTGACGATGTCGAATCGCAGATAAGGCGGGCAAATTCTGACCGTTATCTGGGCAAGAAGGTGGTACTCTGCAAGACCCCAGAAATATTGAAAGCCAATCTGTCGAGGGACAGGCTTTGTGTGGTTCATGCAATCGAAGGAGGCCACAGTTTACAGGGGAGTTATCTGGGAAAATATTACGATCCTGAGTTACCCATAAATGACCAAGCGAAGGATGAGGTTTTGGGTAATCTGCAATACTTCAAGGATCGGGGATGTGCTTATTTGACCCTCGCTCATTTCTATCAGAATTACCTTGCAAGTCCTGTCTTTCCATATCCTGAGTATGCGTCTAAGTTCGCTAGGTGGGGGAGGATGCTTGAGTCATGGGATACCTGTAAAGGACTGTCGTATCTGGGTGAGGTTGTCGTCAGAAAATGTTTCGAGCTTGGCATCATAGTTGATGTTTGTCATTGCACTCCACTGGCGAGGGCGAAGGTGTATGAGATCGCAGAGCAAGAAGGTGCCGAGTGCCAAGTCATAGCCAGTCACGTCGGAGCGTATGGGGTTCATTCAGATCAATACAATCTGGAAGACTGGGAGATAAAATGGATCGCCGATCATGGGGGTGTCGTCTCGGTCATACTTATGAATTATTGGCTCGCTGCCCACCATAGCAAGTTGGGGCTAAATGAATTCTCAGAAGTTGTGCGCCATATTGTTGATGTTGGTGGGGAGGATTGTGTATCGTTAGGTACAGACTTCGATGGCTTTACTGATCCTCCAGACGAGGTGCCGGATATGCGGGAGCTTCCTGCACTGACTATGCGACTTGCATCAGAAACTGCCGACGGAGGAGTCGTGAGGTACGACGATGGACAGTTGCATAAATTTTTGGGTGGCAATGCCTTGCGGGTATTGTCAGAAGGGTGGAGATAATGGCAAAGGAAAAGAAGACTTCTGAGAAGAAGCAGGATCGTAGGTCATTTAGACTGGATAAAATATCGGCCATGACTGCAAAGGCGGCGGCTGT
>CEQU01061332.1_pt1 | contig 72548 bp, 68 predicted proteins | sample 531031 | NCBI WGS metagenome assembly CEQU01 (sample SAMEA2621216, study PRJEB7988) | marine metagenome | isolation source: saline water (ENVO:00002010), including
CGGGGCCACGGCGCCGCAGCATCCGTATCGCGGCGACATCGCCGAGCTGCTGTCGAGCACGGTGATCGAGGGCGACGACATCCTCACCGTGAACGTGTGGAGCCCGGCCGAGCGGGCAGCCGCGGGCGCGCCGGTGGTGCTCTGGCTGCACGGCGGCGCGCTCGAGCGGGGCGCGTCGGCGCAGCCGGGCTACGACGGCACGACCTTCGCCGACGACGGCGTCGTGTTCGTCTCGGCCAACTATCGACTCGGTGTCGAGGGGTTCAGCGTGCTCGAGGGCGCGCCGCTGAACCTCGGCCTGCTCGACGCCGCGCTCGCCCTCGAGTGGGTGCACTGCGAGATCGCGGCCTTCGGAGGAGACCCCGCGCGCATCACGATTATGGGCGAGTCCGCCGGCGGGGCGCTCGTGGCCGCCCTGCTCTCGCGTCCCGCGTCACGGGCACTCGTGGCCGGGGCGATCATCCAGTCGGGCCCCCTCGACGCGGTCTCGCCCGACAAGGCGCGTCGCGCGTCCGACGCCATCGCGAAGAAACTCGGCATCCCAGCCACCCGCGAGGCGTTCGCGGCTGTCTCGCCCGCCGACCTGCTGCAGGCCCGGGCCGAGCTCTCGGCCGGGTCATCGCCGCTCAAGGGCGCCCCGGGCTTCACCCTCGCGGTCGACCCCGACACCCTGCCCGTTTCGCCCGTCGACGCGCTCGCCGACGTCGACGTTCCGGTCCTCATCGGCACCAACACCGACGAGTACCGGCTGTGGTTCACCCCCGAGTCGATCGGCGAGATCGGGCGCCTGAAGGCCGGACTCGCACGTCGGGTGATGCGCATCCCCGCGCGGGCGGCGACCGCAGTGCGCGACGCGTTCCCCGGCGCGAGCCCGGGCGAGGTGCTCGGGCAGCTGCTCACCGACCGCCTGCTGCGTGCCCCGGCGACCCGCGTCGCCCGAGAGCGTCGCACTTCCACGTTCGTGTACGAGTTCGCGTGGCACAGCCCGGTGCGCGATCTGCGCGCTGCCCACGCCATCGAGATCGCGTTCGTGTTCGATCATCTGGGCGGGGCGGATGCTGTGCGCTTGAGCGGCCCCGATGCCCCAGCCTCTCTCGCCCACGCGATGCACGCGGCCTGGGTGTCGTTCATCACGACCGGTGACCCCGGCTGGCCCGCCTACGACTCGGACCGCACGACCCGCATCTGGGAGGAACACCCCACCGACGAGCCGCAGCGTCGCAGCGCCGTCGTCGACGCCCTCGGGTAGGGGGTTATGCCACGCGGGAGTCGACGTTGGCGGTACCCGACCTTGCCGTCGACAGTTGGAGCAGTTGAACTGCGATGTCTGCTTGGACCGCGGGGCTGGCGTACTGGAACAGCACCTCGCGAAGTGTCTGTCCTTGTGTCCAGCGAGTACCTGCATGCATTGCTTCTGCCGCGCCGGGGCGATGTGCGGTCAGCATCTGTTCGATGAGGGCGAGTGCGTCCGAGTCGTCGATGACCTGTGAGAGTGGGCTGTCCAGTGACACGTCCGGGGGTATCGGGTTGTCTTGCTCGACGAACTCCCATCGATGCGCACCTGCGGTGGCGGTGAATGGGTCGCGGTCGCCGAGATGTACTTCGGCCTCGACCCCGGTGGGGACGGACGCGCTCACTTTGATGATCTCGCCCCTGCGCTGCCAGCTGAGTTCGATGCGACCGTGCGGGCTGAGGAGCACCACCGCGGCGTCGTCGACGCCGGCGATCGGGTGTGGGGCGATCTGGACTCTTCGGTGGCCGGGTTGAAGGCTGGTAAGCCCGGCCAGCTCCCGGTGTATCCAGTCTGCGACGGCGCCGAGCGCGTAGTGGTTGAAGCTCGTCATATCCCCCGGGTTGACTGTCCCATCGGGGAGCATCGAGTCCCAGCGCTCCCAGATCGTCGTTGCACCCATTGTCACCGGGTAGAGCCACGAGGGGCATCCGGTCTCCAGCAGAAGGCGGCCCGCCGTGGCATGCTGCCGGGTTCGCGAGAGCGCGTCGAGGATGATCGGGGTGCCGACGAAGCCGGTCGCGATTCGGTACCCGTTCTCACGTGCAAGAGCTGCGAGACGAGCACCGGCAGGGTGGCGTAGATCCTCCGGCAGCAAGTCGTAGACGAGCGCGAGAGCGTATGCCGTCGGTGTGTCCGACAGCATTCGACCGGCGGGGGTGACGTACTCGCGAACGAACGCGGTACGGACCTGATCGGCGATCCGCGTGTAGCGCTCAAAGTCGCTGGTATGGCCAAGCATCTCCGCGGCACGAGCCAGCAGCACTGCGGAGCGCGCGAGGCAGGCGGTAGCAACCAGGCCGGTCGCCGTCATCGCCTGACCAGGACGGTCGGGCGGTGCAGTGGGGTCAAGCCAGTCGCCGAACTGGAAGTCACCCTCCCAGATCAGGTCCGGGCCAGCTAGGCGAACGCAGAGATCCACCCAAGCTCGCGCGCTTGAGTACTGGCGAGCGAGCGTGTCGAGGTCTCCAAACTGCTGGTGGAGTACGTCGGGGACGACGACTGCGGCATCACCCCACGCTGCGGCTGGGCGAGCGAGGCCGAGGACGTTCGGAACGACGAAGGGCACCATCCCCTCGCTGTCCTGTTCGATGGCCAGGTCTCGGAGCCAGGAGTCGAGGAACCCGCGGACGTCATAGAGGAACCCTGCCGTCGGGGCGAAGATCTGGATGTCGCCGGTCCAGCCGAGCCGCTCATCCCTCTGAGGGCAGTCCGTTGGGAGAGAAAGGAAGTTCCCGCGTAGGCTCCAGACCACATTGTCGTGGAGGCGTTGTAGCAGCGGGTGAGAGGTCGAGAACCACCCCGTGCGCTGCATATCGCTGTGTATCACGACGGCGACAACGTCGTCCGGCTGGAGCTCTCCCGGCCATCCCGTGATCTCGGCGAATCGGAACCCGTGGAATGTGAACTCGGGTTCCCATACTTCATCGCCGCCTCCGGCGAGGGTGTAGATGTCGGTCGCGTTTGCTCGTCGCAACGGCCTGGTTGCCAGTTGTCCGTCTTCGAGGACTTCTGCGTGTCGGAGGGTGATGGTTGTGCCCGCGGGTCCGGACACGCGCATGCGTAGACGGCCGACGAGATTCTGACCGAAGTCCAGGATGGTCGCCCCGGCATCGGTGACCTGCGCCGAAGCCGGGGATATCTCCTCGATGCGTCTCACCGGCGGCGAGATGCGAGGTTCCGGCACAGGCTCAGCGGGAAAGGCACGTGCCGCGTCCCAGCGCGAGTCATCGTAGCCGGGCTCGGCGTAGCGAACGCCGGAGGCGTCGATGAGATCCGCGCGTGCGTCATACCGCTCCCCCTTATACAGTCCGCTGAACTTCAATGCGCCGGATGCCGTCCGCCACTCGTGGCCTGTTCGGATCCACTGCGAAGATCCATCGGCGAACTCGAGCAGCAGCTGCGCCGCCATCCGCGGTTGCGTGCCGTAACGTGGCTGCGCATTCTGACGGAATCCGAAGTGCTCCGTCGCCCAGGCCCCCGCCATCCGCACGCTGAGGCAGTTCGAGCCCTCCCGAATCAGAGAGGTGACGTCGGTCATGTCGGCGATGGTCCGCTCCGCGAACGGCGTCCACCCCGGCTTGAGCACATGATCGTCGACGTCAGTGCCATTGAGTGCAGCCTGGTACACCCCCACTGCGGTCGCGTACAGCGTCGCACGCACTACGCCGTTCGCGTCGAACTCGTGCCGGAGAACCACGGGTTGAGCTTCATGTTCCGGGTTAGGGTGGCCGATCCAGTCGGCATCCCACTCCCCCTCGCCGAAGAATCCAGCGGCGATCGGAACGGGTTCGCTCCACGCGCTTGCGACTCCATCGAGACCGATCACCCGCACGCGCAGCTCACCTCTCGCCCGCGGAGCGAGAGGTTCGAACGGCCACCCCAGACGGAGCTGCTGCGTCCCCGCGAGCACAGCTGTCGATGAGCGACCGTCGTAGTCCCACCGCAACTCTGCGCGCGCCTGTCGCCACTCTGGCGCAAAGGAGTGAACGTGCCAGCTGACCCGAGGGTTCGGCAGCGGAACAGGGTCACCGGGGCGCGGCGCCTCGACATCGACGCGGATCACCCGAACAACGGATTCGACGGCCGAGGTCATCGAGCCGCCTCCGCCGCGGCGCCTTCGGCCTCCGGATCACGGCCGGCTTCCTCATCGAACACCTGTGTGGAGGAGCGCCTACGGAACACGAACCATGCACAGGCGAGACCAATGACGTTGAACACCGTCAGAAGCGTGTACATGACCGTCACGCCCGACTCGAGGATCAGCGGCGTGATCACCGCCAGTCCGGCTGCAGCGAAACGACCCACCGCGATGATCGCACCCTGGGCGGTCGAGCGCAGCAGTGTTGGGAAAGACTCCTGCGTCCACACCTTCATGATCCCCTCGAACGCGAATGCACCCCCGACCGCCGCAAGCAACGCGCTCGTCGCATACGTCACCAGATTCAGGCCGGCGACAACGACGATGAGCTTTGAGGAGATCATGAGGATCGCGCCGATCTGGAAGTAGAGGAACCGCCGCGGACCGTCGGCAATCTTCATGAACCACAGATAGCTGAGTACCGCGATCGGCACCATCGGCAACGCGATGAGTGCGGCCTGGCCCACTGTGGCACCGCCATAGGTGACGACGATGTAGGTTCCGAACTGACCGCTCGTGTTGGCCACGAGGTTGGTGAACCCGTAGAACGCCAGCAGTGCGAGGAACGGCACGATGTACGGCGGCCGAAGCAGATCCCGCACACGCGCGCGGTCGGCGCGAATTGTGGCCACGCCCGCACTGCGCTCCGCGCGGGCTTCCTTCCAGCTCGTGGACTCTGGGATGGTCAGTCGACCGATCAGGACGAGCGCCGCAACGATTCCGATGTGTGCGAAGAGGATCTGTGCTCCAGCACGCCCCCAATCACCGACGATGCTCGCCAGCACCGTGTTGACCACGATGCCGATGATCCACAGCAGGTTGGAGAAGCCGAGCAGACGACCACGGTTGCGGTCGGTGGCAGCTTCCGCAATCGTCGAGAGCGACACCGGCAGATCTGCGCCCGTTCCGATTCCGAGCAATACGGCGCCAACGAGCACCGCGCTGAAGGATGGTGCGACGAGCAACGCGATCACCGCGGCAATGATCAACAACATGGTCGCGGTGAAGACGGGGCGACGGCCGAACCTGTCCCCCAAGCGACCACCGACGAGCGCACCGAATGCGATCGACAGCGTGAGCGCGCCCGCCGCAACTCCGACCTGCCACTGCTCGAGCGAGAGATCCTTCTGCAGGACCACCAGCGACGTACTGAACCCGGTGATGGCGGCAGCGTCGATGTACGACGCCATCCCCGAAACGATCGCAACCCACCACGGGCGCGTGTGCAACGGACGTGAAGACATGAGCTTCTCCTTCGAAGCCGGAGGCAAGGGACATGCTCACGCTACCTCATGATTGTCGTCACGACAATCTACGTCCTTTCGCGCACGTCAGCCGATGATCACCTATGTCCGCGTGCGTGGACCGGGGTCACTGTCGGGAAACGCGTCGTAGAGGCGAATCGCCAGTGCGATCTCGATCGGATCGGTTGCCCCGACTTCTGAGTCCTCGAACAGTTGTATGCGGTGGCGAACCGTGTTCCTGTGCAGATGGAGTTGCTCGGCGGTCCGTGTGACGTTCTCACCCGAGGCGAAGTATGCAGCGAGGGTCTGCCGCATGGAAGCGGACTGCTCGTTGTCTTCAGCGAACTGGCCGAGCGTCCGGACGACCCATGGGCGAGTGGACCGGACGCCCGCGAAGAGGGAGAGGAGAGAGATTCCCGGGTCCGTGTAGGAAACGATGCGGGCATTGCGGTGCTGCGGCGAGGTGAGCGCGATTGCTTGCGCGCTGCGTGCCTGCTCGTGAGAGAGCCGGAATCCAGTGGCACCCGCACCCGCCTCGCCGAGGGCGAACCGGACGGAGGGCGCTGAGGCAAGGATCGTGTCGATCTCCGCTCGTGCGGGCCAGCTGTTCAGACCGCCGATCCAGACCCACGCCGTCTTCGGGTCGGTAGCCATCATGAGGGGCGGTCGAGCAGATGACATGCGGGCGGCGAGGTGCGACAGCACCCGGTCGATGTGCTGCTGCGCGAGTTCACTAGCGGGCCCCTCTGACCACACAATCGCCGCGTGATGGACCTGGTCAACGACGTAAGCGGCGTCAGCGAACAGCGCTTGTCCCTCGTCGTCACCTCGCAATACCTTCATGATGGCGGAGGCGTGTGCGCTGGCCCGTCCGCTCCACCAGCGCTGTCGTTCAGTCTCGTACACCTGCGACACGTAGATGAGGATCCAGTCGATGTACCGATGGACGGTCTCGGCGACAGCACGGACGAGTCGAATGCGATCGCCCTCATCGACAGGGAGGCCTTCGACGACGTCGATCCCGAGACGGAGAAACATGCTCTGGCCGAGGTAGTACGCGCGGCTCAACGCGCTGATGGGGACGCCTCGTTGCGCGAGCCGGGCCGCGTACTCGACTGCTGCGGTAGTGGGTTGGAGGTTTTCGAGAGCGATGTCGTTAGCGAGAATGTGGCAGATCGTCGAGACGTTGCCCTCGATGCTCGCCTGGAGCATCTCGACCAGCTGGGGGTCAGCGTTGAGCTCGCCGATGTTGTCAGCGAGGTGGTCCCGCATCTCCCGGACGATTTCGGGTAGACGCCCAGTCAGGTCGTCAGCGACGAGAGTGAGGAAACTCTGTTGCGATGCCCCACTTCCGGGGTGTGGGTGTGCACTCATCGTCGCCCCTGGTGCTCTTGGAGCCATTTCAGGGCACGCGCAGCGGCATTGACGCCGCTCATTCCGTGTATGCCGGGCCCGGGCGGGGTGGCCGCTGAGCAGATGTGTGCGCCGGGGACACCCGTGTCGTATGGGAACGCGGTGAGCCGCGGACCGAGCAGGAACTGACGTGGAAGCTTGGCGCCGGTGAGGATGTCACCGCCGATGAAGTTGGGGTTCTCTCGCGCCATGTCTGCCGGTGACTGTACTCGGGTCGCACAGATCCTGTCTCGGATCCCCGGGGCGAACCTGTCCATCTGGTCAATGATCGCCGTCGAAGCGTCGCCGTCAAAGCCGGCCGGCACGTGGGCATATGCGTAGACCGGGTGGATGTTGCCGACGGAGCGGGTCGGATCGGCGACGAACTGCTGGCCAACGAGCACGAAGGGACGATCGGGCATTCGCCCGAGGGACACAGCTCGTTCGGCCTCGACGATCTCCGCGGCAGCACCGCCCAGGTGCACCGTACCGGCTCGACGCACCTCCTCGTTACGCCAGGGAATGCCATCCGCAACCGCAAGGTCGAGCTTGAACACAGCCGGGCCAGGCCGGTAGTGGCGCAGCGCCGCAAGGGTACGTCGGGGCATCCGTTCCGCGAGAATCTGCGCGACGTGCCATGGGTGGAGGTCGAATATGGCGATGTCATGGCGTGGCAGTTGCCGACCGAGTTCGACTCGTACGCCTGTCTCAAATCGCACCCCGAGTTCACCTAGCCCGTCGATGATGGCTCGGGTCAGTACGCCGGTTCCTCCTTCGACTACCGGCCACCCGACGGCGTGACCGGCGGAGATGATGCCCGCGCCGATCCCTCCTACGAGCGGCACATCGATTCGGTTGATCGCGTGCGCCGCGACACCGGCGAACAAGGCGCGCCCCGGCTCCGTGCGCAGCAGGCGCATGACCCATGTCGGTGGCGGCCCTGCGACCGCCCCAAACCGTGCCAGCAGGAGGGGATGCCGGGGGACGTGCAGCATCGGGCGGAAGATGTCCTCCGTGAGCTCGGCGAAATGTCGTGACGGCGAGCCGAACATGCGTCGCCATGTCGCGCCGTCAACTCCGAGGTCACGCGCGGTCGCGTCGATGCTCTGGCTGAGGAGAGCCGCCGTCCCGTCGTCGAGAGGGTGCGCAGCGTCGTATGGAGCCCGTCTCCAGCGGACTCCGCGCGCCTCCAGATCCCACGTCGCGAGATAGTCGGACGCCGCCGCCATGGGGTGGACGGCAGCGCAGTGGTCCTGCACGAGTCCGGGGATGAGTTCGGGAGCGTTCCTCGCCCCGCCGCCCAGCTCATCGGCCGCCTCGAGAACGGTCACCTCGACCCCCGCGCGGGCAAGGATCGTGGCGGCAGCGAGCCCATTGGGCCCGCTACCCACCACGACCGCTCGCGACATCAGCGGGGTTCCGTGACGCGTGCAGGTGCCGGTGAGGCCGGCGCGGAGGGCACGCTGTTTGTCGCCGCCGTGGGCGGCTGAACCGCTGCACGCCACTCCACGTTGACGGGGATCGGACCGTTGGGCAGCCAGGGCTGCTCACGAACCGCGTCCTTGACCCTCCAGGTTCCCCGCTCGACGACCCCGAGAGCTGCGTCGATGATCTGGTACGCCTGCGTTGCCTTGCCAACCGGCTGCGACTCGACCCAGAACACAATGAACTCCCCCGGCTTGAACTGGCATCGCCGCTGGATTGCGCGGATCAGGTCATTGTTGTGGAGATGGCCGTCTCCGAAGTTGAACCCGATCACGGAGTTGCACGCGAACTCGCCTTCACGGATCGTACGCGAGTCAATGTCGGGGAGCGTCCGGTAGGCGAGGGAGAACAGCCCGCGGCCCTGACTGTGCATCGACCGCCAGGCGATCGTCTGCTGCATCGTGATCTCCGCAGCAACTGCCGGATAGCCCAGCTGTTGCAGCTGATCGACCTGGTTGCGCGTGGGTCGCACGAGGGCGTCAAGCTTCGCCTCGGCGCCAGGGGTGAATGTCCACAGCGCGGAAGCCCAGTTCCCCGCGTACTGACGCATCGATGGCAGGAAGGACACCTTGTCGGGTCGAAGGTTACCCAGAACAGGGAAGAACAACAGGGCCCCGACAACTGCGGCGAGAACCCAGGTGTTTGAGAAGTCGAGCACACTGAAACCGTCCCACGCGGGGAACCCGATGAACAGGAAGATGGCACCGTACGCGAACAGCAGATTCCATTCCAGCGGCACCGCCAACGGGAAGGTGGAGACGATGAATAGGCAGTAGCCGACCATCAACACCACGCACGCACCGGTGAGCCACGGATTCGTCGAGAACAGCAGGATCAGCGGAACGACCATCTCCACCACCATTCCCATCCCGTGCGCGATGAAGTGCGCTGCAGGCGAAGGGCGAAGATCGTCCGGGAACGAGCGGTAGTGCGCACGCTTCAGCCACCTCGGCGGCCAGAACGGAGTATTCGAGATCATCGCCGGGATGACGAATACGAAATGCCGCCCCAGCTTCGAGAAGGCAGCTCCGACCCATACGACGACGATCAGCAGCTTCAGCGCGATGATCATGTCCACGAACGGCAGCACCGTGAAGAACACGAGCGCGGGGAGGTACTGCTCGATGCGGGACGCCAGAGCGATGGTCTTATCACGCAGCCCCACCAGAACCAGCGCCGCGATCGCAACGATCACCGGGGCAGGCTGCACCAGACCCCCGACATTCTCGGGAATGGCAGCGTCGAGCGACGACGAGTGACCACCTGGCAGCACCAGCGCAGCCGTGAGCGCGAGGAGCAATGTGAAGTAGAGCAGGACGTCCAGCAGCGTTCTGGTGTCGCCTCGGGTACCCGGTACCCACGCCCACGGGCGGAGGCGGATCGTCCCTGGCCGAGCCCAGAAGAGGATTCCACCGGTCATCGGCTTGAACTTTCCCGCGATCGGCCCCCAGGACCCGGCAACGCCGATCGCTTCGAGCAGCATCGTCCAGATGATCGCCTTCTGGTACACGATCGGCTCGTTCCACCATAGCCCGACTTGCCAGAACCAGCCCACCGCGCTGGTTGCCGTGATGAGGATTGCGCCGCCGAGCAGCCACACGAGTCCGACTTTGAGAATGTAGGTCGTCGCGATGACGCGAGGTGAGCCGAACCCGTAATCGACCCAGTGGCGCGTCAACGCTTGGATGCGATCACGCAACGGTTGGTGCAGGAACGTCTCCGTATCGACTGGCGGGAAGTCCCCTGTCTTGAATCCCATGTCAACTCCTTCGGTGATGGGTACTGCGTCGAGCAAGTCTCGAGATCGAGCGGCGGACAGGACCATCCCTCCCGCAACTCTGATTGGTCAGTGAATGAGGGCGAACTCGCGCCGTAGCGCCGGCTTGTCCACCTTGCCCACGGGGTTTCGGGGAAGCTCGGCGACGATGTCGACCGCCACGGGGACCTTGATCTTGGCCAGCCCCTCGCGACAGTGCTCGATGAGTTCGTCGGTGGTGAGCGCTGAGAAGCCGGGCGCCACCACCACGAACGCGACAGGAAGCTCACCGAGTACCGGATCTGGGCGCCCGACCACAGCCGACTCCAGCACTCCAGGGTGAGTCGCCAGGTGCGCCTCAATCTCCTTGGGGTAGATGTTCTCCCCACCGCGGATGATCATGTCCTTGATCCGGTCCACGACCCGCACGTATCCGTCGTCATCCTGGACACCGACATCACCGGTGTGCAGCCATCCGTCGCGGATCGCGGTCGCGGTCGCTTCAATGCGCCCGAGGTAGCCGCGCATCACCGTAGGCCCGGAGATGACGATCTCGCCTCGCTCACCTGGGGCCACCTCCTGCCCATCCGAGTCAACGATGCGGATCTGCTGCCCCGGCAGCGCCGTGCCAACCGAGCCTGGTTTGCGCGGGCCGTCGATCGGGTTGCAAGCGGACGCGCAGGTGGCTTCCGTCAGCCCGTATCCTTCGATGATCTTCATGCCGAACCGTGACTGGCACCGTTCAAGCAGTTCGGGTGCGACGGGGGCTGCACCACAGATCGCGAACCGCAGACTGGTCGTGTCGAACTCGACATCGGTCGGCAGCGCCGCGAGGTGAGCGAAGATCGCGGGCACCGCGGAAAAGTAGGTCGGGCGATGAGCCTGGGCCGCGGAGATGAAACTCTGCGGCGCGAAACGTTCCAGGATCGTCACCTGCGCACCCACGCTCATCGGCGCCAGGAAAGTCACACACAACGAGTTGACGTGGAACAGCGGCAGCACGAGAAGGGCGTGGTCATCGCTGGTCAACCGAAAGTGCGTGGCGATCTGCGTGGCCATTGCGTTCAGGTTCGCGTGATCGAGCATGACGCCCTTCGGCTGACCCGTCGACCCACTCGTGTAGACAAGTAGCGCCACACGATTCGGGTCAATCCGAGCCTCCGCCAGCGGCGAGGTAGACACACGCCACATCTGATCGGACTCGATCGTCGCAACGTCCACCTCACGGATGCGCCGGCCGACCAGGATGCTCGCGTGCGAGTCTTCGATCTGGTAGCTCACCTCGCGCGGAGTGAACGTCGGGTTGATCGGCGTGACAATCGCCCCGACACGCCAAGCGCCGAGCATTGCGATCAGCAGCTCAACCGAGTTCGGCATCATCACAGCGACGACATCGCCGGCGGAGACACCCGCATAGGTAAGTTGTTCCGCGAATGCGCCGGCCTCTATCTCGACCTGCGCGTAGGTCAACGCGCGCCGCTCGTCGCGCAGACAGAATGCGTCTGAGCCCGCGGCGGGGCCGAGCCACGGCAACTGTGACAACGTCGTTGATGTATCGGGCATGAACTCCGGCCTCCTCTTCGAGGGCTCCATGTGAGACGTCGACCAACGTATTCATCGGGGTGTGATCATGACATCGGCGCCGGCGTCCCAGATCGGTCCGGTGAGTGTGCATAGTGCACAGTGGGAGCCACGGCCAGGGCGGGTAGTGAGTCAGCGGATATAGTTCCCCCGTGACAAGTCCGGATGCCGCGACCGACGCGCGACCAAACCGCCCCGCGGAGGTGCGCGCGGCGGCCCGATCCCGCGTGCTCACACTGGCGCGTGCACTGCTTCCGGCCTCCGACGGGGTTTCCGATGACCTCGTGAGCGAGATCGCCGATCAAGCCAACCTCTCGATGCGGTCATTCCGGACCCTCTTTCCGACAAACGCCGATCTGCTGCGAGCCGTCAACGACGAACTCATCCGCGAGTGTGCAGAACGGGTCGCGGCAGTGTCCCACAAGGTGGAGCCCGGCTCATCTGCGGAGAACGTTCGCGCAGCCGCTGAAGCTCTCGCGCTGGCGTGGCCGATGAACTGGGCGTCGCTCAGCATCCGGGCACACGAACGTGCCCGCGCCCTTTCCGATCAAACCTTCCGGCCGGAAGTGGCGCAGATCGAGCGCGCGTACGTGCCGGCATTGCTCGACGCATTCCTCAGCCTGATGGCTCGGCTGGAGCGGCGATTCGTCTGGCCGCCAGTCCTCGGCGTGCGAGTCGTCATCCTCGCTTACGAGCGTTCCTTCGAATCCTGGATCCTCTCTGGCGGCGACGAACGGAACTTCCACACCTCACCATTCGTCCAGGAGACACTCCCCCAAATCCTGATCGGACTCAGCACCCCCATATCGGTCGAGGATCCCGACGCTGGCTGAGCTCCGCACACGCCGGTCCTGTGACCGAGCGATAGCGAAGTTGCAACCGAGATCACCATCAGCCATGATGCGCGCATGACGACCTGGCGCATCCGCGACTACCACAGCAACGACGTGGACGGCGTTCTGCGACTCTGGGAACAGATCGCAACGGATACCGAACCGGTCTACAGCTTGTCCGAAGTACTCGCCTCATGCGCGAAGGACCACGCCGTCGTCGGCGAGCAGGTCGTCGGCGCGGTTATCGGTCGGGTAGCGCACGCACAAGGTTGGGTGGTGTTCCTAGCAACGGCACCACACATGCGCGGCACCGGGATCGGGTCATCGCTGCTCGCGGCCCTCGAGTCACGTATGGCCCCGCAGGGAATCACCAAGCTCTCCGCACTGATGCCGGCAGCCGAGACACGCATGGATGCCTTCCTCAACCGCGGCTTCGAGCTCAAACAAGACCTCCACTACTTCGAGCGCACCATCCCGGTACAGCGTGAGGAGCTCAAACGCCTCGATGAGCTCGGTGGTCGCATTCTCCCCAGAGGGCTCTGGGAAGCCGTAGGGGGAATGAGCGCAGAAAAGGACCTGTTGGAACGCCGCGTTGTGCTCCCACTCGCGGAATCCGTACTCGCCGAACGCTTCGGGGTGGTGCCTCCCCGCGCCATTGTCCTATTTGGACCGCCCGGTACAGGAAAGACCACGTTCGCCAAAGCCATCGCGTTGATTGAGGCAGCTGCCTGCCCCCCGACCACGAAATCGTGGGGGATGATTCGTCGCGCGGCATCCGTTCTACCTTCGGGGTCAGGGAAGCGCAGCGCGACCAAATCGCCACTTCGCCGGAACACGGAGTCGTCATACTCAGTGCCAACGAACGCACTCTCGTAGGTGGCAAGGGGGCTCGCGTATTCCCCGTCGAGTAGAAAGCGAAACCCCCAGGTGCGGCCTCGCGTCGCCCAGATGAGGTTCACCACGGGCTCTTCATGAGGATCACGCAGTGGGTCGCCGGGAAACTCAACGAGCATGACTCCTACGTTATGCGCCCGTGCAGTCGCACGCATAAGCCTGTCCACAGCGTGAGTTCAAGCTCGGGAGCCTTCGCCGCACCGTCGCATTACGGAGTCCGGTCCGGCTTGACACTTTGAATGGGCCCGCCGAGCGAGGAATGGCCGTGCGGGCTCGAGACCTTGTCTACGTACATCGAAAATGAGAAATTACATACACATGCATACACAGTCAGGCGCCACAAGCACGTCCCGTCATCCAGCGTTCGTAATCCACTCGATCAATGGCTACACGAACGTGTTCGTCGAAGTGATGGCGGAGACTCTTGGCCTCGACGAGGGGGGAGTTCAAACGCTCCTCCGCAGCATGCACGCGGAGGTGTCAGCGAGCCTCAAGAACAAGGGCGTGAACTACGCCGATCTAAAGTCCGCGCTCACTCCCCAGTCGGACAAGCACGAGATCGCCTTCATCTTTGATTCGTCCCGAGCGACGAGCTGGATGTACGGCGAAGAGTTCTCGAGGGCATGGCTCGCCGCACTGTCGGTCGCCGGCGGAGCGCAGCGGACGGCCATCTCTGAAGGAGATGTCATCGGCCTTGAACCTCACATCCTCTGGCAGATCCTCGACCAGCAACTGGTGCGCCCATCCGAGCAGGTAACACCCTGGCTCTCGCCCGAACAGTACTTTTTTGTCTACTTCACGAACGTCTCGAACGCCCAACTGGCCGTCCTCGACCGTGAGATGCGGACAGAGAGCGCTGCCTACCTCGGGTACGTCGACTGCTCTGGATGGACCCCGCTCAAGACAGGGCTCGCGCTACCGCAGGTCGCGCTCCGCCTAGACAAGAAGATCATCACCGCAGAAGACGACGACGGGAACGCAAACCTGCACGGGTATCGTTTCGATGAATTTGGATACGAGGTCGTCGGCGTAACGAGGACCTCTACGCAACCATGCTTGATTTCCGGATCGACATGGGAGTCCCGCAATGGGGTGCAACGGACAGTGCTATCGCACTCGGTGCGCTATCCGGTGTGATGCGCGACATCGCGAGCATGGCACTGACGATCGACGAGCGACGCTTCGACTACCTCACCGGTGAGGAACCGGGTTACGGGCACGGCGCCTCGATCAAGAAGGCCGGACTCGCAGGCTTCGATCGCTTCGCGCTTGCAGAGGCAATCAAGAAGGAGTTGGCCAAGAGTTTGCTCTTCAACCTCCGGTCTATCGCCGGAAGCAAACAGGTAGAGGGCAAGCGAGTGGCCGCGCCCGAGAACGACGCGCTCATGTTCACTGTGCAGGTCGAGTATCCCGACTTGGCTGGTGTCCAGCAGCGATACCAGGTGGGCGTCAAGTACAATCCCCGCGAACACCGCGGCGAAGTCATCACCATGTTCGGTTGAGTCTCACAATCCCGCGCCGCTCCGCATCAAGAACTCAGGGGCGTGGCCGGCGTGCTCATCGTTCTAGTCTTCGACGTTACGGAAGTCGACCAGCAGGCCAGACGCGCCTGTCTCATCGAGCACAATTCCGTGTGGTCGATGAGCGGGCACACGCGTCCACACGCCAGGCGATTGCGGGACGTAGACGCCCATGTCGACGAGCATGTCGAGATAGGCGTCCTCGATCTCGGCCGCGACGATCTCAATACGGTCTGCGACCCCGTTTAGGTCATCGGCGCTGACTGAAATCACCTTGAAGGCTCCGGTCTTGCGAACGCGGTTCCGCACCTCAAGGTTCGCGTCCGCATCGAACTGCCAAAGCCCGTGCAGGTACTCGTTTCGACGCTGCATGAGCTTCTTCGCCTCTTCCAGCAGCGGCTGCAACTCCGCGCGGTCTTCGCTCTTCGGGAGGCGGACGGCGAGGATTGCAACGAGCATGTCAAGCTTCCGCTCGAACGCCATGCCCTTCACGACGATCACGCCGACTTGTGGGTCGTGGGTGATCGCATCGGCGAGGAACTGCTCAATCACGGCGTCGAGGTGCGAAGCGGCGACAGCCACGCGGCCGATCGCGGCATGCTCGAAGTCGCGCAGGACGTGAACTATGCGGCCAGCCTACGACCTGGCCAAAGCAGGAACCTGGCGTAGCAAACCGGGTGAATGGCAGACCTTGTGCAGAACCGTTCCTGGAACACCTTCGCGTTACGGCTCCGATCGACGCTGCAAGGCGGAGGTGTCGATAGATGGAATTATGGGCCGGACACCGACGATCAGCAAACCTAATCGGAAATGGTTCGCATTCCGTGATCTGGCTAGCTAGCACCTGTCGCTACTGGAGCAACTGACGTCGGGACGCGAGACGCGGCGATCTCGAATAGACCAATCGGTAATCCTGACCCTTGGAGGAATTGGTCACCGTCTACGCCAGCCTCGCTCAACACCTCACGGGCTCGCGGCAGCATCGAGGGCATCTCAAGCGCTGAAATGCGTCCCGGCTCCGCCCGTCGCCACCCGTTCTGCGACAGGCGCATCATCGCGTTGCGATACGACGCGTCTCCCATGACACCCAGCCCGCGGGCGCGGTAAAGCAGAGCCGCCAGGCTGACGCCCCAGTGCTCCTTGAGGTCAGCCAGTTGAGACCACGCCCGCCCCGCCGTCGATGTGGGGAGGAAGGGGGCGATCTCCTCGGCGGGCATGAGGAACTCGGACGCGAAGCGGTTCGCCTGCCCCTCCGCAACCTTGCCGCCGGGCTCAGCGTCATGGTGCATGATCAGGTGTCCGAGCTCATGAGCGACATCGAATCGCTGACGGTAGTAGTCGTCTTTTACCGGGTTGAGGATAATGATCGGCCTCGTCGCGGTGTGGAGTGAAAAGGCGTCGATAGAGGCAACGCCTGGCTCGCTAAACACCACGATGACGCCAGCACGCTCGACGAGGCGAATCACGTGCTGCACGGGTCCGGTGGAGACACCGAAGAACTCTCGCGCCTCACGCGCGACGTCCTCGGGCGTTCCCGACCGCTCATCCGGGTCAACCGGAAGGTCGGGAAGCGAGATCTCTGGGAACTCGACGGCATTCTCGAGCATGCCTGTGATCTCGGCTACGAACTGGCCATAGGCCTCGGCTTCGTCCTGTGCGATCTGTGGCGTCGAACGGAGGGAACGGAAGTGCGGTTTGTTGACGCGCGGTGGCGCTCCTCCCCCAAAGAATTGGGGTTCGACTCGAAGGGCAAGCGCAAGCTTCGCCACAGTGATCCGATTGGGCTGCTTCGCGCCGCTCTCCCACGCGGTGACAGAAGCCGGCGACATCTCGATAAGTGACGCGAGATGCGACTTTTTCAAACCCGCGAGCTGGCGTGCCATCGTGAGGCGTTCGCCATTGAAGAAGGATGCGGCGGCGGCGAGCGTCTGGGACGGTCGACGCGTGCTACTCATTTGCCGCGCCAGTCCCTTCGGCCACGCCCGGCTTCTTGATCCGCACCACGATGTCATCGACCTCGGTCGATGCTGCGTCACCGGGCAGCACAGGCGGCACCGATCGCGAGCCGCCACCAAGCGGGGTTCCGCCCGCCAGCACGAGCTGACGCCAGTGCCAGCAGGAGTCTTCGGAGCGCTCGGGGTTCTTGGACTGGCCGATGTAGAGCTCGTACTGCTTCGTAGTGGGGTTGAAGGCGTGCGCAGCCACCAGCGTGACGCCCTCGAAATCGTCGTCGTCCGGGATGCCCGGGATCGAGTACAGGTCGAAGTCGTCATCGGTGAACAGCGCGTTGTCGCCGACGAACAGCTGCGAGGCAACCTTCCGCTTGGCGTTGCTGCGCTGCGTCCAATTGATCTCGTCGATCTTGCCGAAGGGATAGGACTGCAGAAGCACTCGGATGCCGCCCGCTGCCCACCCCGGAGACTGGCGGTAGTCCTTGCGGTCGATCGCGCTGGACACCAGCTGAGGCATCGAGCGGAACGCATCCGGAGCGATGCCGCGCTCCAGCACATCAGCGCCGAGCCCCTCGAGACCTTCCGCGACTGCGAACCGCCCGTTGGAAGTCGCTCGATCCACGAGGTCGCGGAGGTGCTTGAAGTTGAGCACGCCGATAACCATCTGGTCGTGCCCCGCGTCCTCGTCGAACATCTGGTCGGTTGCGGCGAACGCGACGGGCGCGGCCCAACTCAGGACGTCAAGCAGGCCAGCCTGGTTCAGGTTCGCAAGCGCTTCATCTTCGGTCACGCGCTCAGACTACATCACGCGCAGTACATTGCGAGATAGATTTTACTCTCCGCGTGTCGCGGGGGTGATTTCAGTGACGGAGCACCGTCGTAGGTCACTCGGTCGATAAGGAGTGCTCTCGGCCAGAACCGAGGCAAGGCTTCTTAAGGGGATGCGGCCCGGGATCATCTACGGCAGCGCAACGCGTCACCCGGTTGCATCGGCCGGACGCGTGGAAGCTCATCAGCAAGGACTCCCGCCCGGCTCCCCCGATCCCGAAATCGTGACAGCCAGCCTGTACTCCGCGCTGGCCCCACGGAAGCAGGGCGAGACGATCGCCCTGCAAGTCCTCCTCGGACGAGCCCAGGCGCCCCGCGCACTGCGGCAAGGTCATCCGGACCCGCTCCAGCCGATCGTTTCCCGGCTCTGGCACGGTGTCAAGCCCCCAGCTTCGGATACTCGACGCAAGCTCCAAGATCATGCTGGCGAAAACAGGTTTCAGGTCGCGCTGCGCATCGGCGTCGACGCTGCAACCTCAGAGCGGCGCGCAGCGCTCGCTCGTGGCCTGTTTGGCAGCTTGCACAGGCTCGCGGCGATCGGCGTAAAGCCGAGACTCAGCCGCGAGAGTCCCGACAAGCTCAACCGCGCCGTTCCCTCCGGGGCGCGGCTCGAACTCACCGCCGCGAACCTGACCGCACTCCTGGGGTGGCCACTCGGCCAAGCTGACCTTCCCGGCGTGGACCCACTCCATCCAGTTCGTCTCCCGGTGCCGAAGAGCGTCTCGGAGAAGGAGAGCGTCTTCGCCTTGGGGACGGCCCCCGGGCCCAATCGTCCCATCGGGCTCACTGCCGAGGCGCGCGCCAGCCACGCAGCGATTCTCGGGCCAACCGGCTCGGGAAAGACCGAGGCCGTCTTGGTGCCCTGGCTTCTCTCCGACGTCCGCGCCGGTCGGCCAGTATGCTTCGTCGACCCGAAAGGGCAGGGCGTCGACTACGTCCTCGACCTGCTGAAACCCGACGAAGGTGAACGCGTCGTCTTATACGACCCGGCAGATCCGGAGGGCACGGCCGGGTTCAACCCGCTCGATGCCCGCGGACGTGACGCCTATGCCGTCGCGGACAGTGTGCTGGCCGTCTTCAAGAGCGTGTTCGCCAGCGGGTGGGGGCCAAGGACCGAGGACATTCTGTATGCCAGCGTGCTGACGCTCGCCATTGACGGACAGCGGCGACCAATCCCGCACACGCTCCTCGACATCCCAAAGCTCCTCACGGACCCAGCGTTTCGCCGCACAGCCACGCCGGCCGTGGCCAGCGAGCCGGAGATCGCTCGGTTCTGGGCGCGGTACGAAGGGCTGAAGCCTGCCCAGCAGGAGAACGAGATCGCTGCGCCGATGAACAAGCTCCGCCGCTACCTCATGCGGCGCGGTGCGACCGCCATCCTGGGGCAGGCCGATCCGCCCTTCCGACTCCGCGATATCTGGAAAGGCGACCGGATCGTGTTGGTCAGCGTCAACGAAGCGTTGGCCGGGACGGAGACCGCACAGCTGATCGGCGGGCTCATCTGCGCCGAGGTCTTCATGGCCGCGCAAGAGCGCGCCAGCGAGAAGTACCCGAAGAAGCGACCTGGCTTCGTCTACGTCGATGAGGTGAGGAACTTCCTCAAGCTTCCAGTGCCCCTTGAAGCGGCCCTTGAGATCTCGCGCTCGTATGGCGTCGGCTGGGCGCTGTTCGGACAGGGCTTCTACCAAATGGGAAGCGAGCTCGCCGATGCCATCGAGATCAACACCAAGAGCAAGGTCATCTACGCCACCAGCGCGAAAGAGGCCGCCCGGATCGCCAGCTCGAGCCCAGCGCTCTCAGCCGCAGACATTCAGGAGCTGGCGCAGTACGAGATCTACACCACCCTGCTGACGAGCCAAGGGCCGAGCGGCTGGATGTCCGCCCGGACGCTGGAACCACCGCCACGTCTCGGCCACGGCCGCTCGATCAAGACGGGCCTTCGGAAACGACAAGCTGCGGCCGCATCCGCTCCCCCGAGCGTCACCCCGCCGACACCTGCGGATGCCCCCACGACGGCCTCCTCGAGCGCGTCGTCGCCGGTGAAGCGGAGGCGCTCATGACGGCCGTACGAGCGACTTTCGGAAGTGGGGGAAGTGTGCGAGTCGATGCGCCAGTCGCAGCTCCGTCGTGGTGCACAAATCGGCCATCTTCCGGCCTCACCCCGCCCGGTTGGGATGGGACTCCCGCTCATTCGAGCGGACGCCCGACCCCACAGGCCCCGCCCGGAGGTGCAGCATGACCGACACCTGGACCCCCACCAAGGTGCGCTACCTCGAGAGCCTGCTCACCGAACGCGACAGCCAGATCCTCGCGGACCTCGAACGCTACCGAGCACTCTCAACGCGACTCGTCCAGCGGCTGCACTTTCCAGCCGGACCTCACGGCCTCCACGCCACTGCCCCGACCGCAACCCGCCTCGCGAACCGCGTCCTGCTGCGGCTCGAAGCCCAAGGCTTCATCGCTCGCATCGACCGACGCGTGGGCGGACCACTGCGAGGCTCCGCCGCCACCGTTTGGCACTTGGCCGCAACAGGCGAACGGCTCCTCCGAGCCCGGCGAGGCGAGGCGGGGAGGCGACGCTTTGTGACGCCGAGCCGCGAGTTCCTTGCTCATACCCTCGCGGTGGCCGAGTTCGCTGTCACCGTCAAGGATGCGGAGCTCGGTAACGCGCTCGACGTCCTCGAACTCGACACTGAGCCCAGCTGCTGGCGACCGTTCCAGAGCGCGCTCGGCGTAGTGACGCTCAAGCCCGACCTGTTTCTGGTCGTGGCGAACTCCGACGTCGAAGCCCACGTCTTCGTCGAGATCGACCGCGGCACCGTACATCTGCCCGCCGTGATCAAGAAATGCCGCACCTACCAGCAGTACCGGCAGACCGGCGTAGAGCAGGCGAGGAGCGGCGTCTTCCCGGCCGTGCTCTGGATCACTCGCGATGCCGAACGAGCGCGCAAACTCCGGACCGCGATTCGGAAAGAGCCCGACCTGCCCGTCGACCTCTTCACCATCTGCGCGGAAGCCGACGCGCTTCCTGCCCTGCAGAGCTTCCTCTCTCCCTCAACCACCAACTGAAAGGACCAACTCCATGTTCATGTGCCCTGACTGCCTCAAGCGGTTCACCACGAAGCGAGCCTGGCTCGACCACATGTACCGCTGCACGGCTCCGAAGCGCTGACACGCTTCCTGAGCCCCCATCACCAACTTCACGAAAGGAGGTTCATTACGACCACTTCAAGACATCAGATTCCCTTCAACTTTGACCCCGTGGTGCCGGCCTCACTCGACCAGGCCGACACCGCACTTCAGATCCTCGACGACTGGAGCTACGGCGACACGACCGTCGCCGACGAGGGCATCGCTCGGCTCCTTGCCGCGACCCTGCACGACGGCCCAGGCACCGCCCTCGAACGCTTCGCCGCGACCGGCGAGCTCGACGCGGAGGCTGCCCTTAGCGAACTCGGCGACGTCACCGTCCCACTCGAGCGCGAAGGGTGGGTCGATGCGCTCGGCCGCTACATCATCACGAAAGGAGGCCGATCATGAGCGAACACGAACCGCACATGACCCCCGAAGGTCGGCCCGCACCAGAACGCGCAAGCCCGGACTGGCGACGGCTTGTCGTTGCCCGAGACCGCTCCCTCACTCCGATCGCAGACGGCATCGCCCAGGCGATCGCCGAACGTGAGGAGATCGACGAAGGCACCGCTCGCTGCATCGCGCACGCCTTGGGCCGCGCCTACGGGCCGGGCAGCGCCCTCGCCACATTCGGCCGCACCGGAGAAGGCAACTACCTGTCGCTCCGCGACGAGTACCTCGACCTCTACGGCGACGAACGAGCCGACGCGGTGACTAAGGAGATGATCGACTGGCTCGGCACCTACCTGGTGCAACGCGAGAACACTGGCTCCGGCCGGCGCTTCATGAACGAGCACCTGCCACCCAAGCTCGACCAACTACTGGTGCGGACAAGCGTGCGGGTCGGGGACGGGCGCTTCATCGTCAACGTCCCTGCCAGCTGGCACAGCGGCCACGAGGACGAGCTCGTCGAACTCCTGACCACGCTCCAGCTCGACCAAGACGAAGCGCTCCAGGCCTTTCTGGCGCTCCCCGACGTGAGCGTCGGGACGGACGACATCATGGAGAGCTTCCACGAAGCCTTCGCCGGAACCTACCAAACCGAAGAAGCCGCGCTCCGCGCACTCAGCCCGCTCGAGGACTGGGAAACCAGCCTCGCGGATTGGTGCATCGACCACGGCCTCGAACTCGAAGCCCTCGAGTGGAACTGCGAGCCACTCATGGCTCGGCTGCGCGACGTCTACGACGTCGTCGAAGGAAAGGGGGTGCTCCATGTCTTCAACAAGTAGCGATGCTTGGCGCCCGCAGGGCACCCACCGCGCTCCTCGACGGGGAGGGCGGACGCTCACGAATCGCCGCATTCGGATATCGCCGGAGCGGCGCAACACGATTGATGTCCACCACCTCGGTCGGGCGCTCCTGCGCCTCGCGCAAGAGCAGTATGACGCGGGCTCGGGCTCGACCGGCGGACCGTACGCAAGCCGTCCTGAGGCCCCCGAACGGCCGCACGAGGCCCGAACTCGGGCGAGGGCGCCCATGGGCGCCACGAGGCCTCCTGGCCGCACAGACGGGCCGACGGAGTAACCCGCGGCAGCACGATCACCGACATCAGGAGCAACGGAGATTGCCATGACAAGCGATGACAACCGAAGCAATTTCTACAACGCCCGGGCGACACCGGTGGGCCCGCCCGAAACCCCCCGGAGCGCCGAACAGGGGCTGGACTTCGAGGGCAAACAGAGGGTTAATCCGGAGGACCTAAACGGAGGGAACCCACTTATGAGCCCACAAAACCCGGGAATCGCAAGCCCGACGACGCCCGTCAACTCACTTGACGGGCTCGAACACCTATTGAACGCGCCCACGGGGCGAGCGCCCGAGGACGGTCACACCGGCCTCGCTCAGGCCGTCGTCTACCTGCGCGTCTCGACCCCACGGCAGTTGCACACGGCTGCGGACATCGATGAAGACGGCAACAGCATCGCGACCCAGCGTGTGGAGGCACTGCGAAAGGTGCGGGAGCTACGCGCCACGGTCGCGAAGGAGTTCGTTGAGCCTGGCCAGTCAGCACAGACCATCTCAAAGCGCACGGAGTTCAAGAGGCTCCTGCGCTACGTCGATGAGCACCCTCAAGTGAAGTACGTCGTGATCTACATGCGCTCACGCGTCTTCCGAAACTTCACCGATGCAGCAATCACCAAGCGCCAGCTACTCGAGAAGGGTGTGCGGCTCATCTCGGCCAAGGAAGAGTTCGGCGAGGGCTACATGGCTGACGCGATGGAGGCCATCACCGACATCATGAACGAAGTCCAAGTCCGTATGAACGGCGAGGACGTCAAGGTGAAGATGGCCCACAAAGTCGAGCAGGGCGGCACGGTCGGGCGCGCGAAGCTCGGCTACCTCAACGTCCGCAAAGACTTCAACGGCCGACTCGTGAACACGGTCGATGTCGACTACGAGCGGGCGCCGCTCGTCGCGTGGGCCTTCGAGCAATACGCCACCGGGCGATACTCAATCTCCCAAATGACACACATGCTCGAAGAGCGCGGCCTCACGACACGCCCCTCACCGTCCCGACCTGCTCAGGCAGTGAGCCGCAGTCGCCTCGCGCTCATACTGCGCAACCCCTACTACACCGGCGTCATCCGCTACAAAGGCAGCCTGTACGTCGGCAGGCACGAGCCCCTCGTCTCCAAGGAGACATTCCTGAAGGTGCAAGAGGTGCTGGACCACCGCAATCGCAAAGGCGATCGCGACATCGTCCACTTCCACTACCTCAAGGGCCTGCTCCACTGCGGGCCGTGCAAGGACGCTGGCCGTACCAGTCGGCTCGTCTATAGCCAGAATGCCGGCAACGGCGGCACGTACGAGTACCTCGTCTGCACGGCTCGCCAACACAAGGAGTGCTCACTGCCGTGGCTTCGCGTCGAACAGATCGAGGGAGAGGTCCTCCCCGTCGTCGCCGCTGAAGCGCTGTCTCCGGACGCGATCGAGGACATCCGCGATGCAGTGAACAAGTCGATCGCGAACATCCTCGCGCAGGACCGCGACGTCAAGGCCCAGCTCACGAAGCAACTCCGCAAGCTCGAAGCCCAAGAAGAGCGGCTCATCGAGCTCGCGGCAACGGGCTCACTGCCCATCGCCAAGATCCGTGAGCGAATCGAGAAGACCACCCTGCAGAAGGAGGCCGTGCTCGAACAGCTGGAGGTGACAGCAGACCGCCTTCAGTACGGCAGCGATACGGCGCTCGCGTACATCGATCTGCTCGGCGACCCCGGCGAACTGTACAAGCGAGCCTCGGACACCGTGCGTCGCGACTTGCTCACCGCGTACTTCGACAGCCTGACCGTGCGAGTCGAAGACAACCGCGTGCACGTCTCAGGAGAGCGTAGGGCGATCAACAACCGCCTTCGCGAGGTCGGCGGCGAGACCGCTATTGCCGGAGAGCAGGACAACCAGGGAGAAACAGAAACTCCCCACTCGCGAGCGGGGAGTTCAGTTCGTTCCATAGCCAGTTCATTTGACCATGGTTCGAGTAACGTTCGTATGGCTGGGGTACCTGGACTCGAACCAAGAACAACTGAACCAGAATCAGCCGTGTTGCCAATTACACCATACCCCACCGGTCTCGACCGGGGTCGTGCCGAAGATCGAGTCTAGACGACCGACGGTCCCGAGACAAACCGAGGCGATCAGCGACGATGCCGCACGAGGGCGTCGAGCCGCCGCAGGGTCTCGGCCTTGCCGAGGAGCTCCATCGACTCGAACAGCGGCGGCGACACCTTGCGTCCGCTCACCGCGACACGGAGCGGCCCGTAGGCCACGCGCGGCTTCAGCCCGAGTCCCTCCACGAGCGCGCCCGCCAGTGCATCCTGCAGCGCCGCTGCTGTGAATTCGCCCTCGGGAATGACCTCGAGCGCACCCACGGACGCCACGATGACCTCGTCGGCGTTGTCGGGAAGGCCCGACAACGCATCCTCCTGGTAGTCGACGTCGTCGACGAAGAGGAAGCCGAGGAGGTCGGGTGCGTCGCCGAGCAGCGGCATGCGCTCCTGCACGAGGGGGGCGGCCGCGGCGATCAGACGATGCTGCTCGTCGGTCGGCGGGTTCGAGACCAGCCCTCGGGCGACGAGGTAGGGCACGATCCTCGCGGCGAAGTCGGCCGGCTGGAGCATGCGGATGTGATCGCCGTTGATGGCCTCCGCCTTCTTCTGGTCGAAGCGCGCCGGATTCGGGTTGACGTCGGCGATGTCGAAGGCCGCGACCAGCTCGTCGAGCGTGAACACGTCCCGATCGGGAGCGATCGACCAGCCGAGGAGCGCGAGGTAGTTCAGGAGACCTTCGTGCGTGAAGCCCTTCTCCCGCTGGAGGAACAGGTCCGCGCGCGGGTCGCGCTTGGAGAGCTTCTTCGTGCCCTCCCCCAGCACGAGGGGCATGTGGCCGAAGCGCGGGATGACATCCGTGACTCCGGCATCGACGAGAGCGCGATACAGCGAGAGCTGGCGCGCGGTGGAGGGCATGAGGTCCTCACCACGCAGCACGTGCGTGATCCCCATGAGCGCATCGTCGACCGGGTTCACGAACGTGTAGAGCGGCACTCCCCCGGCGCGCACGATCACGAAGTCGGGGAACGAGCCGGCGGGGAATGTGACCTCGCCGCGGATGAGGTCGACGTACGTGAGATCTTCGTCCGGAACACGCAGGCGGTAGGCCGGCTCGCGGCCCTCCGCCCGGAAAGCCGCCTTCTGCTCGTCGGTGAGGTCGCGGTCGAAGTTGTCGTAGCCCAGCTGCTTGGCCCGGCCGTTGGCCTCGTTGCGCGCGTCGATCTCCGCTGCGGTGGAGTAGCTCTCGTAGACGACTCCCGCGGCGAGCAGCTTGTCGAGGACCTCGCGGTAGAGCCCGTGACGCTGCGACTGTCGATACGGAGCGTGCGGCCCGCCGACCTCGACGCCCTCGTCCCAGTCGATGCGGAGCCAGCGCAGTGCGTCGAGAAGCTGCTGATAGCTCTCCTCGCTGTCGCGAGCGGCGTCGGTGTCTTCGATGCGGAAGATCATCTTGCCGCCGTTGTGGCGTGCGTAGGCCCAGTTGAACAGGGCGGTGCGCACGAGCCCGACGTGGGGAAGCCCGGTGGGCGAGGGACAGAAGCGCACCCGGATGTCGGAGCCGGCTGCGGTGGTGGTGCGGGGGTCAACGGAAGCCATCGCCTCCAGTCTAGGTCGGCGTCGCCTCCGACTGCGGCGCCGAGGATCGCGCCGTCGGCGCGAGCGCCACGGCGACCAGCACGCCCATACCCACGACGAGGGCGAGTCCGCCGTAGCCGATCCAGCCGAGGATCACACCGGCGGCGATCGCGCCCCCGGCGCCGACGAGACTCATGACCGTGTCGCTCAGCCCCTGACGCCGCGTGCGCCGGGCTTCATCGCTCGCTTCCGTCAGCAGCGCCGCTCCAGCGACGGTCGCGGCACTCCAGCCGAGGCCGAGGAGCACGAGCGCGAACGTCACGGCGACCGTGGAGTCCTGTCCGAGGAAGGCCAGGACGAGCGACGCTGCCAGCAGAGCCTGACCGAGCAGGATCGTCGGCATGCGCCCCCATCGGTCGGCGAGGATGCCGAACACGGGCGCGAGGGCGTACATCCCGGCGATGTGCAGGCTGATCGTGACACCGACGATGGTGAGGGTGGCGCCGTGGTGCAGCAGATGCACGGGTGTCATGGCCATCACCGACACCATCACACCGTGCGCCGCTGCGACGACGACGATCGCGTATCGCGCCACACGCGGCCTGTCCGTTCCGGCGATCGGTCGCGTCGCACCGGATCGATCCGCGGCAACGGCGGCCTGCGCGGTCAGGAGCGGGTCGGGCCGCAGCGCAGCCAGGTAGAGCAGAATCGCCAGCCCCTGACCGGCGACGGTGAACAGGTACGGGCCGGTCAGAGCCGGCATGCCCATGAGCGCTCCCAGCGCCTCACCCGGACCGACGAGGTTGGGGCCGAGGACCGCGCCGATGGTCGTCGCCCACACGACGATCGACAGATCACGACCGCGGGATGCGGCGGTCGCGAGGTCGGTCGCCGCGAAACGCGACTGCAGGTTCGACGCCTGGCCGGCCCCGATGAGCGCGAACGCGAACAGCAGGAGGGGGAACAGCGACGCGGCGGCTCCGACGACGACCAGCGCGACGCCGGCGAGGGCCACCGCCATCCCCGTCGTCAGCGCGGGACGACGCCCCCGTCGCCGCGCGAAGGCCGCCAGCGGAGCCGCGAACGCGGCCGTGCCGAGAGTGACGGCCGCCGTCGCCAGTCCGGAGAACGCCTCGTCGCCGCTGACCTCGGCGGCGAGCACCGCGCCGAGCGAGATCGTCGCGCCGAACGCCACGCCACCGAGGATCTGACCCAGCGACAGCACAGCGACCGTGCGTCGCTGCAGGCGGCGCAGGTCGTCCTGCGGATGCGTCGAGGTTTCAGGCGCCACGGGCGGGGTTCCGCAGGATCCCCAGCCCGGTGATCTCGACCTCCACCGCCTGTCCCGAGCGGATGGGGCCGACGCCGGCGGGCGTTCCGGTGAGGATGACGTCGCCCGGCAGCAGGGTGAACGCCGCTGAAGCGTAGGCGATCACCTCGGCGACGCCGTGCACCATATCGGTCAGCGGCGCCTCCTGGCGCACCTCTCCGTCGACGCGTGTGGTGAGCACGGCGTCGCCGGCAGGGTCGAACTCGGTCTCCACGATCGGGCCGAGCGGGCAGAAGGTGTCGAACCCCTTCGCTCGCGCCCACTGGCCGTCGCGGCGCTGCAGGTCGCGCGCGGTGACGTCATTGGCGTTGGTGTAGCCGAAGACGTAGTCGAGGGCGTTCTCGGCGGCGACGTTCTTGGCGATGCGCCCCATGACGACCGCCAGCTCCCCTTCGACGTCGATGCGCTCGGACTGCGGCGGCAGCACGATCGCATCGTCGGGGCCGATGACCGAGGTGTTGGGCTTGAAGAACAGCATCGGCTCGGCCGGCACGTCGTTGTCGAACTCCGCTGCGTGGTCGCGATAATTGCGACCCACGGCGATCACCTTCGACCGCGGGATCACCGGCGCGAGCAAAGCCACGTCGCCGAGGGGCACCCGCTCGCCGGTGGTGTCGTACCCGGCGAACATGGGGTCTCCGGCGAGGACGACGAGCTCGCGCTCGTCGACGATGCCGTACTTGATGGCGTCCTGATGGCTGAAGCGGGCGATCCTCACGCGTCCACCCTACGAGGCACGGCGGCTTCAGGCATCCAGTCGATAGAGCCAGCCGTGCGTGTCGTCACGGCGACCGTATTGGATGTCGGTGAGCTCCTCGCGCAGCGACAGGGCCAGCTCGCCCAGCGGCTGCTGCTCTTCGAAGTCGGCGCCCTTGAGCGTGCCGATGGGCGTCACGACGGCGGCGGTGCCGCACGCGAAGACCTCGACGATGTCACCCGAAGCCACGCCGTCTCGCCATTCGGCGAGGGTCACCGGGCGCGCCTCGACCTTGTGTCCGCGGTCCCGCGCCAGCTGCAGGATGGAGTTGCGGGTGATGCCGTCGAGGATGCTGGGCGATTCCGGGGTGACCAGCGTGCCGTCCTTGCGCACGAACACGACGTTCATCCCGCCGAGTTCCTCGACGTTCCCGTCGGAGTCGAGGAAGACCACCTGGTCGCACCCCTGTTCGTAGGCCTCGGACTGCGGCAGCAGGCTCGCGGCGTAGTTGCCGCCGGTCTTGGCCGCACCCGTGCCACCCTTGCCCGCGCGAGCGTAGTTGTCGCTGAGCCAGATCGACACCGGCTGCACGCCGCCCTTGAAGTAGGCAGCGGCGGGGCTCGCGATCACGTAGTAGCCGACCTTGTGAGCCGGACGCACACCGAGGAAGGCCTCCTTCGCGAACATGAAGGGGCGCAGATAGAGGCTCTGGTCGGCACCGGAAGGCACCCAGTCGAGGTCGGCGCGCACCAGCTCGGCGAGCGACTGCACGAAGTACGGCACCGGGAGTTCCGGAAGCGCCAGACGCCGGGCGCTTCGCTGCAGTCGACGGCCGTTCTGGTCGGGCCGGAACGTGTGCACCGACCCGTCCGCGTGACGGTAGGCCTTGATGCCCTCGAAGATCTCCTGCCCGTAGTGCAGCACGGCGGCCGCGGGGTCCAGCGACAGGGGTCCGTACGGCTGCACGCGGGGCCGGTGCCATCCACCCCTGACCGACCAGCACACGTCGACCATGTGGTCGGTGAAGTGCGTGCCGAACCCCGGCTCGGCGAGGATCTCCGCGCGGCGCTGCGCGGAGGCGCCGTTGAGATTGCGGGAGACGACGAACTCGAGCGGCTCGAGGTCGGCGTCGATGTCGGAGTCGATGAGGGTCATGTCACGTCCTGGCGGTTCAAGGCGCTGGATGCGCCTGGTCAAAGGTTACGCCTGCACCCGCGCGGCGATCGCGTCGCCGATCTGAGCGGTGGTGCGGGGCGAGCCGTCGCGGGCGGCGACGTCCTCCTCGACCGCACGGGTGATGCGGGCCGATTCGTCGGTCAGCCCGAGGTGGTCGAGCATGAGGGCGACGGAGATGATCGCTGCCGACGGGTCGGCCTTCTGCTGCCCCGCGATGTCGGGCGCCGATCCGTGTACGGGCTCGAACATCGACGGGAAGGCGCCGTCGGGGTTGATGTTGCCCGAGGCGGCGAGGCCGATGCCACCGGTGACGGCGCCGGCCAGGTCGGTGAGGATGTCGCCGAAGAGGTTGTCGGTGACGATCACATCGAAGCGGCTGGGGTCGGTCACGAGGAAGATCGTGGCCGCGTCGACGTGGAGATAGTCTACGGCCACGTCGGGGTATTCCTCACCCACGGCGTCGACCAGGCGCTTCCAGATCGATCCCGCGTGCACGAGCACGTTCGTCTTGTGCACCAGGGTCAGGGCACGCCGCCGCACCTGGGCGAGGGCGAAGGCGTAGCGCACGACGCGCTCGATTCCGAAAGCCGTGTTCACCGACACTTCGTTGGCGACCTCGGCGGGGGTGCCCTTGCGGATCGCGCCGCCGTTGCCCACGTAGGGTCCCTCGGTGCCCTCGCGCACGACGACGAAGTCGATCCCGCCCGGATCTGCCAGCGGGCTGGTCGAGCCGGGATGGAGCTTCGACGGCCGCAGGTTCACGTAATGGTCCAGCTCGAACCGGAGCTTCAGCAGCAGGCCGCGCTCGATGTTGGCGCCGGCCAGGCGAGGGTCGCCTGGCACGCCGCCGACGGCACCCAGCAGGATCGCGTCGTGCGTCGCGATCGCGGCGAGGTCCTCATCGGTGAGCGTGTCGCCGGTCTCCAGGTAGCGCGCCGCCCCGAGCGAGAAGTGCGTGGCGTCGAAGCGCGTCTCCCCTCCCGCGGTGACGGCGGCGAGCACCTTCTCCGCTTCGGCGACGACTTCCGGACCGATGCCGTCACCGGGGATGACGGCGAGCTTGATGACGCGCGACATCGCTCTCCTAGGGTGCAGGGCCCGGCGGACGCCGAGCGGAGCGGGCTGCGGCCCCGTCAGTGCTCGAAGCGGGACGGGGCGCGGGACCCTCCCAGGGTAGCGGCGGCGATGACCGCCGCGACGACCACGAGAGCAGCTCCCATCGCGGCGGTGACGCCGACACCCGCACCGAAGGCGCTCGCGGCGGCCTCCCGCAGCGCGGCCCCGAGGCTGCCGCCGAGGAGGTCGGCCTCGACCATCGCACCGGCGAGCGTCTCGCGGGCTGGTTCCCGCACATCGGCCGGCAGCGCCGCCGGCAGCGTCAGGCTGCTTCGGTAGAGCGCCGTGACGACGCCGCCGAGCAACGCCGTTCCCAGCACCGCGCCGAGCTCGTAGGCGGTCTCCGAGACCGCGCTCGCGGCCCCGGCCTTGGCCGGCGGGGCGCTCGCGAGGATGAGCTCGTTCGAGACCGTCTCGGCGGCGCCGATCCCGATCCCGAGCGAGACGAACGCGACCACCAGGGTGGCAGGCGACGCATCGGCGCCGGAGACGCCCACCATGACGTAGCCGAGCACGGAGAACGCCAGGGCGACCGGCACCAGCACACGGGGTGCAACGCGGCGGCCGAGGGGAACGACGAGGAACCCGGCGACGATCATCGCGGCGAGTCCCGGCACGAGAGCCATGCCGGCTTCGAGGGGCGACAGTCCCAGCACCAGCTGCAGGTGCTGGGCGACGAAGAAGAGGAAGCCGACCAGACCGACGACAGACAGGAGGTTCACGAGCAGCGCGCCCGTGAAGGTGCCCTCGCGGAACAGGCGCATGTCGAGCATCGGCGTCCGCATCCGCAGCTGACGACGCACGAACAGCACGCCGAAGCCCGCACCGGCCGCGGCGAACGCCCACGCAGCGCTCCCGGCGCCGTGCACCGCGAGTTCCTTGATGGCGAACACGATCGGGACCATCGTCGCCATCGACAGGGCGATGCTGATCGGGTCGATGCGACCGGGATGCGGGTCACGGCTCTCGGGGACAAGGAACGGCGCGAGCGCGAGCAAGGGGATGAGCACCGGGATCGCCAGGAGGAACACCGAACCCCACCCGAAGTGCTCCAGCAGGATGCCGCCGACGATGGGGCCGAGGGCGGCACCGGCGGAGAACATCGACGCCCACACCGCGATCGCGAGACGCCGCTGGTCGCGATCGGTGAAGATGCTGCGCAGCAGAGACAACGTAGAGGGCATGAGCATGGCGCCGAAGAATCCCATCGCGGCACGCGCCACGATCAGCAGCTCCGCCGTCGACGCGAATGCCGCCAGCGCCGAGATCGCCGCGAACCCGGTCGCGCCGATGAGGAGCATCCGTCGACGACCGAACCGGTCCCCCATCGTGCCCATCGTCACCAGCAGGCCGGCGAGCACGAGCGGGTAGACGTCGACGATCCACAGCTGCTCGGCGCTCGAGGGCTCCAGGTCGCGACCGATCGCCGGCAGGGCGAAGCTCAGCACGGTGTTGTCGACCGACACGAGCAGCACAGGAAGCATGAGCACGGCCAGAGCCGCCCACCCGCGCCATCCCACACGGGTGCCCTCGTCCCGGGTCACCGGCATCGTCTGCGTCGTCATGTCACATCCTTTCTGTACCGTCCATCCGGTATAGTATCAGGATGTCAGCATCGCCGTCGATACGATCGATCTCATGAGTCGCCGTCCCCTGGCCCGCGAGAAGGTGCTCGACGCGTACGAGGCGATCCTCATCGCCGACGGAGCGCGCGCCGCGACCATGGAGGCGATCGCGCGCGAAGCAGGGGTGTCCAAGGGCGGACTGCTCTACCACTTCGAGTCGAAGGAGGCGCTCGAGGCGGCCCTCATCGCGCGCATGACCGACCTCGCCCTCGCCGACATCGCGGAACTCTCCGCCGACGCCGACGGTCCCGTTGCGGCCTTCGTGCGCACATCCGTCATGACGGGGCATCCGCTCGATCGCGCGATCACCGCGACGTCGAAGCTCGCCCAGACCGGCAACGTCGCCGCATCGGACGCGCTGCGCGGCATCCGTGACCGCTGGGCAGACCTCGTGCGACCGCACGTTCGCGACGACGCCGCACTCCAGCTCGTGCTGCTGGTCAGCGACGGGCTCTACTTCAACAACGCCCTCGTCACCGGCGTGCTGCCGGGTCCGCTGCCGCGCGACACCGAACTGGATGCCCTCGTGGAGCTGGTCGTGCAGGCGACGCGCGGCGCGTGAGGCCGATCAGGCCTCGGTGATCTCGATCTGACGGAACAGGTCGGCGTGGATGGCCGAACTGACCTCCTCGAGAAGTGCGTCGTCGACGGGCGAGTCGACCGTGAGAACGGACAGCGCCTGGCCGCCCGCAGCCTCGCGCGCGATCTGCATGCCCGCGATGTTGATGCCGGCCTCGCCGAACTTCTGGCCGTACACGGCGACGATGCCGGGGCGGTCGGTGTAGAGCATGACGACGTGGTGCTTCTCGATCGGAAGCTCGATCGCGTGACCGTTGATGCCCACGAGCTTCTCGACCTGCTTGGTCCCGGTCAGGGTTCCGGACACCGACAGCTGCGAGCCGTCGCTGAGCGCACCGCGCAGCGTGATGACATTGCGGTACTCGGGGCTGTCGTCGTCGACGAGCAGCCGCACCTCGACGCCGCGCTGCTCTGCCAGCAGCGGGGCGTTCACGTACGACACGGTCTCGCTGACGACGTTGGTGAACACACCCTTGAGCGCGGCGAGCTTCAGCACGCCCACCTCGTAGTCCTTCAGCTCGCCGTGCACCTCGACGTCGAGGCTCGTCAGCGGCGAGTGAGAGAGTGCCGAGAAGATCTGACCGAGCTTCTCGACGAGGGGGATGCCGGGGCGCACGTAGGGGTCGATGACGCCGCCGGCGACGTTGACGGCGTCAGGGACCAGTTCGCCGCCGAGGGCGAGGCGCACCGAGCGGGCGACGGAGACACCGGCCTTCTCCTGCGCTTCCTCCGTCGATGCCCCCAGGTGCGGGGTGACGACGACGTTCGGCAGGTCGAGGAGCTTGTGCGCGGTGCCGCCCTCGGCCGGCGGCTCTGACGTGAAGACATCCAGGCCGGCGCCGGCGATCTCCCCCGTCGTGAGCGCGTGGAACAGCGCCTCCTCGTCGATCAGACCGCCGCGCGCGACGTTCACGACGTACGAGGACGGCTTCATGAGCTTCAGCTGCTCGGCACCGATCATTCCCGTGGTCTCGGGCGTCTTCGGCATGTGGATCGTCACGAAGTCGCTGTGCTCGAGCAGTTCGTCGAGACCGACCAGCTGCACGCCGAGCTGCTGGGCGCGGGCGCTCGTGACGTAGGGATCGTACGCGACGATCTTCATGTCGAACCCCTGCAGGCGGGCCGCGATCAGCGCGCCGATGCGACCGAGGCCGATGATGCCGACGGTCTTCTCGAAGAGCTCGGTGCCGGTGTAGGAGCTGCGCTTCCACGCGCCAGCCGACAGCGAGGCGTGCGCGGCGGGGATGCGGCGGGCGAGGCTCAGGATGTGACCGACCGTGAGCTCCGCGGCGGAGATGATGTTCGAGGTGGGCGCATTGACGACCATGACACCTGAGGTGGTCGCCTGCTTGATGTCGACGTTGTCGAGGCCGACACCGGCGCGGGCGACGACCTTGAGGTTCGGCGCGGCCGAGAGCGCCTCGGCGTCGATCTTCGTCGCGGATCGGACGAGGACCGCGTGCGACTCTGCGAGGGCCGCCAGCAGAGCGGGCCGGTCGGTGCCGTCGACGTGGCGCACGTCGAAGTCGGGACCGAGGGCGTCGATCGTGGCGGGAGAGAGCTGTTCGGCGATGAGCACGACGGGCTTCGACACGTGGTGTTTCCTTCGGTGGCGGTGCGCGAGGGCGCGGTGCAGAGCGTGAATGCCGCGCCGGGCGGGGGCGAGGCGAGGCCGAACTCAGCCTAGCGCGCGGGTCGCAAGCCGACGAACCGTGTGACGGCGAGCGGTGCTGCCGCGGCAGTCACACGCCGGGCGATCACGTCTCGACCGGGTTCAGGAGGCTGTCGGTGATCGACGAGTAGGCGAGCACGTCGAGCCAGAACACCGCCACGAGCGCGAGACCGACCAGCAGGATCACCGCCAGGGCCGCCGCACCGCGTCGACGCCCGAGAGCGAAGGCGACGGCGAAGACCACGACGGGGAAGATGACGGCGAACCCCAGGACCGCCCACCCCACGCCGTTCAATCCACGCACCCCGCTGGCCTGGAGGATCAGGAAATCGAGCGCGTTCCACACCGCGTAGGCGTAGAGCAGTCCGAAGGCGCCGGTGATCGTCGCCGTGAGCCAGGTCGGGATGCGTCGCGTGCTCGTCGCCGCGTTCTCGGCGTTCATTGTCCGATCGCTCCGATCATCGCGAAGGGCCAGGGAATGAGGAGCACCACGCCCGCGGCCAGCCAGACGAAGCGCACCCACGAACGCGATCGACGGGTCAGCAGGACGGTGGCTGAGAACCAGATCGCCGGTGCCGCGACGGCGATCCACAGGGCGAAGGCGTACGCGACGCGGGCTACGGCCGTCTCCGGCAGAAGGAACGGGATCACGTCCTGCAGTCGAAGGCCGCCGACGATCCATCCGATCGTATAGAGCAGATAGACCCCGCCGAGCACGCCCAATGCGATGAGCGCGGCGTTGCCCATGGGCTGCGCCTGGTCAGCGTCGGCCGGAGCGTCTTCGCCTTCCGCCGCATCCTCGTCGGGTTCGGCGTCGGAACGACTGATGTCGTCGGCCCCGCGGCCGACCGCGGTATACCCCGCCGGAAGTCCGGTCGAGCTCTCCGCGCCGGCGGCGATGCGACCGTCGTCGTCAGCGGATGCATCCTCACCGACCGAGTCGTCGGCGGACGAACCCGTGTCGAGGGTCGGATCGTCATCGCCGTCCCAGCTCAGGGCGTCGCGCTCTCGAGGGGTCACTCCCCCAGCCTAACCGCGCCCGACCCGACCGCGCCTTCAGAGCCGGTGTCCACCGTTCATCTGTCACCGGTGGTCGCCATGGGGATCCGAGGCGACATTGCGCGACAAGCGAAGCGGCGAGTGGCGCGGACACGACGGAGGGTGGGCGCCGAAGCACCCACCCTCCGTGCTACCTCGGTCAGCGCGCTGCGCTGCCCTGGTTTCGATACGCGGCTGAGCCGCTACTCAACCCAAGCTACCTCGGTCAGCGCGCTGCGCTGCCCTCGGTGTAGTCCTCGTCCTGCTGCTTCCACGCGAAGAGCGAGCGCAGCTCCTTGCCGACCGCCTCGATCGGGTGCGACGCGGCCTTCTCACGCATCTCCATGAACTCCGCGGCACCGTTGTCCTGGTCGTCGATGAAGCGCTTCGCGAACGCGCCGGACTGGATGTCGGCGAGGACGGCCTGCATGTTCTCCTTGACGCGCGGGTCGATGACGCGCGGGCCCGAGACGTAGTCGCCGTACTCGGCGGTGTCGGAGACCGACCAGCGCTGCTTGGCGATGCCGCCCTCCCACATCAGGTCCACGATGAGCTTCAGCTCGTGCAGCACCTCGAAGTAGGCGATCTGCGGCTGGTAGCCCGCCTCGGTGAGCGTCTCGAAGCCGTACTGCACGAGCTGCGAGACCCCGCCGCAGAGCACGGCCTGCTCGCCGAACAGGTCGCTCTCGGTCTCCTCGGTGAACGTCGTCTTGATCACGCCGGCGCGCGTGCCGCCGATCGCCTTCGCGTACGACAGCGCGGTGTCCCAGGCCGAGCCCGAGGCGTCGCTCTCGACGGCGATGATGTCGGGGATGCCGCGCCCGGCGACGAACTCGCGACGCACGGTGTGACCCGGCGCCTTCGGCGCGACGAGGATCACATCCACGCCCTCCGGAGCGTCGATGTAGCCGAAGCGGATGTTGAATCCGTGCGCGAACGCAAGGGTCTTGCCCGCGGTCAGCTTGTCCTTGATGCTCTCGGTGAAGATCGAGCGCTGGTGCTGGTCGGGCGCCAGGATCATGATGAGGTCGGCCCACTCGGCCGCGTCGGCGACCGACTTGACCTGGAAGCCCTCATCCTGCGCCTTCTGGGTCGACTTCGACCCCTCTTTCAGGGCGATCACGACCTCGACCCCGGAGTCCCGCAGGTTCTGCGCGTGTGCGTGGCCCTGCGAGCCGTAGCCCACGATCGCCACCTTCTTGCCCTGGACGATGCTCAGGTCGGCGTCGTCGTCGTAGAAGATCTCAGCCATTCTTCGTGTCTCTCCTTGTTCGTGTCGTTTCGTCTCGCTCCGCCCGCTCAACGACCGGAAGCGAGCGGATCTGTCTCCGGTGTCAGCCGCGCAGCACGCGCTCGGTGATGCTCTTGGGCCCTCGGCCGATGGCGAGCAGGCCCGACTGAGCGAGCTCCTTGATGCCGAACGGCTCGATGGCGCGCAGGAAGGCCTCGACCTTGCCCTGATCGCCGGTGATCTCGATCACGACCGCGTCGGGGGCGTAGTCGACCACCGAGGCGCGGAACAGGTTCACCACCTCGAGCACGTTCGAGCGTGTGGCGTTGTCGGCGCGCACCTTGACCAGCATGTGCTCGCGCTGCACCGACGCGGCCGGCTCCAGCTCCACGATCTTGATGACGTTGACGAGCTTGTTCAGCTGCTTCGTCACCTGTTCCAACGGCAGGCCCTCGACGTCGACGACCACCGTGATGCGCGAGAGCCCGGGCACCTCGGTGACCCCGACCGCGAGGGACTCGATGTTGAAGCCGCGACGGGCGAAGAGGCCGGCGACACGCGTGAGGAGGCCGGGCTTGTCTTCGACGAGCAGGCTCAGGACGTGCTTCGACATCTCACTCGTCCCCTTCGAACGACGGCGCGTGCTCGCGCGCGTACTGGATGTAGCTGTTGCTGACGCCCTGCGGCACCATCGGCCACACCATCGCATCGGCGCTGACGACGAAGTCGATCACGACGGGTCGGTCGTTCGTCTCCAGCGCGAGGGCGATCGCGTCGTCGACCTGATCTTCGCGTTCGACGCGGATCGCGAGACACCCGTAGGCTTCGGCCAGCTTCACGAAGTCCGGGATGCGCGCCGTGCCGTGCCCGGTGTTCAGGTCGGTGTTGGAGTGTCGTCCGTCGTAGAACAGCGTCTGCCACTGGCGCACCATGCCGAGGGAGGAGTTGTTGATGACGGCGACCTTGATCGGGATGTTGTTGATCGCGCAGGTGGCGAGCTCCTGATTGGTCATCTGGAAACATCCGTCACCGTCGATCGCCCACACCTGCCGGTGCGGCTCCGCGACCTTCGCACCCATCGCCGCGGGCACCGCGTATCCCATGGTGCCGGCGCCGCCGGAGTTGAGCCACGCGTTGGGCCGCTCGTACCGGATGAACTGCGCCGCCCACATCTGGTGCTGTCCGACGCCGGCGGCGTAGATGCCCTCCGGTCCGGTCAGTTCGCCGATGCGCTGGATGACGTGCTGGGGAGAGAGGAGTCCGTCGGAGGTGGGCGCGAAACCGAGGGGGAACTCGTCGCGGAGGCCGTCGAGGAACGACCACCACTGATCGATGTCGGGCTTCTGCCCGTCGGCCACGCCGCGGAATGCCGAGTCGAGGTCGAGCAGCACATCCTTCAGGTCCCCCACGATGGGCACGTCGGCGGTGCGGATCTTCGAGATCTCCGCCGGGTCGATGTCGACGTGGATCACCTTGGCGTGCGGGGCGAACAGAGCCGCCTTGCCGGTGACGCGGTCATCGAACCGGGCGCCGAGGGTGATGAGGAGGTCGGCTTCCTGCAGCGCCAGCACCGCCGGGACGGTACCGTGCATGCCCGGCATGCCGAGGTGCTGCGGGTGCGAGTCGGGGAAGGCGCCGCGTGCCATCAGGGTCGTGACCACGGGCGCGCCGGTCGATTCCGCGAGCGTGCGCAGCTCGTCCGCAGCACCGGCACGGATGACGCCGCCGCCGACGTACAGAACGGGCTTCTTGGCTTCGGCGATCAGCTGCGCAGCGGCCTGGATCTGCTTGCCGTGCGCCTTCGTGACCGGTCGATATCCCGGCAGGTCGTACTTCGGCGGCCACACGAAGGGAACCTCGGCCTGCTGCGCGTCCTTCGTGATGTCCACCAGCACGGGGCCGGGGCGACCGGTGGTGGCGATCTCGAACGCCGCGGCGATGGCGCCCGGGATCTCGGCGGCATCCTTCACGAGGAAGGAGTGCTTGGTGATCGGCATGGTGATGCCGACGATGTCGGCCTCCTGGAATGCGTCGGTCCCCATGAGGTGCGAGAACACCTGTCCGGTGATGCACACCAGCGGCACGGAGTCCATGTAGGCGTCGGCGATGGCCGTGACGAGGTTGGTCGCGCCGGGCCCGGAGGTCGCGATCGCGACGCCGGGCCGGCCCGATGCCGACGCGAACCCCTCGGCAGCGTGACCGGCACCCTGCTCGTGACGCACGAGGATGTGACGCAGCTCGCTGGCGTCCATCAGCGGGTCGTAGAAGTGCATGATCGCCCCGCCCGGGATGCCGAAGACATCGGTGGCGCCGAGCAGCTCGAGCGAGCGGACCATGGCCTGCGCGCCGGACAAGACGGGCGCGGAGGCGCTGCGGGCGGGTGGCCGCGGCACGGCGGCTGCGGTTTCTGAAGGCATGGTGGTTCCTCTGTCGAGAACGAACAGATGTGTCGGAGTCCCGCTACCCCGTCACGGCGCCCTGCGCGGCAGAGCGCACGAGCTTGGAGTACTTGGCCAGGACGCCACGGGTATAGCGCGGGGGAAGGGGCTCCCAGCCGGAACGGCGGGAGTCCAGCTCCGCTTCGTCGACGAGTAGGTCGAGAGTGCGGGCTGCGATATCGACCCGTATCAGATCACCATCGCGCACGAAGCCGATGGGACCTGCGTCCACCGCTTCGGGTGCTACGTGGCCGATGCACAGGCCGGTTGTGCCGCCGGAGAATCGACCGTCCGTCAAGAGTAGTACATCTTTGCCGAGCCCAGCGCCCTTGATGGCGGCTGTGACCGCCAGCATCTCGCGCATCCCGGGGCCGCCCTTCGGGCCTTCGTAGCGGATGACGACGACGTCGCCGGCCGTGATCGCACCCGCCTCCAGGGCGTCCATCGCGGCGCGCTCGCGCTCGAACACCCGCGCGGGGCCCTCGAAGACCGCTGCGTCGAAGCCGGCGGTCTTGACCACCGCACCCTCGGGGGCGAGCGATCCGTGCAGGATCGTGATGCCGCCGGTGGCGTGGATGGGGTTGTCGAGGGTGTGGATGACGGTGCCGTCGATCGGGTCGGGGTCCAGCTCCCGCAGGTTCTCGGCGAGCGTCTTGCCGGTGACCGTGAGGGCGTCGCCGTGCAGCAGCCCCTCGTCGAGCATCGCCTTCATGATGACGGGGATGCCGCCGTGGCGGTCGACGTCGTTCATGACGTACTGGCCGAACGGCTTCATGTCGGCGATGTGGGGAACCTTGTCGCCGATGCGGTTGAAGTCGTGCAGGTCGAGGTCGACCTGCGCCTCGTTGGCGATCGCGAGAAGATGGAGCACGACGTTGGTGGATCCGCCGAGCGCCATCGCGAGGGCGATCGCGTTCTCGAACGACTCCTTGGTGAGGATGTCTCCCGTGGTGATGCCATGGCGCAGCAGGTTCACGACGGCCTCGCCCGACCGGTGCGCGAAGTAGTCGCGACGGCGGTCGGCCGACGGCGGTGCGGCCGACCCCGGGAGGCTGAGGCCGAGGGCCTCCGCCACCGAGGCCATCGTGTTGGCCGTGTACATGCCGCCGCAGGCACCCTCGCCCGGCGCGATCGCGCACTCGATGCGCTTGAGGTCTTCTTCGCTCATCTTGCCCGCGAGACACGCGCCGACGGCCTCGAACGAGTCGATGATCGTGACATCCTTCTCGGTGCCGTCCGACAGCTTGACCCAGCCCGGCGCGATCGAACCGGCGTAGAGGAAGACGCTCGAGAGGTTCAGCCGCGCCGAGGCCATCAGCATGCCCGGGATGGACTTGTCGCAGCCGGCGAGCAGGACGCTGCCGTCGAGACGCTCGGCCATCATGACCGTCTCGACCGAGTCGGCGACGACCTCGCGCGAGACGAGCGAGAAGTGCATGCCCTCGTGGCCCATGGAGATGCCGTCGGAGACGGAGACGGTTCCGAACTGCAGCGGGTAGCCGCCGCCGGCGTGAACGCCCTCCTTCGCCCCCTGCGCGAGGCGGTCGAGGCTCAGGTTGCACGGGGTGATCTCGTTCCAGCTCGACGCGATGCCGATCTGGGGCTTGTCCCAGTCCTCGTCGCCCATGCCGACCGCGCGGAGCATCCCGCGGGACGTGGTGGCTTCGATGCCGTCCGTGACGGCGCGACTGCGGGGCTTGATGTCGATCGATTCCTCGGGGTGGGCCATACCTGCGAGTCTATTCCCGGTGGGCGCCTCCGCCCGACCCGGGGCGCGTTCGGTCACCGCGGGCTGGAGCGCTCGGTCGCCAGTCTCGTCAGGAGGGCGGCGAAGGCGGGGATGTCCGGCACCGACACCGTCGCGTGCGTGTCGCGCGAGCCGATGTGCACCCCGAGATCGTCATCGCCGAGGCTCGCCAGCGCGTCTTCATCCGTGACGTCGTCTCCCGCGAAGAGCACGCCGGTCGCGCCCACCACCTTGCGCAGGTGAGCGACGGCGGAGTCCTTGCCCTCGTGCCGGAAGGCGTACTCGACGATGTTGTGTCCGGTGCGGCGGCGCCAGTGCGGCGCCTCAGCGGCGACGATCGCGTCGACCGCGGCGTTCGCATCCGCTGCCGTCTCCGGAGTGGCGACGCGGGTGTGGACACCGAACCCGAATGTCTTCGGCTCGATGAACACGCCCGTCATGCCTGCGGTGGCCTTCTCGGCATGGGCGCGCAGCGTGTCGCGGAGCTCCTCGTCGACGGTGTCTTCGGCGGCGTTGAGGGCGCCGCTCCCGGGCTGCCAGAACTCGGCGCCGTGGGATCCGGCGAGCCAGATCGCGGAGTCGTCGGCGTGCTCGGCGATCACCCGCAGGTCGTGGAGACTGCGGCCCGAAACGAGGGCCACGGTCGTGTCGGGTGCGCGCAGCAGCGCGTCGACCGCATCGCGCGCCTCCGCGAGCATGCGCGCTTCCATCGGCTCGTCCTCGAGCGGCGAGAGGGTCCCGTCGAAATCGAGGGCGACGAGCAGGACGGGGGTGCGTGCGAGCATCGAGACGGGATCGGTCATCGCGTGCGGTTCTCCTTGGCGGTGCGGGCCTCGTCCAGTGCGGAGAGGAACGAATCGGACCACGCCTTCACGTCGTGCTCGATGACGCGCTTGCGCATCGAGCGCATGCGACGCGCCTGCTCGGCTGCGGGCATCTCGATCGCCTGGATGATCGTGTCCTTGAGGGTGTCGATGTCATGCGGATTCACCTTGAGCGCCGACCCCAGCTCGTCGGCGGCACCGGCGAATTCCGAGAGCACGAGCACACCGCGGTTGTCCGCGCGCGTGGCGACGTACTCTTTCGCGACGAGGTTCATCCCGTCGCGCAGCGCGGTCACGAGCATGACGTCGGCGGCAAGGAACAGGGCGACCATCTCCTCGCGCGGATAACCCTGATGCAGGTAGCGGATCGCGCTGTGGCCGAACGTGTCGTGGTCGCCGTTGATGCGGGCGACCGTCAGCTCGATCTCGTCGCGCAGCTGGACGTAGGCCTCGACACGTTCGCGGCTGGGGCTCGCGACCTGCACGAGGGTGACGTCGTCGACGGCGACACGCCCGTCTTCGAGGAGCTCGCCGAACGCCTTCAGGCGGTGACGGATGCCCTTGGTGTAGTCCAGGCGGTCGACGCCGAGGAGGATCGCCTTGGGGTTGCCGAGCCCCTCTCGGATCTCCCGCGCCCGGGCCTGCACTTCGGGCTTCTTGGCCAGGTCGATGTAGGTCTCGGCGGCGATGGAGATCGGGAACGCCTTGGCGAGAGCGATGTGTGCCGTGCCGTCGTCACCCGGCACCGTGATGCGGCCGGCCCGCGTCTCGTACCGGAACAGACGGCGCACCGCTCGGGCGAAGTTCCCCGCGTCGGCAACGCGCTGGAAGCCGATGACGTCGGCTCCGAGCAGACCTTCGAGCACCAGCCGTCGCCACGGAAGCTGCGAGTACAGGCCGTATGCGGGGAACGGTATGTGGTGGAAATAGCCGATCGTGAGATCGGGACGCATCTCGCGCAGCATCTTCGGAACGAGCTGCAGCTGGTAATCCTGCACCCACACGGTGCCGCCTTCTGCGACGGCGTCCGCCGCCGCTTCGGCGAATCGCCGATTCACCCGCACGTATGCGTCCCACCACACGCGTCGATAGCGTGGGGCGGCGATGACGTCGTGGTAGAGCGGCCAGATGGTGTCGTTGGAGAAGCCCTCGTAGTACTTCTCGATCTCGTCCGCGCTGAGGGCGACCGGGATGAGGCGGGTGCCGTCGAAGTCGAACGGCTCGACGTCGAGATCAGCCTGCCCCGGCCATCCGACCCAGGCGCCATCGGTCTGCTTCATCACCGGCTCCAGAGCGGTGACGAGGCCCCCCGGCGAGCGGCGCCAGCCGTCTTCCCCTTCACCCGGCCCGGCCTTGTCCACGGGCAGACGGTTGGCGACGACGACGAATTCGGCCTGGGTCACAGGGGCTCCTGACGGTGATCGGGCCTTCAGGCTAACAGCGCCGTGTTTCGCGCAAACGCCGGTTGACGGCCCAGCGGCGCAGTGTCAAGGGGCGACGCAGCGGCGATAACCGCGCTAGCGTTGCGGCATGCGTCAGTATCTCTTCGGCACCGGAATTCTCTCGGCGGTCACCGGCGGCGTGACGCTGCTGCGCAGCATCCGCAACAACGAACCCTTCACGTGGCGCACGGCGCTCGCCTGGTTGAGCTGGGGCATCTCCCTTGCGCTGGCGATCGGCGCCGTCGTCGACACCCGCCGGGCAGCGCGCGGGCACAACATCCCGCAGGACTCCCCCGTGGCGGGCAAGGAGGAGAAGCTCATGAAGAAGCGCCTCGCCAGAGGACGCTGAGCACTACTCCTCGCACTGACCAGAGCCCCGAGGCGCGTCGCCTCGGGGCTCTCGTCCGCCTCAGCGCGTGAGGATGAGGGCGTCGCCCTGGCCGCCGCCACCGCAGAGGGCCACCGCGGCGGTACCGGAACCGCGCCGCAGCAGCTCGTGGACGGCATGGACGACGAGGCGATTGCCGGAGGCTCCGATCGGATGCCCGATGGCGATGCCGCCGCCGTGGGGATTGACGACGTCGTCCGACAGGCCGAGCTCCGCCTGGGAGCGCGCGACGACCGCGCCGAACGCCTCGTTGATCTCGACGATGTCGAGATCCGTCGGTGCGATCCCCTGCTTGGCGCACGCCTTCTCGATCGCGCGGGCCGGCTGGGCGTGGAGGGAATTGTCGGGGCCGGCGACCTGACCCGATGCACCGACGACGGCGAGCACCTTCCAGCCGTTCTCATCGGCATGCGAGCGGGTGGTGAGCACGACGGCCGAGGCGCCGTCGGAGATCTGCGACGCGTTGCCGGCCGTGATGGAACCGCCCTCGGCGAACGCCGGGCGAAGCTTCGCCAGAGAATCGACAGTCGTCTCGGGACGCACCCCCTCGTCGCGGTTCACGACGAGCGCGTCTCCCTTGCGCTGGGGGATCTCCACCGGCACGATCTCGTGCTCGAACACGCCGGCCTCGTGCGCGGCGGCGGCCCGCTGATGCGAGCGCGCGGCGACGGCGTCCTGCATCTGTCGCGTGAGACCGAGTCGGTCGTTGTGGCGTTCGGTCGACGCGCCCATGCTCTCTTCGTCATACGCGTCGGTGAGCCCGTCGTACGCCATGTGGTCGAGCACTTCGACCGATCCGTACGCCCAGCCGTTCCGCGAGCCCATCATCAGATGCGGTGCGCGGGTCATCGACTCCATGCCGGCGGCCACGACCACGGTCGCGTCGCCGAGCGCGAGCATGCGGGCGCCGTCGATGACGGCGGTGAGTCCGGACAGGCAGACCTTGTTCACGCTCGCGGCATGCACATCCCACCCGATTCCCGCGGCGATCGCCGCCTGCCGGGCGGGGTTCTGCCCCGCACCGGCGGGGAGCACCTGCCCGACCAGCACCGCGTCGACCGCGTCTGCGGATACGCCGCCCCGCTCGAGCGCACCGCGGATGGCGGTCGCACCGAGCTGCACGGCGGTGAGGGGGGCGAGCCGGCCCTTGAGGCGACCCTGCGGGGTGCGGGCGGCGGCGACGATGACGATGTCGTCGGGGATCATGGGGTGCTCCCTTCGAGAGCGGGATCGACGGCGACGGCGGTGAGCGCGTCGGAGATGTGCAGCGTCGGCTCGGTGGCCGCGACGACGTCGGCGACCTCGACCCCCGGGGCGACTTCGATCAGAACGAGCCCGTCGTCGGTGACATCGATCACGGCGAGGTCGGTGATGATGCGGTCGACGACCCCGCGCCCGGTGAGGGGCAGCGAGCACTCGTCGACGATCTTGGCGGACCCGTCTTTGGCGACGTGTTCCATCAGCACGATCACCTTTCCGGCACCGTGCACGAGGTCCATCGCTCCGCCGGGGCCCTTGACCATCTTGCCGGGGATCATCCAGTTCGCCAGATCCCCCGTTCGCGAGACCTGCATCGCGCCCAGGATCGCGGCGTCGATCTTTCCGCCGCGGATCATTCCGAAGCTCGTCGCCGAGTCGAAGAAGGCGGTACCCGGCAGAGTCGTGACGGTCTCCTTACCGGCATTGATGAGGTCGGGGTCGACAGCGGCTTCGGTCGGATAGGGCCCCACCCCGAGGATGCCGTTCTCGGACTGGAGCACGACCGTGACCCCGTCCGGCACATGGTTGGGCACCAGGGTCGGCAGACCGATGCCGAGGTTCACATACGAGCCATCGGCAAGTTCCTGAGCGGCGCGGGCGGCCATCTCGATGCGGGTGAGGGCCATCTCACACCTCCTGTTCCGTGCGGACCGTGCGCCGCTCGATGCGCTTCTCGATATCCGTGCCGACCTTGACGAGGCGATGCACGAAGACGCCGGGAAGGTGCACCGCATCGGGATCGATGGCGCCGGGCTCGACCAGCTCCTCGACCTGCGCGATGCACACGCGGCCGGCCATGGCGGCGAGCGGATTGAAGTTGCGCGCGGCCTTGTTGAAGACGAGGTTGCCGTGACGGTCGCCGCGCAGCGCGTGCACGAGGGAGAAGTCCGTGCTGATCGCCTCCTCGAGCACGAAGTCCTTCTGCGAGCCGTTCACGGTGAAGCTGCGCACGTCCTTCGCCGGTGACGCCAGGGCGATGCCGCCGGCGCCGTCGTAGCGCTGCGGGAGTCCACCATCGGAGACCTGCGTGCCGACGCCGGTCTGCGTATAGAACGCGGCGATGCCGGATCCGCCCGCGCGCAACTTCTCTGCGAGCGTGCCCTGCGGGGTCAGCTCGAGCTCGAGCTCGCCCGACAGGAACTGCCGTTCGAACTCCTTGTTCTCCCCGACGTACGACGAGGTCATCTTGCGGATGCGCTTGGCACGCAGCAGCACGCCGAGGCCCCAGTCGTCGACGCCGCAGTTGTTGCTCACGACGCTGAGGTCGCTCGTGCCCTGGGCCAGGAGCGCCTCGATGAGGGCGATGGGGTTTCCGGACAGTCCGAAGCCCCCCACCGCGAGCGATGCTCCGTCGGGGATGTCGGCGACAGCCTCGGCCGCCGATGGATATGTCTTGTCGATCACACGCACTCCTTCGTCGTCGCATCCATCCTCCCCCGGTGATCCGTGCGTCACCAGCGGGCTCTTGCGATGTGGATGCGATGGCGCGTACCGTCCACATCGTGGACACCCCGTCATCATCCCGTCGCGCGCAGGCGACCGTGCCGGGCGCGCAGGCGATCGCGCGCGCTGCCGCGCTGTTGCGCCTGGTGACCTCTGCCGGAGCCGACGGCGCCGCGGTCGGCGACCTCGCCCGTCGAGCCGGCCTGACGCGACCGACCACGCATCGGCTCCTCACCGCCCTCGCCCACGAGGGGCTCGTCGACCACGACGAGGAGACCGGGAGATGGATGCCGGGCCCCGAGCTCTACCTCATGGGGTCGGTGGCCGCATCCCGCTACGACATCACCGCCGTCGGGCGCGACGTGGTTCGATCGCTCGCGGTGCGCACCGAGGAGAGCGCGTTCCTGTCGGTGCGCCGAGGCGACGAGACGGTGTGCCTGCTGCGAGAGGAAGGCAGCTTCCCCATCCGCTCGTTCGTGCTGTCGGAGGGCGTGCGTTTCCCCCTGGGGGTCGCGTCGGCGGGGATCGCCATCCTCGCATTCCTGCCGCACCACGATGTGGACGCCTACCTGGCTCGACACCCCGAGATCGAGGCGTCGTGGGGACCGACCCACTCCCCCGACCGCATGCGCGCGAGACTGCAGGAGACGACCGCGCGCGGCTACGCCGTGAATCCGGGGCTGATCGTCGAGGGCAGCTGGGGCATGGGCGCGGCGGTCTTCGACCGTGAGGGCCACCCGCAGTGGGCGCTGAGCCTCACCGGCGTCGAGTTCCGATTCTCGGCCGATCGGCTCCCCGACCTCGGCCGCACTCTGCTCTCCCACGCGCACCAGCTCACGTCGCGCATCGCCGCCGCCCGCCGCTGACCCCCGAACGCGCCCCCGCGCATCCTGTCCATCGAGAAACCACTTCCGCCGCGAGAAACCACGCATTGCGGTGCGTCTCGCGCCCGACCTGGTTTATCGCCACGCCCGGGCCTCGCGAGAGGGGTCAGACGAGGGCGAGGTGGGACCGGAGGATGCGCGCGACGACGTCGGCGCCCTCATGTGACATGACGATCGTGTAGTGGTTGAATCCGTCCACGCGGCGATGATCGATTCCCGGATGCGCACGGAGCACCGCGTCGAGATGCGCCGCCGGGTAGAGCCCTGGCTCCTCGTTCTGCAGCCCCCGCGGCACGGTGACGAGCGTCGTCGGATGCGACAGCGAACGCAGCGCGTCGGGGAGGGTCGTGCCGGTGGTCATGTCCGCGGTGTCGTCACGCGTGACGGCGTATCCCGTGGCCGGACGGTGCCCCCCGTCGGCGGCCGGCACGAGGTCGTATGCGAAATAGTCGTCCAACCGCGGCTCCCAGGCGCCGGCGAAGGCGGGATGCTCGCGCCAGAACGCCAGGTACGCGGCTTCGTCGTCGAACCGCATCGACAGTCGGGCGGCGGTGGGGCCGAGCACGGCCGTCATCGTCTCATCCGGATCCATCCCGGTCGGAACGGCGAGCGGCAGCCCGCCGTCGACGAGCACCAGGCGCGACACGCGCTCCGGATGCCGGTGGGCGAAGACGATCGAGACGAAACCGCCCATGGAATGGCCCGCGACGATCGCCCGCGACACCCCGACGGCGTCGAGCAGCAGTTCCAGATCGTCCGCGTGCACGGCGAGACCGGCGGGTCCTGCCACGTCGTTGCTTCGTCCGCGTCCGCGCAGATCGGGCGCGATCACGCGCACGTCGGCAAGACGCTGAGCGACCCACGCCCACGCGAGGTGCGACGAGGTGACCCCGTGCACGGCGAGGATCGTCGGCGTCTCAGCGGTGACATGATCCGGCTCCCAGACCGCGGCATGCAGTGTTCCGCCGGGCACCGCGACGTCGACGGTGCGGTGCGTCTGCACGCTCATCGGGCGGTCCATCCACCGTCCATGGTGTACGACGCGCCGGTGACCATGCCCGCGTCCGGCCCGGCGAGCCACGCGGCCAGCGAGGCGACCTCGTCAGGTTCGATGAGACGCTTCACCGCCGACTCGGTCAGCATGATCTTCTCGACCACCTCCGACTCCTCGATTCCGTGGATGCGGGCCTGGTCGGCGATCTGCTTCTCCACGAGCGGGGTGCGCACGTAGGCGGGATTGATGCAGTTGCTCGTCACCCCGTGCGCGGCGCCCTCGAGCGCCGTGACCTTCGACAATCCCTCCAGGCCGTGCTTGGCCGACACGTAGGCGGACTTGTAGGCGCTGGCGCGCAGGCCGTGAGCACTGGAGACGTTGATGATCCGGCCCCAGCCCTGCTCGTACATGTGCGGCAGCGCGGCACGCACGAGCAGGAACGGCGCCTCGAGCATGAGGCGCAGCAACAGCCGGAAGTCGTCGGGTACCACCTCGGTGATCGGTGCGACGCGTTGGATGCCGGCGTTGTTGACGAGGATGTCGACGTCCGATCGCAGATCGTCAAGAGCGGTGGTGTCGGACAGATCGACCGCCCACGAGCTCCCGCCGAGGCGCTCGGCGACCTCGGCCGCAGCATCGCCGTTGAGGTCGGCGACCGTCACCTCCGCGCCACGGGCGGCGAAGGCCTCTGCACAAGCCAGGCCGATCCCGCTCGCGCCACCGGTGACCAGGGCCCGCTTTCCCGCCAGGGTCTGTTCAGGCATCCGTCGTTCCTTCCATTCGGCCTCGGGGGGCGAGGGCGTTGTCGATGAAGCGCATCATCGCGTCGAACACATGCGCGTCGAGTTCTTCGGGCGGCACGCCGTCGGCGTCGCGCTCCCACAGCAGGAACCGCATCCCGATGAGTTCGCCCATGCCCATCAGCGCCCAGGCCGTCACGGTGGGATCGAGGCGGCGGTCGACGTCGCCGACCTGTTGCGCCGCCCGAAGGCCCTCTTCGTAGCCGTCGACGATGCGGGTGTAGTGCAGGTGCAGCGTGTCGGGTGAGACGAATTCGGCTTCGCGCACCACGCGGTAGAGGGCGGGGTGTGCGGCGGTGAAACGGAAGAAGCCCGCGAATCCGGCACGTTCGGCCTCGAGGCGACTGGATGCGCTGGCCATCGCCTCGCTCATCGAGTGGCGCACGCGGCGATTCAGGTCGATCACCAGAGCCTCGAAGACGGCCTGCTTGCTGTCGAAGTAGAGGTAGAAGGTGCCGAGCCCGATGCCGGCGCGCTCGGTGATCTTGACGATGGACGCCTCGTGGTACCCCTGCTCGGCGAAGACCTGCTCGGCGGCCTCGAGGAGGCGTCGGCGGGTCGCCTCGCCGCGTTTGGTGAGTGGGCGCCCTGTCGCCTTCGACACGGCGGGCGCGTCCGGCTCGACGTCAGCGGGTGTGCTCACGCGACACCCCCTCCACCACGCGCACGGCCCGCTCACGCAGCCGCGCGCGGGCGATCTTGTCTATCGCCGACGTCGGCAGCGCGTCGACGAAGGCCACGGCGACCGGCACCTTGAAACCGGCGAGGTGGGTCTTCGCATGGGCGAGCACCTCATCGGCCGACAGCGTCGCACCGCGTCGGACGACGCAGAACGCCACGCCGCGTTCACCCCAGACCGGGTCGGGGACGCCGACGACGGCCGCGGCGGCGATGAGCGGATGCAGAACCAGGGCGCGCTCGACCTCGGCTGGTGCGACGTTCTCACCGCCGGAGATGTAGATGTCCTTCAGGCGGTCGACGATGGTGTGCACACCGTCGTCGTCGCGGTGGACGATATCGCCACTGCGCAACCACTCCCCAGCACGCGCTCGGGCCGTCGCGTCGTCGTCGAAGAGATACCCCGCGAAGACGCTGGGGCCGCGTACCCACAGCTCCCCCGTGCCGGCGCCGGCCAGTTCGAGACCTGTCTCGCGGTCGACGACGCGCACGTCCACGTGCGGATAGGGCCGCCCGACCGCACCAGGATGCGCGCGCGCGTCGGTCTCGGACAGGTGCAGCACATTCGGCCCCGCCTCCGTGAGCCCGTATCCCTGCGTGAGGGCGACGCCGCGCGCGGCCCAGCTCTCGCGCACCGCGCGAGGGACGGTCGCGCCGCCGACCAGTGCCAGCGTGAGTGCACTCAGGTCGACGTCGTGCCAGCCGGGATCCGAGGCGAGCATCGCATACTGGGTGGGCACCCCCATCATGGCTGTGACGCGCCGCTGAGACAGGAGCTGAAGCGCGCGGGCAGGCTGGAATGCACGCTCGAGCACGACCGTCGCCCCGACCCACCAGGCCAGCAACGGCTGGCAGTTCCACGCGGCGACATGGAACTGCGGCAGCATCGCCAGCACGACGTCGCTGCTCGTCAGCGGCAGGGCACCGGCAAGCGCCATGTTGTTCCAGAAGCAGTTGGTGTGGGTGAGTACGACCCCCTTGGGCGCCGCCTCCGAACCGGACGTGAAGATCACCAGGAGCGGATCATCGTCGCGGACCGCGCGTTCCGCGCCGGGCCTCCCGGCTCGAGGCAGGTGCGTCTCGACCGCACCGGCACCGAGCAAGACCATGGCGGGCGCCTCTGCGACGGTGCGGAGCGCTTCGTCGGCCAGGACGACGTACTCGTCGTCGACGAGGAGCAGATCGGGGTCGCTGCGACGCAGGAGCCCGCCGACCTCGCCCGGGGTGAGCCGCCACGACAGCGGCACGAACGCGACACCGGCCAACGCGCATCCGAAGAACGCCACGACGTGATCGGCGGAGTTGCCCGAGATCGTCGCGATGCGATTCCCCGGTCCGTACCCGGCGCGGCGCAGCGACGCGGCCAGCGCGGAGGCCCGGCCCGCAAGCGTGGCATAGTCGATCGTCACGCCGCGGTCGTCGATGGCGATCGCGTGCGGCGACTGCGCGGCGCGATCGGTCACCCAGCGCCCGACCGTGTGGACGCCGGCGGACTCGATCGGCGACGCCGTGCTCATGCGCGCACCTCGACGGGGTTCTCGGCCTGCGCGGCCGCATCGTCGATCTCCTCCAGCGGGCTCTCGTCGCGACCGGACCGCCGCCGTCGACGGAACAGCTTGTCGACGGTGCCGGCGATGCCACCCGGAAGGAACATCACCACGAGGATGAAGAGAGCACCGAGGAGGAACAGCGGCTCCGACAGCGGGATGCGGAGGACGTCCGGGAGACCGGTGATCGCCTCGGATCCGGCGAGCACGGTGAGCCGCTGGTCGAGGAGCGTGTAGAGCACACCCCCCACAATGGCACCCCATCGGAACCCGACGCCGCCGAGGACGACCATGACGAGGATCGTGATGGTGAGGTCGGCCGAGACGGCGCGGGGCACGGTGCCGGACTGCAGCAGCATGTAGGCGATGCCCGCGAGGCTCGCCAGCACCGCGGCGATGACGAAGACGGTCAAGCGCACCGTGAAGGGCGACAGCCCCAGCACCCGAACGCGCTGCTCGTTCTCGCGGGTCGCACGGGCGAGGTGTCCGAGACGACTCTTGTCGACCCACAACGCGACGAGGTAGACGACCACGAGGATCGCGAGGGTCAGCCAGTAGAGGTTGCGGGTGTTGACGACGCCGACCAGCGCATCGGGCACCAGGTCGGTGTTCAGCCCGAGGCCTTCTTCACCACCGGTGATGTCGGAGTTGCGGCGCACGAGCACCGAGCCCGCCTGCGCGAAGGCGAGGGTCACCATGGCGAACGGAATGCCGGAGACCCGCATCGACACCGCGCCGGTGGCCAGCGCGATCACCATGCCGCCGATGAGCGCGATGAAGACCCCCGGCCACAGCGGCACACCGAGGTGCTCGAGGGCGATGCCGAGACCGTACGCGCCGGCGCCGAAGTAGAGCGCGTGACCGAAGGACAGCATCCCGGATGTGCCGAGGAGCAGGTTGTACGAGAGGGCCAGGGCGGCGAACACCATGCACAGCGACAGCAGTGCGAGCGTGCCCGGCATGTAGGTGGGGGTGGGCAGGATGCCCGGCAGCGACAGATTGAGCATCGGCAGGACGGCCATGAAGGCCACCAGGACGACGCCGATGACGAGGGGAATGAACCGGCGCAGGCTCTTCGTGGAGCGTGACATGTCAGGCCCTCCTCCCCATGAGTCCGGTCGGCCGCAGCAACAGCACCGCGGCCAGCAGGATGACGACGATGAAGTCGCCCGTGCCGTTGAGGTAGGTGTTGGCCACCTGCTGCAGCACCGCCACGAGCACCGATGCGATGGCCGCACCGGTGAGCGAGCCGAGGCCGCCGACCACGGTGACGATGAACGCGAAGATCAGCAGCGTCGCGCCCATGTGGGCCGAGACGTAGTTCGTGTAGTGCATCGCCATCACCCCGCCGATGCCGGCGGCGGCCCCGCCGATGGCGAAGACCAGAGTGAAGGAGCGGCGCACGTCGATGCCGAGGGCGGTGACCATGGCGCGGTTCTCGACGCCGGCGCGGATGACCATGCCGTAGCGGGTCTTCTGCAGGAACAGCACCAGCGCCAGGAGCACCAGCCCCGCCGCGACGATGAGCACCCAGTACTTGTTCGGGATGCGCGCGCCGAGGATCTCGGTGGTCTGGGTCAGCCACGGCGGACCGGCGATGGTGATCGCATCGGTGCCCCACATGCCCTCGAACAGCGCGACGGCTGCCAGCGAGAGGCCGACGGTGACGAGCACCTGTTCGATGTGCCTCTCGTAGAGCGGGCGGATGAGCACCAGCTCGGTGAGGGTGGCGAACACAGCGCCGACGACCGCGCCGACGAGGATCGACAGGAGGAACGAGCCCCAGGAGTCAGTGCCGAGCGCCTGCGCAACGAACCACCCCATGAAGGCGCTGAGGGTGAGGAATGCCCCGTGTGCGAAGTTCAGCACGTGCATGAGGCCGTAGATGAGGCTCAGACCGCTGGCGACGAGGAAGTAGAGGGCGCCGAGTCCGACGCCGGTGACGAGGGTGAGGACGAGGGTGCTCATGCGTGGGCCTCCGCGTGCACACCCAGCAGGCGCTTGGTCAGCTCGTCGTCGTCGAGGATCTCGGCGGCCGATCCGGTGTGCACGACGCGTCCGGCGCCGATCACGACGGCGGAGTCGGCGAGTCGTCGAACAACCTCGAGGTTCTGCTCGACCAGCAGGATCGGCACGACCTTCGCCGCCTCGTGGAGCGCTTCGGCGACTTCGTCGACGATCCGCGGTGCGAGACCCTTGGTGGGCTCGTCCACGAGCAGAAGGGCGTTGTCGTTGATGAGGGCGCGCGCGACCGAGACCATCTGCTGCTGGCCGCCCGAGAGCGTGCCGGCCGGCTGGTCGCGGCGGTCGACGAGGTCGGGGAAGAGCTCGGCGACGAAGTCGCGGCGCGGGTTCTTCTGCCGCTCCGCGAGCGCGAGGTTCTCGGCGACGGAGAGCTTGGCGAACACTTCGCGATCCTCCGGCACGTAGCCCACTCCGCGCTGGACGATCTTGTGGGTGGGCATCGTGTCGATGCGCGTACCGGCCAGGGTGACGGTGCCGCGCCGCTGGATGAGACCGAGGATGCCGCGCAGCGTGGAGGTCTTGCCGGCACCGTTGCGACCGAGGACGGCGGTGATGCCGGTCGCGGGCACCTCGAAGGAGACGTCTTCGACGACCTGCTGCCCCGCGATGGAGCACCGCAGGTGTTCGACGGTGAGGATGGGTGGGGCGCTCATGCGGCGCTCCCCAGGTACGCCCGCTGCACGACGGGGTCCGCCATGACCATCTGCGGCGTGTCGTAGGCGATGATGCTGCCGAAGTACATGACGGCCACTTTCTCGACGAGGCCGAGCAGCACCTCGAGGTGGTGCTCGACCATGAGCACGGTGCAGCCCTTGTCGGCCTGCATGGTGCGGATGTTCTCCACGAGACCGGCCACGTCACCCGAGGCCACGCCGGCCATCGGTTCGTCCAGCAGCACGATGTCGGCCTTGGTGGCGAGGATCACCGCGATTTCGAGCTTGCGCTTGTCGCCGTGGGAGATGTCCCCGGCCAAGGCGCGCGCCTTGTGGTCGAGGCCGACGGTGCGCAGCTTCTCGTGGGCGATCTCGACGGCGTGGTCGGCTCGCCGCGGGAAGTGCAGGAGCGAGCCGGACCCGCCGCGGGCCGCTTGCGCGGCCAGTCGGACGTTCTCCAGCACGCTCAGCTGCGGGAAGAGGCTGGAGGTCTGGAAGGTGCGGCCCAGTCCCGCCCGGGCCCGCGCCGGTACGGACATCGTGGTGATGTCCTCCCCGTGCATGAGCACGCGGCCGGCGGTGGGTTTGACGAGTCCGGAGATCACGTTGAACAGCGTGGTCTTGCCGGCGCCGTTGGGGCCGATGACCCCGACGAACGATCCGGCGGCGACGTCGAGCTGGACATCTTTGAGGATCGTCGCTCCCCCGATCTGCAGACCGAGGCTGTCGACGCGGATCGCGGACTCCACGGGCGGGACTGGTGCGTTCATCGCTGCTGCTGCCCGCCCTACTGTGCTTCGGCGGGGGCGACGGCGTCGGCGTCGACCGTGTCGATGAGTTCGGGCACGAACGTGTCGCCGTCGGCGACCAGGCGCACCTGGTACATCTCCTGGATGAGGGCGTGATCTCCCTCGCGCACGGTCATGGTGCCCTTGGGTCCTTCGAAGGTGAAGCCTTCGAGGGCGTCGATCATGCCGTCGACCTCACCGCCGCCCTCGGCGATCGCCTGGACGATCATGACGGCCGCGTTGAAGCCGTCGGGGCTGAACAGGTCGGGGGTACCCCCCTCGGCCTCGATGTGCTCGACCATCGCCGCGTTCACGTCGTTGTCGGGTCCACCGGGGAAGTAGTGGTTGAGGAAGTTGATCTGCTCGGATGCTTCGCCGTACGCGCCGAAGGTCGCCGCATCGCCGAGACCGGTGACGACCGGGATCTCCTCGAGGACGCCCTGCTGACTCATCGCCTGCCACATCGCCCCGCTGGTGGCACCCGCCCACGCGACGAACACGAGGTCGGGCTCGCCGGCGAGAACCTGCTGGGCGAACGGCGTGAACTCGGTGATGTCCTCGGCCACGAGTACGGAGTCGACCTCGGCGCCCTGGGCACCGAGGATCGCGGAGACAGCCGCTTCGTTCCCCTGCCCGAACGCGGTGTCCTGCGCGAAGACGGTGACCTTCATGCCCTCGAGGTCGTCGAGGAAGGTTCCCGCCGTCGCGACGTCCTGCGCGCTCTGCCGGCCGGAGCGGAACGTGTAGTCGTTGATGCCGGTCACGGCATCCGCCGCGGCCGGACCGGAGATGTACAGGACCTGATTCTGCTCGGCCTGCTCCGCCACCGCGAGGGCGACACCGGAGGAGACGGTGCCGGCGAGGATGTTCACCCCCGACCCGATGAGCTCCTTGACCGCGGTGACGGCCTTGTCGGGGTCGCCGCCGTCGTCGCGGTACTCCACGTTGATGGCCGTGCCGTCGACTTCCATCGTGCCGTCGGTGGCCCAGTCGAGGCCGGCCTTGAAACCGTCGAGGTACTGTTCGCCGTAGCCGGCGAGAGCACCGGTTTCGCTGGTGACGATGCCGACGGTGACCTCGCTCGCGGCGCCGTCGTCACCCGAGGCGTCGCCGCCCTCGGTACCGGCCTGCGGTGCGCAGGCCCCCAGGACGAGGGCGCCCGCGACGACCGCGGACCCCAGGAGGAACTTCTTCGTACTCCGCATGTGCGTGCCTTTCGCCATTGAGAAGGGTGCATGACCTGAAAGTCCATTCAGGTCCCGGGAACACCTAAACATGAGACCTCATTCAGGTCAAGCACCGCGCATCCCTCGACACCGACACCTCACTCGAGAAACGCCGATTACCGCAAAACATCGCGCATCGCGGTGTTTATCGTGCATTGCGGGGTTTCTCGTCGAACCGTCGCCGCGTAAACCGGCTGACGGAAAGACGAAGCCCCGGGATGCGGTGGCATCGTCCGGGGCGTCGAGGAGGTGGTGCGCCCCCAGGGACTTGAACCCTGAACCCACTGATTAAGAGTCAGTTGCTCTGCCGATTGAGCTAGAGGCGCGGAATCGATTCGCCGGATATTCCTGGGCGAACCGAGGGTCAACGTTACCATCACGATCCTCACATCTGAAATCGAGGAGGGCATCGGCCGCTTATCCTTGAGATCGTGCCTTCCCCCGACATGTCGTCATCGCCCGTGCACGCCGAGCCCGCCGACCTGGAGCTCGCGCTGCGCATCGCGGACGCGGCCGACGCGGTCACCATGGCACGATTCGACGCGGCCGATCTCGACGTGCAGCTGAAGCCGGATCACTCGCATGTGACCGAAGCCGACCTGACGACCGAGCGTGCGATCCGCGGGATCCTCGCCGCCGAGCGCCCGGATGACGGCGTCTACGGCGAAGAGTTCGGCGTCACCGGCGACAGCACGCGCCAGTGGATCATCGACCCGATCGACGGCACCGCGAACTACCTCAAGGGCATCCCGATGTGGGCGACCCTCATCGCCCTCGCGGTCGACGGCGTACCCACCGTGGGCGTCGTCGCCCAGCCCGCGCTCGGGCGGCGCTGGTGGGGCGCGACCGGGCACGGCGCGTGGACGAACTCCCCCGCCGGCGACCGCCGCATCCGGGTTTCGGATGTCTCGGACGTGTCGGAAGCAAGCGTCAGCTTCCAGTCGATCGGTCAATGGCGTGACTATGGTCGTCTCGATGCCCTCGAGCGGGTGACGAGCGCCGCCTGGCGAGACCGTGGTTACGGCGATGCGTGGCCCTACATGCTCCTCGCGGAGGGACGGCTGGAATTCGTGGCCGAGTTCGACGTGAAGCGCTACGACATCGCCGCCCTCATCCCGATCGTGCGCGAGGCCGGGGGCGAGTTCACCGACATCGACGGCGGCGACGACCTCGACGCCCTGTCGTCGCTGGCCACCAACGGCCGCCTGCACCGCCCGTTCCTCGACCTCATCCACGACCGCCTTCCGGAGACCCCCTGATGCCTCTGCCCCGCGCCCGCGCCGGCCTGCTCGTCGCTGTGACCGTCGCATCGCTGACGCTCGCGGCCTGCAGCACGACCCCCGAGACCGTCGTCACCGAAGATGCGCTTCCGTCACCGAACGCGACCTCTCCGGAGCCGACGGCGACCGTCGAACCGTCGGAGGACTCGGCCGAGCCCGTCTCGGCGGAGACGCCGACGTGCGAGGGGATCATCCCCGCGTCGCTGATCGCGGAATTCGAAGCGGAGGGATGGTCGGTCGAGGAGGACGTCTTCCGTGTCGCGGGCATCGAACTCGCCGACGGCGTGCAGTGCCTGTGGGGCGACTTCACCATCGCGAGCGACCATGTGCAGCTGTTCGGATGGGCTCCCATCACGAGCGAGCAGTCGGGCACCGCTCAGGGGGAACTCGTCGCCTCAGGGTGGCACAGCGAACAGGACGCCCGTGGCGTGATCGTCACAGAGAGCGCGGACACCGCCGTCGCGACGGACGACGAGGGGTACGGTCTGACCTACCTCTTCGGAGACGGCTGGGTGAAGTACGCCGACACCAAGCAGAGCATCGCCCTTGTGGAGTGGCCGCGGGACTGATGAGAACGTGAAGAACCCTCCGATCCGAACATGTCGGACAGGAGGGTTCTTCGCACAGGAGCGAGAAGTCGCTCAGGTGGCGGCCCCGTGGTTGATGACGTGCAGCCAACGACCGAAAGACGTGTCTTCGCTCTCCACCGTGACCTCGGGCACGTGGGTGCTTTCTTCTGTCGTCACAGAGACCCCCTTTGTTATGCGGTTCCCTTACTGTGCACCATGCCGCCTTCGCAAGACATGCCCTTGACAGAAGTTGTAACAGTTTGAGAGCGATTTCTTATGCCCGTCGCCAGAATCGCCGTTCTTAACGCTGCCGTCGCAGAGACGACGCGCGATTCGATCGCGTGGCGGATCGCCGTTCGTCCCACCCGGTCACCCCTCTGGCACCGTGCAGGTGACCTGCTCCGCCGTCGTTCCCGCGACCGTCGACGGCAGTGCCACAGCCGTCTCGGTCGGGCCGGGAGCGGACCCGCCGGTCGCTGACGTCGACGGGTCGGGCGTGGGTTCGGGCGACGTCGTGCCGGTGGCATCCTCTCCCTGCACGACGACGCCGTCACCCTGGGATGCCTCGCCGGTGAGCTCGATCGGCTCGTTCGCCCGGATGGCCGCGAAGACGGCCTCGGCCGTCTCGGTGAGGGGCAGCACGAGGTTGTTGTCGGGGTTCCCGCTCGGCGCGTAGCTGGTGGGGTACTGCACGAAGACGATGTCGTCCATCGGCACGTCTTTCAGCGCCATCGCGATCTGCACCATTCGCGTCGGGTCTGCGAGGCCCTCATCCAGCACGAGTTGCCCGCTGTTGACCTGTTGCATCGCGGTGGTCGCGAGGCTGAACAGGATCGTGGGATCGCGCAGGGTGTCGTCGTCCTGCAGCTTGCGCATGAGCGATGACATGAACTGCTGCTGATTCGAGATGCGGGCGAGGTCGGACCCGTCGCCGATTCCGTGACGGATGCGCAGGAACTGCAGCGCCTGCTCACCCTGCAGCGTGTGCGTTCCGGCGGTGAGCTGCAGGCCGGTGTGACGGTCGCTGATGTCGCCGGCGACGCAGACCTCGACCCCGCCGAGGGCGTCGGACATGTGGATGACGCCGGTCCACCGGATCGCGCCGGCGAAGTCGATGTTCATGCCGGCGAGATTCGACACGGTGAGCGCGGTGCAGGCCAGCCCGCCGTAGCCGTAGGAGGCGTTGATCGGCATCTGCGTCATCGCGGAGTATCGCCCGCCGTCTTCGGCGGGACACGACGGGATCTCGACGAGCATGTCGCGCGGGAATGACACGACCGTGACGCGTCGCGGTTCGTCGCTGATATTGACGAGCATCGTGACGTCGTTGCGTTCGAGCCCGTCGTCGTCGATCCCGCATCGCGGGAACAGCCGAAGGTCCTGGCCCTCGCAGGAGTCGGTGCCGACGAGCAGAAGGTTCACACCCCCTTCGATCTCGCCGATCGTCGGGGGAAGCGGGGCGTCGCGTTCCAGGGTGACGGCGGTTCGCTGCAGCGTGGCCGTGGAGTCCCACAGCGCGAAGGCCGCGACCGACAAGCCGGAGACGGCGACGATCGCCACGAGCACTCCGACGATGGTGAGGATGCTCCGGGAGGGCCGCGGCGAGGACAGCTCCCCATGGCGTGCCACCGTGTTGCGCCGTCGTGCGGCCATGCGTCTCCTCCAGCGTCGACGCCCGCTCCGTCGGTCGTCGACGTCGTTCCCCTCACGCTAGACGCTGGTGACCGCCCGATCCACCTTCCGCTCCGCACTCGCCCGACGCCCGCTCGCACGGGGGCGACCTGTGGTCAAGTCCCCACATGCTCGGCCGCGCCCGGCCAGGATGGACGCATGCGAGACGATCACGAGCGGCGCGCCGACGAACGCCGGCGAGACGGCGACAACGAGGGTCCCGTCGAGGAGGAGCTCGAGCTGGAGTTCGAAGACGTCGTCGGCGAGGGCGCGGAGCGACTCCACCGCACCTTTCGCGCCACGACCGTCACCGGGTTCCTCGGCGGCATCGAAGTCGGCGTGGGCGTGCTGGCCTACATCGGCGTCCTCCACGCAACGGACGACCAGCTGCTCGCGGGTCTCGCGTTCAGCATCGGCCTCATCGCCCTGCTCATGGCGCACAGCGAGCTGTTCACCGAGAACTTCCTCATGCCGATCGCAGCCCTCATCGCCCGCGAAGGAACGATCGGCCAGTTGCTGCGACTGTGGAGCGGCACCCTGCTCGCGAACCTCGCCGGCGGCTGGCTCGTCATGGCGATCATCGTGCTCGCCTTCCCCGAGTGGCACACGGTGCTGGAGGAAACGGCGCACCACTTCCTGGATGCTCCCCTCGACTGGCGCTTCGTGATGCTTTCCGTGCTCGGCGGTGCGGTCATCACACTGATGACCCGCATGCAGGAGGGGACGGACTCGGAACCGGCCAAGATCGTCGCAGCGGTCGCCGGTGGCTTCATCCTGGCCGGCTTCCAGCTGTTCCATTCGATCCTGGACTCGCTGTTCGCCTTCGGTGCGATCCTGAGCGGCGCCGAGATCACCTACCTCGACTGGCTGCTGTGGTTCCTGCCGGTGCTGGTGCTGAACCTTCTGGGCGGGCTGCTGCTGGTGACCGTGCTGCGCATCGTGCGGGAGGGCGAGCTCTTCACGCTCCGCCGGCAGAACCGAGACTGATCCCTCGCATGCGGCGCCTCTGTGCCTCTACGGCTCGACGTCGACGTACCAGGGGCACTCTTCCGGACCCTCCGCGTTCGGTTCGATCTGCCGCAGATACTCCAGGCATCCCCCCAGCACCGGCACCTGCACGGTGACGGCCTCAGCGACGTCGGTTTCGAACGTCACGGGGATGGTTCCGCCGGGATCAGCGTCCAGCGGGTCGATGAGAGGCGGGTCGTCCAGGCTGTCGCGCGCGCCGTAGCTGACGGTGCTGTCGGCCGCCACATCGATGCGAAGGGTGTCCTGCACGGGATCGCCGACGTAGACCGTCATCGAGCGCTCCTGGTCGCTGTTGTTCACGACGGCGGCGACGAGGTTCCCCCGCGTGCCGTCGTCGTTGGCGACGACGAGGACGTTGCGCACGGCCACGTCTCCCACCCTCGACGTTGACTCCGTCGCCCGCCGAGGAGCGGTACTCGTTCTCGTCGACGAAAAAGCTGCACGCGCTGGTGCCTGCGACCACAGCCGCCAGGAGCATGATCACACCTGTCAGGCGTGTCCTCGCACTGTCGCGCGCACGGGTTCCGGTGGTCTTCTCTCGTTCACGCATGAGGCCATCGTCACCAGCTGCACGGCGACGGGTGAGGGGGGGGTTGCATCAGCGACGCCCGTCGTTCTCGTTCCCGGATCCGGCCCAGCGCGGATCGGGCCGGGTTAGCCTGCCGCTGTGACCGCCGCGCCCCGCTCCCGCATCGGGATCTTCACGCGCGCGCTGCTCGCCGGTGGCATCGGTGTCACCGTGGTCGCTCTCACCGCGACCGTGACGGCGAGCATGAGCGACGATGTGGACGGGATGCGCGGGGCCGGCGTCTTCATCGTGTCGGGCCTCACCTTCACCGCGGCCGGGCTCGTGATCTCCGCGGTCGCCACCCACGGGGCGGAGTTCATCCACGCCGTGGTCGAGGCGGGGACCATCCGCCGATCGCGCACGCCGTCGAACGACGAAGACACCGCGCCGCCTGGAGACGACCCGGAGTCCGACGACCCGCCCCGCCCGAGCGCCTGACCGCGCGCTCAGCGCGTCGATCGTGCGAGGGGTCCGCCGTCGAGGTTCTCGTGAAGTTCGACCAGCGACTCGTACACGCGGAACGCACCGGCCTCCCGGAGTTCCGCTTCGGAGAAACCGCCCGTGCGCACGGCGATCGTGGGTACGTCGAGCTTGCCGGCGGCGACCGCATCCCACACCGAATCGCCGATCATCACGCCGGACGCGCCATCGACCTTCTGCAGCGCGACGCCGACGAGGTCCGGCTGGGGCTTGGTCGCATCGACGTCGTCGGATGTCGTCCACGCGTCGGCGACCTCGCGCCCGCCGAGCAGGTCGAGGAAGTGCTCCACGTGCGCCTTCTGACCGGAGCTGGCGAGCACGAGGCGGAAGCCACGGGACGCGACCTCGTCGATCAGGGCACGAGCCCCCTCGAAGGGCTGGATCTCATCCAGCATCGGCTCGAACTCCTCGGTCCACGCCGCGCGAAGCTCGTCGCCGTGCGCCTTCTCGACGTCTTCACCGGCGATGGCGGTGACGAGGTTGTCGCCGCCCATGCCGATCGCGCGATGGATGCGCCACACGGCGGGGGTGATGTCATACCGCCGGAACGCGCGGTACCACGCGAGTGCGTGCTGGTAGTTGGTGTCGACGAGGGTTCCGTCGACGTCGAAGATCGCGGTGTCGGCCATGGGCTCCTCCGGGGATGCGGGTGCGTCGAACCTCGCCAGCCTCTCAGCCGGAGGCGAATCGGCCGGAGGGGTTGCGCTGGGCGCGATGTCGCGACATCAGGGGATCACGACGATCTTTCCGGGCGCGTGCGACGACTCCACTGCCGTGAACGCGGCGACGATGTCGTCGAGCGGGAACGTCTGCGCGACCGGAAACGCGAGCTCACCCGAAGCGATGCGGTCGAGCAGCATGGCGAAGTTCTCCGACGTGCGGGCCGCGCGCTCGACGTTCGGCACGCCCAGCTCATCGAGGGCCGCATACGCCGCGATCGCGGTCATCCGTTCGGTGGGCACGCCGAGGCTGATGCCGATGTCGAGCGCGTCGCGCCCGTGGCAGTCGATCACGGCCGTGATCGTGCCGTGCGCGGCGACCCGGTCTCCGGCGCCTTCGCCGTACTCGACGGGCTCCGCACCGAGGGAGCGGATGAGCTCGGCGTTGGCCCGGGATCCCGTTCCGATCACCCGCGCACCGGCCGCGACGGCGAGCTGACACACGACCGTGCCCACCGAACCCGAGGCACCCCCGACGAGGAGGGTGTCGTCGGGGCCGACGGGAACCGTCGTCACGCACGACACCGCCGTGAGGCCCGCGACCCACAGCGAGCCGGCGACTTCCACCGGCACGTTCTCCGGTCGCCGGGCGAGCGCGGATGACTTCGCCAGCGTCCGCTCCGCGATGCTCCCGGGACCGCTGCCCGCCACCTCGTCTCCCACCTCGATCGGTGTGCCGTCGGCGTAGGCCGCTCCCTCCCCGACCGCTTCGACCGTGCCGGCGAGGTCCGATCCGATGCGCCGCGGGAAGGCCGTCTTCAGCGTGATGAAGCCGCTGCGCACCTTGGCGTCGTAGGGGTTCACGCCGGCGGCGCGAATGCGCACCGCAACCTGGCCCGGGCCGGGCGCGGCATCCGCCACCTCACTGACGTGGAGCACCTCGGGTGCTCCGACCTCGTCGTACATCACGGCACGGCTCATGGCGACCTCCTCCTTGCGGTGGTTCCGCCAGCCTACGGTCGCCCGTGCCGCTCCTTCTCGTTGCGCGAGATCCGGCTGTTGACGACCATGATCACGATCGCTGCGGGCAGCAGGAACGCGACGATCAGCAGGCCGGCCAGCCACCCGAGACCTGGCCCTTCCCACGTCGCCGAACGGGTGATTGCCCACATGACGACCCCAAGCAGCACGAGCACGATACCGATGCCACGCAGCACCGCCATCCACGGCTTCTCGCCCTCGGGCTGCTTCGACCACGGGATCACCGTGCCGGGGTTCGATCGCGCGTACGCGATCACTCCTCCGGCGTAGCAGGCCGCTCCGATGACGGCGAGGACGATCCAGAGCGTTTCCATCCCGCCAGCATCCCGTCGCGGGGTCTCCCACGCAACCACGGGCGTATGATCCCTCACCCCGCCGCGGCGGCGAACTCCCTCATGCGGGCGACGAAGCGCTCGGGTTCGGCGAGGTGCGGGTAGTGCGTCGCCTGCCACACCTCGTAGGAGGTGCTCGGGATGCGCTCGCGCAGCCACGCGACATAGTCCGGCCCGGGGTCGAGCCCGGCGATGACGAGATAGGGCACATTCGGCGGCACCGCGACGGTTTCGTCGACGGTGACGGCCAGTTCCTCGGGAGTCTGTGTGAGCATCGGAGCCCACACGCCGAGCACGACCTCCCGCCGAGGGGTGCGCAGCCGGGCGAGCCGCTTGTTCTCCGCCTTCGGGAGGGGTCCCTTCATCGAGCGGAAGAGTCCGCTCACGAGGAGCGGGAACAGCGGGCTCCTCAGCAGCGGTTCCATCTTCTTCACACGCTCCTGCATGTCGCCGAGAGCGAGCGGCTGGTCGATGTTGACGACGCCGCGGGTGGGATACGTGGAGCCGTACGCGGTGGCGATGATGCCGCCCATCGAGTGTCCGACCACGATGGGCACCGCGCCCGGGCGCACGGCCTCGACGGTCGCGTGCACGTCAGCCGCGAGGGTGAGTGGATCGAACGGCGCCTGGAGGGCTGATCGGCCGTGACCGCGCACATCGACGCGGAGCACCTCGAAGTCGGCGGTGAGATCGATGGGGTCCCACACGGCGCGGTTCTCGGTGATGCCGTGGATGAGCACGAGCAACGGGCCGGAACCGGCGATGTCGTGAGCGAGGACGAGTGGAGCGGCGGTGTCGGGTGCGCCTGTCATGAACCAAAGGTAGAGGCGTCGGTGTCAACGCGTCACGCGACGCTCTCGACCCTGCAAGAATCGCGGGATGAGTCTGATGGTGAATGTCGTCAACGTGTTCGTCGATGACGACGGCGAGCACGGCAATCCTCTGGGAATCGTGTGGGCGTCACCGCAGACGAAGAAGCGCGAGCAGGACATCGCCACCGACCTCGGTTTCAGCGAGACGATCTTCATCGACGCCGTCGACGACGGCACGGTCACGGCGCGGATCTTCACCCCGTCGCGGCAGTTGCGCTTCGCCGGGCACCCCGTCGTCGGACTCGCGGCATGGCTGCGGAGCACGGATGAAGACGTCAAGGAGATCGACGTTCCCGCCGGCAGCGCCCGGGTGCGTTTCGACGGCGATCGGGTGTTCGTCAACGCTCTGCCCCAGTGGTGCCCCGAGTTCACCTTCACCCAGCTCGATGAGGCGTCCGAAGTGACCGCCGTCGACCCCGACGCCTATTCCTTCGGGGCCAATTACGTCTGGGCGTGGATCGATCGTGAGGCCGGCACCGTGCGTTCCCGCATGTTCGCACCCGACCTCGGCATCCGCGAAGACGAGGCGACCGGCGCGGCCGCCGTCCGCCTGACGGCGGAACTCGGTCGAGACCTCGACATCACCCAGGGTCTCGGATCGCGGGTCTACACCCACGCGCGCTACCTGGGTCAGCAGGTCGAGGTCGGCGGACGCGTGTCGGATGCGCGCCTCATGGAGCTCACGTAGTCGCCTGAAGGCGAGGCGACGGCAAGACGCGTCGCCCCGCGCCAGCCGGGACTCAGGCGTCGCCGCTGACGTCGATCAGCACCTTGCCGACCGCGCCCTGCTCGACGGCGTCGTGAGCGGCTGCCGTCTCTTCCAGCGAGAACCACGTCAACGGCAGCCCCGCCTCTTCGCCGACAGGCAGCGCCCCGTCGTACAGTGCGGCGGTGATGTCCTCGGCGGCGGCGCGCAGCGCATCGTCACCGACGGTGTAGAGCAGAAGCCCCTGGATGCGCACGTTCTTCGCAAAGGTCGGTCGCACCGGCAGGGTGGCCTGCTCGCCGCCGTTGTCGGCGTAGTAGGCGATCGAGCCGTGATTCGCGATGACCTGACCGTCGAGCTCCGCGTTCTCGGCGATCGACACCTCGACGATGTGGTCGATGCCGGCGGGGGCGAGCGCGCTGATCTGGTCGGCCGCGTCGGCGTCGCGGTAGTTCACGGTGTGGTGGGCGCCGGCTGCACGGGCGAGCGCGGCCTTCTCGTGGCTCGAGACGGTGGCGATGACCTCGGCTCCTGCCCACACGGCGAGCTGGATGGCGGCGTGTCCGACAGCCCCTGCTCCCCCGGCGACGAGCACGACGCGGCCTTCGAGCGAGCCCGGCGACAGGCGCGCCGGGCCGTTCTCGTGCACGGTGAGCGCGCGGTGTGCCGTCATCGCGGGAACGCCGAGACTCGCCGCCACGTCGAAGCCGATCCCATCGGGAAGCTTCACTGCGCGCGAGGCCGGCACGACCGTGTGCTCCTGCGCGGTTCCGGTCGGGCGCTCGTGCTGGGCGAGATAGAGCCATACCCGGTCGCCGACGGCGAGGTCGGTGACGCCGTCGCCGACCGCATCGATCACGCCGGCCCCGTCTTGATTGGGCACGACCTCGTCGAATCCGAGCGGCGCCGCGCTGCCGGCGCGAGCCTTCCAGTCCGTGGGGTTGACGCCTGAGACGGTCACGCGCACGCGCACCTCGCCCGCGCCGGGCGCGACGGGTTCGCGCTCGGCGAGCGTGAGGACGGAGGAGCTTCCGGTGCCGGTGTAGACGATTGATCGCATACGGGTGCCAACCCGCCGGGCGCGGGCGACATTCCGATTCGCCGGTCGGATCGACCGAGCGCCGGCCTGCTCAGTCCGACGGCGGGCGGCGCAGCCGTTTCACGTCGGTGCGCTGCTTCTTGGCCTTGAGTCGACGTTCCTTCGCTCCTCGGCTCGGTTTCGTCGCCCGTCGAGCGGGGCCGGGCGGTCTCAGGGCGTCGGCGACGAGCGCGGCCAGACGGTCGCGGGCGGCATCGCGGTTGCGCAGCTGCGCACGATGCTCGGATGCGGTCACCGTCAGCACGCCGTCGACCAGGCGATGGCGCAGCCGATCGAGCATCCGTTCCCGCTGTCGCTCGGAGAGCGTGGTCGATTCGGCGACATCCCACAGCAGTTCGACGCGGGAGTCGGCGGTGTTGACGCCCTGCCCGCCCGGACCAGACGATCGCGAGAACCGCCAGGTCAGTTCGGACTCCGGGATCGTGAGACGGTCATCGATCCGGAGCCCGGGGCGATGGGCGCTGGGCATGTCATCCATCTTCACCGCGATCTCCGACGGGCGCACTGTCTGAGGTCTTCCCCGTGTCGGCGCCGAGGTCTACTGTGCGAGCCATGGTCGTCGAACAACCTGTGCTCGAGTGGATGCTGGACACCGATTCGGCGCTTCGGTGGCAGGTGGAGCGCGACATCGCCCACGCTCCACCCGAGGTGTGGCAGGCGACGCGGGCGCGCGTGCCGCATGAGGGGTGGGGTGCGCTGCTGCTGTCGAAGCAGGACGACGACGGCCAGTGGGCCGGTGGCGCGTACTTTCCGGCGGGCTTCTTCGGCAGCGAGGAGCAGAGTCAGCCGGGCCAGCCGTGGGTCGCCACGACGTGGACGCTGAAGGATCTGCGCGAATTCGGCGTTCCCGCCGACGCCCTCGGTGACACCGCCGCGAGGCTCGAGCGGAACAGCCGATGGGAGTACGAGGACCTGCCCTACTGGAACGGCGAGGTCGATGTCTGCATCAACTCGTTCACGCTGGCGACCGGCGCATGGCTGGGCGTCGACATGACCGATCTCGCCACGTGGTTCCGCGAGCACCGGCTCGACGACGGCGGCTGGAACTGCGAGGCCGAGGAGAGCGACTCGGTGCGGTCGTCGTTCCACTCGACGCTCAATGCGCTGCGCGGTCTGCTCGCCCACCAGCGGCTGACCGGCGATGAGTCGCTCACCGAAGTGCGCCGCACGGGCGAGGAGTACCTGCTCTCCCGCCGGCTGATGTATCGCGCGTCGACAGGTGAGCTCGTCGACCCGTTCGTGACGCACTTCATCTACCCGAACCGGCACGTCTACAGCGCTCTCGCCGCTCTGGACTACTTCCGCGATGCCGCCGCGTACGAGGGCACCGCCCCGGACCCGCGCCTGGCCGAGGCGATCGACCTCGTGCGTGAGCAGCGTCAGCCCGACGGCACGTGGATCCAGTCCCGTCGCCTCGCGGGTCGGGTCTGGTTCCACATGGACGTTCCCCAGGGCGAGCCCTCCCCGTGGCTGACCCTCATCGGCACCCGCGTTCTGGAGTGGTGGGACACGTCGCAAGAGGCGCCCGCGGCGTAGCTCGCCAAAAGGAACCCGGCACACGCTCGAAACATGGCGCCTCTACAGTCGGACGCGATCCGAAAGGCCTCGCCATGACCCTCCGCCTGATCCACGACACCGACACCGCGCAAGACGACGCGTTCGCGCTCATGATCGGGCTGCGGCATCCGAACACGCGCGTCGAGGCGGTGACCGTCAACTACGGCAACGTCGACTTCGATCAGATGGTCGAGAACGCCCTGTACACGATCGAGGTGGCCGGCTTCGGCGGCCAGGTGCCGGTGTACGAGGGGTGCAGGCTGCCGCTCATCGCTCCCTTCGACGACTCGTCGTATGTGCACGGGGTGGATGGATTCGGCGGCGCGAACTTTCCCAAGGCGGCGCAGCGGCCTGAGACCGAGAACGCCGTGTCTGCGCTCATCCGTCTGATCAACGACAACCCCGGCGAGCTGACGATCATCGCTCAGGCGCCGCTGACGAACCTCGCCTGTGCTGTGGCCGCCGACCGCTCGATCGCCGGCAAGGTGAAGCACCTCTACGTCATGGGCGGCACGAACAATGCGCTCGGCAACATCACCGCGGCGGCCGAGGCGAACTTCTGGCATGACCCCGAAGCGGCGAAGATCGTGCTTGCGGCCGGGTTCCCCACGACGATCGTGCCGTGGGACCTCGTGATGTCGCACGGGCGGTTCAGCCCCGATCAGCTGCGGATCATCGAGGAGCTCGACACCCCGCAGTCGCGTTTCTTCACCCGCGCGAACCGGGCGAGCGTCGAATACGTCGAGAAGACGCATGGGGTGCCCGGCAGCACTCATCCCGACTCGATCGCCGCCGCGATCGCGGTCGAACCGTCGATCATCACGAAAGCGTCCGACTACTTCGTCGACGTCGAGACGAACCCGGGCCTCACCCAGGGATACATGCTCGTCGACGCCGTGCGTCGCTCGGGCCGCGAGCCGAACGCACGCGTCATCGAGGCGATCGATCAGGACCTGTTCTTCCAGACGATGGTCAACGCCCTCTCCTGACCACAGCCGCCGTCCTCTCGGACGCGATCTGCCTTCCACGACACGGACAAACTCACCTAGTATCTGCGTATGCGTGAAGATTCACAGGCGTGCACCTTCGATGCATCCAGTCAATACGTCGACCTCGCGGCCGAGGTGTTCTCGCTGCTGTCGGATGCGACACGGATCCGCATCATCCTCGCCCTGCGCCGAGGCGAACTGTCGGTCGGCGAGATCGCGGAGCGTGTGGGCAAATCTCCGACCGTCGTGTCGCAGCATCTCGCGAAGTTGCGGTGGGCGCGCATCGTCGCGACGCGTCAGGAGGGCACCCGGGTGTATTACAACCTCATCGACGAGCACGCGCGACAGCTCGTGACGCATGCCGTGTTCCAGGCTGAGCACGTCGTGGGCGACACCCTGCCCCGTCATCACGTCGGCGCATCGGGCCTGCCGGTGGCAGACGGCGATGCGGAGACAGCGCCGTGAGCGTCGACGCGCGCACAGCGACACACGTCACCTCGGGCGCACGGGAGCGGAGCCTGTGGGGCCGCATCGACCGCGGCGATCTGATCCGCACCCTCTTCGTCGCGGCGTGTGCCGTGGCGGTCGCGCTCGGCGCGACCTGGCCGTGGCCGCAGGTACCGGTCATCCCGGTCGTGGGTCTCGTGGTGGGATGCTGGCCGATCGCCACCGGGGCCTGGGAAGACGTGCGACACCGCCGCATGAGCATGGAGCTGTCCATGCTCATCGCGATCGTGGCCGCCGCCGCGATCGGCGAATGGGTGACCTCGCTCGTGATCGCTGCGTTCGTGCTGGCTGCCGAGATCCTCGAAGACCTCTCGATGGATCGCGGCCGCGACGCTCTGACCGACCTCATGAGCTTCCTGCCCGACACCGTGCAGGTGCGCACCGACGATGGGCCGGTCACGCGACCGCTCGCCGACGTGCAGGAAGGCGACACCGTCATCGTGGCGCCCGGGGGTCGCATCCCGGTCGACGGGGTGGTCCTATTCGGTCGGTCGAGCGCGGACCAGTCGCGTATCACCGGCGAGTCGTGGCCGGTCGACCTCTCCCCCGGCAGCGAGGTCTTCGCCGGGTCGATCAATCAGATCGGGGCGGTCGAGGTGCGCGCCGAACGCGTGGGCGCCGACTCGTCCTACGGCCGCATCGTCGACGCGGTGCGTCAGGCGCAGTCGTCGGAGCCACCGGTGCAGCGCCTCGCCGATCGTCTGGCCGCATGGCTGGTCTACCTCGCTCTCGGCGGTGCGGTGATCACCTATGTGGTCACGCGCGATCTCGAAGCGACGATCGCCGTGGTGGTCGTCGCCGGCGCGTGCGGCATCGCCGCGGGGACGCCGCTCGCCGTTCTCGCCGCCATCGCTCGCATCGCCCGCGCCGGTGCCTTCGTGAAAGATGGCGCACACCTCGAGGCACTCTCGGCGGTCGACACGGTCGTCTTCGACAAGACCGGCACGCTCACAGCCGGCACGCCGTCGGTCGTGGAGGTGCGCACCGACGGGATGCTCGATCAGGACCGTCTGCTGACCTTCGCGGCGTCGGCGGAGGCCTACTCCGAGCATCCACTGGGGAAGACGATGGTCGCCTCCGCCCGGACGCGCTCCCTCGAGCTGTTCCCGGCGTCGGAGTTCACCTATGAACCCGGATGCGGTGTGACGGCTGTGATCGAGGGTCACACCGTGGCGGTGGGAAACCGCACCCTGGTGGCAGACGCACCCGAGGTGGTCGACGCGCCGGGAATCGCTTCACCCGTTCACGTCGGCGTCGACGGAGCGTATGCCGGCACGATCCTGCTGGCGGATGTCATCCGCCCCACGGCTCGGGCGGCGATCGCCGAATTTCATCGGCGCGGTGTTCGCACGCTCATCCTCACCGGCGACCAGCCGGCGACCGCGCAGGCGGTGGCAGCCGAGCTCGGCATCGACGACGTGCGGGCCGGCCTCCTTCCGGAGCAGAAGCTCTCGGCGATCGACGCCGAGCGCGAGGCGGGGCGACGTGTGGCGATGGTGGGCGACGGAGTGAACGATGCCCCCTCGCTCGCGCGAGCTGACGTCGGCATCGCCATGGGGTCGGGAACGGACATCGCGCGCGAGAGCGCGGACATCGTGCTGATCAGTTCTGACCTGAGCGATCTCGTGCACACCCTGCACGTCGCCAGGCGGGCACGCCGGATCGTCATGGCGAACTTCGTCGGCACGATCGCGATCGACCTGGTCGGGATCGTGCTGGCGTCCTTCGGACTCCTGAGTCCGGTGGCGGCCGCATTCATCCACGTCGGCAGCGAGACCGCGTTCATCCTGAACTCTGCGCGCCTCATCCCTCGCCGCCGCGTGGGCGCGAAGGTGCAATCCGGCTGATGCAGCCCGGGGCCGGCGTGCTCAGGCCGAAACGGCGGCGGGCGCCCACTCCGAGACGCGGTCGAGTTCGGCGATCTCGTCTGAGGTCAGGTCCAGACGGGTGCTGGCGAGCAGGTCGGTCAGCTGCTCGACGCGTGAGGCGCTCGCAATCGGAGCGACCACGGTCGGCTTGGCGCGGAGCCACGCCAGCGCGGTCGTCGTGATCGACGCGTCGTGGGCGTTGCCGATCTTCTCGAGGGTGTCGATGATCTCGATGCCCTGCGGCGTCGCGTATTTCGCGGCCCCACCGGCGCGCGGCGAACCTCCGCCGTCGGCACCGGCCGAGCGGTACTTGCCGGTGAGGAAGCCGCTCGCGAGCGCGAAGTAGGGGACGAGACCCATCCCGAACTCTTCAGCGACCGGGGCGATGTGCTCTTCGACATCTTTCCGGTGCACGAGGTTGTAGTGCGGCTGGATCGCGACGGGGCGGGCGACGCCCAGCTCGTCGGCGATGCGAACCCACTCGCGGATGCGCTCGGCGCTGTAGTTCGACACCGCAGTGTGGCGGATGAGGCCATCGCGCTGCAGCTCCGCGAACGCGGCGACCGTCTCTTCGAGAGGCGTCTCGGCGTCGTCGAAGTGGGCGTAGTAGAGGTCGATGGCGTCGATGCCCAGGCGTCCGAGAGATGCTTCGGCGGCGGCGCGCACGTTCGACGCCGACAGCCCCTTGAAGTCGGGGTGGGTGCTGACCTTCGTGGCGATGACGAGGTTCTCGGGCTTGCGCTGCGCGAGCCACTCCCCGATCAGCGTCTCGCTCTCGCCACCGGAGTTTCCCGGCACCCACGCGCTGTATCCGTCGGCTGTGTCGATGAAGTCACCGCCGCCGGCGATGAACGAGTCGAGGATGCGGAACGACGCGTCGCGGTCGGCCGTCCAGCCGAACACGTTGCCGCCGAGGGAGAGAGGAAGAACGTCGAGGTCGCTGTTTCCGATCTGGGTCATGTTTGGATCAACGGCGAGCGCGACTCGGTATTCCGGGAGCGGTGGTTGCAAGGACGCCGTCGCGCTTTCGACGTGCGGTTGGGGTTCGCCCTGCGCGCATCGCATCGGGCGAGGTACCCGGGCATTGCTCGCGCCACACCAGGCGCACCACCCATGCCCACGGAAATGCGCCCCGAAGGTTCACTCACGCTGAGGCATTCAGACCGAGAGTCGGAAGTAGGCGCTGTTCGGATCCTCAACGTAGTCGGCGAACGGCCCACGGATGCGGAATCCGTACTTCGCGTAGAGAGCGCGAGCGGGTGCGAAGTGGTCCTGCGTGCCGGTTTCGAGGTTGACCTCACGGTACCCGCGGGCCCGACACTCCTGCAGGATCGCCGTCAGCACTGCGCTCGCCACCCCACGACCGCGGGCTGCGATGCTCGTGCGCATCGATTTGAGCTCACCCATCGCGGCGTCGTGCTGCTTCAATGCCCCGATGCCGAGCAGCACGCCGGTTTCGGCGTCACGCACACTCCAGAACGTGATGCTCGGATGCGCGAGCGCATCAGGGTCAAGCGCATGCACGCTCTCCGCTGGCGATGTCTCGAACATGTCCCGCAGATGCTCTTCAAGCAGCGCGAGCACGTCGGCCGCCCTCGGATCATCAACCGAAATCAGCACCCTCCGAGACTAACGACGAGCCCGTCACCTCATGAGCGCCGCCATCCCTCGCGGCACCGCGAGGAGTACGCAGTCTGCACGACCGGCGACTTGAGAACTTGGTCGCCCGCTGATGGACCGACAAGCGTGCGCGACCTGTGGACTCTCGCTCGGCGGCAGAGAGCATTTATGCCCGGTCGGCTCGGTACCCTTCAGCCATGCGATCTCGCTCG